>WNFC01008741.1_pt1 | contig 11190 bp, 10 predicted proteins | sample 5400541 | NCBI WGS metagenome assembly WNFC01 (sample SAMN13153342, study PRJNA577476) | soil metagenome | isolation source: 120 cm saprolite under Douglas fir tree site 2 hole 2 replicate 1 | place: USA:California | collected 2015-04-18
ACATAGCGGCTGCAATGAGTCTGCACGGAAACTGCTGCCTGAGCGCTTCGCCTGATTCTTGTCAGATCGCAACTTAGCGAAGAATTGTGCGGGACTGGCGAGGCGCAGACCGCCGACCGAGCGATGGCAAGATAAAAGGCCGCGAGGTGCGGCGCGGTCGGGTGGCTGAGGAACGCAGACACATCAAGCACTTCACACGAGGTGCGAAATAACGCGACAGCCTGCCGATTCGTCCAACCCACTGAGCCAACGGGAATTCTTGCACCTCGCGGCAGACGTCACGCGCTCACCCGCAGTTCGTGTCTCTCGCGTTGCGACCGAGGTGCAGGTCGCAGCGTAGCACAGCGCGCACATCGGCCATTCTCTTGGCGGATGTCCCATGCGAGAGTTCGTGCATGACGCGCCCTCGCGTGCCAATAGGAGACATTCCGATCCCCAAGTTTCGATCACCTCAATGGCTACCGAGAAACTCGCCGTCCTGGAGCCTAATGAGGTTTCAACGCTGCAATTTTTTCCAGCAGACGTGGCATATCCACCGGCTTGGTGTCGAAGTCGTCGCAACCTGCGGCGATCGCCTTCTCTCTGTCGCCGCTCATGGCGTTCGCCGTGAGCGCAATAACCGGAATTTGCTTCGTCACCGGGTCGGCTTTGATCCGCCGGGTCGCCTCTTCGCCGTCGATATCGGGCAGCGTGAGGTCCATCAGAATCAGATCGGGCTGCTCGGACGTCGCCATGGCGATGCCTTGCTTCCCGTTGGTCGCGATGGCGACTGTGTAGCCGGCCCGCGCAAGCCGGTTCTTCAACATGTAGACGTTGTCGTCGTTGTCCTCGACGTAGAGAATTTTCATGCCCGCCCCGCGGCTTGGCGCTTGACGCATTTGCCGATCTCGCGGCTGAGTTGACGCAGCATCTCGTCGCGGTCGCTCTTTTGAATGATGCGCTCGACGCCGCCGTTGAGGCGGTCGCGATCCTCGTCGCTCAGGTCCTTCGCGGTGATGACCACGACCGGGATGTCCTGCCAGTCCGGCCGTTCGCGGAGTTGGTCGAGGAATTCGAACCCGTCCATCGTCGGCATCATCAGGTCGAGAATGATCACGTCGGGCCGCGCGGCGATGAGCGATTCGACCGCGACCCGGCCGTTCTCCGCCTCGCTCACCTTCCACCCGATCGGCTCGAGCGTCTGCCGCACGCCGCGGCGGACCACCTTGTCGTCGTCGACCAGAAGGACCCGTCCCGCGGCCGCCCCACAGATGCCGGTCAACGTCTCGACGAGCTTGATGCGATCGACGGGCTTGACCAGGTAGTCCGCCGCGCCGAGCGCATAGCCGCGGTTCTTCTGGTCGACGATCGACATCAGCACGACCGGTATGGCGGCCCGCGCTGGATCGCCCTTGATGGCCGCCAGCACCGTCCAGCCGTCGAGATCGGGCATCATGATGTCGAGCGTCACCGCCGCCGGCCGTTCACCGGCGGCACGCCGAGCACTTCGCGGCTTCCCTGGCGCAGGCGACGGCGGCCTGGGAGACGACCCGACGCAGCAATGGATCGCGCGCCATGAAGCCGACGTCGACAATCTGCGCGGCGTCCGCGATGCGCGGTTGCCGCCTCGCCGCGCCGCCGAAGCGAACCGGCGGCGCCGAGAGGCGAACCGGCGCTGCGCGCTCGCGCTGCCCCTTCCGACAGGACCGTCGATCTTGTATTGTCGGCGCTTCGGAGCTGCCGGCGGGACACGCCGAACCGCTGCTGCTTTATCGGCAGCACTCGTGCCGTTGGCAGGCAAGCGCTCTGACAATCGAAGCCGAGATTCGTTCTGTGGGTATCCTCCGCGGACCGCGGTAGTACGACTGATCGGCGAATCGAGAAGCGGCCCGCTGCAATCTCATCGGGCAACCCGCCCGGCAGATAGGAGAGCATCATGCAGCCGACACAAAGTCGCCGTCGCATGCTGGCCACGCTGTCGTCGGCCGCCGCCGCCGGCCTGATCGGCGGCGCTAAGGCCTCGGCGCAGGAGGCTCCGCCCGAAACCACGATCATCCGCCTCGGGAAGATCCCCGGTATCTGCATTGCGCCGCAGTACGTGGCCGAAGAGCTGCTCGGGGCCGAGGGCTTCACCAGCGTCCAGTACGTCGAGCTCCCGGTCAACATGTATCCGGGCTTCGCCGCCGGCAAGATCGACATCAGCATGGCCTTCGTCGCGCCTTACATCATTCAGCTCGACGCCGGCCTGCCGCTTGTGCTTCTCGGGGGGATACATGCGGGATGCTACGAGCTGTTCGGGACCGAACGGGTCAAGGCCATTCGCGACCTCAAGGGAAAGACGGTGGCCGTGCCCGAACTCGGGTCCGCGCACCATATCTTCGTCGCCGCCATGGCAGCCTATGTGGGCATCGATCCGAAGCGGGACATCAATTTCGTCATCTACCCCGCGGCCGAGTCGATTCAACTTCTCGCCGAGGGTAAGATTGACGCATTGATGGGCTTCCCCCCGGTTCCCCAGGAGCTGCGGGAGAAGAAGATCGCCCACATGATCGTCAATAGCGGTCTCGACCGGCCCTGGTCGCAGTATTTCTGCTGCATCGTCGCCGCGCACCAGGAATTCGTCCGCAAACATCCGGTGGCGACCAAGCGGGCGTTGCGGGCGATCGTGAAGGCCGCGAACTTCTGCGCCGCCGAGCCCGAGCGCGCCGCCCGGCTCGTCGCGGACAAGGGCTATCACTACAATTATTCGCTACAAACGATGAATGAGATCCAATACGCGCGATGGCGAGACTACGATCCCGAGGACACGGTCCGATTCTACGCGCTGCGGCTGCGCGAGGCGGGCATGATCCAGTCGACCCCGCAGAAGATCATCGCCCAGGGCACCGACTGGCGCTTCTTCAACGAGCTCAAGCGCGAGCTCAAGAGCTGACCGGGGAGTCCGACGATGGCGACGCGGCGATCGATGCTGAAGGCCGGCTTGGGTCTATGCAGTTGCGCCGCATGTGGTGCGGCGCCGCTCGATCATTTCGCGAGCGCGGCCCGCGCCGATGCGCCGACCCGCGTTGAGGGAGCGGGCTACGACCTGCGCTTCATCGGCGCGCAGCGCGAGACCATCATGAACGGCAGGCTCGCGGCGGCGCTCGATCTGCGCACGCTCGCGAAGACCCCGCACCTTTATGGAATCGGCCCGATCGAGCAGCTGCGCGGCGAGGTGACGATCGCCGACAGCCGGCCGTCGCTTGCTCGCGTGGGGTCGGATGGCGCCGTTCGAGTGGCCGAAAATTTCGAGGCGGGCGTGCCGTTCTTCGTCTGGGCCGAGGTTCCGGCCTGGCAGACGGTGCCGATTCCTGCCGAGGTGCGCTCGTTCGCCAACCTGGAGGCGTTCGTGCTGCGCGCCGCCGCCTCCGTCGGCCTCGATCCGCAGAAACCCACTCCGTTCCTCGTCCGCGGCCGCCAGGATCTGATCGAGTTTCACGTCCTCAACCGCGTCGGCGACGCCGCCCACAGCATGGAGATGCACAAGAAGATTCAGGCCGTTTTCGAGCTGGCGCAAGCCGAGACGATCATGGTCGGATTCCATTCACCAGTCCACCGCGGCATCTTCACCCCGATGGATTCGACCATCCACGTCCATTTTCAAACCGCCGACAACGGCAAATCCGGCCACGTCCAGAAGCTCGAGCTCGGCAAGGACCTGCTGCTCGGTCTTCCATCGACATGAGGTCGTCGAGGAAGAAAAGCAGGCAGATCGCGTCGTTCAGCGAGAGGAAGTCCCATCATGCAGATGATCCAAAGTCGGCGCCGCTTTCTCTCCACGCTATCGTCGGGCGGCGTTGCGGGCTTGATCGGCACACGGGGTTCGTCTGCGCAAGAGGCACCGCCCGAAACCACCACTGTCCGCCTGGCGAGGGGCGCGCCGGTGTGCTGGGCGCCCCAGTATGTCGCTGACGAGCTACTGCGCGCGGAAGGCTTTACCGATATCCAATACCTGGTGAGACCGCCGGCGATCCTGTCGGCGGCGATCGGACGCGGCGAGGTGGATTTCTCCATGCACTTCTCGCCACCGAGCATCGTGGCGATCGACGCAGGCGACCCCATTACGCTCCTGGCGGGCGTGCACGTCGGGTGCTTCGAGCTGTTCGCCCATGAAGGCATTCGCACCATTCGAGACTTGAAGCGCAAGAAAGTAGGAGTGCAAGCCTTGGGGTTGGCACCACATATGTTCGTGACGAGCATGGCTGCCTATGTCGGGCTCGACCCCGCCAAGGATATCGACTGGGTCTTGAGTCCATCGGTCGCCCCCATGGAGCTTTTTGCCGAGGGAAAAATCGACGCGTTCCTCGGCACTCCGCCGGAGCCGCAGGAGCTGCGCGCGCGTAAGATCGGCCGCGTGATCGTCAATAGCTCTGCCGACCGCCCATGGTCGCAATACTTTTGCTGCATGCTGACCGGCAACCGGGACTTCGTCCGCAGACATCCGGTGGCGACCAAGCGCGTCGTGCGCGCGATGCTCAAGGCAACCGACTTCTGCGTCAGCGATCCGGCGAGCGCAGCGCGACGGATCGTCGATGCAGGTTTCACCCCGCGTTATGACTATATGCTCCAGACGCTGCATGAAGTCCTGTACAACAAGTGGCGCGAATACGATCCCGAGGACGCGATCCGGTTCTATTCGCTGCGGCTGCGCGAAGCGGGCATGGTCAAGTCCACCCCCAACAAGATCATCGCCGATGGGACCGATTGGCGGTTCCTCAACGAGCTCAAGCGCGAGCTGAAAGGGTGAACCATCATGCGGATGATCCAAACCCGACGCCGCTTCCTCTCCACGCTCTCGTCTGTCGGTGCCGCGGGCCTGATCGGCACACCGAACTCGTTTGCCGAAGAGGCACCGCCGGAAACGACAAGGCTCAGGCTGATCCAGATTCCTACAATCTGTCTGGCCGCTCAGTTCACGGCCGAAGAGCTTTTGCGGCGCGAGGGCTTTACGGATGTCCAGTATATCAAGAAACCGGGGGCCAAAGGGATCGAGACGGCCCTCGCTTCTGGTGAGGCCGACATCAACATGCTCTTCAATGCGCGTAGCATCATGCGACTGGAGGCAGGCGACCCAACTGTCATCCTGGCAGGAGGCATGCTAGGTTGCTTTGAACTTTTCGGCACGGAACGGGTGCGCGCGATCCGAGATTTGAAACGCAAGACCGTTGCGGTGCTCGAGCTGGAATCCAGCCAGCACGCCTTTATCGCCACGATGGCAGCGCACGTGGGGCTAGACCCGCGCAAGGACATCAACTGGGTCGCGCAGCCACCGGTCGAGTCGATGCGGCAGCTCGCCGAAGGCAAGATCGATGCCTTCCTCGGCTTTCCGCCGGAACCGCAGCAACTGCGGGCAATGAAGGCCAAAGCCATTCACGTGGTGGTCAACAGCATGATGGACCGACCGTGGTCCCAGTACTTTTGCTGCGTGGTGACCGGGAATCGTGAGTTCGTGAAGAAACACCCGGTCGCCACCAAAAGAGCGTTGCGGGCAATTTTTAACGCCAGTGACCTCATTGACCGAGAGCCCGAAAGGACTGCCCGATTCCTCGTGGATAGAGGCTTCACGGAAAACTATGATTACGCGCTCGAGGCGCTCACCGAGATGAAGGGGGCATTCACTGCGTGGCGGAACTACGACCCCGAGGACACGATCCGCTTCTACGCGCTTCGGCTGCGCGAGGCGGGCATGATCAAGTCGAGCCCCAGCAAGATCATTGCCGACGGCACCGATTGGCGATTTTTGAACGAGCTCAGACGCGAGCTGAAGAGTTGACCATGCGGGCGGCGCTCGCCTTCACGCTCATGCTGCTGGCGTCGCTCACGCTCGTGGCGCCGCGCGCCCCGCCGCAAGGAACCTCCCGGGAAGCGCCGCTGCCGAAGATCGCGCCGGCGCCGGATTTTGCGCTGACCTCGCAGGACGGCGCGCCGGTCAAGCTCGCCGACTTCCACGGCAGGGTGGTCGCCGTGACCTTCATCTTCACGACGTGCACGGCCACCTGCCCGGTTCTCACCCCGATGATGTCGTTCGTCCAGGATCGGCTCGGCTCCGACTTCGCCGAGAAGATCGCCTTCGTCTCCATCACCGTCGATCCCGAGCACGACACCCCGGAAGTCTTGAAGGACTATGCGCAGGCGTTCGGCGCCAATCTCGCGGGCTGGGCGTTCCTCACCGGCGCGCCGGCGGCGATCCGCGACGTGACGCACCGCTACGGCGTGTTCGCCTCGAGGAACGTGGACGGCAACGTCGACCACACGTTTCTCACCTCGATCGTCGATCGGCGCGGCATTCTCCGGGTGCAATACCTCGGAGTCCGCTTCGACCCCGAGGAATTCAGGCGCGATCTGTTGAGCCTGGTAGACGAGCGATAATGCGACCGCTCAACGCGCTCGTCGGACTGGTTGCGCGCGTGCCGGCCCGCGTCCAGGCCAAGCTCTTGGCGGCGTTTCTCGCGATCGCGATGCTGCTGATCGTCGTCGGAGCGGCGAGCCTCTACGTTCTCAGCGGCGTCAACGCGCGCACCGAGGAGCTGGTCAAGCTGCAGCGCAAGATCGAAGCCTATCGCCAGGTGCAGCACGACATGACGAGCCAGCTCTATAGCGTCGCGTCCGCGCTCATCTCGTCCGACGACTCGACGCTGTCGAGCACGCTTCGCCAGCTCAACCAGTTCGGATACGACGTCGATCGGTTGGAGTTCGTGGCCAAGGACGAGGTCGAGCTGCTCGACCAGTTTCGGGGCGACTACGATCGTTTCATCGCGGTCGTGACGCAGGTCGTCGAATTGATCCGCGGCCGCCGCGCCGCCGAGGCGAGGGAGCTGCAACCGCAACAGGCCAATCCGCTAGCGGATCGACTCGAGCGCTTGACCAATCAACTGGTCAACAAGGCCGAGGCCGACATGGTCGCCGGCATCGAGGCGAGCACACAGGCCTACGCGACCGCGCGTTGGGTCGTCGTCGCGATCGCGCTCTGCACCCTCGCGCTGGCGCTTGCGCTCGGCTATACCATCTCCTGGTCGTTGGTCGGCCCGGTCAAGGAGATCGAAGCCCGGCTTAATCAGGTCGCCGCCGGCGACTTCACGCAGCGTGTTCACGTCGTCAACCGCGACGAGCTCGGCGCCTTGGCGGCCAACGTCAATCGGATGTGCGAGGAGCTCGGGCGTCTCTACGAGGAGCTTCAGTCGTACAGCAAGAACAAGTCGCAATTCCTCGCCAGCATGAGCCACGAGCTGCGCACGCCCCTCAACGCGATCATCGGGCTGACCGAGATGATGGTGAGCAATGCGGCGCGCTTCGGCACCGAGAAAGCCGCCGAGCCGCTGCGCCGCGTTCATCGCGCGGGCAGACACCTGCTCGGGCTCGTCAACCAGGTCCTCGACCTGTCCAAGATCGAGGCCGGCAAGCTCGAGCTGAGCCCGGAATCGGTGAGCCTGCAGCCGTTGATCGACGAGGTGATGGACACCGCCCGTCAGCTCGCCGAGCAGAACAACAATCGCCTCGTCGTCGAGGCCGACGAGAAGCTCGGCGCCGTCACCGTCGACCCGATGCGGCTGCGGCAGATCCTGCTCAACCTCCTCAGCAATGCCTGCAAGTTCACCAAGCAGGGCAAGGTCACGCTGAAAGCGCACAAGGTGACCGACGGAGGCAACTGGATCGAGCTCGCGGTGGCCGATACCGGCATCGGCATGACGCCGGAGCAGCTCGCGAAGCTGTTCGAGGAATTTTCCCAGGCCGAGGCCTCGACCGCCAGGCATTACGGGGGGACCGGCCTCGGCCTCGCCATCACCCGCAAGCTCGCGCGCATGATGGGCGGCGACGTGACGGTTGCGAGCGAGCCGGGCAAGGGCTCGGTGTTCACGGTGCGCCTGCCGGGCGGCGCGCGACGCTGACCTGATACCCAGGCGCTTTCCACCGAGCCCAGTTATCCCTGATATCCGGAATTTCAGCGAGCATCGGGCGAGCAAGGCGCGATCGCGAGATGCCAGTCTTTCCGTCTCATCTCTTCCAGTGGGAAGGAGGCGCCGCGTCCGTCTCCCTATACCACGCGAGAGAGCCACGGGTGCTCGGACATCGGCTCTCTCGGCCGCCGACACGCGACGCGGCGACCTGTCTGGCGATGGTCACAAGGCAGATCGTGGCGCGCACGCCCACCCGGAGGCTGGACAGAACTTGGCGCCGCGTTGGCGGCGCGGCGCCCGGTCCCCGCGCCATGATGCCAAAGCGGCCGGGCACTGCGGGGGCGATCAACGCGCACCGTCCGGCTCCGGCGCTTCACCCCCTCCGGAGTTCAAGCTCCTTGCGGCGACGGGCGTTGCAGCCCCGCGCGTAGTAGACCGCGGCTAACTCGCCGACCGGCACCGGGGTGAGGTGGATCGTGTACTGGTCGTGATGGCCGCGATCTTGCCAGCCGGTCCACTCGTACATCCGACCATCGTTGTACACGGCCAGCGTCCTGAGGGCGTCGTCGCCGCCGCGCTCGCGAACGAGGCGAACCACGTCCGCCTTCGCCTCGCCCATGTCCGGATACACCGCGACCTGCAGGCCCGCCCGGGAGTGTAGGGTCAGCACAACCGGGATGCGAGCCTCCGAGATACGGGCCTTGGCTCTACGCTTTGGCATCAGCGCCGTCCTTCGTTTCCGGGGGCCGGCAATGACGCTCCGAACGCGGGTGCAGTCGAGAGGACGTTCGAAATACGGTGAACGCGTCCCTCGTGCCGCGGTCACCACCCGCGGCGCTCGTGCCGGCGGTGGTGCACGATCGTCCCAGCGACCATGCAGCCGGCGATGATGAGTATCGTGAGCATCCCGCTGCTGTCGCTCTGACTCGCCGAGCAGTCGAGCGCAACGACAGATCGAGGTGTGGCAAATCGCTCTCGAACCGGATCAATTCATCCGTTCGGCGTGCGCTGGGCCAAAGACGGTATAGCGCCGCTTGGGATAGCGCGTGCCGTCGGCGCGGCCAGATCTCAGGCCCCGATTCGGACGCCGCATCGCGCCACAGCCGCATCGCGCTAAAGGCTGAGAGCTCAGGGACACCAGCACCCTGGGCTCTCGGCCGTCGCCAGTTCCGGAGCTGCCGCCACTACGGCCAGCACGCCGAAGTCAGTCCAATTCGCGGAACGGGATATGGATTTATGGAATATTGGCCCGGCGTCACCCGCCGGATCAGTTCGCCTTCGCCCCTGAGAACTTGACCGCCGCACCCCACTTCTCGGTTTCGTCGGCGATCAGCTTGCCGAAGTCGGCCGGCGATCCCGGCAGCGGCGTGCCGCCGAGGTCCGCGAGGCGCGCCCTCATCTTGGGGTCGGCGAGCGCCGCGTTGACCTCCTTGTTGAGCTTGTCGACAATCTCGGCCGGCGTGTTCTTGGGCGCACCGATCCCATAAAATGAGCTTGCCTCGTAGCCTGGGATGGAATCGCCGACTGTCGCGAGATCGGGCAGCGCGTCGGAGCGGGTCGCGCTCGTCACGGCGAGGCCGCGCAGCTTGCCGGTCTTGACATACTCGATCGACGACGCTGCGGAGGGAAACAGGACCTCCACCTGTCCCGCGATCAGGTCCGCCAACGCGGGCGCGTTGCCGCGATACGGGACGTGGACCAGATTGACGCCGGCCATCATCTTGAACAGTTCACCGGCGAGATGGCCCGCGCTCCCAATCCCGGCCGACGCCATGTTGACCTTGCCGGGATTGGTCTTGGCGTAGGCGATGAACTCGGGAACCGTCCTGGCCGGAACCGATGAATGGACCACCATGATAAGAGGCGCCCGGCTGATGGCCGCGACAGGTTCGATGTCACGGATGAAGTTGAAGTTGAGTTTTTCGTAGAGGGTCGCGTTGATCGCGTTCGACAGATTAGCCAAGAAGAGCGTGTAGCCGTCGGGGCTCGCATTCACGACCGCCTCGGCCGCGATATTCGTGCCCGCACCCGGCCGGTTCTCGATGATGAACGGCTGACCGAGCCGCTCCGTCAGCCACTGCCCCATCAGGCGCGCGACGATGTCATTGCCGCCGGCGGGCGTGAAGCCAACAATCCAGCGGACGGGCCGCGCCGGATAGGCTTGCGCCCAAGCGAAGCGCGACACGGTCGGCAGCGCGGCGGCGCCCGCCACCAGATGCAGAAATCGGCGACGGAGAAGTTTCATCGCGTTCCCTCTTCGGAATTCGGGCGACGAGAACTTTATTCCGCCTTGATGTTCGCCGCCCTGATGATCGGCCACCACTTGTCGATGTCGGCCTTGTGATAGGTGGCGAGCGCCTCCGGCGTCTGCTGGTCGGGCGGCGGTATCTCCTGGCCCTGGTCGGCAAATCGCTGCCGCACGACCGGGTCGGCTAACGCCCTAACGACAACTCCATGGAGCTTGGCGATGATTTCCTTGGGCACGCCCTTGGGGACCCAAAGTCCATGCCAGAACGACATGTAAATTCCCGGCATCCCCATCTCGTCCATGGTCGGGACGTCGGGCGCCCCAAACCAGCGGGATTTGGCCATGACCGCGAGCGCCTTGATCTGGCCGCCGCGCATGTACGGGAGCGAGTTCGACGACATGTCGCACATCAAGTCGACCTGTCCGGCAACCAAGTCCTGCATCGCGGGGGCGCCGCCGCGATATGGCACAAACTGGAAGTCGGTGCCGGTATTGTTTCGCAGGTAGATGCCGCACAGGTGCGACCCGCTGCCGGGGCCGACCGTCGCGGCCGACGCCTTGCCCGGATTGTTCTTGAGCCAGGCGATGAGCTCCTTAAGGTCATTCGCAGGCAAGTCCTTTCTCGCCACGACCCAGAGCGGTGTATCGGCGACCCGCGCCATCGGCTGGAAATCCGTCAATATGTCGTACTGCACCGGGTACACCGCGCCGGCTCCGACGTGGCTTGCCCAATTGCCGAAGCTCAGCGAATAGCCGTCCGGCGCCGCGCGCGCGACGTGGCCGACGCCGATGCTGCCGCCGGCACCCGCCACGTTTTCGACCACGACGGCCTGACCGAGCGACTCGCGCATGTGCTCGGCGAGCACGCGCGCCAGAACCGTCGTGGCCCCACCCGCGGGGAACGGTACCACCATCGTGATGGCACGCGACGGATAGGACTGCGCCTTTGCGATGCGCGATAGGGCGGGCAGCGCGGCAGCACCCGCTGCGAGATGCAGAAAGCGACGACGCGGGAGTGTCATCGCGTTT
>WNFC01008742.1_pt1 | contig 11190 bp, 13 predicted proteins | sample 5400541 | NCBI WGS metagenome assembly WNFC01 (sample SAMN13153342, study PRJNA577476) | soil metagenome | isolation source: 120 cm saprolite under Douglas fir tree site 2 hole 2 replicate 1 | place: USA:California | collected 2015-04-18
GCGCTGGCGCAGCATCTGTACGAAAACCTTAACGACGTTGTCCTCGGCCGTCAGCCATTCAGCTACCTCGACCAGGTCGTCAAAGAGTATCTCGACAATGGCGCTAATCAGATGCGCATCGAGTTCGAGCAAGAGATCGCCGCATCGCGTGGCGGCTGAGCATTGGGTCCGGGTTTTGGAGCGCGCAGCGCGATGGGGGTCGAATCGAGACGCTGGATGCTGGATTTGTTGAGCTTTTATCGAGCCAACATGCCGGGCTTTGCCGACGCGTGGATCATGGAAACCGCGCCGCAGATTGGCGTACGCCACAGTCGACGCCTGACCGGAGTCCAGCCCGTGCTACGCGAACAGTGGCAGTCCGGCGTTGTCTATGCCGATGAGGTCGGTGTCTCACCCAGCCTGTCGCCCACGTTTGCGAGCGTGTCCGTCCCCTTCGGCACCATGGTTCCCGTTGAGTTGGATGGACTCCTTGCCCCCGGCCGGCATGTCGCGAGCGACGCGGTTTCGCATACGTTCTTGCGCGAAATCCCGCAGTGTTGGCTGACGGGACAGGCGGCCGGTGTGGCCACGGCATTGTCGGTCAACGCAGGCCTTCCGCCCCGCCACGTTGACGTTGATGCCTTGCAAGGGGAGCTTGTGAAGCAGGGCGTATATTTACGCAGGAGGAGTGATGGACCCGACCTACGACTAGATGTGCACAAACGGCACGAGGGGCGCCACTTGGTGCTGGTAGCGGACGTACTCCGCGCCGAACGTCTGCAGCATGAATTGTTCTTCACGCCGGATGCGCAGCAGGAATACGCCGCCGGACACCAACAACGCGACCACGAGCCCACCGAACCCGACGATCAGCACGGTGCCGAGCAGCATTCCGAGAATACCTGAGTAGATCGGGTGGCGCGTGACTCGATACGGGCCGTCGGTGCGGAGCTCGTGCTTTTCGCGCAGCGCCGGGACGAAGCTCCACATCTTGCCCAGCGTCCAGCGCGCCCACAACGCAAAGAGGGTCGAGCCGACGAGGATGACCAGGCCGATATCTGTCAGCACTTCGTTCCTGAAGCTGAATGCTGCCCACAGGCTCCTCGGCACAAACGCCTGCACCAGCAGCACACCGGCCACGATGATCCAGCCCAGCCACGGCCGCGAGCCCGGCCACATGTCACGGCTCACGGTTCTCGGTGCGTAGCGCGCGTTGTAGAACGCGCCAAGGGCCCACACGCCAATGAAGAGTCCCCAGCAGATGTAGATCGCGGCAAACGGCATAGGTATCTGTTAGTAGGACGCGAGGGCAGACCCGAGTGTTGCAGCTTGACGCTTCACGGATCCTGACAATCGAAGTTCGCCGCGTCGTCGAGGCTGCCGGTGCCTGTCCAGCGCGCAACCTTCGGATACGGGCACAGCGGCCGCGTGCGCACCGCTTTACCATCCACAATCTGCGCCGCCACGATCCGCTCCGGCGCCACCCCGCGTTCGACCCAGTCGACCAGTGGTGTGAGGCCATCGAAGGTATCTGGACCAGTGCCGCCGCGGCAATGGCCCATTCCGGGTAAGAGGAACAGACGCGCAAACTCCGCCGTTGCCGCGCGGCCGCCGACCGTCTCCACGACACTTTCGTAATAACGGCGAGTGGCTTCGGGCGAGATGCCGAAGTCACTCCAGCCGTGATACAGGATCAGTTTGCCGCCACGATTCTTGAATGGGCGGAGGTCCGGGTCCATGGCATCCATGACGTCGCCAAGCTTGGCTTGTGCCGCCGCGAGGTCCGCGTCGTAGTTGAAGGTTCGCCAGTCCCAATCCGGGTTCTCGAACACCATCTGCCCGTAGATTGCAGGACCAATCGGAAATGGCACCGGCCCGCCGACCAGCGGCTGCCACTGTGTCTCGCCACCCGGCATCAAACCGGGATACACGGACGCGCCGGCGGAGTTGACGGGTCCGGAGTACAACGCCCGGAGCGTTTCGACCTGTTGATCCGTGAGCGCGGCGGCTGTTTTGACGGCCGCGTAATCAATGACCACTTGACGTGGATCGTCGATGAGTCCATCTGGCGCACGGTCGTCATCAAACGTGTCGAGGATCCAGCGGTTGATGGCCTCATATTGCTCGGCGGATATGTGGTTCGCGGGATCCACGAGCGTATGCTGAGCTGCCCACAACTGGCCAGCATGAAAGGTTGATATGTTGATGGCCGGTGCCCCAGCGAGCACGCCGTCATAGTCCTCGGGGTAGCGCTGCGCTTCCATGAGCCCTTGTCGGCCGCCGGTCGAGCAGCCGGTGAAGTACGCGTGGTGCGCCGGGCGACCACAGTACGCTTCGACCACCGCTTTGGCTTTCAATGTCATTTCGTGGATCGCCCGGTAGCCGTAGTCGACGAGAAGGTCCGCTCGACCGATGGCCCAGCGCGCATCGGTGCTGCCGATGTGGCCGGTATCGGTCGAGGCGGTGGCGTAACCGTTCTGCAAGCCAGCGGCTAACGCAGCGTACGAGATGATGCCCGCGAGCCCGCCGCCGCCAACGCCCTGGAAGCGTCCGTTCCAGCGATCAGTCGGCAGCCAGATTTCGACGCTGATGTGCGGCTCGACCACGACTTGGACGCGACAGTGCTCGTGAAGCTGGACCACGGCGGGGTCGAGTCCGCCCGGCGGCACGACGCTGAACGGTCCGGCCGGAATGATCTCAGCGGACTGAATGGTCGCCTGAGGCAGCGAGAGGCTCAGAATGCGCGCACGGCGTTCGGCATGATTCACCGAACGATTGAAAACCGGACCCTGCATACGCTACTCCCGAGGTTTGCGGTCGGTCGCGTACACCGTTCGATGCGAGATGGCGCGCCAACCAGAGCCGAACTGGCGATAGACCCGAACATAGCGCATGAACAGGTCGGGTCGGGTGTCCATGTAGCGAATGTCCAGGTCGCCGCGGGTCACGGCGATGTCGCCGTGCAACTCGACGTGAACGTCGCTCAAGAGCCGCCGAGGCGGGTCGCTGCGCTGGACGATCGCGGCGACGAACTCCGGCTTCGGCTGCGCGCGACCATTGGAATGGGTGTAGATGAATTCGTCAGCCAGAAGCGACTCCAGCGCCGCCGCGTCGCGCTCACTCATGGCTGTATCGATTGCCTGGTCGAGGTCGCTCAGGGTGTGGACAGCCGATTGTGTCTCGGTCATTCCCAGGACGCTACTACATCGGGTGCATGCGGGTATGATGCCGACTCTGGTAACCAGCCCGAGGGATGTGGACCCCAGTTGGGCGCGATCAACTCGCCGGCGCGAACGGTGTGGACGGGCACCAGGATCTGCTCGCCGCTGAACGGCTGCGCCAGGGTGTCGGTGAAGTGCCAGCGCCCGAGACAACGTCGATGATGCTCAGGTCGGCCTCACGACCGACAGCAATCGCGCCCAGTTCATCAGCTAGGCCGATTGCGTGCGCCGCGTTGCGCGTGGTCATCCGGACGACGTCGGCCAGGCTGTAGCCGAGCGCCATGAATTTGGCCATGCACTCCAGTAAGCTGTAGACGATCTCGCCATACCCAACGGGCGTGATATCGGTGCTGATCGTATCGGGGTGGATGCCGAGGTCCGCCTGGCGGCGGGCGACCTGGTGGCTGAAGTTGTGCCTGCCCAGCGCTGAATCCATGATGACGCCGGTGCGGCTGGCGGCGACAAACTCGGGCAGCGGGCCCGGGGAGGCCGCGATACACCGCGCAATGCTGTCGCGATCCCGGATGGCAAACATCCCCGCGTCGCCGAAGGCGACTCCCGCCGTCCGCCGGTTAGTGCTGAATGCCCGCCAGGCCCGCGTTTGCGACTTCGATGTCCTGTGCGATGGTCCCGCCACTGGCGCCAATGCCGCCAACTACCTGGCCGTCGACCATGATCGGCATGCCGCCGCCTAGCAGCGTCAAGCGCGGCTGCTTCAGGAAGCTCTGCACCGTGACCGCGGGAGCGCTGGCGAAATTGTCTGCCAGATCCTGCGTTGCTGCCTGCCGCCGCGCGGCCGTGTACGCCTTGTCCAGAGCAAAGTTGACACGGGTTATGCGCGCCCCATCCATGCTGACCAGTGACTTCAGGATCTCGCTCTCGTCATAGATCGCGATGACCTCCTGGAGCCCCAGCTCCTTGGCGTGCGCGAGTGCGGCCGTGGTCATCGCGTTCGCGCCGTCGAGCGTGATGGTTTGTTTGGCCATCGTTGCCGGCCCGGCGGGTTGAGCGAACGCGCCCGAGCCGCCAACAGACAACAAGATGCTGCTTGCAATGCCGATGAACACGACACACGTGCGCCCCGGTTGCACGGAGAACCGAAACCAGGTAGACGTCATTGTTAGTACCTTCCCGCATGGCGCAGCCCACGCAGTCTGCCCAATGCGTTTCGTACGGGGGTTGATCGGTGGCGCCGAGGCGGCTAGAAACAGGCACCAGCCGGCGCGGGCTGGTCCTTCCGCAGCGCGTCGCCCTTCTGCACGACATACATCAAGTAGAGATCCAGGTCGGCCGATCCCTCATTGCGCGCGATGTGGACGTCATAGCCATGAGCTTCCTCGGCGAAGCCTTCACCCTTGGAGAATGTCCTGCCCCGGCAGGGGTCGAGCTCGTGGTAATAGGTAAGCACGCCCTCGGCGACGGTCACGAAGACCACCCCAGGGTGCGTGTGCCAGCCGCCGGACCACCCCGGCGGGGCCACAACATGCTGGAAGACCACTTCAGCTTGCTCGTTGCGCCCGGTCGCAACCACGGATCGCAGCGTGCCCCATTTAACCCTGACGTCCAGTTCGTCAAGCACGCTGCGGCTCAAGATAGTAGCCATCGCCGTTGGCGTGGTTTGCGCCGCCGGCGTTGCCGACGCTGTGGCAACGTAGACCACCGCGACGACCGCGGTCGCCAACCCGACCAGGAGAACACCTATTGGCCTGTTGTTCATGGGCCCCCACCTGAGTGTCATAGCTTCGGCACTTGGTCATAGCTCCCAGTCGCGGCGTGAATTCGTCCCCCTGCCGGCTGGCCGCGCGACCCGTTCAGAGAAACTCCTGCTGAGAGATGGACACACACTAGCTCGCGCGCGCCGCTCAGAACGCGTCGCAGGTACTCAATCGGGTACTCATCGTTGCCGTGCGGAGCAGCCGCCGGTACTCAATCGGAGCGCCGCGTTCCCAGGCCCTGCTCGACAGCCCAGACCGCGGCCTGGGCGCGGGACTCGACGCCGAGCTTGCCAAGGATCCGGCTGACGTGGTTTTCAGCCGTGCGCTCGCTGATCACCAGGACTTCCGCGATCTGGCGGTTGGTCCGCCGCTGCGCGAGCAGCTGAACCACTTCACGCTCGCGGAGGCTGAGCGGCTCACCGATCGCACGCGGCTCGCTGCCCGCAGGCGGTAGGGGCGCTATCTGCGCGAGCGCATACGTGCTCGCGTCCTCCAGTGTCAGACTGAGCCCACGAGCCCAGGCTTTGCCCAGCGCATGTGAGTCCAGCTGCGTGCGGACCGCCGCAACGTTACGATCGTGGCGTGCCCGATCGGTGGGCCAGAGGGGCGCCGCAAGTGCATTGCGCAGAGCCTCCGCGGCGCCGAAGAGCGTCGCCGCGCGCTCCGGTTGGGCGACTGCCCCGGCTAAGGCGGCGAAGCTTTCAAGGCACTCGGCGACCCCCAATTTGTCGCTGTGTTCGCGACGCAAGAGCATGTTTTCGCTCAGCAAGGTCGCCGCTCGCTCCAGTTCTCCAACGGCCATTGCCAGGCGCCCGAGATCGTGCAACGACCAGGCGACCCCGCGGCGATGGCCCAGTTCCTGTTGGATCCGCAAGCCTTCCTCGGGCAGCGCCGCGGCCCTCGCGTAGTCGCCCTGCGCCAGCGCCACGAGGCCCAAATCGTGAAGCGACCACGAAACACCCCACACGTCGCCTGCGGCACGCCGCAGCGTCAGACTTTCCTCCTGAAACGAGATCGCCAGGTTGAAGTCCCCTCGCCCGCGGGCCATGAACCCCAACCAATACAGTGCAATACATATCCCCCAGGTGTGGCCAACTTCGCGATAAAGAGCCAAGCTGGACTCGCAGAGCTCCACGGCCTTGTCGACATCGCCTCGCGTTCGGGCGAGAGCAAGCAGGTCAGACAGTGCTTCTGCTTCCTGAAACTTGTCACCCGTGGCGCGCGCGGCAACACTGGCCGCTTCCGAGAACGCATTCGCCTGCTCGTAGTCGCCCTGGTTCCAGGCCAACCTTCCGGCGCCCACGAGCGCTTAAAGCCGCGATGTATCCAGCGGATCTCCCCGCGCCAGGCATGCCGCTAACCAGATTCGGCCCTCGGTCACATGGCCATGCAACCACCAGAACCGGCTGAGCGCGCCCGCCAGGCGGAGTCCGAGACTCGGCGCACCGCCGTCGGTCTGGCTCCAGGTTAGGGCCGCCCGAAAATTCTCATGATCGCTCTCTAGCCGGGTCAACCACGCACGCTGGCCCGGCGTACGTAGTCGGCGCTCGCCCTCCTCCGCGAGCGCCACGAAATGCTCAGCATGTCGTTGACGCGCGGTAGCCGCGTCAGGGCTGGCTTCCAGCTGCTCGAGCGCGAAGTCGCGGATCGTCTGCAACATCCAATAGCGTGCTTCGCCATCGTCCTGCTCCTCGAGTCGAAGCAGGCTGTTGTCGACAAGAGCCCTGATATCTTCGATCACGCCTACTGCGCCATCACCCAGTGGTTCGCAGACGACTTCCACGGCGGCAAGCGTAGCTCCGCCAGCGAACGCCGATAGCCAACGCAAGAGCCGCCTGCCGCGGTCGCTAAGCAGCTCGTAGCTCCAGGCGATCGTGGCGTGAAGAGTCTGCTGGCGTGCCGGCAAGTCTCGTGGTCCGCCGTCCGGCAACGGCATCCGCCGCTCCATTCGACTCAGCAGCACGCGCGGCGGGAGCGTTCCCGTACGCGCCGCGGCCAACTCGATCGCCAGTGGAAGCCCGTCGAGTCTACGGCAGATCTCGGCGACCGCCTGCAGCGTTTCTCCAGTGACGGTACTGTCAGGACTGACGGCCTGTGCGCGATCAATAAACAGCCGAACCGCGGCATAGTCAGCAATCGTCTCTGGTGATAAAGGCACGGGCAGCACACTTGGAGGAACCGCAAGTGGAGGCACGGGGAAGTCATGTTCTCCGTACACCCGCAACACCGCCCGACTGGTCACCAGGACTGCGACCCGCGGGCAGCTTCTGATGAGCTGGGCAACGATTGGTGCAGCCCCCAGTACCTGTTCAAAGTTGTCGAGGCCCAACAGCAGCGACTTGCCGCGCAAGTAATCCACGATGGTCTCGAGCAGTGGTCGTCCGCCGGCTTCTTGGATCCCAAGTCGCTGGGCTATGGCGAACGGGACCAGGTCTGGGTCCGAGATCGTCGCCAATGGGACGAACACCACCCCGTCGGCGAACTGGTCGAGTACGGTGCCGATAGCCTCGAGTGCGAGGCGGGTCTTGCCGCTACCACCCGAGCCGGTGAGCGTCAGCAGCCGCTCTGCCCGCAGCAGCCGCTCGATCGCGGCAAGCTCACGCTCTCGGCCGACGAAGCTCGTCACCGCCGCCGGGAGGATGGACGGCACGGGACCAGCAGCCCGGCGGTCGATCATACACGCGTCCCCTGCCCGTACCGCCGTGAACCCGTCACACCCCTGAGCCCTCCGTAACTGGTCAACGCGATTGATCGGGTGTTGTGCAAGGCAACACCTGACAGCCCGTCCCCGTGACAGACCGTCGTTTCAGCGCATACCCGCGGCGACCAGTCCCCCGACCTAAGCCGCCGCGGTGTCGAACTATACCGCACGTCTGCCGTGGGGCCGTGCCACTGAGGCGCTTACAGACGAGTGGGCCTGTTCTCTTGCATCGGCGTGGCGTGGCTGAGCGCCAGAGCAGCGTCTCAACGCGGGCTGGGTTGCTCGAAGCGCTGCGCCTTAGATGATCGCCGCCGTAGCGCGCGGGGCTTCGACGAGCAGCTCGCGCACGCGTGGGATCACCTCGCGCCCGTAGAGCTCGATCATCGCCATCCGTTGCTCGTGGGGCACTGGTCCAGTGGCGTAGGCCAGGTCAAATCGACTCAGCCCCAGGCGACGGATGGCCGCTGCCAGCTTGGCGGCGACCGTTTCCGTCGAGCCGACATACTGCGACCCGCCGGCGATCTCGGCCTGAAACATCTCCAGAGTTGGACGTGCCCACCCGCGCTCGCGCGCGGCGGCCCCGAGTGCCTCCGCCCAGTGCGGATACTGGACCTCAACCGCTTCCTCATCCGTCCTGGCCACGAATCCGCCCGAGTGCATGCCGACCGGCAGCGGCGGCTGGCCGAGCTCCTCGAGGGCGCGTTTGTACAGGTCGACGTACGGTGCGAATCGGCTTGGCGGCCCGCCGATGATGGCCAGCATCAGTGGCAGGCCGAAGCGAGCGGCGCGCATGACTGACTGGGGGCTGCCACCGACACCCACCCACGTCGGCAGGTGGCCCTGCGGCAGGGCTGGACCCACGAACTGATCGGCGAGCGGTGAGCGGACCGTACCGGACCACGTGACGGGTTGGTCGCGGATCAGCCGCATGAGCAGGTCGAGCTTCTCCTCGAACAGCCTTTCGTAGTCCGCGAGGTCGAAACCAAACAGCGGAAAGGAGTCGGTGAGCGAGCCGCGACCAACAATGAGCTGCGCGCGGCCGTTTGAGACCGCGTCGAGCGTCGCGAACTCGGTGTACACGCGGACGGGGTCCTGCGTGCTCAGCACCGTCACGGCCGTGCCGAGCCGGATGCGTTTGGTTCGGCCCGCGATCGCGGCCAACATCACCTGATTTGCGGAGTCCATGAGCTCAGGCCGGTAGTGCTCGCCGATTGAACGAGTCGATCCCGACGCTGTCGGCCAGAACGGCTTCTTCGATGGTGTTGCGGATGACGACGTCGCCGTCGAGTCGCTGCCCTGCGGCGTCGACGGTCACGTATGCGGGCGTGTCCAACCCAAACTCAAAGGTCTGTATGTCCATGGCTCAGGCCGCCTGCGGCTGGGGTTGGGCGGCGGGCGCCTGGCGGGTGACGAGCGCGACGATGACTGCAAGGAGCGTGATCACGCCGATGGTCTCGCTCACGCTGAGCGGGACGGCGATGCCAATCGGGCCGATCGGTCCGAGCAAGCCGAGCGCCGTGAGCACGCCGCCGCCGAATTCGGCCAGGCCGAGGCCAAAGGCCCACAGCCAGGCAGGGCGGAAGCCGAGCCGGCTGCCCATGAAGGCCTGGGTGCCGCTGAGGCCCAGGCCGCCGAACCAGCCGAACAGGAAGCGGGCGCCGTGAGCGGCGACGTAGAGGCCGACGACGCTGCGGAGGAGGAGCAGGGCGGTGTCCAAGAAGCTAACTCCAGAAATGCGGACGACCGTCCGCTTGTTGGTGGCATTGTAAGTGGACGACCGTCCGATTGCAAGCCAGGATGTGCTAGACTCCGCCGCCAAGGATGACCACTGTAGACAAGCCGGCCGCTGTGACCGACGTCGAGTCGGACTGCGTGACCGACGCCGATCTCGCGCGCGATACTGCTGAGCTCGCGCTGGCCGAGCTCGTCTGCCCTCCGCATGAGCGGCGCGATGCCGCAGCCAATCGCCAGCACGTTCTCGAGACCGCCACCCGCCTGTTCGCAGAGCGCGGCGTGGAGGCGGTCACCATGGATGAGATCGCCCGCGCCGCCGGCGTTGGCAAAGGCACGCTGTACCGCCGCTACGCGGACAAAGCGCAGCTCTGCCTGGCGCTCATGGACGCCTGCTTCCACACCTTCCAGGAGGAAGCGACCGCTGAGCTGCTGCGGCCCGATCGCCCGAGCTCGGCCATCGATCGGCTGCAGCTGTTCCTTGACCGCCTGATCGACTGGGTCGAGGAGCACACCGCCTGGTTAGGCGTGATTGCCGGCCAGCTCGCCGGCGCGCGCCGCGGCGGAGCGCAGTGCAGTCCCATCTATCACTGGCTGCACAACGTAGTAGCGCGGTTGCTGGCGCAGGCGCGGGCAAGTGGTGAAGTGCGCGTCGACGATCCGGTCTACGTGGCCGACGTCGTGCTGGCCGCGGTCAACGTCGACCTGTACGTCTATCAGCGCCGCGATCGCGGCTATTCGCCCGATCAGATTCGCGCGCGCCTGCACGGCCTGGTGGATGCGCTGCGCGCGTGTCCCGTCGCTGGCTAGATCAGAGTCCGCCCCCCGGCGCGGGCCGCCGCCAGCGTTCGCTGCCACACCCGGTCCCGCACCGCGGAGCCGCTGCATAACCTGATGAAGGGCCACGCGCACCGCGCCTTGGCTCTTGCCCAGCACCGCCCCAATCTCGCTGGGACGATGTCGCGCCGGGTGCGGTCGGCCAGCGCCCGGAAGATGCGATCGGCGTGATCTTCACCGGCCCTTCCACCTACAACCATATGGTTGTAAGATTAGCAGCACCAGCCTGTGACCACGCTGACCGCAGATCTGTTCCTCACCGTTGACGGCCAACGCCCGAGGGAAGAACGCGCCCGCCAACTACGGCGCTGCGGCCCACTCCGACACGACGACCAAACAACGAGAAAGGAACCACACCATGACAGCCACGCCCGGCAAGGCGAGCAGCACACTCCCCGGCAAGCCGCCAGTCGTCGACCTGGCCACCTGGCAGGCGGCGCGCGAGGAGCTGCTGGTCCGCGAGAAGGCGCACACCCATGAGGGCGACGTGATCGCCGCGGCCCGGCGGCGGCTGCCGATGGTCGAGCTCGACGGCGCGGTCGAGGTCACCGGCGTTGACGGGCCGGTCCCGTTCCTCGACCTGTTCCAGGGTCGCGACGAACTCGTGGTCTACCAGCACATGTGGTACGACGGCGCGCCACACCAGGGGCAGTGCGAGGGCTGCACCACCACGGCCTGGCACATGAAGGACGCCGTCTACCTCAACGCCCGGGGCGTCTCGTTCGCCGTCCTGACCGCGGGCGCGTGGGACGAGGTTGCTGCCTACGTCGAGTTCATGGGGTACACCCAGCCCTGGTACTCGGTGCGGGGCGTGGAGGCGCCGGTCGGCGGAGAAATGGGGCACATCGTCTGTTTCCTGCGCGACGGCGACCGCGTGTTCCTTACCTACTCCACGACCAGCCGGGGCAACGAGCCGGTCAACGGATCCCTCGGCCTGCTCGACATGACCCCCTACGGCCGCCGCGAGGCGTGGGAGAACAACCCCGAGGGCTGGCCGGCGGCCCCA
>WNFC01008743.1_pt1 | contig 11190 bp, 11 predicted proteins | sample 5400541 | NCBI WGS metagenome assembly WNFC01 (sample SAMN13153342, study PRJNA577476) | soil metagenome | isolation source: 120 cm saprolite under Douglas fir tree site 2 hole 2 replicate 1 | place: USA:California | collected 2015-04-18
CGGCCCCGAATTGATGATGCCGCCGCCGCCATAGATGATCGGCTTCTTGGCGCCGGCGATCAGCGCCGCCGCCTCGGCGATGCGCGCCGGATCGGGCTGGGTCTGCGGCCGGTAGGTCTTGTGCACGATGGTTTCTGGGGCCGTGTACGGGCCGGGCGCGAAGAGTATGTCCTTCGGCAGATCGATGACCACCGGCCCGGGCCGGCCGCTGCGCGCGACATAGAACGCCTCGTGCAGCGTGCGCGCCAGGGCGTTGACGTCCTTGACCAGGTAGTTGTGCTTGGTGCAGGAGCGCGTGATGCCCGTCGTGTCGGCTTCCTGGAAGGCGTCGTTGCCGATGAGATGGGTCGGCACCTGGCCGGTCAGGCAGACGATCGGGATCGAATCCATCAGCGCGTCGGTGAGTCCGGTGACCGCGTTGGTCGCGCCCGGCCCCGAGGTCACCAGCACGACCCCGACCCGGCCGGTGGTCCGCGCATAGCCCTCGGCGGCATGCACCGCCGCCTGCTCGTGGCGGACCAGGATGTGGCGCACCTGGTTCTGCTTGAAGAGGGCGTCGTAGATCGGCAATACGGCGCCGCCGGGATAGCCGAAAATGACATCGACGCCCTGATCGGCCAGGGCCTTGATGACGATCTCCGCTCCGGCCAGCTGCTCGGCTGCCATGATTTCCTCCACCACCACGAGTCGCGTGACGCGAAAACCCCAGGGTTTCCGCCGAATTCAGCGCGGGGGCGCCACCGTAAAGGCGCGGTTACCGGTGGTCAACAAAAACTGACGAATAAATGAAAAGATTTCGGGCAGTAACCTTTCCGAAAATTGCGCGCCGATGATGAGGGCGGCGGGCATCTGGTGGCGAAACCAGGTGACCTGGCGCTTGGCGTAACGCCGCGTCGCCTGCTGACCGAGACGGATCGCTTCGTCGAGCGGGAGGGCGCCGGCGAGATGGCGGGCGAGCTCCGGCACGCCGACCGCCTTCATCGCCGGCAGATCGGCGGCGAGGCGGCGCGCCAGCAGCGCCGCGACCTCGGCGAGCCCGCCTTGCGCCGCCATCGCGGCGAAGCGCGCCTCGCAGGCGGCGTAGAGCGCCGGCCGCGACGGCATCAGCAGCACCGTCGCGACATCGGCGTAGCACGGCCCCGCCGGCTGCTCGCGCTGCCAGTCGCCGAGCGGCCGCCCGGTCGCCGCGACCACCTCGTAGGCGCGCAGCAGGCGCTGCGTGTCGCCGGCGGCGAGCCGCGCCGCGCCGGCGGGGTCGCGCGACGCGAGGGCGACGTGAAAGCCGGCGCCGCCGAGCTCGCGATGCCGGCGCCGCGCTTCGGCGCGGATGGCGGCGGGGATCGGCGGGATGTCGGCGAGCCCGTCGAGCAGGGCGCGGAAATAGAGCCCGGTGCCGCCGACCAGGATGGGCAGGCGGCCGCGCGCGGCCGCCGCCGCGATCTCGCCTTCCGCCAGGGCGCGCCAGCGGGCCGCCGAGCACGGATCCGCCGCATCGAGCACGCCGTAGAGCCGGTGCGGCGCGCGCGCCTCGTCCGCCGCGCTCGGCCGCGCCGTCAGCACGGCGAGATCGCGATAGACCTGCATGCTGTCGGCGTTGATGACAGTGCCGGCGAATTCCTCGGCCAGCGCCAGCGCCAGCGCCGACTTGCCGCTCGCCGTCGGACCGCCGATGAGAATGAGGGGTGGGCTCATGCGCGGGTTCTAACACAGCTTGCCTTTCGCCGGCGGCTCGCCGATAACCCCGGCGTGTCGGACGCCGTCCTCACCCTCATCGCCGTAGACGCCAGCGCCGGACCTCTCGGCGATGCCGTCGCCGCGCTGCACGAGACGCTGGTCACGCTGGGCGCCGGTGTCGGCAAGATCGACTGGCTCGCCCCCGGCCGCGCCTGCGATCTCTACTATCAGGGTCTCGATGCCGACCAGGCCGATGCCGGGGCGCGCCATCGTCTGGCGGCCGATTTTCCCGGCCTCGCCGCCGACATCGTCGTTCAGCCGAGCGCCGGGCGGCGCAAGGCGCTGCTCGTCGCCGACATGGAATCGACCATCATCGAGAATGAGATGCTTGACGAGCTCGCCGAGTTCCTCGGCCTGCGCGACCAGGTCTCCGAGCTGACGCGGCAGGCGATGAACGGCGAGATCGATTTCGCCGCGTCGCTCGCCGCCCGCGTCGCCCTGCTCGCCGGCATGGCGGCGACGCTGCTCGACGAGGCGGCGACCCGTATCCGCATCATGCCGGGCGCCGCCGCGCTGGTCGCGACGATGCGCGCGCATGGCAGCTATGCGGCGCTGGTCTCCGGCGGTTTCACCGTGTTCACCGGCTTGGTGCGAGGAGCGCTCGGCTTCGACGAGGCGATCGCCAACGAGCTGATCGTCGAGGACGGCCGCCTGACCGGTCAGGTGCGCGAGCCGATCGTCACCCGCGAGACGAAGCTGGCGGCGCTCAAAAGCCTCGCCGCCGGGCGCAATCTGCCGCTTTCCGCCTGTCTCGCCGTCGGCGACGGCGCCAACGATTTGCCGATGATCGAGGCGGCCGGGCTGGGCGTCGCCTTCCGCGCCAAGCCGGCGGTCGCCGCGCGGGCGCGCATCCGCATTGACCGCGGCGATCTCACCGCCCTGCTCTATGCCCAGGGCTATCGCGACAGCGAGATCGTCGTCCCGTGAGGATCCCGCCTCGTTAGCATGCTTACGATTTATTCACGAACGCCTCGATACCCTCGCCCGCACAACAGCAATCATGGGTCGTCAGGCTATGTCGTCGCTCAGCACCATTTCGATTCGGACCAAGATAATTGCGGCATTTGCCTGCGTGCTCATCACCACGATCAGTCTCGGCTTGCTCGCGCAGAATCGCCTGAGCGCCGTCAACGACGCCGCTGCCGAGATTCGCGACAATTGGCTTCCCAGCACACGGCTTCTCGGCAAGATCGCGCAAATCTCGGAGCTGTATCGCCAGCAGGAAGCCGCTTCCATCCTGGCGACGGGGAAGGAAGCGCTCGACAAGCAGGAGAGCGCCATGAAGGCGACTCTCGATAAGCTCGAGGCGGCGCGGCGCGAATACGAGCCGATGATCTCGCCGGGCGAGGAACGCCGTCTGGCGGACGAGGCGATCAAAGCGTGGAAGGACTATCTCGCCGAGCATGAGAAATTGATGGTGCTTGCACGCAACGATCAGGATGCCGAAGCAACCGACACATACCTGAAGATGCGGCCGGTCTTCGCCAAGTACCGCGATGCGCTGCAGGCCGATATCGATTTCAACGTCGCCGAAGGCGTCAAGGCGGCGAATCTGGGCGCGCAGATCTACCGCACGACCCAGAGCCTGATCATCGGCGCGCTCCTCCTCGCCGCGTTCCTCTGTACCGCAGCCGGCTTCATCATCATCAGATCGGTCTCCGCGCCGATCCTGCGCATGGCGGAAGGAATGAAGCGGTTGGCGGCACGCGACATGACGGCCGAGATCGTCGGGCTCGGGCAGCGCGACGAGATCGGACGCATGGCCGAGGCGGTCCAGGTCTTCAAGGACAACATGATCGAAGCCGACCGCCTCGCCGCCGAGCAGCGCGCCGAGCAGGCGGTCAAGGAGCGCCGCGCCGAGACGCTGAATGGCTTGACCAGTAGCTTCGAGAGCAAGGCCGGTTTGCTCGTCCAGGCGCTGTCCTCGGCCGCGACCGAGATGCAGGCGACGGCGCAATCGATGTCGGCGACCGCCGAGGAGACCAACAGCCAGGCATTGACCGTGACGAGCGCTGCCGAGCAGACCTCGGCAAATGTGCAGACCGTCGCCACCGCGACCGAGGAGCTGTCCTCCTCGATTCAGGAGATCGGGCGGCAGGTCTCGCAATCCTCGAAAATGGCGGGACAGGCCGTCGAGGAGGCGAAGCGGACCGACGCGACGGTGCAGGCGCTCGCCAGCGGGGCGCAGAAGATCGGCGAAGTCGTCAAGCTGATCAACGACATCGCCAGCCAGACCAACCTGCTCGCCCTCAACGCCACGATCGAAGCGGCGCGCGCCGGCGAGCACGGGAAAGGCTTCGCCGTCGTGGCCAGCGAGGTGAAGAGCCTCGCCAACCAGACCGCCAAGGCGACCGAGGAGATCGGAACGCAGATCAACCAGATCCAGGAGGCGACGAAGGAAGCGGTCGCCGCGATACAGGGAATCGGCTCGACGATCGCCGAGATCGATGCGATCGCCGGCTCGATCGCCACGGCGGTGGAGCAGCAGGGCGGCGCGACGCAGGAGATCGCGCGCAATGTGCAGCAGGCCGCCCAGGGCACCCAGGAAGTGTCGAACAACATCGTCAACGTCAAACAGGCGGCGACGGAAACCGGTGCGGCATCGAGCCAGGTGCTCGGCGCGGCCGGCGAGCTGGCGCGCCACTCGAACGAGCTCAGCCAAGAGGTCGAGACCTTCCTCGCCGGGGTGAGGTCCGCCTGATAGCGACGAAACCCGGCCCGCGAACCGGGCCGGGTTTCGCTCGGCGCGGTGATCGTCTATTCGCTGACGACGATCACCCCCTCCATGTCCTCGTGCCCATCGCCGCAGAAATTATCGCAGGCAAAGGTGAAGCGGCCGATTTTGTCCGGCACGATGCGCACGCGCACCGTCGTGTCGGGCAGGACCGCGGCGCGGATGCCGAGATCCGGCACCTTGAAGCCGTGCGCGCGGTCGAGCGAGCTGAGCTCGAGGATGACCGGCTCGCCCTTCTTGAGATTGATCGTCGCCGGCAGGAACTCGAACTTCATCGCCGAGACGGCGATGATTTTCTCGTCCGGCGCGGCGGCGGCAATCGCCCCGGCCGCCACGCCGCCGGCGAGCAAAAGCCCGCCGAGCGCGACGAGATTCTTTGGCATCGAAACCCTCATGTCCCTAGGCCTTCACCGGCATCTGCTGCAGCTTGTAGCCCGCCGTCTTGGCCTCGGCCGAGACCTCGCGCCAACCCAGGCCGCTGAACGGCTTGTCGGCATTCCAGGGCAGCGGCGTGCGCTTCTCCTGCGAGCCGGGCGCCGGCAACGGGAAGATCAGCGACGTCGCCGCGTGATGGGCGATATGGCCGGTCATCTGGTGGTTTTCCTGATGGATATGGCCGTAGAAGACGGTGACGTTCTTGTACGGCATCAGGAGATCGACCGCCGCCTGGCCGTCGCGCGTCGCCCAATCCCATTGCGGATAGAGATCGAAGAGCGGGCGGTGGGTGAAGACGACGATATGGGCATTCGCGTCCTGCTTCTTGAGATCGTCGCCGAGCCATTTGAGCTGCTCCTCGCCGATCGCCGCCGTCGGGTCGGAGACGTTGTCGATGACGATGAAGTGAACGCCCTTGTGATCGAAGGTGTAATGCGTCGGACCGAAGAACTCCTGATAGGCCGCCCCCTTGTCGAGCGAGGCGTCGTGCTCGCCCGGCATCAGGCGGATGTTCTGCGTCTTCAGCCCCTTGATGATGTCGCGGAACTCGCCCATCCGCTTCTTGCGCTCGGCGACGTCGTCGGTGGTGTGCGTCAGGTCGCCGGTGAAGACGATGAAATCGGGCTGCTGCGGCAGGGCGTTGACCGCCTCGACCGCCAGCTTGAGCGTGTTCGCCGCCTCGGGATTGGGCGGCCCCTTGAAGCCCCAATGCGTGTCGGAGAGCTGGACGAAGAAGAAATCCTCGGCCATCGCCGCGGCGCGCGCCGCGCCGCTGCCGAACGGGCCGGGCGCCAGGGGATTGCCGAGGCCGGAGGCGAAGACGACGCCGCCGAGCCCGACCAGCTTGGCGAACTGCCTGCGGTCTATGAAGCTGCTCATGCTAGACTCCCTGCTGGGGAAATTGAGATGATGGACGCTGGATAGACCGGCACCGCCCGCCGGTTATTCCCGCTTTTTTGGCCGCCATCCCGATCGACGGGAATAAATCGCGCAGCAGGCGAGTCTTAGGGTCGGATCGGTCCGCAAGGGGGCAGGTTGGTCGAGCAATCGAGGCTGAGGCGATTCAACGAGATCGCCGTGCCACATCTGGATGCCGCCTATAACCTCGCGCGCTGGCTGACGCGAAACGAGCACGATGCCGAGGATGTGGTGCAGGAAGCCTATTTGCGGGCCTTCAAGTTCTTCGACGGCTATCGCGGCGGCGATGCGCGCGCCTGGATCCTCAAGATCGTGCGCCACACCTGCTTCACCTGGCTGGCGCGCAATCGGCCGGCGGAGGTCGTGGCGAGCGGCGATGACGACGATGGCGACGAGCGCGCGGCAACGACGCAAGGCGCCCCGCGCACCGACCCCGAGACGTTGTTGCTGCAACGGCTCGACACGGAATTGCTCAATCGGCTGATCGAGAAACTGCCGACCCCTTATCGGGAGATCCTGGTATTGCGTGAGATCGAGGATTTGTCCTATCGCGAGATCGCCGAGGTGCTCGCCCTGCCGATCGGCACGGTGATGTCCCGCCTAGCACGGGCGCGCGAGAAGCTGCAGCGCGCCGCCCGCGGCAGCATCATGCCGAGGCTGGTGAAATGATCTGCAAGGATATTCCGGAGCTGATCCAATCCTATGCCGACGGCGAGCTCGATTCCGATCAGGCCGACGCCCTCGAGACGCATCTGCGCGAGTGCGCCGATTGCACCAGGCTGGTCGAGGCGCAGCGCAATTGGCACCGCACGGTGCGGACGGGGATGACGCGACACACCGCGCCCGACCGGCTGCGCGCCCGCCTTGCCGTCGCCCTGACCGAGGCGGATGAAGCGGTCGAGACGGCGCCGCCGCGCCATGCCGGCTGGCGGCCATTGGCGATGGCGGCCTCGCTGGCCCTCGCCATCGTCACCTCGTCCGGCCTCACCGCCTTTTTCACCCTGCCCGGCGAGCAGGACCGCATGGTCGACAACGTCATCTCCGGCCATGTGCGGTCCTTGATGGCCGGCCATCTCACCGACGTGCCGTCATCCGACCAGCACACCGTCAAGCCATGGTTCCACGGCCGCATCGACCTGGCGCCGCCGGTCGACGATCTGGCGCCGCAGGGCTATGCGCTGGTCGGCGGACGGCTCGACTATCTCGACCGCCAGCCGGCCGCGGCGCTCGTCTATCAGCACCGCCAGCATCCCATCAATCTGTTCGTCGTGGCGGCTCCGGGTGCCCGCGATGACAAGCCGGGCGGCATTACCAGCCTATCCGAGCGCGGCTTCAACGTCCTGCATTGGACCGCCGGCGGGATGGCGTTCTGGGCGGTGTCTGACCTCGATCTCGGCGAGCTCAGGGAGTTCGCCCAGCTCTACCAGGCGCGGAGCGCCCCGCCCGCCTCATAGGAACCCCGCCTCGTGGGAACCCCGCCTCGCAGGAAGCCGCGCCGCTATCGCGCGGCTTGGCCGCGGCGATCGAGCCAGGCGAGGCCGCCGGCGAGATCGAGCCCGTTGGCGCGGCCGATGGCGAGCGCCGCGTCGCAGCTGAGGCCGCCGGCGAGGATCTCGCCGAGCGCCCACAGCGTCGCCGAGCGCGTGCCGCTGCGGCAATAGGCAAGCACTGTTCCCGACGCCGCCGCCACCTCCTGCCGAAAGGCGGAAACCGCCTCGTCGGACAGCGTCGCGGCGGTCACCGGAATGTGGCGATAGGCGAGGCCGGCGGCCGCTGCCAGCCGCGCCGCCTCCGCCGAGGAGAGCTGGCCGAGCTCCTCGCCATCGGGACGATTATTGATCACCGTGCGGACGCCCGCCGCGGCGAGGGCGGCGAAATCCGCCGCGGCGATTTGCGGCGCGACCGTCACGCGGTCGGTCAGCTTCATCGTCTTCATGGCGTCCTCGATCAGCCCCGACAGTCAGTCCCCGGGGCCCGATCAGCCCTGATCGATGCGCAGAGCGACGAAGCGCAGATCGCCGGCGCGGTCGACGAGCAGCAGGACCGATTTGCGGCCGCTCTTCCTGGCCTCGTCGATCCTGGCGGCGATCTGTGCCGGGTCCTTGACCTCCTGCTGGGCAACCTCGACGATGATGTCGCCCGGGCGCAAGCCCTTCTCGGATGCCGGGCTGTCGGCGGCGACCTCGACGACAACGACGCCCTCGGCATCGTCGGCGAGCGAGAATTTCTGCCGCAGGTCGGGGGTGACGTTGGACAGCGACAGGCCGAGCGCCTTAACCGTCGGGCCGCTGCCCTGCGACGGCGCGGTCGGGTTGCTCGCCGCGTTCGCCACCTTCTCGGTCTCGTCGAGCTCGCCGACCTTGACGTCGACGACCTGCTCTTGACGCTTGCGCCAGACCGTCACCTTGACCGGCTTGTCGATCGGCGTCTCGGCGACCAGGCGCGGCAGGCGCTTCATGTCGGTGACGTCCTTGCCGTCGAATTTGATGACGATGTCCCCGGGCTGGATACCGGCGACCTGCGCCGGGCCCTTGTCGCTGACGCTGGCGACCAGCGCGCCGCGCGCCTTGTCGAGGCCGAGACTCTCGGCGATCTCATCGCTCACGCCCTGGATGCGCACGCCGAGCCAGCCGCGCCGGGTCTTGCCGTAATCCCTGAGCTGCACGATGACCGACTTGGCGAGAGCGGAGGGGATGGCGAAGCCGATGCCGATCGAGCCGCCCGAGGGCGAGTAGATCGCGGTGTTGATGCCGACCACCTCGCCGTTCATGTTGAACATCGGGCCGCCGGAATTGCCGCGATTGATCGAGGCATCGGTCTGCAGGAAATCGTCGTAGGGACCCTGCTGGATGTCGCGCGCCCGCGCCGAGACGATGCCGGCCGTGACGGTGCCGCCGAGGCCGAAGGGATTACCGATCGCCAGCACCCAGTCGCCGACCTTCATGACGTCGCTGTCGCCGAACGGCACGGCGGTAAGCGGCTTGTCGGTCTTGACGCGCAGCAGGGCGAGGTCGGTCTTGGTGTCCTTGCCGACCAGCTCGGCCTTGAGGCTGGTGTCGTCATGCAGGATGACGGTGATCTCGTCGGCATCGGCGATGACGTGGTTGTTGGTCACGACCAGACCCGAGGAATCGATGATGAAGCCGGAGCCGAGCGAGGTGGCGCGCCGCGGCTGCGCCTCGGGGCGCTGTTGGCCGCGCGGCAGGTTCTTGTCGAGGAAATCCTTGAAGAATTCCTCGAAGGGCGAGCCCGGCGGGAATTGCGGCATCTCCGGCCGCTGCCGATCCGCCTTCAGCGTCTGCGTCGTCGAAATGTTGACCACCGCGGGCAGGAGCTTGGACGCCAGCTCGGAGAAGCCCTCGGGCCCCGCCTTGGCGGCGGCCGGACCGGCGCCGACAAGCAGCGCCGAGACCATGACGAGGGCGAGCAACAGGGGCGACCAGCCTTGTGCGCCATGCGGGCGCCGGCTGCCGACTAGGCCAAGGGACGAACGGCTCACGGCAGTATTCTCCATTCTCGGGATCGGGCGCGATCGGCGAAGTCTACGGCAAACCGCACCGGAAACCCACAGCTTCGACATTACGTATCGGGTATTGCACGCAGCGCTAGTGCCGCGGCAGCTTCGACCACTGCCGGTTATGCAACGACGGCAACATGGTGAAATTGCGGCAGAGCCCGCCGGTTTCTCACCGGCGGATCAGCCAGACGACGATGACGCCGATGCAGGCGGCGGCGAGACCGACGGCGCGCAGCAGCGGCGCCGGTACCGTCAGCATCTGCATGACGACCCGCCGCATGCTCCCGGGAAACAGCGTGTAGAGCGCACCCTCGATGACCAGAACGAGGCCGAGCGCGGTTCCCAGATCCTTCATGCGCGAGGCGGCAGGGCGAGGGGCGGCAGGGCGAGGGATGGAAACGCAATCAGGGTTTCGCGTTCCCGTCGGCCGCCGACAGGGGATCGGCCGCGCCGCCCTTGCCGCTGCTGCTGCCGAAGAAGCGGAAGAAATCGCTATCCGGCGACAAGACGAGCGTCGTGTTCTGCCCGCCCAGCGCCTCGCGATAGGCCTGCATCGAGCGATAAAAGGCGAAGAAGTTCTTATCCTTGCCGAACGCATCGGCATAGATCTTGACCGACTCGCCCTCGCCCTGGCCGCGCAGGATCTGCGCCTGTTTCTGCGCCTCGGCGATGATCACCGTCCGCTCGCGCTCGGCGACCGAGCGGATACGTTGGGCGAACTCGTCGCCCTGGGCGCGGAATTCCTGCGCCTCGCGCTGCCGCTCGGATTGCATGCGCGCGAAGATCGCCTGGCTGTTCTCCTCGGGCAGGTCGGCGCGGCGCAGCCGCACGTCGATGACCTCGATGCCGAAGGGCTTGGCCTGAACGGCGACCTCCTCGGTGATCTGGTGCATGATCTTGCTGCGCTCGTCCGAGAGCACCGAGCCGAGGGTGATGTTGCCGAGGACGCGCCGCAAGCTGCCGCTGATCGTCGCGTTCAGCCGGCCGCGCGCCGCGAGCTCGGTGCCCATCGACTGATAGAAGCGCAGCGGATCGACGATACGGAACCGGGCATAGCTGTCGACGACCAGGCGCTTCTGATCGGCGGCGATGACCTCCTCGGTCGGCGGGTCGGTATCGAGCACCCGGCGGTCGAAATAGACGACATTCTGCAGGAACCACGGCCGCTTGAAGTGCAGGCCGGGATCGCGCACCTCGCGCTTGAACTCGCCGAATTGCAGGACGATCGCCTGCTCGGTCTGATCGACGGTGAAGACGGAGCCCAGCCCGAGCAGCACCAGGACGGCCACCGTCACGACCGCGACGGTCACTGCGACGCGGTTCATTGCTTCGGCCCCCGCTGGTTCGTCACCTGGCCGGGGCTGAGCCGCTGGCCTTGCCCCTGTCCCTGCCCTTGGCTGGGTGCCGCCGGCACCTGAGGCGGCGGCGCCGTTCCCGCACGGCTCAGCTCGGGCAGCGGCAGGTAGGGAACGACACCCGAGCTTTGCGCCGATTTATCGATGACGATCTTGTTGGCGCCGCGCAGGATGTCCTGCATCGTCTCGATATAGAGGCGGGTGGTCGTCACATCCTGGGCGGTCAGATAGGAATTGTAGACCGAGAGAAAACGCTCGGCCTCGCCTTGCGCCTCGGCGACCACTTGGGATTTGTAGGCCTCGGCCTCCTGCACCAGGCGCACGGCGTCGCCACGCGCCACCGGCAGAATGCTGTTGCGATAGGCTTCCGCCTCGTTGCGCTTGCGCTCCTGGTCGGCGCGGGCGCGCTGCACGTCGCGAAACGCATCGATGACGGGCGTCGGCGGATCGACCTTTTGCAGCTGGACCTGGGTCACGGTGATGCCGCCGCCATAGCT
>WNFC01020842.1_pt1 | contig 11190 bp, 7 predicted proteins | sample 5400541 | NCBI WGS metagenome assembly WNFC01 (sample SAMN13153342, study PRJNA577476) | soil metagenome | isolation source: 120 cm saprolite under Douglas fir tree site 2 hole 2 replicate 1 | place: USA:California | collected 2015-04-18
GCGGAGGTCGAGAGGGAATCGACAAGCTGGGGGATTTGGGGCTTGTGGGAATTGCCGACGACCCATGTCACGCCGGGGAGTGCGGCCAACTCTTCGGGGGCGCGCTGGGCGTAGCAACCGGTGGCGATAATGCGGACGCCGGGGTTGGCGGCGTGAAACTTTCGAATGGCGTCGCGGGCCTGGGCATCTGCGGAGGCGGTGACGGTGCAGGTGTTGACGACGATGATGTCGGCGGCGGCGGGCGTGGAAGCAGAAGTACATCCACGGTCAAGCAACTGGCGCTCGAGGGCAGCGCCATCGGCTTGGGTGGCGCGGCAACCGAATTGTTCGATGAAGAAAGTAGGCATTTAGAATTGCCACATTGAAACGAAAAACATTTTACACAGAGTTCGCGGAGTACACAGAGAGCGCAGAGAAGAAAAGACCGCATGCTGTACTTAGCGCGGACCCATACAAGGATAGCGGGTTTGGGGGAGGGCGAAAAGATCGATAGCAACCAAGAACGATATTCGGGCAGGACTTGCCTTTACTCGCCGGAGGCTGCGCGGCTACAATCTTTCAACATCCATGGCCCATCAAAGACAGAACCCCTCCGCGCTGCATGATGCGAAGGTCTCGATCGTTATTCCCGTTTACAACGAGAAATCGACGATTGATGAGATCCTTCGGCGTGTGCTGGATATGGAGGTACGCAAGGAAGTGATCATCGTCGATGATTGCTCGACCGACGGAACACGCCAGATTCTGGAAAACATGGCGGCGCGGCAAGCGAATGGCGAAGCATTCGCGCCGGCGCAGGATGGAGGCGACCAGGTCGAATTGCGAGATTTGAGGTTTTTCTTTCAGGCACCGAACCAGGGCAAGGGAGCGGCTATGCGGCGCGGTTTTGCGCAAGTGACGGGAGATATCGTGCTGGTGCAGGACGCAGACCTGGAATACGATCCGCGCGATTACCCGAAGCTGCTGGAGCCGATCATCGAGGGCCGCGCGGATGTGGTGTATGGGTCGAGGTTCCTGGGCGGGCCGCAGCGCGTGCATTACTTCTGGCATTACGTTGCGAACCGGATGCTGACGCTGCTTTCGGATATCTTTACGAATCTGAAGCTGACGGATATGGAGACCTGTTACAAGGTGTTCCGAAGAGAAGTACTCGCAGGGGTCCAGATCAAGTCGAACCGATTTGGATTCGAACCGGAGATTACAGCGAAGATCGCAAAGCACAAGTGGCGCATCTACGAAGTGCCGATTACTTATGCTGGGCGCACCTACGAAGAAGGCAAGAAAATTACCTGGAAGGACGGCTTCCAGGCGTTGTGGTGCATCATTCGGTATAAATTCACCGACTAAATTTTAAGCCGAAGCCGCGTCCGTGTAGCCACGGGGATACTTCTGCTTCCATGTCCAGGCAGACTGAATGATTTCTTCGAGCGAGGAATGGGAAGCTTCCCAGCCGAGGGCGCGCTTGAGTTTCTCTTTGCTGGCAACCAGCACAGCAGGATCACCGGGACGGCGGGGACCCAGTTTGCGAGGGATTTTGCGACCGGTGATGCGCTCCGCGGCATCGATAACTTCTAAAATTGAGAAGCCGCGGCTGTTGCCGACGTTGAAGGCTTCGCCGGAAACGCGGTCGATTTCTTCAAGCGCGCGGACGTGGGAATCGGCGATATCGAGGACGTGGATGTAATCGCGGACGCAGGTTCCATCTGGTGTAGGGTAGTCCGTGCCGAAGACATCGACATAGGGCAGTCCGCCGCCGGCGGCATCGAGAACTCGAGGGATGAGATGCGTTTCCACGCGATGATGCTCGCCGCGTTCCCGGGAGGCTCCGGCAGCGTTGAAATAGCGGAGGGTCACATATTTGAGCCCGGTGTAGACCTTGTAATCCGCCAGGATCTGTTCGAACACGAGCTTGGATTTTCCGTAAGGATTGATGGGCGATTTGCGATGGTCTTCGGGGATGGGAACGGTTTCGGGTTCGCCGTAGGTGGCGGCGGTGGAAGAAAAAATGAATTTTTTTATGCCGTGGCGCGTGACGGCATCAAGCAGATTCACACCACCGGCCACGTTCGTGGCGTAGAAAATACTGGGCTCGCTAACGGATTTAGCGACGAGGGCCTCGGCCGCGAAGTGCATCACGGCGTCAATCTTGTGCTGAGTGAAGACAGCTTCAATCTGAGGGCGATTCGCAAGATCTACCTGGCAAAAGACGGCTCCCGGCGGCACGGCGGCACGATGGCCCTCCAGCAAGCTATCCAATGCGATGACGGACATGCCGCGCGAAACCAAGACTTCCGAGCAGATACTGCCGATGTAGCCCGCCGCTCCGGTAACGAGAATATTCACCTTTAAGTTCTCCTCGAGTCAGGTAGAAACCCAAAATGGGTGTGCTCAAAATCCCTGAACCAACGGCAAGGGCCGCGGAAAAGCAGGGTGCACCGGCCCGAAAAGTCGACAAAGATTAAACCTGCGACAAGCGGCGCTGAAAGGTAAGAAGAATGAGGTCGGCACGGCGGCGCACGCCGAACTTACTGAGCAGGTTCGAAACGTGAAACTTCACAGTGCGTTCCGCAATGTTGAGCTTGCTGGCAATCTCTTTGTTGGAAAGATTTTCCAGCAGCGAATCAAGAACTTCCTGCTCGCGGCGGCTCAGATTCGTGACGGAATCCGACTTCAGACGACGGCCCTGGCCAGTGAGGATGGAATCAACGAATCCGGAGAGAAGTTGCCGCGGAACCCAGAATCCTCCGCCGGCAACAAGCGGGAGAGCACGGATCAATTGTTCGCGGGCTTCGACGTAGGTGAGAAGGCCTTTCACCCCAAGACGTAGGAGCGAAAAACTGTTGGAATCGTTGTGCTGCTCACCGACGACGATGAGGCGGGCCTCCGGATAGCGTTCGAGAATATTGGCCAGGAGCGCGCCGGTCGCGGGCTTTGCGGCATGAGCGTCAATGACGTAAACCTGGGCGCGAGGCGGCTCAAGAGCACGGAGGTCGGGCGCAAGGGTGGATTCCAATTGCTTGACGATTACCTTGAATTGGCCCTTTGCTAAAATGCGTTCGAACTCGCTCAGCACCAGAGGATGCGGCGAGAGGATACAAACTGTCAGTTTCGTGGAGGTACGTTTCGTAGTCACTGTTCGACAGATTATTGAAAACCGGCTAAAGGGGCAAGCCCTTTGGTGTTTCTGTTCACGAATTGTTACTGACAGCTACGATGCATATCCCCGGGGTACTTCCTTTAACAAAATATCGACTATGCGCTTGGCAGCATGGCCGTCCCAGAGAGGAGGAATGCGGCCGACTTTGCCCTTGCCCGCCAGCGTATCACGGGCGGCGGCGACTATCTTGCCCGGATTAGTACCAACCAGCAAGTTGGTGCCTTGGGAGATGGTGATGGGACGCTCCGTGTTCTCCCGTAGCGTGAGGCAGGGGACACCGAGAGCGGTGGTCTCTTCCTGAATGCCACCAGAATCGGTGAGGACGAGCTTTGCTTTGCTCAGGAGACAGAGAAAATCGAGGTACCCGACGGGCGGAATGAGCCGCAGCTGGGGGTGATGCTTAATACCGCCTTGCGTCAAACGCTGCCGGGTGCGTGGATGCACCGGGAAAATGACGGGCATTTCGGCGGCAACGGCATCGATCGCTCCCAAAAGGTGGCTTAGCTTCTCCGTGGAATCGACATTGGAGGGGCGATGGAGGGTCAGGACCCCGAAGCGCTGCCAGCCTGTCCCGTTCTTCAATCCGAGCTCATCGCCGACTCCAGACTGCTGGGCGATGGGCAAAAAGTGGCGCAAGGAATCGATCATCACATTGCCAACCATGAAGATGCTCTCCCTGGGCCGGCCCTCTTTCAGGAGGTGTTCGATGGCATCTTCTTCCGTAACAAAGAGATAATCGGCGAGCGCGTCGGTCAGGATGCGGTTGATCTCCTCGGGCATGGTGCGGTCAAAGCTGCGGAGCCCCGCCTCGACATGAGCTACGCGGATGCCAAGTTTCGCGGCGGCGAGAGAAACAGCAATGGTGGAATTGACATCGCCGACGACGAGAACCAGGTCCGGCTGGCGTTCGACAAGAACCGGCTCAATGCGTTTCAGAATTTCTTTCCGGATGGCGCTGCATCTCATGCATGAGCGGCGCAATTTTCGGGAGGTTCGGGCGCGCCCCGACGATATTCAGAATTTTCAGGCGTTGGCTCATGGAGCGTTCGATTCCGGCGTCAGAATGCAGTATAGCATCCGGGAATTGGCCTTTCGGTGCGGCCGATTCGCCATTCGCGCGAAAAAAGCACTAGTTCAATGCATGGAGATAGGTATCCACCGGGAAACCTGGGTAAAATAGAGGTGACCGGAAACGGTAGATTTCTTTGGTATTTGCGCCATTTCGTCCGGCGAACCGGCAAGGAGTAGCACCTTCCAACGGATGCGTAACCTGAACGAATCGGCCAAAGCCTTGCGGGAGTTGCTCGCGCAGAGGATCCTCGTGCTTGACGGGGCGATGGGGACGATGCTGCAGCAACGCAACCTGAATGCGGAGGATTTTGGCGGAGCTGCGCTCGAAGGATGCAACGAAAACCTGGTTCGAACGCGCCCGGATGTCGTTCTGGATATTCACAGGAAATACTTTGAGGCGGGATCGGACATCGTCGAAACGAACAGCTTCGGCGGAGCGCCGATTGTCCTGGCGGAATATGGCCTCGCCGCCGACGCCCACCTCTTGAACAAACGCGCGGCGGAGCTGGCGCGGCAAGCGGCGGATGAATTCAGCAGCCCTGGGAAGCCGCGGTTCGTCGCCGGTTCGGTGGGACCAACGACCAAGGCGATTACGGTCACAGGCGGCGTGACGTTCGGCGAGCTGCGCGAAGCCTACTACACGCAGGCCAGGGGGCTCGTCGAAGGCGGAGCGGATCTGCTGCTGATCGAAACCTGCCAAGACACCCGGAATATCAAGGCGGCAATCCTCGCCATCCACAAACTTTCGAAGGAGATGGGAAGCGAAGTGCCGTTCATCGTATCGGTCACGATCGAGCCGATGGGAACGATGCTGGCTGGGCAGACGGTGGAAGCAATGTGGGCGTCGCTGCGGCATGCGAAGCCGCTGGCGTTTGGGATGAATTGCGCAACGGGGCCGGAGTTCATGACCGACCACATTCGAACGCTGAGCCAACTTACCGGCGAGTTTGTGTCCTGTTACCCGAATGCGGGCCTGCCGGATGAAGAGGGAAAGTACCTGGAAACTCCGACGACGCTGGCGGCACAGCTTGAGAAGTTCGCAGATCACGGCTGGTTGAATTTCGTTGGGGGATGCTGCGGGACAACCGAAAAGCATATCCGCGCGATTGCGCAGATGGCGGAGGGCAAGAAGCCGCGGCAACGGCCTGCGGAGGCACACCGGGCGGTTTATTCGGGGATTGAAACGATTGAAGCGGAGGAAAGCACGCGGCCCCTGCTCGTGGGAGAACGAACCAACGTGATCGGTTCGCGCTTGTTCAAGAACCTGGTGGCGGAAGAAAAGTGGGAAGAAGCGAGCGAAATTGCCAGACGGCAGGTACGAGGCGGCGCGCACATCGTGGACGTGTGCCTGCAAAGCACGGAGCGCGAGGAGAAGAAAGATATTCCGCCGTTCTACGAGAAGCTGATTCGAAAAGTGAAAGCGCCGGTGATGATCGATACCACCGATCCGACGGCGATCGAGCTGGCGCTAACGTATTGCCAGGGCAAGGCAATCCTCAATTCGATCAACCTGGAGGACGGCGAAGAAAAATTCGAACGCGTGGTGCCGATTGCGCATGAATTTGGGGCGGCAGTGGTGGTGGGCTGCATCGATGAGGACAAGCTGCAGGCGCAGGCGTTTACGCGCGAGCGGAAGCTGGCGATTGCACAGCGTTCGTACAAGCTGCTGACGGAAAAATACGGACTGGGGCCGGAGGATATCATTTTCGATCCACTGGTTTTCCCCTGCGCGACGGGAGATGAAAACTATATCGGCGGCGCGGTCGAGACGATGGAGGGCATCCGCCTGATCAAGCAGGCGCTGCCGGACGTTCGGACAATCCTGGGTATTTCGAATGTTTCCTTCGGGCTGCCGGCGGGCGCGCGCGAAGTGGTGAATTCGGTGTTCCTGTATTACTGCACGAAGGCAGGGCTGGACCTCGCCATCGTCAATGCGGAGAAGCTGGAGCGGTTTGCGTCGATCCCGACGCATGAGCGAGAGCTCGCGGAAAACCTCCTGTTTTCACATCCTCCGAAGGATGTGCCTGCCGACCATCCGAATGCCGCGTTGTTACGGGGCGTTCCCGCCGACTGGCGCAAGCAGAGCAAGGAACAACGCGCGGCGGTCAACCAACACTACATCGCAGCCATTGCCGAATATTTCCGCACGACAAAGAAGAAGGAAAAAGCTCGCGCGGCAGACGTGCCGCTGGATGAGCGGCTGGCGAACTACATCATCGAAGGCACCAGGGACGGGCTGATCGAAGATCTGGAGAAAAAGCGCGGGGAGGGTGCGCCGCCGCTGGACATCGTGAACGGCCCGCTGATGGCGGGGATGGCGGAAGTCGGGCGGCTTTTCAACGCGAATGAATTGATCGTCGCGGAAGTGTTGCAGTCCGCAGAAGCGATGAAAGCGGCGGTGAGCCATCTCGAGCAGTTCATGGAAAAAGCGGACACGGCCAAGCGCGGAAAAGTGGTGCTGGCAACCGTGAAGGGCGACGTCCACGACATTGGGAAAAACCTCGTCGAAATCATTTTGAAGAACAATGGGTATGACGTGGTGAACCTGGGGATCAAGGTGCCGCCGGAGGAGTTGATCAAGGCTTACCAGGAGCACAAACCGGATGCGATTGGATTGTCCGGGCTGCTGGTGAAGAGCGCGCAACAGATGGTGATTACCGCGAATGATTTAAAGGATGCGGGGATCGAAATTCCGATGCTGGTGGGCGGCGCGGCGCTCTCGGCAAAGTTTACACAGACGAAGATCGCGCCAAGCTACGGGAAAGCCGTGTGTTACGCGAAAGATGCGATGACCGGGCTGCGGCTTATGAACGAATTGATGGATCCGGCGACGCGCGAGACCGTGCTGCGGAATCACACGGCGAGCGGAAACGGTGCGAGCGTGTCTACGATCGTGACGGTGCAGGAGGTCCCGGCGGTGATGCGCTCGCCGCGCGTTCGCGCGGACCTGCCGACCCCGGCGGTGAAAGATCTGGACCGCAAAATGCGGCTGGTGCCGGATTTGCGCGAAGTCTGGGGCTACATCAATCCATTCATGCTGTACGGACGCCACATGGGCTTCCGGGGCGACTTCGAGAAGCGTTTGGCGGAACGCGATCCAAAGGCCGTTGAGCTATTCGAGAACATGGAAGAGGTAAAGAAGGAAGCCGCCGAATTCATGAAGATCCGCGCCGTATGGCAATTTTTCGAAGCGGAAGCGGCGGGCGATTCTCTGAACCTGTTTGCGCCGGGAGCAACGGCGCCGCTGCATACCTTTCGATTTGGGAGGCAACGGCAGGGCGACTTTCTGTGCTTAGCCGATTACGTCATGCCGGCGCAGAACGGACAACGCGACCACCTGGCATTGTTCGTGGTGACGGCGGGCGAAGGAATTCGGGGACGCGCGGAAAAAGCAAAGAATGAGGGCTATTATTTCAAGTCGCACGGCTTGCAGGCGCTGGCGATCGAGACGGCGGAAGCGTGCGCGGAATGGCTGCACCGCCGCATCCGCGAGGACTGGGGATTCCCTGATCCGGCGGAGATGACTATGGCGCAGCGATTCACTTCGCGCTACCGCGGAAAGCGCTACAGTTTTGGTTATCCGGCGTGCCCGAATCTGGAGGATCAGGGAGGACTCTGGAAGCTATTGAAGCCGGAAGAGATTGGCGTGCAACTGACGGAGGGCTTCATGATGGATCCGGAAGCGAGCGTGAGCGCGCTGGTGTTTCAACACCCGGATTGCTCGTACTTCTCCGTAGGCGATCAGTCCGAAGGTATCTCATAGACAAAGCAAGAGTTTAACATTCCATGCGAGCAGGGGCGCGGCTGACTCCCGGGCCTGACTCCTTAGGCCCAAACGAAAGGGAAACAGAAGCGAAATGACCGCCGAAAGCAAAACAGGTACTGATGGTAATGGAATGTGGAAATCGCTTTACCAAATTGAGAATCGGAGTAACTTAAAGTCATGCGGAGCCGTGCCGCAGGAAGCGGGGGGCATCGGAACCGGGATCAGCAATTCCTCGCCATCCGAGCAAGTAGCACCAAGGGAATTATGGAGTGTTTACTTCATCGAAGCACAGGGAGGGTGAAATGGCTTTGCCACTGGGCGAAGCCTAGAGTGCAAACGCAGTCTTAAGCTATAGGATCGTTTTTACAATGTCGTCCGCGGGCTCCCCTATCGACCGTGCCATGAGAGGTCCCGCACGAATATTCAGTGCGAGATTTGGGGGCAGAAGTGTGCTGTCCCCCATTCTGGTCCATGTAGTTGTATTCGGTCTTTTCCTGACCGCGGGTGCACTGGCGGTTTTCTTCCACAAACATGCCGCAGATTTTCTGAATGATGATGTTTCTTATTTCGAGAGAGCGCGTTCCCTCCTCCGATACGGATTTGACGGCTTCAATGGCCGGCTGGAAACCACGCAACCACCTGGTCTGCCGATAATACTTGCCTCGATGTGCTACGTCGGTGGATGTAGTTACGCCGCCATTCTTGGTGCAATGGCCGTCTTTGAAACCTTGGGGTTTGCTGCTGCTTATCTCCTGTTCCAGCGCCAAATCGGTCGCGTCGTTGCGGCTGCGATCTGCCTTGCGCTACTTGCATCACCAGCCTATTTCTCGCTTGCGACCCAGTGGGTCGCCACAACGTTCCCATTCTTCTTTACCATCACCAGCGCGTTGCTGGTATCAAGGAAACTCGAAGAATCCACAACGACTGCTTCACGCTTGGGATGGGGAGTTTTACTGACCATATTCGCGACGGCTTCCTTGTTGATAGCTTCAGCGGGATTCGCGCTGTTCGCGGCTATTGTTGTCAAAATCGCAGTAACCTACCTGAGAGATAGGCGTCTCGCGCTCGCGCATATGAAGACTTTTGCCGCTGTTCTGCTCGTGGGAATCGCCGCACATGGTCTCTGGATGCATCGGAAACCCGCGCAAGCGGAATGGCCGCTCCCGGGATATCCACATCCATATTTGCAACAACTGGCGGTGAAGAGTGGCCCCGAGCCGCAGCTAGGGTACGCCACGTCGCGGGATGTCGCCGTCCGCATCAAGACAAACCTACAAGATGAGACTGTGCTGTTCGTTGAACTGTTTTCCTCGCATTGGATCAACGCGGCCTGGTGGTCCGTCGTCACCACTGGACCGTTTTTTCTGATTCTCTTGGGTTGGGGGTATTCCGTCTGGCGAGTGAAGGGCGATTCTTTGCAAGAATGGTTCTTTGCAGGATATCAATTCATTTATCTACTTTGGCCATGGAAGATGGATGTCAGATATTTCCTGCCGGCAGCCCCGTTTGTGTGTCTCTATCTTTGGAGGGGGATGCAAGCTCTGGGTCTCCTCGTGAAAAGGAAACCCCGCCTGCTAGGAATTGTGTGGATCCCGATATCGGTGATTTTGGCGGCCAGGTCGATCATCTGGTTGCAGAGTGATCCGCTGGTCATCCATATGACGGAGAGTGGACTACAACAAGAGGTATCGTTTGCAGCCTGGCTGCTTTCGGGAATTGCAGCCGCATTGTTGATAATGAGAGGGTCTAGCTGGCCAGTACCTCTTGCTTCCCTCCTAAAAGGGCACCACCAGCAGAACGGACCTTTGCACTTCGATCCGCAGCGTGGCTTGAAATTTGGATGCGGACTAGTGATCGCAGGATTGGTAGTGGCTGGATTTAGCAACGAACTCGAGATTGGGCGCCAAAACCGTGACCTCCACTCCGCAGTGAATCGTATTACTCCGGACGTCAAAGCTGCAACGTGGATCCGCGCTCACACCGGGACCGAGGCTGTAATCATGGCGAGGCAAGTTCCCATCACCTATTACTACGCTGATAGAAAAATCGTGTGGTTCCCACCGAGTTCTGATGCACAGTTGGTAATGGAGGGAATCAAGAGACACAAGATCGATTACGTAGTCGCTGTGAAGCGCGGGATCAGCTACTTCCGACCACCAGACGATGATTGCATTGCTGCATTGCTCGCGAAGTATCCGTCCGCTCTTCAATTGATCGAACAGACGCCAGAGTTTCGGATTTTTCAGGTGATCAGAAACAGGAGTCCAGAGTCTCACCTTGCCGCGAATACGAACCGCTGAATTTCTGGCCGGTTTCCTGGAAGGTGTCCCCAGGAGGAAAGCGGGGATTCCCACTGACCGGGCCGAAGGCAATTCCAGGAAATATGGGGCCATGCCTCGCTTGTGGCTGGGCTGTAAAGTGCGCGGGGGCGGCGCTACAGAATTGCGACGGCTTGCAAACTAGGCAGAATCCGAATTGCTTAGCTGTTCCGGAACTATGCCCTCAGTGCTTGCCAATCCGGACCGCCCAATCAATTCGGCAGCGAGCCAAAAACGGTGAACACCGGAATCGAAACGGGGCTTCGGGATGGCCGCTTTCGCGTCATACCATTTGACCGAAAACTCCAAGAAAACCTGACTCCCCGGCGACGCTCCTACGGATGCCGCTTGATCGCGAGCAAGTGCATGAACCAGCTCGTTGAGAGCGTGTTCGTGGCGGTTCCGGTGTAGGAGCCCGCTGCGGCGGTTTGCATACTCTCTACGAGATTGCTGTGATAGGTGGAGATCGTTGTGAAGCCGGCGCCGGCATTGGTGACGGCGCTGTCGTTAAAGGCTACGGCATAGAGAAGATCACTGGCAAAGTTGGTGGTGACCGGCCCGCAACTGACGGCGGTTCCGACTCCGGCGGCGGCACACGTGGTATCGATCGGATTTGTCGGATCGATATTGGTGTATTCGAATTGATAGAGGTGGAAGGAGCTGGTGGAATTGCCGGTGAGCGTCACGGTGATGGCGATCGGCGCGCCGCCTCCGGTGATATTTTTCGCGTAGAAGGTCTGCGCGCTCTTTAGCGTGCCGTTCCAGTTGGTGGGCCCGACCGCGCTCGTATAGACATTTCCCTTGTTGTCCATGATCGATGAAACCGACAGCGCTTGATTGCCCCATTTCAGGGAAACGATGATTAGGTTTCCGCTGAC
>WNFC01026113.1_pt1 | contig 11190 bp, 12 predicted proteins | sample 5400541 | NCBI WGS metagenome assembly WNFC01 (sample SAMN13153342, study PRJNA577476) | soil metagenome | isolation source: 120 cm saprolite under Douglas fir tree site 2 hole 2 replicate 1 | place: USA:California | collected 2015-04-18
TCATCGGGCTCATCTATCTCTACTCGAGCCTCGGCCGGACGGACTACGTGATGGTCGCGTCGTTCGCGATGATGTTCGCGCTGATGACGAGCTACACCCGGGCGCGCGCCGAATCGCTGATCGCCAAGTGCAAGGTCGGCTTCATGGAGCGCCCCGAGCGGATCGTGCTGTTCATGATCGGCGCGTTCACCAACCGGATGGCCGCCGTACTCTGGGTCATCCTCGTGCTGGCGATCTTTTCGGTCGCCGACCGCGTCATTCTCACCTATCGCATCCTCAGGGACGAGGAAAGGGCGGCGACGACATGAAGCGCGCGCCGCTCCCCGCCCGCATGCTGTGGAACGCGTTCTTCTGGACCTTCGAGCGCGCGACGTGGCAGTACGACGTGATGGTGATCGCGATCCTCGCGTTCGTCTGGCTGACGCCTCCCGACTGGATCAAGGACCCGATGGCCCACGGGTCTGGGCCGATTGGCTGGCTGGCCGACCATCTCAAAGGCAAGTAACTACACGTCATCTCTCTCATCGTGGAGGCCGAGATCCAGCGTCTTCCCGGTGAAATGAATGTCGTGCGCCGCGATCTTGTCGCGCAAGAGGCGCCGCGCCTGACCGTAGTACGGCTCCGGGACGATCAACTGTCGGGCAAAGGAGCGCCAGCGGTAGAGCAGGACGAGGGTCGGCTCGGTCCCTTCACGCCACGTGAGTCCGCCGATGTTCGCGTACCGGATGAACCCCCCTTCGGCCCAGATGCCGTCCTCGTAAAAGCCCCGGCTGATCTTCATGCCCAGCGGCAGCGCGTAGACGTAGTACACGAGCATCATCGTCTCCCCGAACACGTACTTCGGGTGCAGGCGGAGGACGGCGAGCTTGTAGAAGACGAGGACGGCGAGCACGGCGCCGACCCACAGGAAGAGCCGGTAGAGCGGCGGCCGCGGCGGGCCCCAGGTCAGAAGCGCGGTCGCCTGGATGCGCCGGAATCTGAAGTACTGGTAGAAGTGCTGCAGGTTGATAAGCAGGAACGCGGCGCCAATCGCATACAGAATCCGCGGCAGCACATTGGGATCACGAATCAGCATTCGACACTCGGCTGTTCACGCGCTCGCTGCTGGCGACGACTTCGATCCAGCCCGCGCCGGCCCGATCTGAAACGTCCATTCAGGATTCAGACTTTCTTCAGATAGTCCCCCGATTCCGTGCTGATGCGGAGCGTGTCTCCGACGCTCACGAACGGCGGCACCTGCACGACCAGTCCGGTCTCGAGCGTCGCGGGTTTCACCTGCGCGCTGGCCGTCGCGCGGTTGATGCCCGGCACCGTGTCGATGACCTTCAAATCCACCGTCACCGGCAGCTCGATCCCCACCGGTTCCTCGCCGTAGAACTCCACCAGAATCGTCGATTCCGGGACGATGTAGTTGGCGTTGTCGCCGAGGACTTCGATGTCGATGTGCAGCTGATCGTAGTTCGCCGTGTCCATGAAATGGAACGAGTCGCCGTCACGGTAGAGGTACTGCATCTGGCGCTCGTCCAGGATCGCCCGTTCGACGTCTTCTTCGGCGCGGAACTTGTTGTCCGCCTGGACGCCGGTGCGGATGTTGCGCATCTTCGCCTGGACGAATCCCCGCTTGTTCCCCGGGGTGAAATGCTGCAGGTCGAGGACGCGGAACAAGTCGTTCTGGACCTTGATGAGCATGCCGCGCTTCAGTCGGGTCGCCTGGATGGAAGCCATAGGTTAGAGGATCGTACTCCGCACAAAACATCAAGATTATCATGGGTCCGGAGTGCTAGGATCGCCTTATGCCCTGCGACCCGCTTCGAGATCTTCGCGCATGGCAGGAGCGGCTCGAACGCCTCGCCGCCCAGCATGCCACCGCGTGGGCCCCGCCGATCGACGTGTATGAAACGGACGACCGGTATGTCATCACGGTTGAGGTGCCCGGGATCACACGCGACGGCGTCGAGCTGGCCCTGCAGGAGAACCGGCTGACCATACGGGGATCGCGGCCCGCCGACATGCCGGAACACGACACGCGTCACTACCACCAGGTCGAGCGCGGCCACGGCTCCTTCCTGCGGACCTTCGAGTTCGTGGACGCCGTGGACCAGGAGGGGATTACCGCCGACCTGCGCGACGGCGTGCTCACGGTGACGCTGCGCAAATCCGCGACCCCGGCGCGCACCATCGAAATCCTATGATCCGCCGCGTTCTTCTGCCGTGCCTGTTCCTGACCTGCGGCTTCGCGGGCGGCCTGGTACTGACCGGCCGGTTCCGGAGCGCCGACGAGGCGCGCGCCGAGATGCGGCAGGCGCCCGGCCCGGCCATGCCGGCCCCCGCCTCGACCGCCCTGATGCCGGACCTGTCGGGCGTCGCGGCGAAAACGATTCCGAGCGTGATGAACATCGCCTCGCTGCAGGTGGTGCGGACGCAGAACTCCCCCTTCGCCTCCGACCCGCTGTTCCGCTACTTCTTCGGCGATCGTGAGATGGGCTCCCCGCGCAATCGCATTGCGCAGAGCCTCGGGTCCGGCGTGATCGTGTCGGGCGATGGCTACATCCTGACCAACAACCACGTCGTCGGGGACGCCCGCGCCCAGGTCTCGGTCGTCATGCCGGACAAGCGCGAGCTCAAGGCGAAGATCATCGGCGTCGACGAGTGGACCGATATCGCGCTTCTGAAGATCGACGCGCGCGGACTGCCAATCCTGCCGTGGGGGGACTCGTCGAAGCTCAAGGTCGCCGAATGGGTCCTGGCGATCGGCAACCCGTTCCAGCTGAACCAGACTGTCACGCTCGGCATCGTCTCCGCGCTCGGCCGCAGCCTCGGCGGCAACCTCGCGACCTACGAGGACTTCATCCAGACCGACGCGGCGATCAACCCGGGCAACTCCGGCGGCGCGCTCGTGAACGCGCGCGGCGAGCTGATCGGGATCAATACCGCCATCTTCAGCGAAACCGGCGGGTATCAGGGGATTGGATTCGCGGTGCCGAGCAACCTCGCGCGGCACGTGATGGACGACCTGCTGAAGTATGGCGAGGTCCAGCGCGGGGCGATCCCGGGCGTCTTCGTCGCGACGCTGACGACGCAGCTGGCGGAGGAGCTCGGGGCGCCGAACACGCGCGGCGCGCTGGTCAACGAGATGGCGCCGCAGTCGGACGCCTACGCCGCGGGCCTTCGTCCCGGCGATATCATCCTCACCTTCAACGCGCGGACCATCGAAGACGCATCGGCGTTCATGCGGATGCTCGCGGACTCGAAGGCGGGAACGGTGGCCAAGCTGGAAATTCTGCGCGAGAGCCGCCGCCTCGAGCTGACGGTCCCGATCACCCGGTCGCGCCGGACCGCGCGATAGGTTCCGACTCCCCAAGCTATTTCCAGCGCCGCTCGAGCACGTCGATCACCGCCATCCGGATGTCGCGGAGATCGATGATGTCGCTGATCTCGGGGTTGTCCCGGGTCAGGAACGCGAGATTCGCTTCCCCGCCCGTCAGCAGGAAATCGGTGATCGCGAGCGGGTAGCGCGCTGCCGGGTCGATTGGTTTCGGCCCGACATAGTGCAGGAATCCGCCCGTCCCGCGATTCCGCTCGCCGATCTCGAGGACCCTCGCCAGAAGCGCGCCGCTGAGCGTCGCCTTCACGACCTTGCCGCCGAACGGCAGGATGCGGATGACGTCATATTGCGTGACGGTCCCAGGCGGCAGGACGTCGTCAATACGGATCGAGCCGCCGTTGAACACCGCGACCTCCGTGCGCGCCTCGTGGCGCATCGCATCCACGATCAGGCCGGTCAGGTTGGTCGAGTGATCCCTGACCGCCGACTCACGGCCGTCCAGCGGCACGTCGATCGTCGCGACCGCCTGCGCCGGGTCGAAGCCTTGTTTTCTGAAGCCGTCGAACCCCAGCTGCGTCCACTTCCGCACCTCGGCGGCGGTGCGCGGACCTTCCTTCATCCGTTCGTCGATGCGCTGCAGGCGGGCGGTCACGATGGGCCGCGTCCCTTTTTTCGGGACACGCACGGTGACGACGGCCACGGTGCGCACGTTCGCGTCCGCCTTGATGATGGGCGTGAAGTGGACGCCGCGCTCGATCGCCCAGTTCTCGTGCTCGTGGCCGCCGAGAATCAGATCGATCTCGGGCACCTGCTCGGCGACCTCCTGATCGGTGGCCAGCGCGAGATGCGTCAGCGCGACGATGACATCGCACCTGCCTTTCAGCTCGGCCACCGCGGCGCGCGCGGCATCGACGGGCAGCGCGTACCGGACCCATGGCTGTCTGTTGGCATCGATGGTCAGGCCGAGCAATCCCAGCCGCACGGTGCCCGCGGGCGTCTTCGCAACAATGACGGCGCTCCTCACGGTATTGGGAAAGAGGGCGCCGCTTCCGTCCGTCACGTTCGACGACACCATCCGGAACTTCGATTCGGCCAGCCGCGCGCGCAGCGCCGCTTCGGGAATGTCGAACTCGTGGTTGCCGAACGTCGCCCAGTCGAGGCCGAGGACGTTGAGGACCGCGACCATCTGGCGGCCGTTGAGCCGCTCGCCGTCGACGCGCGCCGTCCCGAGCGCCGATGGGGCGACGTAGTCGCCGCCGAGCATCGTGATCAATCCGGGATGCGCCGCCTTCAGGTCGGCCCGGAACCGCGCGAGCCTCGCGAGCCCGCCGGCCTTCCCCGCTTCGACCGGCGTGATCTCGTAGACGTCGTTGAAGTGCAGGATGGTGATGGTTCCCTGCGCGCGCACCGGCAATGGAAAGAACAGGAGGCATGCCGCCGCGCACGCCAACAGTCGTCCGATCCTCGATGTCATGGCCTGCACTATAGCCGACGGCGCGGACCGGAGACCGCGGGGCTGTCGACGGCGCTGACCCGCCATTCCTGGTCGACGCCGACGGTGATGCCGATGCGGCGGCTCCATGCGACGGGACGCACCGGGTCCTTCTGGTGCTCGATGCGCAGCGCGCTGCCGGTGAGGTCGAGACAGTTGTCCTCGAGCGTGATCCCGAGCGCTTTCGTGAGGTTGCCGGGGCCGCGGCAGAGATCCTGGACGGCGAGCTCGGACGGCCGCTTCGTCCCCTGGGCGATCTGCCCTGGGCTCCCTCGAAGGGCGCGCCGCCGCCGCATCAGCGGGATGCCGTCCTTCGGCTCGAGCGCGCGGATCAGCGCGGCCGCGGGCCAGCCTTCCGCTTCCGTCACCGCGTTGATGAGATAGTGAATGCCGTAATTCAGGTAAACGTAGGCGATGCCAGGAGGGCCATAGAGCGGCGCATCGCGCGCGGTGGGGCCCGGCGCCGCGTGGCTTGCTGGGTCGTTTTCACCGATGTAGGCCTCGACCTCGACAATGACGCCGGAAGCGACGCCGCGCCGCGTCTCGTGGACGAGGACCTTGCCGATCAGGTCTCTCGCCACGTCGAGCGTCGGACGGTTGTAGAACCGGCGAGGCAGAATCATCACTCGACGCTGGAGGCGGAGGTTGGAGGGTGGGGGCGAGAGCTCCGCGTACTCCGGGTATTCCGCGGCCTTACTTCGGCGCCTGTATGCGCGCCACGGCGCGCTTCGCCGCGGCCGCGACCGCCGAATTACCGTCCTGCGTGGCCGCCTGCAACGCCGGCAACACCGACTCGTTGCCGATCGCGCCCAGCACGTTGATGAGCGCTTCGCGCAGAACCGGATCGGGCTCCTGGACACGCGGCAGAATCGCCGGCGCGATCGACGGCCCGAGCTCGATGAAGTATTCCTGCGCCTGCGCGAACACCTTGGGGGACATCAAGTCGACGAGACGCGCCGCGTAGTTGCGCCCGAGCTTCTGCAGCGCGAACGCGGCCGCGAGGCGGACCATCGCGGAGTCGTCGATCGTGGCGTTTCTCTCCAAGGTCTCGATGGACGCCGCGTCACCCGCCCGACCCAGGCCTTCGCTCGCCGCGCGGCGGATGTAGGGGTCCCTGTCCTGTAGCCGCTCCTTGAAGAGCGGCACGCTGGCGGGCGCCCCGAGCTGCGCGAGCGCGTCCAGCGCGGACCACGCCCCTTCGCCCTTGCGGTAGAACGCGAACTGCTCGGCCAGTGCGGCGGCCGCGCGCGACTCGCGGATGGCGCCGAGCGCCCGCATCGCGGCGTAGCGCACCTCGGGCTGCGAATCGTTGATCGCCTTGATCAGGGCGTCTCCGGCTTCGCGGACCTTCAGGCGTGCGATGACGCGAGCCGCCCCCTGGCGGACGGCCGGATCGTAGTGATCGAGCGCCTTGGCCAGCCGCTGGCTCTGTTCGGCCGTCAGTGGTGCCTTCGCGATCACGCCGGTGGCATAGATCGCTTCGAGGCGCACCTTCGCGTTCTCGTCGTCCACCGCCTGGAGGAGGGCCGTAACCAGTTCTGCGGGCACCGGCCGCGGCCAGACGGCGAGGGGTCCCAGATCGAACGCCGCCGTCGCGACCGCGCTCTTCCGTTTCTCGACGACCAAGCCAACCATCTTCTTCGTCTTGACGTCCTGTTCGAGGAAGAACGACAGCTCCGCCGCGATGGTCTCGAGCTGGATATCGTCGATTGGATCGAGCACGGCTGCGCCGGGACTGCGGCGGTGAGAAACAGCGCGGCCGCCGAGAGGACGATCGTTCTTGTGAGCGTCATAAGTCTTTCAAGGGAGCGTGGGCGATCTTACCAGACCCCTGGGGCTCACGGATGAGGAGTCAGACCCGCACCGGCACGCTCAGTTCGCGTACGCGTTGGAACGCCCCGACGCGAGGACGTCACCAAGGTAGCGGCCGGTATGAGACTCGGAGACCTTGGCGACCTGTTCCGGGGTGCCGACGGTGACGACGTGGCCGCCTTCCTCGCCTCCCTCCGGTCCGAGGTCGATGATCCAGTCGGCGGTCTTGATGACGTCGAGGTTGTGCTCGATGACCAGCAGGCTGTGTCCGGCCTGGAGCAGCTTTCTGAACGCCGCCAGCAGCTTCGCGATGTCGTCGAAGTGCAGGCCGGTGGTCGGCTCGTCGAGAATGTAGAGCACGCGATCGCCCGTCTGCGTCGACAGGTGCGCCGCGATCTTGATCCGCTGCGCCTCACCGCCCGAGAGGGTCGTGGCCGGCTGACCGAGGCGCAGGTAGCCCCTCGCACACCTCGCATGGGACGAAGACGTCGGCAAGGAACTGCATCTCGACCTTGACGACCCCTTCCCCTTCGCACGCCTCGCAGCGCCCGCCGGGGACGTTGAACGAGAAGTGGCTGGCGGTCAGGCCGCGCGCCTTGGCGTCCTTCGTCGACGCGAACAGCTCGCGGATCGGATCGAACGCCTTCAGATACGTGACCGGGTTCGACCGCGGCGTGCGGCCGATCGGCGCCTGGTCGACGAGGACGACGTCGGTCACGAACTCCGCGCCTTCGAGCTTGCGATGCGTCCCGACGCGGCGATCCCAGTCGTTCTTGGCGCGCTTCAGCGCGGCATAGACCACGTCGTGCACGAAGGTGCTCTTCCCAGAGCCACTCACGCCGGTGACGCAGGTCAGCATGCCGAGCGGAATCTCTACGTCGATGTCCTTGAGGTTGTGCTCGGACGCGCCGAGGACCCGCAGGCGCTGGTTGGTCGGGCGCCGCCGCGTGGCCGGCACCGGGATCGCGAGCTCGTTTCGCAGATACTTGGCCGTAAGCGATCGCGGCTCCTGCAGGAGCTGCTCGAGCGTGCCCGAGAAGATCACCCGTCCGCCCTGCTCGCCGGCGCCGAGGCCCATGTCGACGACCGTGTCGGCGACGCGGATCATATCTTCGTCGTGCTCGACGACGAGGACCGTGTTGCCCTGGTCGCGCAGCTTGCGCAGGATGGTGATGAGCCGCTCGTTGTCGCGCGAGTGCAGACCGATGGACGGCTCGTCGAGGACGTACAGGGTGCCGACGAGCGCGGACCCGAGCGACGTCGCGAGGTTGATGCGCTGGGATTCGCCGCCGGAGAGCGTCGACGAAAGCCGGTCGAGGGTCAGGTAATCGAGGCCAACGTCGCGGAGGAAGCCGAGGCGCTTGCGGATCTCGCGCAGCACCTTGTCGGCGACAACCGCATCCTTCTCTGAGAGCGCGAGCGTCTCGAAGAACCGGTCCGCGTCCTTCACGGTAAGGCCGCAGACGACGTCGATGGTGCGCTCGCCGACGCGGACGTCACGCGCTTCGCGCCGCAGGCGGGCGCCGTTGCACTCCGGACATGTCAGATAGCCGCGATAGCGGCTGAGGAACACGCGGACGTGGACCTTGTACTTCTTGCGCTCCAGCCAGCGGAAGAATCCCTTGACCCCTTCCCAGCTGCCGCCGTCCCCCTCGATGACGAACCGCTTCTCGTCCTCGTTGAGCTCGGACCACGGCACGTCCAGCCGGACGCGCTTCCTGGCGACGCGCTTCAGTTCGGCGAGCTGCGCGCGATAGTGCGGCTTGCTCCACGGTTCGATGGCGTTCTGCTGGATCGACTTGGTCGCATCCGGAACCACCAGCGACATGTCCAGCTCGATGATGTTGCCGAACCCGTGGCACACCGGGCACGCGCCAAACGGGTTGTTGAACGAGAACAGCCGCGGCTGCGGCACCTCGTACTGGATGTTGCACTCCCGGCATTCGAACCGCTCGGAAAAGCGGTAGGTCGGTCCGCTATCCGCCTCAATCGCGAACGCGGCGCCCCCCCCTTCGGTGTAGGCGGTCTCGATCGAGTCGGTGAGCCGCACGCGCGCGTCGGCATCGACTTTGATGCGATCGACGATGACCTGGAGTACCGGCCGGTCCCGCAATGTCGGTGTGTCCACATCGTCCAGATTGACAGTCCGGCCGTCGATGTGCAGCCGGCCGAACCCCTTCCGGCGGAGCGCCGCAATCGTCTCCGCGACGGAATCCACGAGATCGGGAAGGATCGGCTGCGGCGACGCCGGTGCCTCCCCTTCGACGGTGTCCCCGGACTCGTCGCCGTCCTCGGGGTCGGGCTCCGCCGCGGCCATCGGCGCGGACGCGACCACGGGCATGTCGAATCCGATCAGCAGCCGCGTCCCTTCGGGCAGCGCGCGCAGCCGCGCGGCAACGACTTCGGCCGTCTCGCGGATCACCTCTTTGCCGCATGACCGGCAGAACGTGCGTCCGACCCGGGCATACAGCAGCCGCAGATAGTCGTGAATCTCGGTGGTGGTTCCGACCGTGGACCGGGGGTTCCGGATGCTGTTTTTCTGCCGGATGGCGATCGCGGGACAGATGCCCTCGATCGAGTCGATGTCCGGCTTCTCCATCCGCTCCAGGAACTGCCGGGCGTAGGCCGACAGCGATTCGACATAGCGGCGCTGCCCTTCGGCATAGATCGTATCGAAGGCGAGCGACGACTTGCCGGACCCGCTGACGCCCGTCATGACGATCAGCGACCGCGGTGGCAGCGTGACGTCGACGTTCTTGAGGTTGTGGGTCCGGGCGCCGCGAACGACGATCTGGCCCCGGGTATCGGTGCTTGCCATCTTCGCCATCTATGGGGTTGCCATCTGGGGGGTTGCCATGGAGGTGGAGAATTCCGGCGGAACCGGAACAGTCCATGGTAGCGCGGCCGTGCCGGTGGTTCAACCTCGGCAAGGGCAAACCGTGTTATTTTGTATGGCCGCGGTCCCGTTGGGCCGGGGGCATTCAAGAGGGAGCTGTGTCAGTCCGCCTGTTCATCGGCAATCTGCCTTATACGGCGACGGAGGCAGACTTGCGGGAGCATCTGTCGAGCGTCGGCGCGCCCGCGTCCATCGTCCTTCCCGTCGACCGCGAAACGGGCCGTCCGCGCGGCTTCGCCTTCGTGGATTACGCGGATCGTGCGGTTGCCGAGGAGGCGATTAAGCGGTTCGACCCCGCGCCCCGGAGGGTACGTCGGCACCCGCCCGACCGGCGGCCCCGGCGGCTACGGCGCTCCGCCGCGCCCAGGGGGATTCGGCGGCCCGCGGCCGGCGGACGGCGGCCCGAGCCCGCGGGGCACCAAGAACTTCGGTCCCGACGCCCCGCCGAAGCACAAGCGCAAGCCGCACCAGAACCGCAACGAGCGCGGTCCCAAGCCAATCAAGGAGCGCCCCGTCAGCCGTCTCTACGAGAACGACGAGGACTGGCGCGCGAAAGACGACGACCCGCTCGATCTGGACAACATCGCGACGCACAAGGACCCGGACGACCTCGATCCCGACACCGAAACGAAGGACGAGTAGCCCTTCACCCGCAGGAACGGGCATCCATGACTACGCACATCAAAGTCCTCGGAGTGCTCTACATCGCGCTGAGCGTGCTCGGTCTTCTCGGAGCCCTGTTTCTATCCCTGATCTTCGGCACGGCCAGCGGCATCGTCGGCGCCAGCGTCGAGCCGCACGACGCGGCGATCGCGCTGCCGATCATCGGCCTCACGGGAATGATGCTCGTGGTGTTTCTGCTGGTGCTGTCCCTCCCCGGCCTGATTGCCGGGATCGGCCTGCTCAAGTTTCGCCCGTGGGCGCGGGTTCTCGCGATCGTCGTCGCGGTGATTAACCTCGTTCACATCCCCTTCGGCACCATCGTCGGTCTCTACGGCCTCTGGGTGCTGTTCAACAAAGAGACGGAACGGCTGTTCGCTGAGACTGCGCCGCAGACCTGACGACGGCCGCTGATGGGTTTCCACAGGGCCAGAGGTATGCTGAAGCCACCGCGGCTGAAATGAGAGTGCTTCTTCTCTCGATGCCGGACTCCTTCGAGCATACGCCCGCCCTGACGATGCGCATGCCGAATGGCGCGCTTGCGTCGCTGGCGGGCAACGTGGGCCCCGGCCATCACGTCGCCGTCGCCGATCTGATCCTCGTCCAGGACCGCGTCCTCCCCACGGTCGAACGGCTGATGCGCGAGCAGGACCCGGAGGTGGTCGGTCTCTCCGTGATGACGTTCCAGCGACGCACGGCCCGGCGCATCATCAAGGTGATTCGCGCGATCAAACCCTCCGTGATCGTCGTGGCCGGCGGCTACGATCCGAGCCTGGCGGCCGAGATGTACGAGGCGCCGTCGAGCGGCGTCGACTTCGTGGTGCGCGGCGAGGGGGAGCTGACGTTCCGTGCGCTGCTCCGCGCGTTGTCCCGGGGCGGCGACGTCGGCCGCATCCCGGGCCTGTGCTACCGCGCCAGGCCGACGGACGGGTTCACGCACACGCCTTCCAGGCCGGTGAGCAGCCTGAAGGACGGCGACGGCGATCTCGCCCTGCCGGATCGCGG
>WNFC01014559.1_pt1 | contig 11189 bp, 10 predicted proteins | sample 5400541 | NCBI WGS metagenome assembly WNFC01 (sample SAMN13153342, study PRJNA577476) | soil metagenome | isolation source: 120 cm saprolite under Douglas fir tree site 2 hole 2 replicate 1 | place: USA:California | collected 2015-04-18
CGCCCGGGCGATAGGCGTTGCTCTCGCGATAGCTTTCGCCGCCCGGCAGGTCGATGTCGAACATGTGGATCTTGTCGTAGCGCGCGACGATCCCGCCCGCGGCGTCGATCAGGAACGAGCGATTGGCGAGCCGCTCCTCACCGGCCTCAGCGCAGGGCTCACCCGCCGGGTCGATGACCAGCGAGCCGAGCAGGATCCAGGCGCCGGTCTCGCGCGCCAATTCGCGCATCCCGGCGAGGAACAGGTCCTCGGCCTCAGGCCGGGCCTTGTCGCGCCGGCGCCGTCCGCTCTCGATGAAGTTGCTGACCTCAGGGGTCATGATCAGATCGGCGCCGGCCGCTCGCGCCTGGTGGATCAACTCGCTGACCTGCCGCAGGTTCGGCTCGGGGTCGGGGCCGGCGGTGAACTGGACGCAGGCCGCGGTATAGCCGGCGCTCATGCCTCGATCCCCAACTTCGGGTCGAGCCCAAGTTTTTTGTCAAGACCACCGGCCCGATCAAGTGCCACCATGTCGTCGCAGCCGCCGATATGTTCGCCGTCGATGAAGATCTGCGGCACCGTGGTGCGGCCGCCGGCGCGGCGGATCATCTCGTCGCGCCGCCGCGGCTCCGCGATGATGTCGATCTCCTTGTAGGCGACGCCCTTCTTCTCGATCAGCGCGCGAGCGCGCGAGCAATAGGGGCAGAACATCGTCGTGTATATCTCGACCTCGGCCATCGCCGTCGCCGCTCCGAAAGTGCATGCCTCCGAGGCACCGTATTTCACATATGGCGCGAGTCGCGCCATTGGGCAAAGCGCAATTGGGCGGCGCAGGGATGCGCGGCAGGCGCGCGATCAGGAACCGTCCGCCGCCTGAGCCGGGGCAGTTTTCCGCCACGCCGCCAGCTCCTCCCAGCTCTCGGCCTCCATGAACTGCCCCCAGCGCCGATACAGGTTGCGCAGGTTGTGCTCGCTCGATTTCGCCTCGGTGATGTCCATGACCGAGCCGGGCAGGCGCAGCCCGTCCCATTGGTAGTCCTCGATCTCATGGCCGATCCCCTGCCCGTAGCTGTAGGGGTGGCGGCGCGCGATCGTGCCGCGGCTCGCGGCATGGGCGTAGTTCCAGTTCTCCATGTCGTCCTGCTCGGTCAGCCCGGCGGGCCCCGAATAGCGGATGTAATAATCCCGCAGGAACGACTTGACCTCGGCCGGCGCCGCGGCGTCGACCAGGTACCAGCGCCAGACTTCGGTCTGATGGGCGCCGCGCGGATGCCACACCGCGATCGTGCGCGGCTGGCGTGGGTGCAGCGCGGTGTTCGGAAATACCTCGCCCGGGCTGCCGATCACCCGCCCCCAATCACCCTGCTGGCGACGCTTTTCGGCCTCGCAGTGCCGGAAATAACCCTGTACGACCGAGGAATGCTGATAGGCCGACGGGGTCGCCTGATCTTTCGGCAGCACATAGACGCCGGTTTGATGCCCGCGCTCCGGAAAGCAGATCTGCAGGCGGCGAGCGAGCAGGCGTTCCCGCATGTCGCGCCGCCCGCTGCCGCTCGGGCCGATCCCGACCAGATCGACCGAGCGGTGGCTGATGTTGTGATAGCTGTCGCCGCTGAAATTCTCGGCCGGGAATTTCCAGTTGCACGGGATCAGCCATTTCTGCACCCCGCCCAGCACCTCGCTGCCGCCCTCGCTGCCGTCCCAGGCGTCGAGCGTGAGGTCGAGATAGCGCCGGAAATCGCCGAGATATTCGAAAAAGGACGGCGCCGCCGGATCCCAGGTCGCCCATACCGTTCCGTTGTAGCGGCACAGCTGCGCCACCTCGACGAGGCCCCATTGCGATCGGTCGAGCCTCTCGTGATAGGCCTCGCGGAAGAACGGCACGCCGACCAGCCGCCCATCCGTGCCGTAGCTCCAGCCATGGTAGGGGCAGGTGAAAACGGTGGTGTTGCCCTCATCGTAACGGCACACCTTCATGCCGCGATGGCGGCAGGAATTCAGGAACACGTGGATCTCGCCGCGCCGGTCGCGGCACAGAATGACCGATTCCTCACCCATCCCCGAGACGACGTAGTCGCCCGGCCCGGGGATCTGGCTCTCATGGCCGACGAACAGCCAGGCGCGGGCGAAGACCCGTTCCAGTTCCTCCCGGTAGACCGCCTCGTTGACGAAGATCTCGCGGCTGATCGTGCCCGCCTTCAGATCGACCAGGCCGGGCCGGTAAGCGGGGCTGTTCGCGGTCGGCATGAGTCACCTCGCAAAAAGGCGCCGGGGCACATCATCCTCCCGCCCGCAGGGCGCGCGCCAGCGTCAGCACGCCGACGAATTCGGCGCCGCCGCGGCGCAATACCCGGGCGCATTCCTCGACCGTGGCGCCGGTCGTCAACACGTCGTCGATAATGACGATGCGCGTGCCTCTGATGCTGCGGCCGGGGTGCAGCGCGAACGCGCCGCGCACGTTGCGCGCCCGCGCCGCGGCGCCGAGCCGGCCCTGCGATGGGGTGCGCCGGCGGCGCACCAGCCAATCCGGGGCCACCGGCGGCCCGCCGGCCGCGCGAATGGCATGTGCCAGCAACCCGGCCTGGTTGTAGCGCGCGCCCGGTCCCAGCTCGGCCTGTCGCGCGCGCAATCGGCGCATATTGCATCTTCACCCATCGGATGCGGAAAGGGCAGGCCGCACACTGCACACCAGGGCGGCGCGAAGAAGCTGATCGCCGCCCAGCACGAGCCGCACAGCGCATCCGGCTCGTCGACGATCGTGCCGCAAGCGAGGCAGCGCGGCGGCAGGATGCCGTCGACGACGGCGCGGCCGATGCGCCGCAGCTGGGCGGGCAGGGTTGCCGTGAGCTGCATTGCCGCCCATCATCCGCTTGCGCTCCGGTGCGTCAAGCCTGGGCGTCAAGCCTGGGCGTCAAGCTTGACGCGCCAACCGTGGAGCGTGCATCGCGCTCGCCAGGGCATGCGCCGATCATGGCCTCCGATCCGACCGCAGCTGCCTTGTTCGACCGCCGCGCCTGGCGCGCCCATCGCGATCGCGCGGCCCGTCTCGCGCAAGACGGCGCCGGTGCCGATTTTCTGCATGCCGAGGTGGCCGAACGGCTGATCGACCGGCTCGATCTGGTCGACCGCGAATTCCCGGACGTACTCGATCTCGGCGCCCGTGACGGTGGGGTCGCCCGGGTGTTGGCGCAACGTCCGGGGACGGTGTGGGTGGTCGCCGCCGAGCCCTCGGCCGCGTTTCTCGCCGGCGCGCCGGCGCCGTGCCTTGCCGCCGACCCCGAGCTGTTGCCGTTCCGCGACGCCAGCTTCGACCTGATCGCCAGCGTCCTCGCGCTGCACTGGACCGCCGACCTCCCCGGCGCCTTGGCTCAGCTGCGCCGCGCGCTCCGGCCGGATGGGCTGTTGCTGGCGGCGATGCTGGGCGGCCAAACCCTCGTTGAGCTGCGCACCGCGCTGTTCGAGGCCGAGCTGGCCGAGGAGGGCGGGGTCAGCCCGCGGGTATCGCCGGCGGTCGAGCTAGCCGACGCCGCGGCGTTGTTGCTGCGTACCGGTTTCGCGATGCCGGTCGCCGACAGCGAGACGATCACGGTCAGCTATCCCGACCCGCTGGCGCTGATGCGCGATCTCAGAGCGATGGGCGAAACCAACGCGCTCGCCGCCCGCCGCGGCGGGCTGCGCCGCGCCACCCTGGCACGCGCCGCCCTGATTTACCGCGAACGGTTCGAAGGTGGCGAGGGACGCGTCCCCGCCACCTTCGAGATCCTGTTTCTGTGCGGCTGGGCGCCGTAGCCGAGCCAGCTGAGGCCGCAGCTATTTGAGCGGGATGACAGTGAGTGTCCCGTTCACGTTCGTCCCGTTGCCGTCTATCTCGTTGGTCTTGTATGAGTTCGCCGTACCGCCGAGGACAACGTTTACCCCGGTGCCGTTGCCGACGACCTCCGAATTGCCGAGAAACAGGAGCCCGCCTGCGTTCACCGTGATCCCGGTGCCGTTCAGCAGCGCACTCGATTGATCGATCAAGGCTGCGCTTGCGGCACCCAGCAGGAAGCCCGCGGTGGTATTGGCTTCTGACCGGACATCCCTAAACCCGGCGGCGACGGCCCCTCCGGTTGGCACGAGTTGGACGCCGTTGGCGTTATGGGTGATGTGAGTGTCGTGAACGACCAAGGTGGCCGCGGCGGCAGTGGCCACGTGGATTCCATCTCCGGAGAAACCGAAAATATTGCTATGCTCGACGATGACGCTGAGGCCGGAGTTGTATAGGATGCCGTTTAGTCCGCCGCCTGCGCCGTTGATGCGCAGGTTGCGCAAGGTGACGACATCGCCTGCCCCGGCGGCGACCACGATGCCGTTGACGCCGCTCGCCAGGATGCTGGCGACCTGCCCGCCGCCGCCGTCGATCGTGATCGCCTTGGTGATCGTCACCGCGCCAAAGCCGCCGGGATCGAGGGCATCGATCTCGCCGCCGACCGCGGTTTTCGAGATTGCGCCGGCGAAGGTCTTGCAGGGCGCCGTCCGGCTGCACGGGTTGACATCATCGCCGACCCCGGACACCCAGGTGCGCGTCGCCTGCGCCTGAGCGCCACCCGCCCAAAGGCACGTTAGCACCAACGTTGCCGATATGCTCAGCAGTGATATCGATCTAGCTAGGCATCTGCTCTCCTCCCTACGCGTTATGCTGACTTGACGCGGACTTCATCAGACGACGTGCCTGGAAGCAAGCTCTTAATTTTTAATAAAATTGATCACGAGCGACAAGAGTAATGCGCCGTACAGGCGATCTCGTCCCTGATCGTTGGCTGAATAGATTGTCGAAGACGCTCCCCGGTTTCTTCCGGTAACGATTGTTATTTACAATAGATCGCGCAGCATCGCGACGAGCGGCTTGTCGGCGGGCGGCATCGGGTAATCGCCGAGCCGCGCCGACCGCACCCAGGCGAGGCGCTGACCCTCGCGCGCGGTCGCGATGCCGGACCATTTGCGGCAGACATAAAGCGGCATCAGCAGATGGAACTCGGGATAGCTGTGCGAGGCGAAGGTGAACGGCGCCAGGCAGCTCGCCACGACGTCGATGCCGATCTCCTCCTCGAGTTCGCGGATCAGCGCCGTCTCGGGGGTCTCGCCCGGCTGCACCTTGCCGCCGGGAAATTCCCATAGGCCCGCGAGGTGCTTGCCTTCCGGCCGCTGGGCCAGCAGCACCCGTCCGTCCGGATCGATCAGCGCAACCGCCGCGACCAGGACGATCGGCCGGACGGCCTTAGGCTCCACGGCCTCAGCTGCGGTAGCTGCCGTTGATGTCGATGTAGCCATGCGTCAGGTCGCAGGTCCATACCGTCGCCCGGCCGCCGCCGAGCCCGAGATCGATGCCGATGCGGATCTCCCGTCCTTTCATATGCTCGGCGACCGGCCCTTCGCGATAGCCCGGCACCGGCCCGCCCTCGGCCGCGATCTTGATGCCGCCGACCGAGATCGCCAGGCGGTCGCGCTCGACCTTTTCGCCGGCCTTGCCGACCACCATGACCAGCCGCCCCCAATTGGCGTCGCCCGCGGCGATCGCGGTCTTGACCAGGGGTGAATTGCCGATCGACAGGCCGATCCGCCGCGCGGCGTGGTCGCTCTCGGCGCCGCTGACCTCGATCGTGACGAATTTCTCGGCGCCTTCGCCGTCGCGGGCGACCTGCTGCGCCAGATCGACCATGACCTCGCCGAGTGCGCGGCGGAAATCGGCGAGCCGCGGATCGTCCGGGTCGGCGACCGCCGCGTGCCGCGCCTGGCCTGTGGCGCACAGCAATACGGTGTCGCTGGTCGAGGTGTCGCCGTCGACGGTCATCGAGTTGAATGAGGGCTCATTCGCCGCGGCGAGCAGCGGCTGCAGTACGGCGGGGGGCAATGCCGCATCGGTAAAGACATAGGCGAGCATCGTCGCCATGTCGGGCGCGATCATGCCGGAGCCTTTGGCGAAGCCGTTGAGCCGCACAGTAGTGCCGTCGATCGTCGCGGTGGCGGTGGCGCCCTTCGGGAAGGTATCGGTGGTCATGATCGCGCGTGCCGCCGGCTCCCAGGCATCGGCGGCGAGCAGGGGCATGATCTGCGGCAGCGCGTCGAGCACCCGATCGACCGGCGGCAGCTCGCCGATGACCCCGGTCGAGGAGATGAACACCTGTCTCGGCTCGCAGCCGAGGAGCCGCGCCGCGGTCGCCGCGGTCCGCTCGCAGACTTCGCGGCCGGCGCGGCCGGTGAAGACATTCGCGTTGCCGGAATTGACGACGATCGCCCGCACCGTGCCGCCAGGGAGGCAGGCGCGGCACCAGTCGACCGGCGCGCCGCAGGTTTGCGACCGGGTGAATACGCCGGCGATCGTGCCGGCCGGCGCCAGCTCGGCGATCATCATATCGTTGCGCCCGGTATAGCGGATCCCGGCGGCATAGGCGGCGAGGCGGATTCCGGCGATCGGCGGCAGATCGGGAAAGCGTGCGGGAGCGAGCGGCGAAATTGCGGGCATCGGGTAATGTCTCCGACGAGCGGCGCGGCGCCGGCCCATCTTGCATATCGAGCGCGCGCGAACAAGCCGCGGTCGCGGGAGCGAGGGGCAGGGCGAATTGACACCCCGACGGTGCCGGCCTATCTGTCAACCGTCGCCGTGCGCTCGTTTCCTGATCCTTCCATCCCCCTTCCGAGGTTCCCATGTTTGGCGCCTTAGCCCGGCGGCTGTTCGGATCCGCCAACGATCGGTACATCAGCAGCCTCGGGCCGCTCGTCGAGCAGATCAACGAGTTGGAACCCGAGCTTGAAAAGCTGTCGGACGAGGCATTGCGCGCCCGTACCGCCGAATTCAAGCAACGGCTCGACGACGGGGCCGAACTCGACGATCTCCTGGTCGAGGCTTTCGCTACCGTGCGCGAGGCCTCGAAACGCACGCTCGGCCAGCGTCATTTCGACGTCCAGCTGATGGGCGGGATCGTGCTGCACCGCGGCATGATCGCCGAGATGAAGACCGGCGAAGGCAAGACGCTGGTTTCGACCCTGCCGGTCTATCTCAATGCGCTGACCGGCAAGGGCGTGCACATCGTCACGGTCAATGATTACCTGGCCCAGCGCGACGCCGAGTGGATGGGCCAGATCTATCGCTTTCTCGGTCTCTCGGTCGGCTGCATCGTCCACGACCTCGACGATTTCCCGCGCCAGCAGGCCTATTTGTGCGACCTCACCTACGGCACCAACAACGAGCTCGGCTTCGACTATCTGCGCGACAATATGAAGTTTCGGCTCGAGGAAATGGTCCATCGGCCGTTCCACTACGCGATCGTCGACGAGGTCGATTCGATCCTGATCGACGAGGCGCGCACGCCCTTAATCATTTCCGGCCCGACCGAGGACAATTCCGATCTCTACATTCAGGTCGACAAACTGATCCCGGCGCTCGCGCCGGAGGATTACGAAAAGGACGAAAAGCAGCGCACTGTCGCTCTGACGGAATCCGGCACCGAGAAGATGGAGCGGCTGTTGCGCGAGGCCGGCCTGCTGCGCTCGGGCACGCTGTACGACATCCACAACGTCGCGCTGGTTCACCACGCCAACCAGGCGCTGCGCGCGCACAAGCTGTTCGCCCTCGATACCGATTACATCGCCAAGGACGACAAGATCGTCATCATCGACGAGTTCACCGGGCGGATGATGGAGGGGCGGCGCTATTCCGAGGGCTTGCACCAGGCGCTCGAAGCCAAGGAAGGCGTCACCGTCCAGAACGAGAACCAGACCCTCGCCTCGATCACCTTCCAGAATTATTTCCGGCTCTATCCAAAGCTCGCCGGGATGACCGGCACGGCGATGACCGAGGCGGCCGAATTCGGCGATATCTACCGCCTCGAAGTCATCGAGGTGCCGACCAACGAGCCGTGCATCCGCGCCGACAACGATGACGAGGTCTACCGCACGACGCGCGAGAAATACGATTCGATCGTCGAGCAGGTGCTGGAGTGCCGGGCACGCCAGCAGCCGGTCCTGTGCGGCACCGTCAGCATCGAGAAATCGGAGGCGCTGGCGGCCCTGTTCAAGAAGAACAAGATCCCGCACAACGTGCTGAACGCGCGCTACCACGAGCAGGAAGCCTACATCATCGCCCAGGCCGGCCGCCCCGGCAATGTGACGATCGCCACCAACATGGCCGGCCGCGGCACCGATATTCAGCTCGGCGGCAACCTCGACATGCGGCTCAAGACCGACCTCGCCGGGATCGAGGATCCCGCCGAGCGCGAGGCGCTCATCGCCGCGATCCGCAGCGAGATCGAAGCCGCGCGCGAGGTGGTGATCCAGGGCGGTGGGCTGTTCGTGATCGGCAGCGAGCGGCATGAAAGCCGCCGCATCGACAACCAGCTGCGCGGCCGATCAGGCCGCCAGGGCGATCCCGGCGCCTCAAAATTCTTCGTCTCGCTGCAAGACGACCTGATGCGCATTTTCGGCTCGGAGCGGATGGATTCAATGCTGCAGCGCCTCGGCCTCAAGGAAGGCGAGGCGATCGTCCATCCCTGGGTCAACAAGGCGCTCGCCAAGGCGCAGCAGAAGGTCGAGGCGCGCAACTACGACTTCCGCAAGCACCTTCTGAAGTTCGACGACGTGATGAACGACCAGCGCAAGGTCGTCTATGAGCAGCGCCGCGACATCATGATGGCGCAGGATGTTGCCGCAACGGTCGCCGACATGCGCCTCGATTCGGTCACCGAGGCGGTGGCGCGCGCGATCCCGGAGAATTCGTTGCCCGAGCAATGGGATCTGGCCGGGTTGCACGCCGAATGCCTGCGCCTCCTCGCGCTCGACTTGCCGGTGGCCGAATGGGCCAAGGAGGAGGGGATCGCCGGCGACGCGATCGAGGAGCGGATCATCGAGGCCTCCGACCGCAAGATGGCGGAAAAGGCGGCGAATTACGGCCCCGAGCTGATGCGCATGGCCGAGAAGAGCCTGCTGCTGCAGCTGCTCGACCAGACCTGGAAGGACCACCTCCTGTCGCTCGATCATCTGCGTCAGGGCATCAACCTGCGGGCCTATGCACAGCGCGACCCGCTCAACGAATACAAGCGCGAGGCGTTCGAGCTGTTCGAGGAAATGCTGGTCAGCCTGCGCCAGCAGATCACCTCGGTATTGAGTCATGTCGAATTGCGGATGGAGCCGCCACCGCCTCCGCCTCCGATTTTCAGCGAATTTTCCTTCGGCGAGCCGGGACCGGCCGAGCGCGAGTTGGCGCTGGCCGAAACCGCGCCGTCGTCCGGCCCGCCGGGGCGCGCGCCGATGCCGATGGGCGCCGCGCGCTCGCGGCCGCTGCGCGGCAACGGGTTCGCCGAGGGCAATCTCGCGGGCAACGGCGACGGCCGCGAGCGCGGCGGACCACGCCAGGCGGCACCGCGCGCGCCGTGGGCCGGAACGCCGCGCAACGCCGCCTGTCCCTGCGGCTCGGGCAAGAAATTCAAGCACTGCCACGGCCGCATCTGATGTAGGACGCCGTCCCTAGTTATGGGTCGGCGCGATCAGCGTTAGATCAGGGAAGTAGGTTCGGTATCGGCGGGTATCGCGGGTCAGCAGCTGCGCATTTATCGCCAAGGCGTGAGCGCCGAGAAAAAAATCGGGGAGCACGCCGGTCCTAACGCCACCGGAATCCCGATAACGCTGGAAGGCCTTGCCGGCAATGAACAAGGCCGCGCACGGGATGCGCGCTAAGATCAGACCGGTGCTCAGCATTATACTTTCGATGTCCTCGATGCGCGCGGCTCTGATGCACAGCTCCGCGTAAACGACATCATTGATCGCGAGCTCGTCCGACGCACCGGCGAGTTCCAAATGCAATTGCGACCAGTCGCTCCAGATCGGGTCTTCCGTGGCGACATCAATTAGCACGTTGGTATCGACGAGGATCACTTTACGTCTTCATCCTCGCCCCAACCCCGCGTGAGCCTCATCAACTCATCCGTCGTCATGCCTGGGCCCATACTGCCGCGTAAAGCTTCGAACCGGCTCTTCGGCCGCGGCTCGGTGGTTTTCAACAGCACCTGTCCCTCGCCGGTAACGGCAAATTCGACGGTCGAACCGGGTTTAAGCCCGAGGTAATCTCGCACCCGCTTCGGGATCGTGACCTGCCCCTTGCTTGTTAATCTGGCCATGGTAATACCCTTTGCTTCCCTGGTATTACATATCGCAACCCAACGCGCCTGCGGCAAGAGAGGCGCGGCATGGGAGGGCCGTATCGGTTGCCGATGATGCGCGAGACCGAGTGATATGCCGCTTTCCTCCGGCCTGTGCCTGGTTACCGGCGCGACCGGCTTTGTCGGCTCGGCGGTGGCGCGGACCTTGCTCAAGGCCGGGCAGCCGGTGCGGGCTCTGGTGCGGCCGCGGAGCGACCGCCGCAACCTGACCGGCCTGTCCGTCGAAATCGTACAGGGCTCGCTCGAGGACCCCGCATCGCTGGCCGCCGCGGTCGAGGGGTGTCGCTATCTCTTCCATGTTGCCGCGGATTACCGGCTCTGGGTGCCGGATCCGGCGCCGATGTTCCGCGCCAATGTCGAGGGCACCCGCGAGCTGATGCTGGCGGCGCTGGCGGCCGGCGTTGAGCGCATCGTCTATACCAGCAGCGTCGCGACGCTCGGCATCATCCCCGACGGCGTCGCCGACGAGGACACGCCGAGCCGGGCCGAGGACATGATCGGCCCCTACAAGCTCTCGAAGTTCCAGGCCGAGGCGTTGGTCCGTAAGCTCGTCGCCGAGCGCGGACTGCCCGCGGTCATCGTCAATCCATCGACGCCGATCGGCCTCGGCGACATCAAGCCGACCCCGACCGGGCGGCTGATCGTCGAGGCGGCGCGCGGCAGGGTGCCCGGTTATGTCGATACCGGCCTCAATGTTGCGCATGTCGACGATGTCGCTGTCGGCCATCTCCTCGCCGCCGAGGCCGGGCAGATCGGCAGGCGGTATATCCTCGGCGGTGAAAATCTCAGCCTGGTGGAGATCCTCACCGAGGTGGCGCGGGTCACCGGGCGGCGGCCGCCCGCCTTCAAGATCCCCTACGCCGCAATCGTGCCGGTGGCGATGGGTGCCGAGGCGTTGGCGCGGTTGACCGGCCGCGAGCCGTTTGTCACGCTGGACGGCGCCCGCATGTCGCAGAAGAAGATGTTCTTCAGCTCGGCGCGCGCGGTGCGCGAATTGGGCTATGCGCCGCGGCCGGCACG
>WNFC01008746.1_pt1 | contig 11187 bp, 13 predicted proteins | sample 5400541 | NCBI WGS metagenome assembly WNFC01 (sample SAMN13153342, study PRJNA577476) | soil metagenome | isolation source: 120 cm saprolite under Douglas fir tree site 2 hole 2 replicate 1 | place: USA:California | collected 2015-04-18
ACCAGATCCAGTCGGCTTTTACGGGCTTTAAGAACAACGACAGGTTCGTCGTCATATCCGCAACCAGGGGATTCAGGAACAACCTTCAATCCGCGACCACCGATTACTCCGCCACCGAGGCGGCGGCTAAGAAGTGCTTCACCGTCGTCCTGCCAACCTGGGTGCCGTACTAACCCCTCGTTTCAAACCACTCGGTCGCGGGCAATCAAAGAATCGAAATGAAGCTCGAAGGCATCCACCACGTCAGCTCGATCACCGGCAACGCCCAGGCGAACGTCGACTTCTATGCCGGCCTACTCGGGCTCCGGCTCGTCAAGAAGACCGTCAACCAGGACAACCCGACCGTCTACCACCTCTTCTATGGCGATGACAACGGCAGTCCCGGGTTCGACCTCACGTTCTTCGAATACCCAGGCGCGCGGCCCGGCCGTGCGGGCGAGGGCATGATCCACCGCATCGTCTTGCGTGTGGCCTCAGACGAAGCGCTCGACTTCTGGACGGAGCGCCTTGGGTCGGGCGAGCGGTCGACGCAGTCGCTTGTTTTCTCGGACCCGGAGGGGCTGGGGTTGGAGCTCCGTGTCGTCCGCGTGCCGGACGCCCCGCTCACAGCATTACATCCCGAAATTCCCGCGGAGTATGCGATCCAGGGATTCGAGGAGGTCCGGGCTTACACCAATCACCCGGAGGCGAGCCGGGAGTTGCTCGAGGGCGCGCTCGAGTTCGAGCGTGCCGGCGGCACTTCGTGGCAGGCTCGAGGCGACAGTCGCGGCGGGCGCTACGTCTATGACCCAGCGCCTTCCGAGCGTGGAATCCCCGGTGCAGGAACCGTCCACCACGTCGCGTGGGCTTCGCTGGACGACCAGCAGGTAGCGTGGCGCGATCGTGCGATCGCGGCCGGCGCCAACCCGACGCCTGTCATCGATCGTTACTGGTTCCGATCGGTTTACTTTCGCGAGCCCAGCGGAGTCCTTTTCGAGATTGCCACGATGGGCCCGGGCTTCACGGTTGACGAGGAGCTTGCCCACCTCGGCGAGCGCCTCGTGCTGCCGCCGAAGTTCGAGCACCTTCGCGCCCAGCTTGACGCGACTTTGACGCCGATCCACGTCCCTACACCGGTCGGCCAGTAGAAGTTCGCACAAAGGTCGGAAAAATGTTCCGACCGCTGCGCCGTTGCACGTTACAGTTACGTCGCCGCCGCGGTCTTTTGGGAGGGTTTTGGGGATTTCGTTGCGTCTTTCCGCATTGATGCCGCGGTGATCGGGCGCGTCTTCGACCAGGCCCACCGCATCGGGATGGCGGTGCTGGTTGGCATCCTCCTGACCGCCAGTGCCGGCTACACGTGGCTCGATCCGCTGCGAGCATCGGCAGTGCCGCAGCAGACCGCGACCCGCCCGGTTTTAGCCGCGGCGCCGGGGATACCGCCACCACTGCCAACGCCGACGGCGACCGTGGTCGTGACGTCGCCGGTGGCCCTGGCGGCGTCGGACAAGATCTCTTTCGGCATCGCCCGCATAGCGCCGTACCTGGACGTCGTCGATCCCACCGCAGGTGGCATCGCAGTCAACGCACCCATCGTCATGTCCTTCAGCCAGCCCATGGACCTTCGGAGCGTGGAGGCTTCATTCGCCATCTTGCCCCGAGTCGAGGGCCGGCTGGCCTGGCGGGACGACGTGACCCTCGGGTTCGAGCCGTTCCGCCTCGCTTACGCGACTTCATATCAGGTTCAGATCGCTGGTCGTTCAGCCCACGGGGTTCCGCTGTCTGGACGGCGGCACTGGAGCTTCACCACCGTGTCGGGGCCGGCCGACGTCCTCGCCCCCGGCGCGGGATGGATCAACGTACCGATCCTCACCTACCACTACATCCGTATCAACCCGGTCAGCTCCGACCGCATGGGATTCGCCCTGTCGGTCACCCCAGCCGATTTCGCGGCGCAGATGGATTGGCTCAAGGAGAGCGGCTATCACCCGATCACGGCCGGAGACCTTCACGCCTACCTCAGGGGGGCGCGAGGCCTGCCCAGCAAGCCCGTCATCCTCACGTTCGACGATGGATACGGCGACTTCTATACCACCGCGCTTCCAATCCTTCGCGCTCACGACTTTCGGGCAACCGCGTACGTCGTCTCGGGGTTTGTGGGATGGCCCAACTACATGACCGCAGCACAGGTCGTCGAGGCGGACAGATCGGGTATCGAGATCGGGTCGCATACAGTCAACCACCCGAACCTCACCAACATGTCTTCGGTTTCAGTGCGCTCACAGCTCGTCGACTCGAAACGGTTCCTCGAGAGTTTGCTGGGACATTCGGTGACGTCGTTCTGCTACCCGAGCGGCAAAGTCAACTCAATGGTGGCGTGGCAGGTGGCCGACGTGGGTTACGACAGCGCGACGACCACCGTATTCGGTTTCCGGCACACGCTGGCCGACCGCTATATCTGGACGCGCTTGAGGATCAGCGGCGGAGAGACCCGCGACCAGTTCGCGGCCGCGATTTCACGCGCCTCGTAGCCGCTCGGTCGCTAGCCTTCGTTCAGCACTGAGAGGATGTTGCCGGCCGGGTCTGTGAACCAGGCGATGTCCGGACCCATGTTCTGCGATCGGCCTCGAGCGATGCCTTTTTCATCGGTCATGTTGTCGTAGTGCTCGAATTTGATGCCCTTGGCGGTCAAGTCGTCAACGGCTTTGTCGATGTCGTCGACGGGGAAATTCAGGATCGTGTAGGTAGCGGGAACGTGATTGGGCTTGGGGTAGACATAAACGGGGTTTCGGCCGGCGATCTTCAGTTGTAGGGCGCCGGACGCCTCCTCGACCTCGAGTCCGAGCGTCTGGCCGTAAAACTCTTTCGCCGCCGCCAGGTCGTCGACCGAAAAACCGCTGAAAGCCTTGGTGCTTCGAAACATTGGAAACTCCTTACATGGACTTCAGTTCATCGACGAATGAGCCGCCTCAGGATGGACCACCCCTCGCCATATCATTCATCTTTCAGTAGCCTGGCTGAGAGAGGGTCTTATGTCTGAGAAAGAACGAGTTGGGATAACACCCAAGAGCTGGACGGGGCAGCGTCATCACGGCGTGCTGCACCTGGGCAAGCGCTGGTACGTGTTGAGCGCCGACATCGACGATTCGGGGACCGCCCGCGGCGTTCGTCTCGATGGGCCATACGACGATCACGCCACGGCCGAAGCCCAGGTCGAGAAGCTTCACATCGAACCATTTCCGTCGGAGGACTGATTGGGGATGAGGGTGATCGAGCCGGCAACCGAACAGGTTCTGGCTGAGCTTCAGGAAGCCACGGTCGAGGATGCGGATAAGGCGGTCGCTCGGGCCAAAGCCGCCTACCCGGCGTGGAGAGCGGTGACCCCGAAGGACCGGGCCAACCTGATGCGCCGGATTGCGGCGGCGATCGACGCGCATTCCGAAGAGCTGGCGCGACTCGAGGCGCGCAACGTCGGCAAGCCGATCAGCGACGCGCGCGGTGAGGTCAGCATGGTCGTCGACGTTTTCAACTACTACGCGGGAGCGCCGGAGCGGCTCTTCGGCAAGACCATCCCGGTCGCCGGCGGCGTTGACATGACCTTTCGAGAGCCGCTCGGAGTGGTGGCCCTCATCGTCCCATGGAACTTCCCGATCGCGATCTCTTCGTGGAAGGTCGCGCCGGCTCTCGCGGCAGGCAACACTATCGTCCTCAAGCCCGCGGGGCTGACGCCGCTGACGGCGATCGAGCTCGGTCGCATTGCCCTCGACGCCGGCCTACCCGAAGGCGTGCTCAACGTTGTGGTCGGAGCCGGTCGGGTCGTGGGGGAGAGGCTTGTGCAGCATCCCGACGTGGCCAAAGTCGCGTTCACCGGCTCGACTGAGGTGGGCAGGCGAATCGGCGCGCTCGCCGCGGAGTCGATCAAGCGGGTGACGCTGGAGCTCGGCGGCAAGTCCGCGAACATCGTGTTCGCCGATGCGGACCTGGAGAAGGCGGCGGCATCCGCGCCGCTGGCGGTGTTCGGCAACGCCGGGCAGGATTGCTGCGCCCGGTCGCGGATTCTGGTCGAGCGGTCGGGGCTGGATCGTTTCATGCAAGCGCTGGAAAAGTCGATCAAAGGCCTTCGGGTCGGTGACCCGCTCGACGAGTCCACCGAGATGGGCCCGCTCATCTCCGCCGAACACCGCGCCAAGGTCGCGTCGTTTCTCGACGACGGCGCCAGGGTGGCGTTCCGAGGCTCGGCGCCTGAAGGCGCGGGTTTCTGGTTTCCCCCGACGGTGCTCTCGCCGGTTTCGAATTCGGACCGCGTCGCGCGCGAAGAGATCTTCGGCCCGATCGCCGCGGTCATTCCATTCGCTGACGAGGACGAAGCGATACGAATCGCCAACGACAGCATCTACGGCCTTTCCGGGTCGATCTGGACCAGCAACGCAGGCCGCGCGATGCGCGTTGCGCGGGGATTGGAGACTGGAACCATCTCCATCAACTCGAACAGCTCAGTCCGAGTGACGACCCCGTTTGGTGGATTCAAGCAATCGGGCGTCGGCAGGGAGCTGGGTCCGGACGCGCTCGACCACTACACGGAGCTGAAGAACGTCTTCCTCTCCATCACCTAGCCACCAGAGCGAGGCTGGATCGACGACTTAACCGCCTCCAGCTCGGCGAGCAATGCCGCCCAGCGCTTCTTGCCCAGGCTGTCGAGTATTTCTGCTTGAGCTTTCTCCCACAGCGGCAACGCCGCCGCGGCTGCGCGGCGCCCTTTGGCCGTCAGCGCAATCGTCTTGAGGTCGACCAGCTTGCGCTGTCTCAGCAGCTTCAGGTTGCGAGTCATCGTCGTGCGATCCATCGCCAGGATCTCGGCCAGGTCCGTGATCGTGACGGCGGTTGACGTCTCGATGGCCATCAGAAGGTTGAGCTGGGTGGCGCGGAGCCCGACGGGCCGCAGCTGGTCATCGAAGCGGGCCGTGACGGAGCGTGCAACCTGCCGAAAGTTCATGACCGCACAGACCAGAACCACGCGTCGATAGCGTTCGAGGGTCACGTCAACAGGATCACTCATTGCCAAATCAGGTACATGCGTGTATATACACGCTGTGCGCAGAACTCGCTTGAGCCTTTACTACCTGGCAGCATATTTGCTTGGCGCGGGGATCGCTCTGATTCTGGCCCCTTCGCTTGCGCTGAAGCTGCTTTTCGCCAGTGGCCAATATGGCGACGTGCTGCCACGGCTGCTGGGGGTCGTCCTGCTCTCGCTCGGCATCGTGATCGTCCAGATCATCCGTCACCAGCTGGAGGTCCTCTACTCGACCACGCTGATTGTTCGGACGTTGATCGTTGCCGTGCTGGTTGGGCTCTTCATTTACTCCCACGATCCTCTCTTCATCTCGTTGGTGGTTGTGGTCGGGCTCGGGATGGTCCTGACCGGCTCAAGCTTCTTACTTGATCGACGCTCAACTGCTCCTGTGATGGCTTCGCGTTAGCGGAGTATCGTCCGCCTTAGGGGAGGCTGCTCATCCCACGGACGGATGGGTCCCGGGGGACCGACAGGAGGACTGAATGAAGGCGTTATGTGCGTTCGCCCTTTCTCTTGCAGCGATCGGCCTGTCCACGGCACCAGCCGTGGCGACCGACGCCAACGGCAACCACGAGGCTTACCGATGGGTCATCGCTGGTGACACGGTAGTGGCCCCCGACGGCTCGACGATCTTCGTCAAGGGCAGTGGCACCCTGCAGGCCGGACCGGACGGCGGTGTGACTGGCGGCGGCACCTTCTCGATCAACGCAGGCCCCGCCGGGACCTGGACCGCAACCGCGATCGACGGCTTCGTGAGCTACGGAACGCGTCTGCCAGGGTCCACGCTTCCGCCTCCCCCGGCCACCGGCGGAAAGGCGACGCTGCGTGTGAGCCTGAGCAATGGCCAGAGCGGGGTCCTAACGATCTTCTGCATAATCGGCTCGCCGCCGCCGAGCGTGGGCGAGGGTATCCATCTGATCCTGGGTGGTGGTGTCAGTAACAACTACACCGACGAGGGTCACGGATTCACGATTTTCAGCGCGATCTAGAAGAGGCGACCCCGTTGGAAGGATGAGATGAGAAGAATCATCGTGTTCAACAGTCTCAGTCTCGACGGGGTCATGCAGGCGCCTGGCCGGCCGGACGAAGACCGCCGCGGCGGCTTCGAGCACGGCGGCTGGGCGCTCCCTTATTCCGATCCGGCCATGGGCAAAGCGGTGGGGGAGAGCATGGCTACCACCGGCGGCCTGCTGTTCGGCCGGCGGACTTACGAGGACTTCTACAAGGTCTGGCCCGAGCGAGCCGACAACCCTTTCACGGAAGTGCTGAACAACACACAGAAGTACGTCGCCTCAACGACTCTAAAAGAGCCATTGCCGTGGGCCAACTCCACACTTCTCGAGGGCGACGCGCCCGACGCGGTGGCCGAGCTTAAAAAGGGGCCCGGTAAGGACCTCGTGATCCTGGGCAGCGGCGAGCTGATCCGGTCGTTGATGCAGCGCAACCTCATCGACGAGTACATCCTCTTGATCCATCCACTCGTTCTTGGATCTGGGCAGCGTCTCTTTCCAGACGGAGGTCCCTTCGTCGCTCTTCGCCTGATTGATTCGAAGCCGACCGGCACCGGCGTTGTGATCGCAACCTACCAGCCGGCGCCGGCCGCGGTGGCCGGCGCCGCAGGCTAGTTACCTCAGGTCAGGGCGCGGAAAGCGCCGCGCTGAAGACGTTGGTCGGGTCGGTGTTGTTTGGGTTTGGACTCGAGACGCTGCTGGCCGGTCCGCAAGGCTGATTGCCGGCCGGGGGAGCGTTGGGGTCGGCAGGGTTCAGGTTGCAGTTGGTGGTGACGAACAGAGCGATGAAGCTCTTGGTACCGGTGCTCTGGAGTCCCTCATAGTCACCAAGGAAGAACCCGCGGGCTACGGGCGCCGACATCAGGTCGAATGGTCCGGCGACTTGCTGCGGTGGGCTGAAGCTCGTCTCGCCGGCCTTGCGGTAAATCACCTGGTAATCCACTGGCCAGGTGGTCGTATTGGTGGTCGAGAGACTGTGCGAGTCGTAATACGTGACGGCGAGGTTGCCTTTGCTGTCAACCGCGACGGTTGGCGTAAAGATTGGCAGCGTGCTCGGGCCGACAATCGCGCTCGGCGTGCTCCAGCTGGCGCCACCGTCGCCAGAGCTGGTGAACAGAACCTCGTTGTCGAAGGTGCCGACCGCCTGGTTGAGGTTCTTGTCGAAGTTCGTGGAGCTCTCCCAGACGACGTACAGCTTTCCGGATCCATCGATGGCGACTTCTTGCAGGCCGTCGCCCACACGGGCACGCCGGCCGGTGTTGGGGTCGATGACACCTGCCGCATTGAATGGAGCGATCACCTGGGGAGACGTCCAGGTGGCGCCGCCGTCGGTCGACTTGACGAACGCGAGCTCGGCGTTGCTGGCCGCCCCGCGAAACGGAGTGTTAGGCGGCACGATCAGGTCGGTGAAGTCATAAAGCGTGTCCGTCTTCGGGTCGACCACGATGATGTTTCCGATGGTCTGCTGCCGGTTGCCCGAGCCGATGATCGTCTGCACCGGGCTCCAGCTCACGCCGCCGTTGGTGGTTTTCGAGAACTGGGCCGGGCCCGTATAAGCGGCCGCGTGGATGCGGTCGTCCGGCTGGTCGGTCGGAGCGATCAGAGTGTCCCAGACGGTGTATGCGGTCCCGGCATGGATCGGGTCCGCCGTCGTTGAGTTCTTGTCGGTGAAGAACTGGGCGGTCGTGTAGGCCACCAGCAATTGCTGGTTCGTCCACGTCTTGCCGCCGTCGGTGGAGATGGCCGCCGAGACGGCGTTCCTGTTAGTGCTGCCGTCAAAGGAGAGCGCCGACGAGTAGGCCCTCCCGTCAGGTCCGAACGAGACCCACGGGTCGGATGCTCGCTGGTAGGGCAAGCCGGGAGAGGTGCAGCTCGTGTAGGGCAGCGTGACGTCATTCCAGCCGGCTCCGCCGGTGAATGAGTAGGCGCCCGCGATCCCTCGCGCGCCGCCGTTGTTCCAGCGGTCCTGATGCCATTGGCCGACCATGTTGAGTGGGTTGCTCGGGTTGACGGCGACTTGCGGCTCGACTTCGGCATTGGGGTAGTTGATCCCGGTCTGGGGCGTCTGGGGGCAGGTCGCGTATGGGCTCGAGGTGCCCGAAACCTGCACGACGCTGACTGCCAGCGCGTTTGTCGCCAGTACCAGAGCGGCCGCGGCGGCGAGAATCGACGCCGGGAAGAGACGTACCTTCATCTGATCCTCCTTGGGTTCCCTGAATCCGAGTGCCCGAGTGAGGCCCCACAGCCCTTACGAAATCGACTCTATACCCCGCTTGTTGCCGGTTGCAAATAGGCGGGTTCAGCCTGCTCGAGAGCGAAGCTGGTCGGGGCGAAGCACAGTGACGCGACCGCGCTCGAGCCGGATGTACCCGAGCGTCGCGAAGCGACTCAGCGCCCGGTTGACGTTTTCGCGACTTCCACCCACGAGGCCGGCTAGGTCTCTTTGCGAGAGCTTCATCGTGTTGCCCTGCGCCGTCGCCAGGTCCAGGAGCTTGCGCGCGACGCGGCTGGGAATGTCATGGAATGCAAGCTCGGCAAAAGCTTCATCTTTGGCGCGCACATATGCGCTGAGCGTGGTGACGATTTGCCACATCGCCGCCGGATGGGTCTTCAGGAATTCCACCAGGGCTCTTCGCTCGAGAATCAGGCATTCTGTTTGCACCAGCGCCTGCGCGTCAGCGCTCCGCGTTCCGTTCTCCTCCAAGACGCCGATCTCGCCAAATACGTCACCGGCGTGCAGGATCGCGAAGGCGACTTCGCTCCCGGATTCTGTTACGTGGCCGATCTTGACCTCACCTTTTGCGATGAGGTGAAGCTGGTCGGCCGAATCGCCCTCTCGAAATATGTATGACTGAGCAGCGAATTGTCGCAAGCGTACGCCCGGCAGCAGAGGCTCGAGATCTGTGGCGCTGAGGCCATGAAAGATTCGCGTGCGACTCAAGAGGGCGATCGTCTCGGAGTTCTTCACCTGGCCGGCGCGGGCCCATTCTATGCGCGCGCCCGGCAAATGGTCAGCTGTCGGTCAGCGAGCGGTCAATGTCTCCGAGGTCTCTACTCCACCGCTCCTCGCAGCTCCTCACAAAAGCCATCAGGTCGTCGATCTGGCTTTGCAATGGCCGGTTGGCAGCGCGATCGGCGCGGAGCTCCGCCATCTTCGCCGGGTAGAACTGGTTGTTCTCACTCACTGCTTTAGTCCTTCCTGATCCTGATGTGGTGGTGTGGAGCGGCTAAGGGGTGGTTCGCCGCTCCACACGCTGAGAAAACGCTTGGCCGTTAGTGGCCGTGGCTCTCGCTGAACGGCTTGATGCCCGCCACGGAGCTGTCGATGATCTGCTGCTCGGTCGGGACCTGGCTTGCAGCCAGGATCTCGGCGTTGCGGTCCAGTGCGTCCGGCGCCTGGAAGCTGGTTACGACGTGCGTCGCCGGCGCGCTCACCGAGCTCATGCCCTTGGCCAGATAGACGCTCGCGGCTGCGAGCAGCAGAGCTGCAAGCAGCGCTGCGACCACGATCCAATTCGGCTTCGAGCTCGTCACTCCTCCCTGAAAGGTCCTTCTCGCTTCCATCTCACTTCCTCGCGGTGATCGGTCTGCCGGGAACGAGGTGAGAGTAGGGAGGGATGGCTTGGGCTCCTATGCCACGCGACACACGTGGGATGTGACGTTCGACACGCGCCTTTACGAGGCGCCGCCGACAGTTACAGCGGACTCCGCTTAAGTCCCAGTCAGAGCGGAGAGGTCAACTCCAACTGAATGTTGTCGGGATCTCGAAAAGGCAGCACGCAGATCCCGAAGGAAGTGAGCTCGCGGACTTCTCCCCGAGACACGCCGCGCTCGTCCAGCTTTCTGATCGCCTCGTTGAGAGCGGCCCGGCTCTCCACGCTGAAGCTCAGATGGTCCAATCCAACACGATCCTCATCGAAGCGGTCGCCCTTTTTGGCAACCGGTCGGAGCCCGAGCAAATAGTTGCCCTTTGCCATCACGCACCCACCCCAGAGCACCGGGTAGCTGGGGTCGGACTTGGGGTCCTCCGAGGCGGGCGCCTCGGCCGCAACGTTGAACCCCAAAAAGGTGGTGTAGAACTCGCGACTCCGCTCGATGTCGGTAACCGTCAGGCGAATGTGGTGGATGTTGCCCAGCCCAATGTCCCCAGCCATTGCTTCCTCCTTGATGCAGGTAGGTGATCCAGGCCGCCGTGCCCAGAGGCTCATTATCTGCGCGCCTTGGAATTGCGCTCATGTCATTCCTTGACAGCGCCCGCCAGCCCACGAACGAAGTAGCGCTGGAAGGCCAGAAAGACGACCAGCACCGGCACAAACGAGATCAACATCCCCGCCGCAAAGCCGGTCAAGTCGAAGGTGTGCGTGCCCTGGAAATGCAGCATGCCCACGGCCAGGTTCTGGAGGTCCGGCTGGCCCAACGTGAACACCAGCGGGACGGTGAAGTCGTTCCAGTTGTAGACGAACTGAAAGATCACGACCACGGCGATGATCGGCCGTGCGAGCGGTAGCATCAGCCAGAACGTCTGCAAGAAACCCGCCCCGTCGACCCGGGCCGCGTCGAACAGGTCCTGAGGCAGGTTCTCGAAGAAGCCAGTGAACAGAAGGACGTAGAGGGCGCCGGCGCCGCCCGACTGCGCCAGGATCACTCCGAGCCTGGTGTTGAGCAAGCCGAGATGCTCGATCAGCACGAACTGCGGGATGAGGATCGATATCACCGGCACGAAGAGCGTGAGGACGATCACGCGATAGAGGAGATCTCGGCCCGGGAAGCGGTAGCGCGCGAGCACGTAACCGCAAAGGGCGGATTTCGTGAGCTCGATGAGCGTCGATCCGCTCGCGTAGAGCATCGTGTTGATGAAGTAGCTGCTGAAGCCCGCCGTCACCCACGCGCGTTTGAAGTTGTCGAGGTCGAGCGGCTGTGGCAGCAGCCCGGCGCCGGCGGTGAACGCTCCCAGCTGCGTCTTGAAAGCCGTCGATACGGTCCAGAGGAACGGATAGGCCCAGACCAGGCTGACGATCAGAAGCCCGGGCAGCGCGATCAGGTTGAGATACACGTTGCGTCGCAGTCGCGGGCGGCGGCTCAGGATGGCAGGACGGCGCGCAACGACCGCCATCAGACGCGGTACTC
>WNFC01013108.1_pt1 | contig 11187 bp, 13 predicted proteins | sample 5400541 | NCBI WGS metagenome assembly WNFC01 (sample SAMN13153342, study PRJNA577476) | soil metagenome | isolation source: 120 cm saprolite under Douglas fir tree site 2 hole 2 replicate 1 | place: USA:California | collected 2015-04-18
TGGCGGCGTTGCCGAAACGCGTCGTGAAATACGGCAGCATCGCCTCGACCACGCGCGGGTCCACCGGCGTCGTCGCGTGATAGTCCATGTAGATCGGAAGTTTAATCGCCATCGTTTTTCTTTCGGCCCGGCTGAAGCCTTCGCCCCACGTTGTCGCGCGAGACGGGTGGTCGTGAAGGCCTCAACCGGGCGTCGTCAACAAATGCGTGTGAAGAACCGCGGGACGCGCGGGCGCCGTGGGCGGGGGATCCGCTGCCAGCTCCGCGATCCTGCACTCTCCAAGCGCGGCCAGAATCTTTTCGCGCACGCGCCACAGCGGATCGCGCACGTTGCATTTCGAGAACTGCTCGCACTGGCCGTCTTCAGTGGAGCAGGCGGTCACCGTCACCGGGCCGTCGATTGCCTGAATGACGTCAGCGACTGAAATCTGGACAGGCATGCGCGCGAGCTGATACCCGCCGCGCGTCCCCTGCTGCGATGCCAGCAGCCCTCCTCGAACGAGGCGCTGGAGCACCTTGGCCATCAATTCGATGGGAATGTCATACAACCCAGCGATTTCGCGAGCGCTCGCCGACCCGCAGTCTCCGTGCAGCGCCAGATGTTTCATGGCGATCAGCGCGTAGTCCGCTCTTTTGGACAGTCTCAGCATAGAAATCCGACCGCGTTGGTCCGAGTTCCCAGTTTAATACTTAGGCTGGCTGGGGTCAACCTTTTCCACCCAATCGAGAATCCCGCCTTTCAGGTTGAGCACCCTCCTGAACCCGACCGATCGAAGGAAATCGGCGGCTTTCGCGCTGCGAGCGCCCATCTTGCAGTGGACGACGATTTCGTCATTCGGGTCCAGCTCGTTCTGGCGCCTGGGGACGTCCCCGAGCGGGATCAGCACAGAACCCGGAATGCGGTTGATTTGATACTCGTTCGGCTCGCGAACGTCGACGATCTTCAACGCGTCGCCACGGTCGAGCCGCTGTTTGAGCTCGACGGAGGTGATTTCGGTCGCGGCGTTCACTGTAACAGGCTCCGGGGCGGCAGGCGTGACGCCGCAGAACTGTTCGTAATCGATGAGCTGCTTGATGGTGGGGTGGGTCCCGCAAACCGGGCAGTCCGGCTCCTTCCGCAGCTTCAGCTCTCGGAACTTCATGCGCAACGCGTCGAAGATCAGGAAACGCCCGATGAGCGGCTCGCCGACCTTCATGATCAACTTGAGCGTCTCGGTCGCCTGGATCACGCCGATGATTCCCGGCAGCACGCCGAGCACCCCGCCTTCGGCACAGCTCGGCACGAGCCCCGGCGGCGGCGGCTCCGGATACAGGCAGCGGTAGCAGGGGCCGCCTTTCGTCGCGAATACAGACGCCTGCCCCTCGAACCGGAAGATGCTGCCGTACGCGTTCGGCTTGCCGAGCAGCACACACGCGTCGTTCACGAGATAACGCGTCGGAAAATTGTCGGTGCCGTCAAGGATGACGTCGTAGGGCTCGAACAGCTCGAGGGCATTCTGAGACGACAGCGCGATCTCGTGCGTTTCAATCGTGACGTTCGGATTGAGCGCGTTCAGACGATCCCTGGCCGACGCCAGCTTCGAACGGCCGACGTCCGGCGTCCCGTGCAGGATCTGCCGCTGCAGGTTGCTGAAGTCGACGACGTCGAAGTCCACCATGCCGAGCGTGCCGACACCGGCGGCGGCGAGATACATCGCCGCGGGCGATCCGAGCCCGCCGGCGCCGATGCACAAGACCTTGGCGGCCTTCAGCTTGCGCTGACCCTCGACGCCCACTTCCGGCATGATCAGGTGCCGGCTGTAGCGTTTGATCTCGTCGTTGGTCAGCTCCGGCAACGCGCGGTCGGAAACGGGGTACGGCCCCTTTTCCGCGACGGCGGCGGTGGAAAGGGGGCCGTACCCCTTTTCTTCGTTGGCGACGCCGCCGGCGACCGACGGAATGATGCTGACGGTGTCGCTCGCCGCCACCGGCGTCTGCTCCTTCTGCAGATATCGAATGTCCTCGTCATTCACGTACACGTTGACGAAGCTGCGCAGCTTCCCGTGCTGTCAGGTCCGCCAGCAGCTCGCCCACGGTTGCGCCGGCGGCGTCAACCGCGTCCTGCTTATCCGTGTACGGCCTGAGCGGCGTCGGGATGAGAATTTTCGCCATGATGTAGATTGCCCTCTTGAAAGCTCGAACGATCGTCTTTCAGATACCACACGGTCATGTCGCCTGCAGTGCCGGCCGCCACGGCCACGATCACGTACGCGAAGGTCGGCCAGGCGTGATCGAGGTCGTACTGCGACGGCCGCGCCGGGTGATCGGGGTGCGAGTGATAAAACCCGAGCAGCGCGCCGCCGTGCTCGCTCGCCCGACGCTCCGCCTCGCGATAATCGGACGGCCGCACCAGAAATCGTCGACGTGGACCTTCCTCGGTGGTGTTCGGCAGCGCCACGATCTCGGTCACATGGTCGCTGCGGCCCACCAGCGCTCCGCAGCACTCGTGCGGGTAGGTTTCCTGCCCATGCCGGCGGATCGCCTGATCGACGCCGGCGGTGATGGTCAGCTGGCGCTCACTCATCGATGGTCCAGAAGGTTGCGTTCAAGTATTTCTCCGCGCCGTCCGGAAACACGGTGACGATGACGCCCTGATCGAGACGCCCGGCGACGTCGAGCATCGCCGCGACGGCGGCGCCCGACGAGATGCCGGCCAGCAATCCTTCCTCGCGCGCCAGGCGCCGGACCATTCGATACGATCGCTCGGTGTCGATGCGGAGGTCCTCGTCCGCGAGCGTTGGATCGTAGATCCCCGGCACGATCGCCGACGCCATGTGCTTCAATCCCTCGAGCCCGTGGAACGCGGCGTCGGGCTGAAACGAGATCAGCTTGATGCCCGCGCTGAACTTCCGCAGCCGCCGTCCGGTGCCGACGAAGGTGCCGCTCGTACCAAGACCCGCCACGAAATGCGTCAGACGTCCGCTGGTCTGCTCGATGATCTCCGGCGCCGTGGTGTCGTAGTGCGCTCGCCAGTTTCCTTCGTTGTTGTACTGGTCCGGGTAGAAGTAGCGGTCCGGATCGGCCGCGTAAAGGCGACGCGCTTCGCGGATCGCGCCGTCGGTGCTCTCGAGCGGATCGGTCAGGACGAGCTCGGCGCCGAGCGCCCGCAGAATCAGCTTTCGTTCGGGGCTCGCGTTTTCAGGCAGGCACAACTTTACCTGGTAGCCGCGGGCCGTGCCGACCATCGCGTAAGCGATGCCCGTGTTGCCGGACGTCGCGTCGAGAATCGTGCGGCCGGCCGTGAGCTGGCCCGAGGCTTCACCGTCGAGAATCATTCGAGCCGCCGCGCGGTCCTTCACGGACCCACCCGGGTTCTGCCATTCGGCTTTCGCGTACAGCTCGACGCCCGGCGTCTCTCGCTCGAACTGGTGCAGCCGGACGAGCGGCGTGCGCCCGATCATGTCGAGGACGGAGGAACCGGGGGCCCGATTCAGAATCGATGAGGTGTCGGATGAAGGCATGTCGATATACGACCGAAGTAGTCCTGATTTTACCAACGTCGCGAACCCTGTCAAACTGGCCGCAATCCGTGCAAATCGAAGCCGACACGACGATCCGACTCGGCCGCTGGCTGTTTCGCCATCGGACCGCCCTTCCGCTCCCCGTTGCCATTGCGATCCTCGCGCTGCGTGTCGGCGAAGCGCCGCCGTCGGCCCGCCTGGTGACTTCGGGCGTCGTCGTGACGGCGCTCGGAGAGCTGATCCGTTTGTGGGGCGTGCATCACATCGGCGTCATCTCGCGCACGCGTAGCGAGCGGCTCGGACCGCTCGTCGTCAGCGGCCCGTTCGCGATCCTGCGAAACCCGCTCTACGTCGGCAACATCGCCCTGTGGGTCGGTTTTGCGCTCGCCGCGCGTCTGGTGTGGATGGCGCCCCTGATCCTGCTGCTGCTTGGCCTCGAGTATCACGCGATCGTGCGTTGGGAAGAGCGGCTGCTGGATTCGCGGCTGGGAGACGCTTATCGCGCCTACGCCACGCGCGTCCCGCGCTGGCTGCCGACGTTCGGACATGGATCTCGTCCTTCGACAAGCTCAGGACGAGCGATGGCAGGCTTACGGCGAGCGCTCATGGTGAGCCCGTCGAACCATGAGCCCGCAGAGGCGGATGCGGTTAAGCCGCACTCCTTGCGCGAGACACTGTTCAGCGAACGCGGGACGCTGATCGCCATAGCCGTCGGATACGCGCTGCTATGGCTCAAAGCGCAACTCTGAACCGTCAACTCTCAACGCTCGGGCTCCTGAGAGTTGACACTTCAAACTTGAGACTTTGCCAGAGATACCAGGAAGCCACCGACCTGTACGGCCGCCAGGCCTCGCCGATCTTCAGAATCCGCCTGGCGTCCGGCCGCTTCCGCAGGCGATACAGCCGCTGAATGGCGTTGACGATCCCGAGATCGCCGGCCGGCAGCACGTCGGGCCGATGCAGGCGGAACATCAGGAACATCTCGGCGGTCCAGCGTCCGAATCCTTTCACCGCCGTGAGTCGTTCGATCACGTCCTCGTCGGGCAGCGCGTCCAGCTCGTCGAGTTGCAGCCGGCCATCGGCGATCCGTGCGCTGAGATCGCGGAGGTAGCCGACCTTCTGTCCGCTCAGCCCGACCGCTCGCAAGGCCGCGTCGCTCTGCCCGGCGATCGCCGCGGCGTCTCGAATATGACCGTCGGGAAACAGCGCGACGAACCGGCCGAAGATCGTCGCGGCCGCTTTCGTCGACAACTGCTGGCTGACGATGGCCCCGATGAGCGCGCTCAGATGATCCTTGCGCTGCCGGTCGGCCATCCCGCACGGGCCGACGCGCGTGATCGCGGCCGCGAGAATCGAGTCGCGCTTCATCAAAAGACGACGCGCTTTTTCATACCCTTCGGGTGTCAGGGCCGCCGCCTTCGCGTCTTCGGCGCTTCGGCCGCCGTCGCGCCGTTGGCGCTTTGGCGAGGCTGGCCGTCGCTTGCCCGGTTCGGACGCCGGCGAAAACCGGCGAGCTTCGCCGTCGCTCGTTGCCGTTTCTGACGAGCGGAGGCTGGAGCGCTCACGGCTGAGGGCTGGCCGATGGCGACGGGCTGATGGCTTCATCGCATCGATGCGGTGTGCGTGACCTCAGCGCGAATCTCGATGAGGCCCGGCCGCACGACGGTCACGCCCTCGGAGCGTGTGAACAAAACGCACATGAACCGCCGAGGCAGCCGAGACCGCATAGTTCGACAGGCTCACCATGAGCGGTCATCCTGAGCTTGTCGAAGGATGCGTGCTCCGCGGTTACACGTTGCATTTCTTCACAGGCTCTTCGCCGGCGGCGAAGCGCATCATCTGCCGGGGCCGCACGATTGCGTTCGCGTCCTGCTCCATCTTGAGAATCGTGTGGGCGATGTCCGGCCGCGCTGGACGCCGCCTCGCCTGCGTCACGATCACGTCGCGCAGGACCGTCGGCTGCTGCGCGGGTGTCGAGACGGCACTCGACGTGAGAACGGTTGCCATCAAGCCGCGCATACGATCCTGAATCCGACGCTATATGCGTACGTGTCGGGCGGTACCTTGTGCCGGTACGCGCACCGCAGCATCGCCACATCGTCATTCACCCACGAGCCGCCGCGCACGATACGCATGCTGCCCGATTCCGGGCCGCACGGATCGCGCATTGCGCCAAGCCCGGAGTAGTCGCCGGTATACCAGTCGGCGGTCCATTCCCAGACATTACCGCACATGTCATACAGGCCGTACTCGTTCGGCGGGTACGTGCCAGTCGGCCGTGTGCCGCGTTGATGTTTCACCGATCGGTCCGGCAGAAAATTGCAGCGCGACGCGTCGATGTCGTTGCCCCACGGGTAGCGCAGTCCGTCCGCGCCCGCCCGCGCCGCTTTCTCCCATTCGGCCTCCGTGGGCAGCCGGACGGACCGTCCGATTGTCTCCGACAGCCAGCGGCAATAGGCCAGCGCATCGTCGTAGCGCACGAGCACCACCGGGTGGCCGCCGTAGCCCTGAGGCGGCTCATCGTTGTCCCAGATGTAGGGCGCGGCCAGCTCGCGGAACAGCGCGTCGCGACACCCGAGCGCGATGAGCGGAAGATCGCCGACGGCGGGGGCGGGATGGCCGCTCGCACGGATGAATCGCGCGTATTCGTCCTGGGTTACGGGGAACCGCCCGATGAAGAACTCGCTGACAAACACCCGATGCAAGGGGCGCTCATCGTCCTCCGCATCGGCCGCGCCCATGAGGAAGTCGCCGGCGGGGATCCGAGCCAAGTTCGGGGACGTCGCGGACGTCATCGTCGCCTGGGCGTGACGCTGACGTCCGCCCGGACTCTGTGCATCTATCACCAAAAACAAGCCAGTATAGTCTAGCAGCCATGAGACTCGAGCCGTTTGCGATGGAACGGATGCAATCCACCTATGAAAACCAGGTGGACTTCAACTTGTCGGAGAGCGGCGTGCACCCGCTCCGACTCGGCGAGCTGGTCGACGATACGGCATCGCGCGACGCGCTGCTCGCGGAAGGGCTGCGCTACACGCAGTCGAACGGCACGGTGCCGCTCCGCACCTCGATTGCGGCGCTGTACGCCGGGGCGACGCCGAATCACATTCAAGTCACCAACGGAGGGTCTGAAGCCAACTACATCACGACGTGGAACCTGGTCGAGCCGGGCGACGAAGTCGTGATGATGGTGCCGAGCTACATGCAGACGTGGGGCCTCGCGCGCGCGTTCGGCGCGACCGTCAAAGAGTGGCCGCTCGTCAACAGCGGGTCGCGGTGGGGCATCGACACGGACGCGCTCGCGCACGTCGTCTCTCCACGGACCAGGCTGATCATCATCTGCAACCCGAACAACCCGACCGGCGTGCGGATCGAAGCGGACGATCTCGATCGGATTGCGGAGATCGCGGCGCGGCACGGCAGCTGGATCCTCTCGGACGAAATCTATTGCGGCGCGGAACGCGACGGGCGTGAAACGCCGACGATCTGGGCGCGCTACGATCGCGCCATCGTCACGAGCGGACTGTCGAAGGCGTACGGCCTGCCGGGGCTGCGCATCGGCTGGGCCGTCGGGCCGCCGGCGCTCATTGCCTCGCTGTGGTCGTACCACGATTACACGACCATCTCGCCCGGCGCGCTGAGCGACTTTCTGGCGCGGCGGGCGCTCGAGCCGGCGCGGCGCGTGCGCATCCTGGCGCGGACGCGCGGCATCCTGAATCAGAACTTTCCGGTCATCGCGGCATGGGTGGCTGCGCACGGAGGCCTGTTCAGCTACGCGCCGCCGGATGCGGGCGCGATTGTGTACGTGCGCTACCACCATTCGATCAACTCGACGGAACTGGTCACCCGGTTGCGGCAGGAGAAAAGCGTCCTCATCGTGCCGGGCGACCACTTCGGCATGGATGGCTATCTGCGGCTCGGGTTCGGCGACGAGCCCACCTACCTCAGCGCGGGGCTCAATCGCGTCGCCGAGCTCATTGCGGATCTCGGATTGCGAATTGCGGGTTGACGACGTGACGCGGTGCTCTCGGATCTGATGACCATCGCGCGCGACGTGCTCAATCGGGAATCCCCTGCGCTCCCGAGACGGACCGCGCGCGCCACTCGGCGATCGCTGCCGCCAGCGCGCCGGCGTCGAAGCCCTTGACGACGTGGTCGCCGATGATCGTGACCGGTATGGTCCGCCATCCGCGCGCGATCAGCTCGTCATACGCGCGGTCGTCCTCGTCGACGTTGTGTGCCGTGAACGGCACGCCTTCTCGTGAAAGAAACTCTTTCACCTGGTCGCAGCTTCGTCAGGCGCTGCCGGCGTAGACGATAATCATCCCGTCATTATGCCGCCACTCGAGGGAATCATCGTTCTCGACCTGACGCGCGTGCTGTCGGGTCCGTATTGCACGATGCTGCTCGCGGACATGGGCGCGCGGGTCATCAAGATCGAGCAGCCGGGCAAGGGCGACGACACCCGCGCCTGGGGTCCGCCGTTTCTATACCCCGACGCGCATGAATCGCGCGCTGGGGGCCCCGATGGAGAAGGCGAGAGCGCGTACTTCCTCAGCATCAACCGGAACAAGGAGAGCGTGACGCTCGACTTCAAGCACCCGGAGGGGAGGTCAGTACTCGATCGCCTGATCGCGAAGAGCGATGTCGTGGTTGAAAATTTCCGTCCTGGCACGCTGACGAAGCTCGGGCTCGACTACCAGACAGTGGCCGCGCAGCACCCGCGGCTCGTGTACTGCTCGATTTCGGGGTTCGGCCACACCGGTCCGCGGAGGAAGCAGCCGGGGTACGACGCCATCATGCAGGCCGAGGGCGGGCTGATGAGCATCACCGGTTCGGCCGACGGTCCGCCGTACCGCCTCGGCGTCGCGATTGTCGACATCGTCTCGGGCATGTTCGCCGCGTACGGCATCGCGATGGCGCTCTTCGCACGCGAGCGCACCGGGAAGGGGCAGCAGGTCGATCTCGCGATGCTGGATGCGACCGTGGCGCTGCTCACGTATCAGGCGGGCGGCTTCTTCGCGACCGGCAAGGTGCCGGCCCGGCTCGGCAACCGCCATCCGAGCATCGTGCCGTACGAGACGTTCGCGGCCTCGGACGGCGATCTCGTGATCGCGGTCGGCAACGACGAGCAGTGGCGCCGGTTCTGCGCCATCGCCGGTCTTCCGGAAGAGGAACGCTTCGCGACGAACCGGCAGCGCGTGACCGCGTACGATGTGCTTCGGCCGTTGGTCGCCGATCGCCTTCGGGCCGAGCCGCGGCAATTCTGGATCGATCGTCTGACGACGGCCGGAGTGCCGTGCGGATCGGTGCGGAATCTGCAGGACCTGTTCGACGATCCGCAACTCGGCGCGCGTGAGATGATCGCGTGCGTCGAGCACGCGACGCTCGGTCAGCTCCGGACCCTCGGTGTGCCGATCAAGCTGTCGGAGACGCCCGGCGCGGTCAGAACGCCGCCGCCGACGCTCGGCCAGCACACCGACGCGGTCCTGGAAGATCTCGGATTCAGCGCCGGTGCGATCGCCGCATGGCGCCGGCAGCGGGTTGTCTAGTGTGACGCGCGCGATGTGCCTCTGCTCGCTCGTGGTGAGCCGGTCGAACCACGAGCCATCTCCGCGGCTCGTCCTTCGACAAGCTCAGGACGAGCGGTGTTCAGAAGTGTCGAGCTCGTGAGGCCAGCCGCCATGGAAATCGCCGACGTCCGCAAACGGCTGCTGCACATGATCGAACGCGCGAAGCGCGAGGCGGGCGAACGCCGCGCACGCAACGATCAGGCTTCTCGCGCATTCGACACGTTCCTCGAGACAATCGCCGTCCCGCTCTTTCGCCAGGTGGCCAACTCGCTGCGTGCGGATGGCTATCTCTTCAACGTCTTCACGCCCCCGGGCAGCGTGCGGTTGATGTCGGATCGCAGTGCCGAGGACTACATCGAGGTGTCGCTCGACACGAGCGACAGCGTGCCGCGCGTCATCGGACACACGAGCCGCAGCCGCGGCCGGCGGGTGCTCGAATTCGAGCGCGCCATCGGCCATCCCGACGCGCTGACCGAAGACGATGTGCTGGAGTTCCTGCTGAAGGAGTTGGAAGCATTCGTCGACCGGTGACGTTCAACCGCTGAGGGCGCAAGGACGAACGTAGGGCGACCTTTTTAGGGTCGCCGAACCGCGTTGGCGAGCCTGAAAGGCTCGCCCTACACGCGAGGTAGTGCGTGCTCCGCGGTTAGGCGTGTCAGGCGAGGCGCTCGAGGAACGACGTATCGATCCCCTGGCGGTCCAGCGCCGCGAGGAAGCCAGGACGATCCGCCGACCGCCGGTACGCTTCGTGCGCCTCGACGGCGCCGCTCTGCACGAGACCGACGAGGGCGTCGTTGAGCGGCATCATCCCGTAGCGGCGCCCGCCCTCGATCGCCATCGGCAACTGCGAGGTCTTCCCCTCGGCGATCACACTCGAGACGGCCGGCGTGTTGAGCAGCACTTCGCGCGCCGGAACGCGTCCGCCGCCGATCTTGCGCAACAACACCTGCACGATGACCCCGCGCAGCAAGTCGGCCAGCGCGAGCTGCACCTGCCGGCGGTACTCGGGGGCGTACAAATCTATGATGCGATCGATCGCGCCGGTGGCCGTGTGCGCAGAGTATCCGCCGATCACGAGGCGGCCCGCGGCCGCCGCTTCGAGCGCGACGTTCATGAGCGCACCGGTCCGCAGGTCTTCGATCACCAGAACGTCGGGATCTTCCCGCAGCGCCGCGCGCGCGGCCGCCAGCATCTCGTCGTCGTCCCCGCGTATCTCGCGCTGGCTGACGAAGGAGTTGCCGCGCTCGTGCACGATGTTGATCTCCCGCTCGATCGTGATCACGTGGTCGCGGCGCGTGCGGTTCATCAAGTCGACCAACGCCGACATCAACGTCCGCTTCCCGCTCGAGCGCGGACCGGCCACGAGCACGATCCCTTCCGGCTCGAGCGCCAGAGCCTGGACCTGACGCGGGAGCCCGAGCTGTTCGGCCGAGATCGAACGCGTCGGCATCAGCCGGAATACGCCTCCCGGCCCTCGATGATCGCGGAAGCTCATGCACCGGACGCGGCCGACGCCCTCGATGTCGCAAATCCACTCGTTGGCCCCGCCCGTGCGGAGCGCCTCGTGGCTGCGCTCCGGCATCAGGGTCAGCAGGAGCGACTCGACGTCGCGCGTCACGTGGACCGGCTCGCCGTCGAGCATCTGCAGCTCTCCGTCGACCCGCACCGAGGGCCGCGACCCGGACGAAAGGTACAAGGTCGACGCGCCGCGCGCCGACGACACCCGCAGCAGCCGTTCCAGCCCGGACAACGTGGGATCCGACATCGGAGGCGGCTGCTGGTCCGATCGAACCGGACTGCGGGAGATCGGCAGCACGACGGCCGGCTGCAACGGAGGAACCGCGCGCGGCTGCGCCGGGCGCGGTGGCGCAATCGATGCCTCGGCCGGTTGCTCGATCACGGCTGGTGGCGCTTCGGCGGTGGCGATGGGCAACGAAGCAACCGGCGCCGGCGGATGCAGGTCCGCGACGGGTTGGGGCGGCTCGGGCGACGGCGGACGCAGATCAGCGACGGGCGGAGGCGATGGACGCACGTCAGCGACCGCGTACGGTAGCTCGGACCACGGCGAACGCAGATCAGCGACCGCTTGCACCGGCGCGGGCGACGGCGGACGCA
>WNFC01055199.1_pt1 | contig 11187 bp, 19 predicted proteins | sample 5400541 | NCBI WGS metagenome assembly WNFC01 (sample SAMN13153342, study PRJNA577476) | soil metagenome | isolation source: 120 cm saprolite under Douglas fir tree site 2 hole 2 replicate 1 | place: USA:California | collected 2015-04-18
CACACAGACACAGTACGCATTTCACCCCTTCACCCACTCCCCCCCCTACCCGCTCGCAGACCGCTAAAGCGCCGTACCTTGCGTGTTATTGTTACAAACAGTGGGCGCATCAGGTCACCGATCGATCGACAAAGCGAACCGCGATCCGGACGCCGACTCTGCGCTTTCTCTAAGCGAGCGTCGATCCATTCATAGTATCTCCGAGAAGCAGTTGCAGGAGCAGGAGCAGGAGCAGCAGGAGATGGAACGGAGAGGAGGGCAGCACTACCGCGGCATCACCTTTGAGGAGATCCTCCCGCCCCACCTCATCACCAATGCGCCTCCTCCGGACGTCGAAGTCGAACAAAAGCGAGGACTCGGACATCATCCGAAGTCTACTAGTAGTAGTAGTACGGAGCACGCAACAACCAAGACGAAGACGAGCCCCGAACCGCGATCCCCAACAAAACGCAGTTACCCCTCCTTGAAGCGGCACTCCTCTGGCTCTGGGGGCAAGTCTCGCTTCCACGCCACGGCGCGTGCGTTGGTGCGGCATCTCACGGTCACGGTGCCAAAGCGGGACTCTCGCCGACGCAGCAGCGGCTACGAGGTCGTGTAATTTTGTATACCACACATAGTATTGTATCCCATCCATGTATCCGAACGATAATACCTTCACCCTGGGCGTGTATAGTATCCACTGTTATATATAGATTGCAAAGCCGTTGCCAGTGACCCGTCGTTGTGGATCGAGTGGGGCGACCTTCTGAGGCTCTGAGCGGCGAAGCTGATGAATATTCATGCGTATATATATTCAAAAATATTCATGTCTACGGCCTCGTGCGGTGTTCCACTGTTCCATGTCCCCTGCGTTCTCTCCACACCCCAAAATTTACGATGCGGACTTGATGCATATGCCACTCGAGTGCACCGACCGTGACATCATCTGCCAGCTAAGCCCTCCGTCTTTGGTCAGCCTACTTCGAAATGCCAGCCCCACACGTCGGTGAGCATGCCATGTTCGGTTCGCCACCGGTGCTGTCGTTTATCCTTGCTTGATGACAGCAGTTTGCGCGTGGAGGCAGCGAAGCAGGGGGGAGGTCACGCCGGGGATTCCAGTTCCGGAATATGAGAACGCAGATACAAGCAACTGGTTGAGAGAGAGGCCTCCAAAAGGCTAGCTTGGTCGTGTACGTAGCGGGCTATGTCAAGTAGGTACACGTACAGGAGCACGCACAGGTGAGCACAGCACGCTACGTAGCGTCCCGCACCAAACTTGACACTCCGCATAAGGTCCGTTTACAGCGACCGCCCACGTTGGGCTCCGATACAAGTCCCGACAAGTTTAAACTCAGTATGTCTCCGAACGCCTGGCTCACATCCGGGCCGTCGCCCGCCCCGACGAATCGATTCTGAGCTTGTCAGCTTTGTCCCTTCACCTTTTCACCGTTGACCACGCAAGACGTCGTTTACTTATCACGCAGACGGTTAGTCGGTGGTTCGTCCGGTACTTGAGACATCGGGACAAGATACGGATGAAACGAACGGGGTACAAGACTGATTGATGCGATGAACGAGGGAACGGTCCCCGTCGATTTGTTATTTCGTGAGCGCCAGCGCCTCCAGCCACGGTGCATGGGTCAGAACGAGGTGTATAAATCCGCCCATCCCCTGATCCCCCCGACAACTCGACCCCCTCCCTCCGTTCTTGCCTAGGGACCATCGATCCTGGGCAAAAGTGCGCGAATCAGCCGGATTTTTCACTGGGCTTTGTCAAGTTCTAATAGTACGCAGTTTTATCCTCTCATCCCATTTCCCCCTTGCGGACGGTTAAAAACGTGATCTGTCTGCTGTCTGTCACGACAGTGGGTGCCTCCAGCCACCAATCGGTTGACGGAGTGGACCGCGAGCCAGACGGCGACTCAACGCTTTCTCCCAGCGAGCGCCGGTCCATTCATAGCTCTGAGAAGCAGGAGCAGGAGAAGGAACAGAGAGGACACTACCGCGGCGTCACCTTCGAGGACATCGTCCAGCCTGACCTCATCGCAAGTGCGCCTTCTCTGGATGACGAACGAAAGCGAGGGATGTTCCGCAGATTTGGCAAGTCCTCGACGCCCTCGACGACGACAACGACGATCCCCGAGCCGCGATCCACAACCCAGCGCAGTTACCCCCCAGTGAAGCACTGTGGGGCCAAGTCTCGCTTCAAGGCCACGGTGCGCGCTTTGGTCCCGCATCTCTCAATACCAAAGCGGGGCTCAGGCTGCGGCCGCCGCAGCGACTATGAGCCAATGAAATAGTTTTGTACACGATATGTTATAGCGAGATACCTTCATCATCCTGGACATGTACAGTTATTCAATTAGTCATGTACAATGTAAACCCGATGCCGGACTTTTTCTTATTTATGGCGTCTTTTCGGTCAGGTGAACTTGAACTTTTAATATTGACCACGTTCATTCATGTTTCTCACTCTCGTGTGGCGTACGACTGCTCGATATCCCGTTCGCTCTTCCCCTCCAAGCTTACGACGCGGACTCCGCGCGTACGCCACCACTCACGATCGAGTGCACCCGCACCATCTGCCACCCAAGCCCTCCGTCTTTGGTCAGCCCACCTCGAAATCCCACCCCCACCTCGGTGAGCACGCCCGGCCGCGTTCGCCACCGCCCCTATTGCTCGCTGACAATGGGTGTGTGCGCGTGCGCAGTGAGGCAGGCGGAGGTCACTCCGGGTATTCCAGCTTCGGAGTATGAGCGCAGGCGCAAGCAATTGGTCGATGGCCTTCCGGATGGCAGCCTGGTCGTGTGCGTGGCGGGCCAAGTCAAGTATATGAGCGCAGGTGAGCACTCGCACGTCTCTTTGAGACCCTCCTTCGAATGGCTCGCTCACCGGTGCGTAAAACCCGTCTACAGCTATCTTGTGAGTCGTAGAGGACCATATTCCCACTTCTGCCAATACCGGGTCTCACTGATCACTCGTTCCACTAACCCCTCTCTGCTTTCGAAGCTACAAGTTCCGCCAAGCCTCGGACTTTTGGTACCTCACGGGCTTCGAGGAGCCCGACGCGGCGCTCGTACTCGGTCAGCCAGCCATTCCCCCCCCTTCCCCCCCCCCTCTTTTCACCCGCACCCACACCCGCGCTCACTCAAAGAACAAAGACCAGCTCGTCGCGCGGCTTCCGCATGCTCCTCTACAGCACGGGCTGCAAAGGCCCGTCCAAAGAAAAATGGGACGGCGCATCGACGCGCTTCGAGGTCGTCGTCGCGCTCTTCGGCGCGGACGACGCGCGCCCGCTCGAGAATTTCGCCGATGACCTCCGCGCACTCGCGGCGCGCGCCGAGCACGTGTACGTCGACGTGCCTGTTCACCACCACCGCCGTCCTCCCCATCGCCATGGACGCCACCACCATCATCAACGGCGCGCTGCGTCGTCCTCGGGAACTGCGCTCCTCAAGTATTACTTCTCGCGCAGGCCCCGCGCGTCGTCGGACGACGACCTAAATCCAGAGGGAGAGGGAGAGGGAGAGGTCGCATCGTATATGGACGTCGTTGCCGCGCCGAAGCGGAGGCCGCTCGCGCCGCTCGTTGGGAAGCTGCGGAGCGTGAAGAGCGCGTCTGAGATCGAGGTCATGAAGGCTTCGGCGGAGATCAGCGCCCGGGCTCATGCAAAGGTGAGTGTGTGTATGGACCCGTCGTCCTTCCGCATTCCATGCTTTTTGGCTGACGCGCACGAGAGAAATAGACGATGCGCTTCGCCCAGCCGGGGCTCTCCGAGGCTGGTCTTCAGGCGCACTTTGAGTATATCTGTGCAAGGGGCGGCGCGCAGCGCCCCGCGTACGTCCCTGTCGTCGCATCTGGGTAAGCGACTCGCCTTATTTGCTCGTCGCGGTGGCGATGGTAGGACCTTGGTTTCTTTGTTAACGGAGCAATGTCAGGGAGAACGCGCTAGTCATACACTACACCCGAAATGACCACCTTATCCGCGACGGGGAGTTGGTGCTCGTAGACGCAGGCGGGGAATACAAGTGCGCGGCGTCCACCCTATCGTCTTACCATGACTCTAACTTTGCGCGATCTACACTATTTTTCAATTTGCAGTGGCTACGCCTCTGACATCTGTGAGCAACCCCACCCCCCTTCCCCCCTCCAAAAAGTAAAACTCAATTCGATTCATTGCTTCTTCCTCCACACGCAGCACGGACATTCCCGGTAAACGGCACTTTCACCCCGCCGCAGCGCGAGCTGTACGCGGCCCTGCTTGCGACTCAAAAAGCGCTTGTGAGAGAGTGCGCCGTCGGGCACGGACACTCGCTCGACACACTCCACCGCCGCTCCGTCGACCTCCTGCGCGCCTCGCTCGGGCAGATCGGCCTGCCGTGCGCGGGGCCCGTCTTGGAGCGCATGCTGTACCCACATTACTTGACCCATCCTATCGGCATCGGCGAGTCTCCCCTTTTTCTTTCACTTTCCCCACTCCCCTCTCCTCTCGAGTTGGTATTAATCAGCGGGCCAATATATAGACTTGCACGAGTCGGGAACTTTGGAGAGGAGTGCGCCGTGAGTCTTACACCCCCATTCCACTCTTTCTCGGTTCTTTTCTGGTGGCTTAAGATCTGTTTTTGTTTTGTTGGTGATGCTAGACTGAAGGAAGGGATGGTCATCACTATCGAGCCCGGTACGTTGAATCCCCTCTACTCGTTTATCGTCCCGATGCTGACGCCGTGACCGCTGTGTTAAAGGTGTCTACGTTCCGGCCGATCCTCAATTCCCCAAGCACTTTCACGGCCTCGGGATACGCATCGAGGACGAAGTACTCGTAGGCGCGGAACACCCTATCGTGCTGAGTGCCAACGCTCCTAAAGAGGTTTGTCGCCCTCGGGTTTTTTCTCTTCCGCGCCACTCCGTCTCTCTCCTCCTTGGCTGACTACGTCGACAGATCGAGGATGTAGAGGGCGCATGCCAGGGGGCATTGGGGTTCGAACCATTCTGAAATCATCTGTTGGACACCAATTTTTTTAGACGTATATACGTTCAGATGTAAACCCCCTCGAGGGTCTAATTCAAGAAAGGACAAAACAAAGGCATAAACTCGGAAATCTTTCATCATATCAATCAACTACTTCGATTTTCGTTTCGATGTGCGGTGCCATATCTGGGTATTCGATAATTCATCCGGCGCGCTGGAGAACGGTGGACGTCTCTACGGCATCGGGGTGACCTTCAGCACAGCGCATCGCTTGCTCGATCTGCTCCTGGCGCAACCATTGCTCTGGGGGCATGAAATACCAGCAGAGGAGCGCAAAGATCGTCGCCGCGCCAAAGATGACGCAGGCAAAGTTGAACGTGGAGGCCGTCACGGGGAAGTAGAACGGGGAGATCATGACCTGTTTTATGCCCCGTCCCGTGGTCAGCATTTAAGCCTGTGCGAAAGAAAAAGGGCGCATGGGTAGGGCAAATGAAACACACCGCAAAGACGAGCCCATTGAAGAGCACGGTAGATAGGTACATCGGCCGCGCCCAGCGTCCGAGGTAAAAATGCGAGGACGAAAAGGCGTGCGGGGTCCGCGTGAGGCGCAAAAGCGCGATGAGGCCGTACGCCGCGATGGTCGGCACGCCGCCGGCCGATATGAGCGACGTGAACGCGACCTGGCTCGGCAGGATCGTGCACAGCAGCACCGCGGCAAACACGAACATGACCGTCACCGCGTTCCGGGGCTGTCCGTCGCCGTTCACGCGTCCCACCCAGCTGGAGAGCGGGAACACGCCGTCGCGCGCGATGGCGAAGAGAAGCCGCGAAGATGCTACCACGGCTATGCTAGTATTCTGCGGCCGATGCGAGGGGTACAGGACAGGAACATTCGCGTGACGTCAGCCCCGAGATGATAATAACCGGGTTGAGATACGGGACGCGCACCATGATGAGACCGATCACGGCGATGATCGTCATGAAAATGCTCGGACCTTTGCCGAGGGCGAGCGCGTAGAGCTGTACGAACGGCTGCGGGGCATCGAGCGCAAAGAACCTGTTCAAGTCCGGGATGCAGAACAGGAACAGGATCGTCGTGATGAAGCCGAGCACGCCGGTGGCGATCGCGCTCGTGATGATGCCTCGACCGGCAACGACGCTGTTTGTGTGGTTGCATGAGGACGGAGGCGCGACGGGGGTCCAATGAAAATACCCACTTTGCGTGCTTCGTCTCTTCGGCGACATGGCCCGAGGCATCGAAGCCTGTTAGCGTGCCCGCGGTGAAGAGGCTTGGGAAGCCCATCAGGTCTCCTTCTGTCACGGATGATGATCACGAAACTCACAAAGACAGAATCCAATTCCATCCTGCAGGGGCGCCAGTTCCGTTATCTATCGTCGGCTAGTCAGCATCACTCTGCTTGCAAAAGAAACATAAAAGCCTTCTCGTTTGACGTACATGTCGAAGTGAAGACGAACTTTGCGGAACGGAACCCGTAGGTGTTGTGGACGGCGATCGGGAGCCAGATGAGGCAGAGGAAAAAGTCGAGCATGATGATGAACAGCGCGAAACGGAACACTGCCTTGTACCACCGCGGTGGGAGGTAATTGATCGCGATCGATACAACCAACATTGCCTCGGAGACAGCCCAGACGAACGCCCGCCATTTGACGTTACCGTTGCTGATCCCGCCAGGAAAGCTAATCTCCCATACGGCAAGCTGCGACACGATGTAATTCGCCGTTCCCTAAAACCCTCCGTGTCAGAAGAAACAAAAAAGGTGCCTTTTCGGCCACGGAGGGCAAGGGCTATGGTCGCCATACCTGACAGTTTCCGGCCGTGAATGTCATCCAAGCTGTGGTCGACCACGAGGCGACGAGAAAGCCGAAGAACCGGGCGTATTTCGGCCCTGCGCTCTCGGCGGCCCATATGTAGATGGAGCCACTCAGAGGCAACGCAGAGCAGAGTTTCGCATCAGGCGTACCATACTGCCGCGGGCCCACCAGCTTGCAGACCCAGAAACAGAGCGACCCTAAGGGCAGGATGGTGAGCTCAGGGGTCATCTTGGGATACGATGATATGCAAAACCTGACGCCACCAATAAAGTTCAAAGCGCAAAAGCTCGCGGCGAAGTTCTCTAGGAAATGCCAAGTGCGATGCAAAGTCTACCGGGGGGAAGCAACCAAATCAGGTTCGCATGTCGCGACAATTCCAAAACAAGCATCTGCGCACCTGTTTGTAGCCGAGTTGTTGCTGATGAAGAGAAAGCGTCAGCGATTCCTGAATCTGCCCCAACCCCCGAAGAGAGGGGGGAAGGGGGGAAAGGTAAGTGTGACACTGGGGGCTTCCCTACGCAGGTCTGAGCACTGATCAGGTTCGAGCGGTATGATCTCAATCCCTGCCTGCAAGAGAGGGCGCATCGCCCTCTCACCCCCTCCATCCTCTTACCTGCACGCCACCAGCAAGGGGAACGGGTTTTACGCGCACAGAGAGCAGGTGGGCGGGGAGGCAGGCGGGGATACCCGCAGCCATCCAGGGTTACACCACCGTACACAGGGACGTTACCGATTGAAACCAGTGATGCTCTCAGCCCCACTTCGGGATTTCTGCCACCGCAGTGTCGCGGACGGTGATCTTCACCAACTGGAGCACATCGCTGTTGATGGAGGAGACATCTTCGGCGTCTCCTTTACTCTTGATGGAGGGAGCTGACATGATGGAAGGAGTCACTGTACTGTTAGCAGCAGCAGTAGCCTAGCGAGGGGGAATGAGAGACGAAAGAGAGGGGATCTCCCAAGTGGTCGTATGGCCTGCAAACGCAGCTTTTTTTATATCCCGCGGCTTATCTCGCCGCTTGGGACGGTTACGGAATATATGATCACGATATCGCCCTTTCTGTGGAGCTTCTGATCGAACGAATCAGCCACGGTCAGCCATCCCTGGAGGTGGAGACCTCGACGCCTTCGGACCATCCATCGCTCACCTTCTTTGACAGCTGTCTCTCCTGTGCCATCGTTTTTCCGACAAAAAAGCAGAGAGTCCTAAGGGGTGTTACAAGCAATCAGTGTAATTGGGTCATCCCGTTGGAGCTTGCGACGGTCGATTAAAAGACAATAAAAGGTCGGTAATGCTCGGCAGACTAATCCGATAAACGGCAGAGGCACACGCAAATATGGTATTTGCGCCCTGATGCGGCCCGCCTCGGCCTTGCGAGCTTCGCACTTCTTTCCTTTTTTCGCTGAATAGAAATGCTTGAGCTTGAGCTTGGGGTCATCAACCTTTATCAGCCAACCCGGCAAGGCACTAGAACAAAGTACCAGAACGGCTGTCCGACCTCGCTGCGCACACTGCCCGTGCTCGACGGCGCCTCAATCCTTCACCGGTTCACCTGTTCACTTCAGGCGATCGCCTTCTGGTCGGACCGCTTTTCAGGCACGCGCGGCAACCCCCGACGCACGGTTTACAGTTGCTTGATGACTCGATGACTGCCAGTGATGGCCTCCACGCCGGTCCTTCGGATCTGACTTCTTCCAATCGCTAACGTGGGCGACGACTTTCGTCGTGAAAGGGACTGTCCTCTTCACGATAACACTCCCACTTTTTCCTCAAGTGGCCCGTCCCGCAATGAACCTCTCATTAACGCTCATTCTCAAGCCTGTCAATGCGGGGCAGTCATTATCGTCTGCGCCCTCCCGTAGGCAGCTCTGTCAGCGCCGTTGTCGTGAGCGCAATCATGTTCTGCACAACCAGACCCAACTGCCCGCGAGCATTGCTCTGAACCAAAACTCAACCAAACAACATGGCTTCGTCGAGGAATCGAGGAACCTCAGGGTGAACATTCCGGAATGCCGATACTGGCGATGAGCTCAGATTGCCATATGGTGTCCTAGTAGTCCTACTGCACCAATAGTAACTCACTATACTTATCGAAATACGATTTTCTCATCTCTCCAGGCTCCCGTCCAGCCCTCTAAGCAGCTAACTAGCTGGAACATTACCGTATTCCCTTTCCCTCTGCCTTTCACTCATCTCACTTTGTCATTCACCTTGCCCTTGAGATGACCGACATCTCCACCCTCACGCGCTAACAATAATTTCTCACTCGCACCATAAACACGGTCCGGGCGCTCAACACGAACTTGCGCCCATCTGTTTCCAGTAATCACCTTGCGCCTAAAAGCGAATATATAAGAGATCGATGAGGCCGTGCACTCACTTTTGTCCCAACCCTTTACCCACCACATCCCGCCATCTCCCTACCATTTCCTCACAGAGAACAAACTCCGCTCTAAAGACCTACATTTATTGAGTACCGTTCTCTCTAGACAGCAAAGCATCGATGGACGGTGTTCAGGAAGGCCTCGGTATGTTTTGTTGGTGGCGACGAGCTAGTTCGGTGTCTAACTCATCTCTAGAAATCCTACATCACATGGCGAGCGATGCGAATAAGTCGAAACGTCAGTTACCTCCAAACGTTGTCATTGCTGTCTGGAAGCGCTGAGACTGTCTGGCAGGTAACCAGTTGCGGAGAGATATTCGAACTTGGCTCTCTCCCCCTGATCCATGGAAAAATTACAATGACGCCCTCCGATTGCGGTACAGCGGTACAGCCGCATGGTTCCTTCAAGGCGACACGTTCTCGGAATGGAAAGCATCTGGACCGAGTTCCCTCCTGTGGATCCACGGGAAACGTCAGTTCCTGCCTAGTACATACTGTTTCGTAGAAGTTGATGGCTTTCTCCTTTCGCAGCCGGCGCGGGGAAAAGTGTACTCTGGTACGTTAACCATTCGATATTTCCATCTCGAGAAACTTATGGTGTTGGCCAGTTCTACAATCATCGAGGAGATCAACACTATGCATAAATCCGGGCTCGCATCGCTCGCCATGTTTTACTATGATTTTAAGGAGCATGAAAAGAAGGGCCTCCGTGGGCTGCTCTCATCTGTGCTATTCCAGCTTTGCGACCAGTCCGACTCCTACTACGATATCCTCTCCGATTTCTATTCGACACATCGCGATGGTGCACAAAGCCCCAGTGACGACGACCTTGTCCGATGTCTAAAGAACATGTTAAATCTCCCAGGACAAGTCCCGGTTTATCTGATTGTGGATGCCTTGGACGAATGTCCGCGTAAATCTGCCCTGACATCCCCCCGCGAGGCAGTCTTATCACTTTTGGAGGACCTTATTGACTCACAACTCCCAAACCTGCGTATATGTGTCACTAGCCGACCTGAGGCCGACATCAAGAGTGTCCTTGGGCCTTTTACCTTCCGTTCTATTTCGTTACACGAGGAGAGAGGACAAAAGGAGGACATCGAGAACTATATCAAGTCGGTCGTTAACACGAATAGGAGTATGCGAAGATGGAAACAGGATCACAAGCAACTCGTGATTGACGTCCTGACGGAAAGAGCAGATGGCATGTAAGCCATTTATTAATTATTTCTTCACCCCTCTCACTGGTTCCTCTCTGGTAGGTTCCGATGGGTGCATTGTCAGCTGGACTATCTCGGTGACTGTCTCCCAGGGCGTATCCGGCAAGCTTTAGACGAATTACCGGCGACCCTCGATGGAACATATGAACGTACATTGCGAGAGATCAGAGAGACAAACTGGGAATTTGCCAGACGGCTCCTCCTATGTATCTGCGTGGTTTCCCGTCCACTCAAAGTCGAGGAACTGGCACAATTTCTCGCATTTGATTTCCAGGCAGGACAACAGATCCCGAAGTTCCGCGAGGATTGGTGCCTCGAAGATCCAGTAGAGGCGGTGCTATCCACATGTTCCACATTGCTTTCCGTTGTCATCGCCGAAGACTCCCAAGTCATACAATTTTCACACTTTTCGGTGAAGGAGTTCTTGATGTCAACTCGCTTTGCCGAAAACAGTGACACTATTTCCCGTCGTTACCATGTCTCAATGACACCTGCTCATACCGTGGTTGCACAAGCATGCCTGGGTATTCTATTGCATCTGGATGAAAAAGTCACCCGGGATAGCCTGAGGAAATTTCCTCTTGCAGAATATGCTGCGGAGCACTGGTTTGTGCATGCCCGTGTTGAGGGTGTGTCTGAAAATGCAGACGAAGGAATGACGCGGCTGTTTGACAAGAGGAAACCATATTTTGCTATTTGGCTCTGGATATGGGACCCAACAGTGCCCTTCTGGAAGCGAAACAAGTCAGTTGAAAGTCCGCTGGCACCCCGTGGAACTGCCGTACACTACGCGGCTTTTTGC
>WNFC01008752.1_pt1 | contig 11186 bp, 11 predicted proteins | sample 5400541 | NCBI WGS metagenome assembly WNFC01 (sample SAMN13153342, study PRJNA577476) | soil metagenome | isolation source: 120 cm saprolite under Douglas fir tree site 2 hole 2 replicate 1 | place: USA:California | collected 2015-04-18
CCGACTATAAACGAGCGCTGGCGCGCATCGGTATGTCCGTGCAGGCCGTTGTCGACACAACAAAAGGCCCTTTCACGGTTGAGCTTCTACCCGGCGAGGCTCCGCTCAACGTCGATAATTTCGTCCAATTGGCAAACCGTGGTTATTTTAACGGATTTACTTTTCACCGGGTGGTGCCAAACTTTGTAGTTCAGGATGGCGACTCCCGCGGAGATGGGAACGGCGGTCCTGGTTATCAAATTCGTTGCGAAATCAATGAAGTACCTTATGATCGTGCGGCTGTCGGCATGGCGCTATCAGGCAAAGACACTGGCGGCTCACAGTGGTTCGTGACACATTCCCCCCAGCCTCACCTCGACGGCGGCTACACGATCTTCGGTCACGTTGTGGCGGGTATGGGAGTGGTGGATAGAATCGTGCGTGGCGACGTTATTCGGTCTATAGTAATTATCCAGAGCACCAATCGAAGTCGTAAAAGGTGAGAGCAAGCAAAGTACCAGCCAGGAGAACTCAGCGCAGCGGGCCAAAGAACCGCTGGCGAAGGGTTGTTCTTACGTTAGCCATTTCAACTTGCCTTTCGTTGTTCGCATCAATAATCAAATCCAGCGCTGCTTCTCCTTCGGCAAGAATCCAGGATAAAACCCCCGATAAGATTTCCGAAAGATACAAGTACAAAATCGATCTAAAAATCGACTTTGATGCCCTGTCTTACACCGGGTTCGAGCACGTCCGCTGGATCAATCTCGGAGACAAATCAGCTTCTGTTCTATATTTCCACCTTTACTCCAATTTGCGCACAAATGAGCAGGCCACGCCAAATGTCGCTCTCAACAACGCGACTGCCGAAGTCGATGAGCCTCGCATGGAAGTGTTGGAGGTGCGTACTTCATCTACCAATAGCCAGCTCCCCTTTTCGCTGGACGATCAAGGCACAACTCTTCGCGTCAACCTACATGAGTCAGTCGCGCCGCAGGGGATCGCCGAAATCAAAATTAAGTTTAAAGGAACGGTACCGGAAATCGATCCTGATGAAACCAGCCTGACAACCCACGTCGTCAAGCAGGTGAGCGCGGCGCTGCGGAGCGAGCGCGAGATCAGGCAAGCGCGCGACATCAACTTCCGTTGCCGCGGAGTGATGCTCCTCGGAACGGCTTATCCGGTTCTGGCTGTTCACGACAGCGACGACTGGCGACGCAAGATAGAAGCTAGCGTAGGCGATATTATCTTTAATGAATCTGCGGATTATGAAGTGACGGTCGCTGCCGCAGCGGGCGTCGAAGTGTTCGCGGCGGGGACTGAAATACCGGCCAAATCCAGAAATGAGTTACATACCTTCAGTGCGTCAGCGGTACGCGATTTTGCAATCCTGGCTGGCCGTAATCTTCGGAGTCAAGAGATTGAAGCCGCAGGGGTCAAGGTGCGATCCATTTACCTTCCGGAACACGAGCACGTCGGGAAACGCGCCTTGACCGTCGCGGCCAATGCCTTACGAGTGTTCACGACGCTCTTCGGACCGCTGCCATATAAAGAGGTCAACGTCACTGAAGCTCCCCTGGTTGCTGGATTAGGAAGCACTGAGTTTTCTGGATTCAACGTTATTGCCAGCGCGTACTACGTTGACTTCGATTCTCCGTCAATGCGTAACCTACCGGAAATAATTCGCGAACAGAGACCATCGGTAGAAGAGAGCCTGGAATGGACGGTAGCCCATCTGATCGCCCATCAGTGGTGGGGCGCCGCCGTCGGAAACGATCCAGCGCGCGAACCAGTGCTTGATGAAGCATTGTCCTGCTGGTCGTCGTTGCTCTATTACAAGATGACCTACGGCGACGAAAAAGCCGCGGCCGTTTTGGATGACCAAGTGCGAGGAGTTTATCGTCTATATCGAACCTTTGGCGGCGACGATATGGATGCTAATCGACCCTCCCGCGATTATCGAAACTCCTTTCAATATGCCGCTATTGTTACAGCGAAGGGTTCGCTGATGTTCGTTGAATTGCAGCGATCGCTTGGCGACGACAAGATCTTTGCCGCCATGCGTAACTATTATCAGGCGAATCTTTACGAAATAGCCGACCTCGAAGACCTGCGAGGCGCCTTTATCGCCGAGGCGCCAATTGAACAAAGAAGAATGGTGGCGCGTACTTTTAACCGCTGGCTTACCGCGAAACGAGGCGACGAAGATATCGCATCGCCTGATCAGGAGTTGGCCGCGTCTCTCGGTATACTTCCAAGGCAAAGTCAGCAGAAATCGGGCGATAAAAACGCTTTTACGGCGCTTGCCCGGGTAGGAAAATTCTTCTGGCAGCAGATGACTCGCATTCGCTAAATGATGAGGGCTTTTAAATTAGAAGAGGTTCCGTTCGCACCCGCGAGGCAGCCTGCGCAAGGCGCCGAGGTTGAACAAAGCCTGGAGCGCCTGAGCTGGCTGATGGACGATCTGTTTCGCGTACCCGGGCTGGGCTGGCGCTTCGGACTTGATGCAGTGGTCGGATTAATCCCCGGTTTCGGCGACACTGCCACTACACTCGTCTCTTTCTATATTCTGGCCGCCGGCGTTCGCTACCGCGTTCCCAAGATCACGATGCTCCGGATGGGACTGAACATCGGTATCGATTATCTGCTGGGTTCGTTACCCGTCGTCGGCGACTTATTCGACGCCTGGTGGAAGTCGAATCAGATGAATGTCGAGCTGCTGCGAAAGAGAGCGACTGTCTCCGCGGCGGAGGCACGAAAAGGACGAATGAGTGATTGGCTGTTTGTCGGCGCAATCATTCTGGGCCTCACCGGCGTTGCAATAGGCACCGCGTTTGTCAGTATCTACATTCTGATTAAAATCGCAGAACAAATCTCCAACATTACCAGATAGGTTCCATCTCAATTAGACATTAGACGGTCGCCTGTTCTTCGACCGCCGGTAGCACCCGCTCAATGGCCGACCTCAACATATCCAACCCGCGCTCCCCGGCGGCAAAACTTTTGAGTTTGCCTTCCGCATCAAATAGATAGTAAGCCGGCACAAAGCCCTGGTCGTTCTGAAAAGCTTCTTTTAACTTGTGCTCGTTATCCACCGCACAAGGTTCGGTGATGCCAAACTTGCTAATCAAATCGCGCACGGTCTCGACGTCTGTGTCCGCTTCATACCGGGGCATATGGATCGCTATCACTCGGAATCCCTGCTCTCTTTTCTCGTCGCGCCATTGTCCGACACGCGGTAAATTTTCTTTGCAAATTCCGCAACTCGCCGACCAGAAGTGTACAAGAGTAGGATGACCCACCGCTGCTTCTTCTGCGTGGGCCTGCGTTCCTCCAAACCATTCCGTCGCTCCCTCGAGCCCGGGCATCTCGGTTCCAATTCTCATTGCCATAATCAATTGCCTCACTGAGAATGAAGGATGAGTGACATCCTTTACGGCGAATGTCACCCATTACCCATTCTCTTCCTGGACTACAGTCTTTCTGCTTACGAGTTGAGTGTCTTCTGGCCTGGCTTCCATTCAGCCTGGCAGAGCCCGCCAGTTTGCAAGGCTTGAATCACTCTCAGAGTTTCCTCCGCCGAACGACCAACGTTCAAGTCATGCACTACTTTGTAGCGCAGGACACCTTCCGGATCGATTACGAAAAGCCCGCGCAGCGCAATGCCCCGATTTTCGATCAGCACACCGTAGTCGCTCGCAACCTTCTTGGTTGCATCAGCCGCCAGCGGATACTTCAGACCCTCCACACCACTTTTGTCACGCGGCGTGTTGAGCCACGCACGATGCGAATAGACCGAATCGGTTGAGATACCGATAATGTCCGCGCCAATATCCTGGAAATCCTTATAACGATCGCTAAACGTCGTCAACTCAGTTGGACAAACAAAGGTGAAATCCAACGGGTAAAAGACAAGTACGAGCCACTTGCCACTGTAGTCTGAGAGCTTCACGTTCTCATTAAGCTTCTCAAGATTCTTGGTTGAGGCCATATCAAAATCAGGCGCCGGTTGACCCACCATCGCCTTCTCTGTTGCTACTGCTGTTGCTGCTGTCATGTTTCCTCCCAATTTAACTGAAATAGTTTCTATTAGACCAAATGATCTTTTGTACTACGTTTCGCGACATTCAGGACAAAGACCCCTGAGTGTCAGATGAACGGACTCGGGCTTAAAACGAGACTTGCGGGCTGCGGCCCGCATTAGTTCGGCTGCCTCTGGCAAATCGAAATCTACGAGTCGCCCGCAGACCGTGCAGATTGCATGATCGTGCCGTCCAGTCTCGCGATCGTAACGACTTGCGCAGTCGCCAAAACTAATCTCATGAACGAGACCGGCTTCTCTCAAATAACGCAACGAGTTATAGACGGTGGCATGACTGATCGTAGGCAAACGCCGGCGCGCCGCCTCGAAAATGTCATTCGCCGTGGGATGATCCTCTCGTTCCAAAATCACCTGAAGAACCGCCTCCCGCTGGGGCGTAAGCTTTTCCCTCTCAGTTTTGCTGAGTTTTTTTCGTTCCTTCATGGCTAGACTTAGACTAATTCTAAATCCAATATTTGTCAAGCGAACCCACCCGCTATCCGCACGGTGGTACTGATGACCTCATGGGACCGCGGCACGAGTGACTGCAGAGTGAGACCCACCCACTTCCGAAGCTTTGAAAAAAATTATTTGGACCAGAATATTACTCAAGTTACGGAAATTCGCAGGTTGGGAAGGGGGCAGTCGATAGGTTCAAGGTGCGATAAATTCAACGCGCCCCCGCCTCAAGTTTCAGAGGCTTCCTCCTCGAATCAACCGTTCAATGCAGTTAACGGCAGAGGCTCGAGTGACACGTATAGCTCCTGGCATTCAAAGTTGAGGCGGGGGCGCGTTGAATTTATCGCACCTTGAACCTATCGACTGCCCCCTTCCCAACCTGCAAATTTTCTTAGCTTGTGTCATATCCGGGATCGATTTAATTTTTCACAGCTTCTACCGCTCCTTGGTTCTGACATTGAGTGTTACATTGCAACGTTATGAAACTATTTCTTCTTGTCATATTCGCCTGTTCCCTTACTTTGGTAACACCCAACTCCACACCAGCGCAGAACTCAACCACTCCCGCCGATCTGCGTAAACAGGCCGACGACTATTACAAATGGCGAAATCAAAATTACCCCGTCTCAGCGAGCGACAGCGGATTGCACACCTGGGACAACCGGCTAACAGATTACTCGCTCTCGGCCATACTGGACCGGCGGCTACACGTCAAGGAAGTGCTCGGGAAGGTGGAGGCAATGCCTACCACCAATTGGAGCAAAGACGATCGCATCGACTGGTTATTGTTTCGTTCTGAACTGGAGAGCATCAATTTCTTCAACCGGGTGATGGACTTTGAGGCGACCGATCCCCAGACCTACGTCAATGAATGCAGCAACGGCATCTTTTCGCTGCTCAAGAAGGAGTATGCCCCGCCGCGCGTGCGGGCAATTGCAGCAACGGCGCGTCTGAAACAGATGCCATTCCTGATTGAGCAGGGGAAAGGAAACCTAACGAAGCCCGTCCGGCTTTACGCGCAACTGGCGATAGATTCGGCGCGTTCCATCGATAGTCTTTTCAACGATAGCTTGATGACGCTCGCCAAAGATCTGTCGCCGGCTGAGAAAAATGATCTAGTGAAGTCTCGCGAGGCTGCTCTTACATCCATTCACGGTTTTGCCGATTGGCTGGAAAAGCGTCTGCCCGGAATGGTGCCGTTCAAACCGATGGGCGAGCCTAACTACAACTATCTCCTGAAAAACATTTACTTATTACCGCTCGACGCCAACCAGGTTGACATGCTGGGCCAGGCCGAATTGGCGCGATATCGCGGGCTCGAGTCGTTGCTTCCGGATCCTTCATACGCAGATCCAAATCCAGCTCGCAGCAAAAACGTCCCGAAAGACCAGCAGGAATTTTTGCAGACTTACGAAAGCCGTGAAGCAGAGATGATAGAGTTTCTGAAGACCAATCATCTCGTTACCTTGCCTTCCTATCTTGGTCGTTTTGAGATTCGTCAATTGCCTGAAGCTTTCAAACCAACGAGCCCGGGTGGTTTCATGAATCCTCCGGGCGTTTACGACAAAGACGACAGCGGTTTTTATTTCATTCCCACTTACAATCCGGCGAGCAAAAATTTCTACATCCGCGCCGCCATTGAAGACCCGCGGCCGATTCTTGGGCATGAGGGAATCCCGGGCCATTTTCTGCAACTCTCGATAGCCAACCATTTGACTGACGAAATCCGCCGGCAACATTCAGACGGTGTCTTTGTCGAAGGGTGGGCGCTCTATGGTGAGGAGATGCTGATGCGGACTGGTCTTTATCCGAATAACTCGCCGTCGCAAGGCCAGATTCTTCGCCTCGCGCGTTATCGCGCCGCACGCATCGGCGTCGACGTCAATCTGCATACAGGGAAATGGACGTTTGATCAGGCGGTGAAATATTTCATGGAAGCCGGTGGTTTGGATCGTGAAGCCGCCGAAGGTGAAGCAGCGGGTGCAGCAGCGAGTCCAACGCAGAAGATCTACTACATGGTGGGTAAGTGGCAGATCATGCGTCTACTCGGTAAGTATCGCGACAAGCAAGGCGCCAACTTCCGGTTGGGCCAGTTTCATGACGAGCTGATCAAGAACGGAAGCTTGCCCCTTTCGATCATCGAGTGGATCATGCTTGATGATTCATCGTCGCTGGATCAGGCGCTGAAGTGACCGCGTGCCGCGCTAGGTCCATCCGCAGATTACGCCGATTACACAGACAAGAACCTTGTATTTCCTAACAGTGAACGACCGGATTGGATTATGATGCTCATGACCTCACTTGCTGGTAACACCTCACAATGCACTTTCAGATTGCCGGAACAATAACGAATGTAGAGACAATTGCAGTTGGTCGGCGCATTCGCATCCTTCGGCTACTAAGAAAGAGGTACGGAATGGGTAGGTGGCGAAAGCTAAAAGGAGTTGCCAATGTCCTCCTTTCTAATGGTACGATTCGCCTTGCAGAGGTACATTGGTTCGAAGCTCACGGCATTCGGGAAGAAGAAAATGAGAATCAAGCGCTACCTTGATTAGGATCTATGTCTAGACGCCGAAAAACTGAACTGAAATTTGCGGTCTGCATCCAGACCGACGACTCTGATTTGCTCACTCCCCGCATGATCTATCGGGTGATTCCAGACGAAAAAGCTGCAAAATCAAATCACATTCGGGTGGTGGACAACGAAGGTGAGGACTATCTCTATCCGGCTGACTACTTCATGTTTCTCGATCTGCCTCAGGAAATAGAGCGCGCGTTGTCGCGAGCGGCGTAGTATCCTTCCACTTCAAGTCTGGGTTTGACTATTTAGGGAAAAGGGATACTTCTAAGTGAGAAAACCGATTCGCATTCTACTGCAAACGACCATCCCTTTCGCAGAAGATGATTGGCACATTGGCCGGTTTTCTCTTTTACGAAATCATCTGGCTTCTCTTAAAGATGAGGCAGGAACACCGTTGTATGAAGTAGTGGCTCGTAATCGCGAACAGGATGCTGCCGGCAATGAGCCCGTGCTCAGCGCACTCGATAAATCCAACTTCGACGAGTTGTGGCTGTTTGCCGTCGACACCGGCGATGGTCTAACCGTGACAGACTGCCAGGGGATCACACGTTTTCGCCAGCGCGGCGGCGGCATTCTGACTACCCGAGATCATCAGGACCTCGGTACATCGCTATGCACGTTGGGTGGAATCGGAAGCGCACACTTCTTCCACTCCCGCAATCCGGAGCCTGACACCTCGAGGCATGTTCCTGATGATCCCTACACTACTTCGATTTCCTGGCCCAACTACCATTCCGGCGCCAATGGCGACTACCAGGCGATAACCGTGCAAGTCCCACATGAAGTCTTGCGTAATCGCGCCTCGCCCACAGGCTTTATCGAGTTTTTTCCGGCCCACCCGCACGAAGGAGCTGTCGGCGTGCCTCAAGACGAGGAACAGGCGCGGGTTATTGCCACTGGCCAAAGTCAGGTGACGGGTCGTCCGTTTAATCTCGTCGTCGCCTTTGAAAGCACGCGCGATTCCCACGGAAACACTTTAGGACGCGGCATTGCAGAATCGAGCTTTCACCACTTCGTAGATTACAACTGGGATACCGATAGTGGCTGTCCGAGCTTTCTTATTGAACCGCCGGGCGATGGTTATAAACGCAATCCACAAGCGCTCGAAGATATAAAGACGTACGTCAGTAACGTAGCCCGGTGGCTGAGCAATACCAGGTAGTGGATCATTTTGAGGTTCGCTTGTTGTAGACCGACTCAAACGCGCGCGTAGTGTTCTCGGTCACGCTCGGAAGTGGTTCTGGCAGCACTCGCGCCTGTGCCGCGTCAAGCTCTTTGGTTCCTTGCCCCTTAGATAGCATAGTATCGGCTGCTTCTTCAGTGCCACGTTTGCGGCGAAACAACAGCCGAATAAACACGCCTTCAAGTGAAAGCATTATCAGAAAGCTCAGCAGCGTGAAAGCTAGAATCTGCCCTCCGTTTAAGTTGAGCACGGCTTTCATCACTCCCATTAAAACCGTAATAGCTCCAAGGCCTAAGACGAAGACGAAGACCATCGCCGCTACAAGCGTTTCCGGTTTAACTGCTGCTGGTTCGATTGGGTTATCGCCTTTCGCACCACTCAACTTTGCGCCACAATAATTGCAGTAGCTCAAGCCCTCCGTGACAGCCACACCGCAAGTAGAACAATACATCCTCTTTCCCCTCCTAAAGGCTACTACGATATCGATGCTGCTAAGTTCAACGGTGATTTCTCAGCAAAGAGCAAGCGCCTAACGATTGAGCTGAACGGCCGATTGAGCTGAACGGGCGCGGCTATTATGACCTTGTTTCGTCCGGCAGCGTAACAATATCCTCAAGCTCGCGGTGAGAAAATATCTCGCGTGTTAAAACTTGTAAAGACCCACTACCACCAAACCGTCGCTGCTTTTCTTGCAGACCATTTGGCAGTACCTTATTCATCATTTCCATCATATCCCAGGGAGCACCTATGAAGCGCCATTCCTCTCTGTCTACACGATTAGCTTTGGTGACATTCTCGCTGCAGCTATGTTTAGCGGCGCTAATTTGTGCGCCAGACACTTTCGCCACACGTGAGCTGCAACCGCAGGGTTTGGCCGCACGCTCGACGCAAGGGCCGATAACGATTGCCGTCGATGCGACGGAGGCAGCACGCAAGATCCTGCATGCCCGGCTCACTATCCCCACAAAGCCAGGACCATTGACACTCCTTTATCCGAAGTGGATTCCCGGCGAACATGGTCCAACTGGACCGATTACCGATCTGGCGGGCTTGAAGTTTACCGGTTCGGGAAAGACTATCGCCTGGCGTCGCGACGACGTCGAAATGTATGCCTTTCATCTCGTGATACCCAACGGAGTTTCTTCAATCGAAGCAACGCTGGATTTCCTGCTGCCCGCCGGCACCGAAGGCTTTTCGTCAGCCGCTTCGGCGACCGCAAATCTCGTAGTGCTAAGTTGGAACCAGGTGTTGCTCTATCCGGAAGGTTATGGTTCTGATGATCTGGTTTACGATGCTTCGCTGCACCTGCCGTCCGGCTGGCAATTCGGCACGGCATTGCCCCTGGATATGGGCGCACGCGTGTCAAGGAACGGCGGAACCCTCGACTTCAGACCCGTCTCGCTCACCACACTGGTTGACTCTCCTGTTATTGCCGGTTCTCACTTTAGAACGATCAGGTTGACAGAAAGCACGGCGCCATCGTTTCAGATCGATATGGTTTCCGACAGCGAGGCAGCGCTCCAAATGAGTCCTGAGCAGATCGCCAACTACAAACAGTTAGTGCTGGAAGCGAATGCCTTGTTTGGCGCACATCATTACGACCATTATCATTTTCTTTACACGCTGAGCGACAACGTTGCGCACTTTGGTTTAGAGCATCACGAGTCGAGCGATGATCGAGTTGCCGAGCGGACGTTGCTCGACGAAGCGCTGCGAAAAGCCAGTTCGGATCTGTTACCGCACGAGTTTGTTCATTCATGGAATGGCAAATATCGCCGGCCGGCAGGATTGGCCACGCCTGATTATGAGCAGCCAATGAAGGGCGAACTGCTTTGGGTTTACGAAGGACTGACGGAATACCTTGGCAGTATTCTTGCCGCTCGCAGTGGTTTGCGCACCCCTGAGGATCAGCGCGATCACCTGGCCGTAATCGCCGCTTACCTGGATCGTTATCCGGGCCGCACCTGGCGACCACTAATCGATACGACCATCGCCGCGCAGTTGCTTTATAACGCCTCCGGATCTTGGGCGTCGTGGCGTCGTGGCGTCGATTTCTATGATGAAGGGGAATTGATCTGGCTCGAGGCCGATACGATCATCCGTCAGCAAACAAAAGGCGCTCGTTCGCTTGACGATTTCTGCCGCCGCTTTCACGGGCCGCCGAATACTGCACCAATGGTTAAGCCCTACACGTTTGACGACGTCGTCAACACGATGAACGAGGTGACGCCTTATGATTGGCGCACGTTTTTCACAACGCGTCTGAATTCTCTTGAACCACACGCGCCGCTTGGCGGCATTGCTAACGGTGGTTGGCGTCTGGTCTATAGCGAAGTGCAAAGCGATTATCAGAAAGCGATCGAGGCAGCAAGGAAGATTGCAGACTTCAGCTATTCACTGGGGCTGAATCTGAACGAGGAAGGCGCTATCGGTGATGTTGTGCCGGGAACGCCAGCGGCTGAAGCAGGCCTTGGCCCGGGAATGAAGATAATGGACGTCAACGGTCGCGCTTATTCGCTCGAAGGTTTGCGTGAAGCATTGCACGAAGGCAAGACCACGCGCGCTCCGCTGGAATTAATAGTACAGAATGGCGACTTCTCGAAGACTTACAAGATCGACTATCACGGCGGCGAACGCTTCCCGCATCTCGAGCGCGATTCTGCCCGACCTGACTTGCTGCAGCAGATCATCAAACCCTCGCAGGGAAGGAAGTAAAGGCCCCCGATTCCTTACCTCTGCGGCAGCGCCGGCTTGCTCAAGGTGCAATCCACATCCAGCGAACGAAGGAAGTTGAGCAGATCCTCACGCTGCTCCGGCAGAATGTTGTGCTTCTCCAGGTTCTTCTTGTCCAAATGCTCGTTTGGTTTGCCACCGGCCAGCATCAGGTCAACTGCCTCTTCCAGTGT
>WNFC01008757.1_pt1 | contig 11184 bp, 8 predicted proteins | sample 5400541 | NCBI WGS metagenome assembly WNFC01 (sample SAMN13153342, study PRJNA577476) | soil metagenome | isolation source: 120 cm saprolite under Douglas fir tree site 2 hole 2 replicate 1 | place: USA:California | collected 2015-04-18
GCGCTGGATCTCCTCGCGCGCTTGCTCTCGTGCGCGCATTACTTGTTCGCGGGCTTTCATCACGGCATCGTGAATCGTTCCACGCTTTTCATTACCGAGTTGCTCTTTCAAATCGTCCACCTGTTCCTTCAGCTCGTTCATTCCGAAATCGCCGAGGTCACGGTCCCCAGGTGGAAAGCCATGGCCGCGATACGGCCGCAACTCGTGTTCGGGCACTTCTTTCTTCGTCAGCTTGACGGTGATCTTCTCTTCTTTGCCTTTGCGCAAAACGATGAGGGTAACGTTTGTTCCCTCTGAAAAGCTGCGCACGAGTTTGGCGAGCTGACCCGGGCAGGTCAGAATCTGATCGTTCAACATTTTCAAGATGTCGTTTTGGCGAACGCCCCCAGCCGCAGCCGGTCCATCAGGAACGACATAATCGACGACAAGGCCGAAGCCTTTCGCTAACCCCAGCTGCTCGCTCACCACGGGCGGGACTTCCGATGTTTCAACGCCCAGAAATGTGACCGGCACTTTTTTCTCAGGTCGATTTTCATGTCGATCCGCTGCCCCTGGCGGCGCGGACGGAGCAGGCGGATTTGGAGGGTTCGGCGGCGTTTGCGCAAATGCTGTGACGGAAATAAACGCCAGGCCGGCGATAGTTGTGATCAGTTTGCTTTTCATAACTTTGTCTGGCGAAAAAATCATTCGCCCGAAATTGGGATGAGAGAGATTTCTTCGCTCGGATACGAAACGCGCAGCGAAGCGCCGGTCTTGGGGTTGCGCCATTGCAAAGTCTCGCGCTTCTGTGAGCGCACGCGCCGCATCGGCTGATCGGAGCCAGTCGGGAAATGCAATCCTTCATCCCGCGTGTTGTAAACGACCTGCGTGAGATCTGCGGGAACAAACTCGGCGGAGCTATCTCTCGATGGAACAACTGATGCCGGCGCACGCAAAGCAAGCGTACCTATCTTTTGTTTCGGGCTCTCCAATTCGACGCGTGCAAAGATCAAAAGTGCAGCCGCTGCGGCCAAACCCAAGCCAAGCGAAATTCCGTAAGGCGATTCTATGAAACGCCACGGCCATCGCCATCTGGGGCTCGCGTCCGCCGCGGCGGACGCTCTCCAATTCGCCGGCCTGGCCAGTGCGCGTTCGATCCGTGCAGCCAACTCGTCTGAAGGTGCAAGCGGGCGCAGCTTGCGGAGATGGTCTTCGAGTTCAGAAAAATCGTTCATTGCGGGATAAAATTTCTTTTCAAGGCGCTGAGCGCGTAGCGATAGCGCGACGCGGCAGTGTTTTGCGAAATACCGAGCACACTGGCGATCTCGGCAAAGGTAAGTTCGTTCCAAAGTTTCATGACCAGCACCTCTCGCTGTTCGTTAGGCAAACCATCAACCGCTGCCGCCAGCAGTTCCTGTGATTCGTCTTCGATCGCGAACTTCGGCTGAACGGATTGTTCCATTTCGGATGAAGCATCGAACTCGCGTCGTGCGCGCCGGCTATCCCGACGACGGAAATCGAGCGCAATGGAGCGAACCATTGCATAAAGCAGCGCGCGGCTGGCGATGCTGTGATTGCGTCGCCAAAAACGAACGAATGCCTCCTGAACAACATCTTCGGCGTCGGCTGGCGAACGGACCCATTGCCGGGCAAAAAGGAGCAGACCCGGCGCGAGTTGGGAGAAGCAAACTCTCCAGTTTTCATCGGTAGCGACATTCTCCATGACCTTTTCACGGTCTTTTATCATTGAGACGCCGCCAACTGCTGATTTTGTCTAAGTTACGACAAACTTTTTTGGCGCAATCGTGCCGGTGCCAAGGGCAGCGGCCATTCCAACGCTCGATTTTGCTTGATTGACAAGAGCGCGACTGCGAAAACGCGCATATGACTTGGATAACAAGCATGAACTGGTTAGCAGTGGTCTGCGCGGGTGCGGTTTATTGGGTCCTTGGCTGGGTCTGGTATGCGGCGTTGTTCGGCAAAACCTGGCGCGCCGGTCTCGAGCAAACTGGTGTGAAGCTTCAGCAAGGCGGCATGGTGGCGAAGATGATCGGCACATTTATCGCGAATGTGGTTGCGGCCGCGATCATGGGTCGTCTGGTTCAAAGAATCCCTGTGGTTGATCTCGCGCACGGGCTGCGGCTCGGGGTGGGTGTCGGTATCGGTTTTTCAGCCACGGCGTTGACGATTGTCCACCTTTGGGAATCGAAACCATTTAAGGTGTGGCTAATCGACGCGAGCTATCATGTTCTGGGCTGCATCCTGCTCGGCGCGATTCTCTCGGTCTGGCATTAAATTGTAGGGCGTTTCCGTGAACCCAAAGGCATTCGGGGCTGACACAGACGGCCTGCAATCATTTGGGATTCGGGAGAACGCGCAGAATTAAATTGCCTAACCAATCCGGATTTGCCACGCCTTCGCGGTACGCATTCAGAGATTCGACCGAGGAATTCACCCGCAAGTTGCTGTAGGACTGATCGGCATTCTGCCAGCGCTCGTGCCAGTAAACCGCCGCTTTAATGCGCGGATAACGCGTGCGAAAAAGTTCCAAACCCAGTCTGATCCACTTTGGTTTATGGATCCCAGGTTCGTTAATCGAGTGCGGAAATTCGCCGGTCGCCCATTCCGCGATCATGATTGGTTTGTTGGGGTCAAGTCCGCACATCTCCTGATACGGCCAATCCACAAGCGAACGAATATCCGGGTTCGGCTCGTCTTTAAATTGCTGCCCGTAAACACTCAGGCCTAACCAGTCGACATATTCGGAGCCTGGATAGTAGGCGGGACCGAAATTCCAGGTATCCATCGGATAGGAATAATTGTTGGTGTGGAACATCCATTTGATGTTGGTCGCGCCCCGCGCGCGAACGCGATCGACCACGTGCCGATAGGCCGCTTTAAAATTCTCCGGCCCGGCCCAGTTGTTCCGCTCCTCGACCCATTCGTCGCCGCCGTAATAAATACCGGACCACGGGAACCAATCGCCGTTCATTTCGACGCCGAAAGCCACAATCATCGGATGACCAAAAGCGCGCGCCGCGTCGGCCCACTTGTCGATATACGCATCCCATTTGCCGTTAATGATCTCGAATAAACCGAAACGGTCGGGCCCGCGATTTTGTTCATACGGCTTGTCCCAAGGCGACCAAAAGACGAGCGGTAACGAGCCGTGCCGCCAAATGACATTCAAGTTCGACGTCGGGAAAGTTTGCTCGCCCCAATAACTGGAGGACGCGATGATGGCTTGATGTTTGCCGACCATCGTCTCGAAATCTTCGATTATTTCCAGCGTTACGTCGTCCTCCTCGTCCCCAAAATCCATGAACGCGCCGGTGTAAGCGCCGTGTTCAGGCATCACGACCTCGACCGGCCCGTTTGGGTCGAGCTGTGCATTCGCTAGGCCGGATTTTTTGCACGAAGTGAACAAGCAAACAACCAGTGTGGCAGCAACGCAGATTACTGGGGAGCCCAGGGTCTCACGTGCCTGGCAAACTCGCATAGATCGTCCCGCGGTTGGACAAATCTTTCCAAAATGTTCCCGGCAAGCTGTCGTAAAGTGCGAGCCGGACCGGAATTGCAGGCTGGCAGCCTGTACTCCCCGAAATTTTGCCATTACGCCCGCACCGGCACGCTGGCCGTGCGTTCGAGTTTGCCCCAGCTCACCCATGCGCCTTTCACTGCTCGTAGGATCGCTTTCCAGATGCAGTAGCTAAGCATCGGCCGGTAAATCAAGCGCATCGGCAAAATGCGCCATGCGCGGAGGATCGGCTCACGCTCAAGAATGCAGGCGAGCGTGGCCAGGATCACATCCATCGATAAGAACGTGATCATAAACGGCAGAAGGGCGCGCCACGCGCCGAACGCCAATGACCCAAGCAGAAACAAATCAACCATTGGTGTGACGGCAACGAGAATGATTTGGAAAAACCAGATGCTGGGCAAACTGAACCAGCCGAGCGCGCGATAATTCCAGTTGAAGACCATGTCACGATGTTTCCAGAGACATTGCAGGGTGCCGTAAGCCCAGCGAAACCGCTGTCGCGCCAGTGTGCGCACGCTTTCCGGCGCTTCTGTCCAGGCGATGGCTTGCGGTACATAGACGATTCGTTGTCGATCCTTGTGCAACGCCAAAGTGAGATCCGTATCTTCGGCCAGCGTCTCCAAACTGAGGCCACCGGCTTGATCGATCGCGCTCTTGCGGATGGCGCTGATCGCGCCCGGCACCACAGTGATGCAGTTCCAACGCGTGTAGGCGCGCCGGTCGAGATTAAAGCCGCAGGTGTATTCCAGCGCCTGGCAACGTGCGATGAAAGTACGCAAATTGCCAACCTTTGCGTGACCCGAAACCGCGCCGACGTTTTTATCCGCGAACGGTTCGAGTAATGACGAAAGAGTATCGCGCTGAAAGTGCGTGTCCGCGTCGATGAAGACCACAACCCCGTGGCGCACGGCGGCGAGCGCGCGCTGCAACGCCCGCGCTTTCCCGCGATTCTCCTGTTGTAACAAACGCACACGCACATCGACGGAAGCGATCTTTTGAACATCAGCCGCCGTTTCGTCGCGCGACCCGTCATCCACGACAATGATCTCGACCTCGCCCTTGTAATCAGCATCGAGCAGCGACCGCAAAGTGCCGTCGATCACCTTGCCTTCATTATAAGCCGCCATGACCACGCTGACCGGCTCCGCAAAATCCGCCCTTGGCCCTCTCCGAAAACGGTAGGCGAGCCAAATCACAATCAATGTGCGCGCGACCACGAGCGCCGTTGCTACAATCATGAACGCCCACAGGAATTCCTCAACCGTATGAAAAATGCGAAAGCCCATGCTGCTGACCAAGCGCGTCAGCGATGGATTGCTTCCTTGCAGCGGCGGCATGAGCGCGTCATGCGTTGTCCCCAGCAGCGTGCTCAACGGCACTACCGTGTCACCGCGCGTATGCAGCCAATCGAGAATGCGCGGCAGCGCTGCGACCGTTTGCGAGCGGTCGCCGCCAGCGTCGTGCAGTAAAATAATGCTGCCATCGCGCCGCTGTTGCTTCACGCGTTGAAGAATAATGTCCGCGCCCGGCTTGGCCCAATCTTGCGGATCAATATTTTCCATGACGACCAGATAGTTCAGTTCCTCCGCAACCTGGAGCGGAAGGAGTTCACTGATTTGCGCCGGGCTCGTATCAGCCGCATAAGGTGGCCGGAACAACGTGGTCGCGCGGCCGGTAATCGTTTCGAGCAACAACTGCGTGGCGTTCAATTCCAGCCGGACGTGCTCGGGCCAGCAGAGGGCCAGGTTCGGGTGATAATAAGTATGGTTGCCGATCTCATGTCCTTCATCAACAATCCGCCTAACGAGTTTGGGGTAACGTTCCGCGTTCATGCCCACGAGGAAAAATGCGGCCTTCACATTTGCCGCTTTCAAAATGTCCAGGATCTTCGGCGTCCACTGCGGGTCAGGGCCGTCATCGAACGTGATGGCAACCTGGTGCTCACCACCGGCGCCTTGATGATAGAGGGTCGGAAACTCCGGGAACTTAGTGTATTTGGCGGTGAGATAACCTTCCCCGTCCACCGAAAGATTACGCATTCCATCGGCACGACTTTCATCAACCGTGACGATCTCGCCTTGCCCGACGTCAGTGATTGTATCCGTGCCCGTTAAAAGCTCGAGCAATTGGCGCGTTTGATTGTCCATCTTGAAGTCGCGACCAATGTTGAGTGCGTCCCAAATCGCGGTGTCCTCGGTGCCAAGGCGGTAGAGCCCGAAACCACCGGCCTTTTGCTCGCGCACTTCGCGCAGTTCATTTAAGAACGTCGCCACGTCTAGGAACCAGACGGCGTGCTCTTTGTCCCCGTCTTCAAAGTAAAAATAAGGATTGTAACTCGGCGCCGTCACTTCTGCCGTTTCCACTTCCGCATTGTGGGCGCGGCTCATCGTTTCGGGAAAGCTGATCAGGTCCGCTTTTTTTCCGCCGATGGTCCAATCGTATCCATAACTGCCGAGCGTAATAATCCATTGCTTCGGGTCCGTGCCCTCGAGCAATACATGCAGCCAGCCTTCAAACCACGAACGCGAGCCGAGCGGCCCGGGAGGATCGACATCGGAGGACTCATCAAATAATAAGGCAACGAACCGATCGACATTGTCCGACAACTGATCGAAATCGATGTAATCAAGGTCTTGCCCTGGTTGGACACAGAGCCAAAGCTCTTTGTCATCGTTGTGCAGGGCATCGGCAAGTTTGTCGATGAACGCGGAGATCTCTTTCTTGTAAACCGGATCGATTTGTTCCCAGTCAATCACCACGCCGGCGGCTTTCGCTTCGCGCAAAATCGAAATCACTTTTGCAATGAAACGATCCTGTCGATCTTGCGGGCCGTGCGCGAGATTCTCGATCGCCTCTGGTTGCCAAGCGTCGCCGACCAGATTGGTAAGCAGCGGCATCAACGCAATTCCCTTGTTGGCGGCCAATTTCGGAAGACGGCTGTCGGCATCGATTTGCACATCGCCCAACCCGTTGATCACCGACATCCATTCCGGACAAAGATGCGTGATCTGCGTCGCGTGCTGTTCGAGCGACGAATAACTATGCTGATCACCGTTCGTATAAAAGGCCAGCCGCACTTCGTTGTTCGGCGTTTTTTTTCGCGGCCGCGCTGGCGGGGTCGGCGTCGGGCCGCCGAGTTTTTTTGCTGCTTGCCGAGCGGCACTGAATTTTTCCCATAGTAACGAGCTCGGCGCGACCGGACCAGCCGGGTTCACTTTTTGCAACGCTTTCAACTGACCTTTTAGTTGCCGCAACGAAAACGGCACGCGCAGTTGCGGCGTTACGAAAAGTGTCTGCACGAACAGCACTGTGCCGATGAAAACGAGCACGCCCAAAAGCAGCAGCGTCAGCCGCAACCGCGGCCAGCGTTTGCCGGCCGGATCGGAAAAGACAAACGGGGTCACTGCGTCTGGAGGAATTTCCTGCATTTGGGCTGTTATATTCGCACGGAAGCGCAGCTTATGGAAACGGCGCACACGCCGCGATGATCTTCTTCCATTGAACGTAAGACGTTAAAACCTGAGCGTTAATCAACATGAATGTCGATCCAGATTCCTTACCAACCGACAGGCAGGCTTTGCCTGCGTTTTTAAATGAGCAATGCCTGCGCGCTTTGCTCCACCTCGTTACCTATTCGAGTCGCTGCCGTAGAAGTTTTTGATCGCTACGCCGTTTACGGCCCTCGTTTCGGCGGGTGGTGGGACTGAGAATGAATTTAAACCAGCATTTGATTGGTTAGGAGAGACCGAAGCTCGCTTGCGAAAGGTGGTTCGAAATCTGCCTATCGATCACGCAACGAGGGCGTCGATTGTAGTGGGAGAGCCGGTCTCAGCCGCCGAAGACGCCCGGTCAGTGCTCGCCACGGCGAGCGTCGCTACAATTTTTTCGCCAGCTCGCGCGCTCTCTTGCGCAACAATTCCGCTGCGCGCGCCATATTTTCCTTTTCACTCATTCCACGCTCCGCGTCCTGGTAAACGCCATCGAAAATTTCGCGCACTTGTCGATCTTCGCTGGCGCGGCCGACCATGGCAAAAACGCGCTTGCCAAGCTTCCGCGCGAGCCGCGCGACGCCGGCCGGCGTTTTTCCTTCGAGTGTTTGCCGATCCAAACTTCCCTCGCCGGTGATCACAAGATCGACATCTTTCATTTTCATTTCGAGTCCGACTGCTTCGGCAACAACGTCGAAGCCAGGCCGAATTATCGCACCGCAAAAACTCATCAGACCGAACCCCAGCCCGCCCGCTGCGCCCGCGCCTGGCTCGTTGCGATAATCAAAACCGAAGTCTTGCCTAACGACATCCGCAAGCCTCGTTAGCGCGCATTCCAACTTCTCGATCTTGTCCGCGCTCGCGCCTTTTTGAGGACCGAACACCCGCGTCGCGCCATCTTCGCCCAGCAAAGGATTTCTGACATCGACTGCCGCAATTATTTTAGGCAACTTCAAATCTCGCGGCTTTCTGACTCGATTGAGTTCAAGCAAATCAGTTACGCGCATCTGCTCATGCTCATGCTCGTAATCGAATCCAAATCCAAGAGAGCGCGCCATTCCAAATCCGCCGTCGTTCGTTGCACTGCCGCCAAGCCCGATGATGATTTCTTGGGCGCCGCGCTTCGCAGCGTCCACGATCATCTCGCCAACTCCGAACGTGTCAGCTCGCAGCGGATCTCGTTTGCTTTCCGACACTCGTCGCATCCCGGCTGCTTCACTCATTTCCATCACCGCAACCTTCTCCGCCTGAGGCGAATCGATCCATGCGTAACGCACTTCGATTTCCCGTCCCAGCGGATCGTGCGCGTTGCATGTCAGCCAGGAACCCCCCAACGCATTGCAAATCACTTCCGCGGTTCCCTCTCCGCCGTCCGCCATCGGCATGATGTCGATCTTCGCTTCAGGCAAAACCTCGCGCAGACCTTTCGCAACATTTTCCGCAACTTCACGCGCGTCTAGAGCGCCTTTGAATTTATCCGGCGCGATTAAGATTTTCACAACCGCTACGCGTCACGTTGTAGGAGAGGCGCGTCGCCTGCCGAATCGAAAGATCCGCAAACGATGCGGTTGCCCTACAATTTCTGACTTCGAGGTTAGACGTTGGACGTTGAGATTTGGACGTTTTCTTCAGCCTTTCAATTTTCGCTCCAAAATGTCGCCGGCCAACTGCGGGTTGGCTTTGCCTTTGGACAATTTCAGCACCTGACCTTTGAGAAAATTGAGTGACGCCGGATTGCCCGCTTTGAAATCCGCCGCCGGCTTCGGGTTCGCAGCGATGACTTCGTCGCACAACATTTCAATCGCGCTCGCGTCGCTCAACTGCTCGATTCCCTTCTCCCTCACGATCGCCGCGGCGCCTTTACCGGTGGCAAACATTTCCGCGAAAACTTCCTTGCCCTGTTTGCCGCTGATTTTTCCGCTGTCGATCAAATTGACGAGTTCATCGAGCGCGTCTGGCTGGATCGGACAATCGTTGATCGTCTTGCCGGTTGTACTGAGTGCGTTTTGCAAATCGTTCAGAATCCAGTTGGCGATGTTTTTCGGTTTCTTCGCGCCTTTGGCGGCCGCTTCAAAATAGCGCGCAAGATCGAGATCGTTCGCCAGCACGCCTGCATCATATGAGCTAACGTGATAGTGCTCGACAAAACGAGCGCGCTTCGCCTTCGGCAACTCCGGAATGCGCCTGCGTGCGTCGGCGAGCAAGACTTCGCTTTTCACCGGCACGAGATCAGGATCAGGAAAATAGCGGTAATCGTGTGCGAATTCTTTTGTACGCATGAGAAATGTTTCGCCGGCCGCATCGTCCCAGCCTCGCGTTTCCTGTTCCAACTTTTCGCCCCGCTCCAGCGCGCCGATTTGCCGCTGAATCTCGTAAGCAAGCGCACGCCGCACGCCGCTGATCGAGTTCATGTTTTTGATCTCGATCTTCACACCCAGCGCGGTCTGCTTTTCCGGCCGCACCGATACATTGCAGTCACACCGCAGTTGCCCTTTCTCCATGTCGGCATCGCTGACCGCCCCGTAAATCAGGATTTGTTTTAGCGAGGTCAAAAACGCAAATGCTTCTTCCGGCGAATTGATCTCCGGCTGGGTCACGATCTCCATCAGCGGCGTGCCGGCCCGGTTGAAGTCGATTCCCGTGCTCGATTCAAAATGAAAACTCTTAGCCACGTCTTCCTCGAGATGGATGCGCACGAGATGCACCTCCTTATCCGGCGTCGCGATATTCTTCTGCGCGTCTTTTGGGTAGGCGAGGTCATGCAACGGCACTGCGCCGTTCGTGCAGAGCGGCATGTCGTATTGCGAGATCTGATAATTCTTCGGCATGTCGGGGTAGAAATAATTTTTGCGATCGAACTTGCAAATCGGCGCGATGTCGCAATCGAGCATGAGTCCGGTCAACACCGTCATGCGCAGTGCTTCATGATTCATAACCGGCAACGCACCCGGCAAACCGAGACATGTCGGACATGTATGCGTGTTCGGCTGGGCCCCAAATTCAACCGGGCAACCGCAAAACATCTTCGAACGCGTCTTCAGTTGCACGTGCACTTCGAGACCGATCGTGGCGATGTAGTTCATCTACTCGATGCTCGCACAACGTCCACAACGGTCACAAAGTAAGGTTCGAAAGACGTTCTCCGCAGTCCAGCTGACCGTTTACAATTCGTTTGATACCATTCTTTAGATGCGCTTCTCCGAAATTAATTAACAGGCCAAGTTTTATGTCGCTGAGACGCAGCTGGGTCAGCAGCTGCTTCGCGTGAACCGGGAGGAGGGCTTCGACAGATTTAAGTTCTGCGATGACTTTTCCATTAACAACGATGTCCGATCGAAAGGCCTCATCAAACCGAAGACCTTCGTACATTATCGGCATCGGCTTCTGACGGTCCGCAGTCAGGCCTCTCTTTTTCAACTCGTAAGCCATTATTACTTCGTAAACAGATTCGAGAAGACCTGGACCAAGTTTCGTATGAACACGAAAAGCGGCGTCCAATATTTGCTTCGCGATTTCGTCTTCTGTCATGCTTTTTGCGCCGTTGTGTCCTTTGTGGACGTTGTGTGAAATCATTTACGCTCGGTCGCGTAATCGAGCGCCTTTTGCAGATCGAACTTCTTCAGTTCCTGGACCAGCGTCGGATCATTGGCGGCATTGATGATTTTTTCGTTTTGCAAAAGATCCACAATGCGCCCTTGCGCGATGATTTCTGAAATCTCCGGATCGTCGCGCAGCGCAACAATTTTTGGGTGGTGGCTCAATTCGCGTGCGCCGGGAAACGAGAGAAATCGCTCGGCGCTCTCCTGGTTTGAAACCACTTGGCCGATCTTGCCGAGGGTATTGTAAGTTTGTCCCGGAACAACGTCCGTCCGCTTCACCGCGTTACCAATCACGCCCATCTCGAGTGAATTCTTCAAACGCGCCAGCGAGGTCAGTAACGGCGCCGATTCCTCATTTGGTTCGTTCAAAAGACCGCGCCGCACGTCGACCGCGTGAATTGCTTGGGGCTGGCTGGCACTTGCTGAAGAGGATTGCTCTCGCACTTTCGCTTCCGCCACTGCGCCAACCGATCTAACGCCGACCACAACCAACCAGACGATAAATGTGCCGAAGAAAAGTCCGAGCACCGCGCCACCAGCTCCATAAAGCAACCGCACCAACACCGAGTTGTGTTGG
>WNFC01008759.1_pt2 | contig 11183 bp, 8 predicted proteins | sample 5400541 | NCBI WGS metagenome assembly WNFC01 (sample SAMN13153342, study PRJNA577476) | soil metagenome | isolation source: 120 cm saprolite under Douglas fir tree site 2 hole 2 replicate 1 | place: USA:California | collected 2015-04-18
GGCCGCCGCGGCGCCGCCCGCCGGGCGGCCGCCATGACACAGGCTGCCATGCGCGTGGCCGCCTGGGCCGGCCGGGTGGCGTCTCCTAGGGTGAGGGCATGCAGATCGGTTTCGGCGCCCCGGTGTCGGGCGCATGGGCTACCCCGGAGAACCTGGCCAGCTTCGCGGCCCGCGCCGAGCGGGCAGGCTACTCGACGCTCTGGTCATTCCAGCGCCTCATCGTCCCCGCTGAATCGGCCATGGAGCCGGTGTACCACAGTGTCCTGGATCCCTACGCCGCGCTGACCTACGCGGCGGCCGTGACGCACACGATCAGACTGGGCACGGCCGTGGTCAACCTGCCGTTCGTCTCCCCCGCCTACCTCGCCAAGCAGGCCGCCTCGCTGGACGTGCTCTCCGCCGGGCGGCACGACCTGGGCCTGGGCATCGGCTGGATGCCGGAGGAGTTCACCGCGACCGGCGGCGAGATGGCCCGCCGTGGTGCGAGGACCGCGGAGTACGTGTCCGTGCTGCGCCATCTCTGGACCCAGGACGTCAGCGAGTTCAGCGGCGAGTTCTATCGCCTGCCGCGCGGCCGGATGGCGCCTAGGCCGGTGCAGCCGGGCGGCCCGCCGGTGCTGCTCGGCGGGATGGCCAGGCCGGCCCTGCAGCGGATCGGCCGCATCGCGGACGGCTGGCTGACCTCCAGCCGGACCGACCTGTCCAGGATCGGCGACGGGATCGGCGTGGTCCGCGAGTCCGCCGAGGCGGCCGGCCGCGATCCGGCCACGCTGCGGATCATCTGCCGCGGGGTGGTGCGGGCCGGCGCTCCGGTCCCGGCACCGGATGGCAGCGGGCGGCGGCTGCTGTCCGGCGACGTCGATCAGATCCGCGAGGATACTGCCTGGCTTTCTGAACGGGGTATCACCGAGCTGTTCTATGACCTCAACTGGGACCCGCAGGTGGGCGCTCCGGATATCGATCCCGTTGCGGCGGCCGCCAGGGCAGGCGAGCTGCTGGAAGCGCTGGCCCCCGCCGCCGCCTCCGCCGTGCAGTGACCGTGGGAGGCGATGCACTACCGCTACCACCCGATCGCGGCGCTGATCCGCGAGCAACTGCGCCGGCCTGCCTCCGCGGCATGCCGCGACCAGCGTAAGTACTGCCGCCCTAGCGAAGTAAGTACTGCCGCCCTATCGAAGCCGGGCGGCCAGCCCGACCCCCTCCCGGTGCGCGATCGCCGCCGCCTCTGTCCGGCTGGCCGCGCCGAGCTTGCCCAGGATGTTCGAGACGTGCACGCTGGCCGTCTTCGGGGCGATGAACAGCTCGGCGGCGATCTCCCTGTTGCTGCGGCCGGCCGCCAGCAGGCGCAGCACCTCCCGCTCGCGGGCGGTGAGCCCGGCCAGCGGACTGGCGAACGGCCCGCTGCCTTGTCCCCCGCCCGTCCCCCCAGTCCCGGCGCTCGAACCAGCCCGGCCAGTCCCGTCGGGCCCGCTGGTCCGGAGCCTGGCCCGCCGGGCGAGATCATCGAGCGCGGCGCGCAGCGGCACGGCGCCGAGCCGGTCCGCCACCTCGAACGCCAGCCGCCATTCCTGCTGCGCCTCGTCCCGCCGGCCCGCCTCCGCGAGCGCCTCGGCCAGCCGCCACCGGGACCTGGCGCTCTCGTACACGAATCCCGGACCGAACGCCTCCACCACCGCCAGCCACGCATCAGGATCGTTGTCGTCCTGGGCGCGGTGCCATTCGGCGTCGGCGCGGGCCAGCCAGGCCCGTCCCTCGACGCCGAGCACGTACCTGGGCTTGCGGCGGTACGCCGCACCCTCGCGGGCGGCCTCGACCAGCTCACGGGCGGCGCCCACCGCGGCTCGGGCGCCCGCCTCGTCACCAGCCGCCCTGGCCCGGCTGGCCAGGTCGGCCTGGGCGCTGATGCCCACCGCGGCAACCCGGATGACCGGCGGGCTGTACCCGCCGAAGTACTTCACCTGCGAGCGGACGACCTCGGCTGCCTCGCTCGCCGCGGTCTCGGCATCACCCTGCCAGAGCGCGTGCTCGGCCAGCAGCCCGCGGGCGATGTAGGCGCCGAATCCGTCAGCAGGCCAGAACGGTTTCAGCCAGGTGCGCCGCTCGGCGACCCGCTGGCTGCCCCTGGCGACATCGATGAACAGTGCCATCGCCGACAGCCGCGCCTCGGCGACGCTGGTGACCCGCGCTACGAACCCGTCGGCGACCTGCTGCGCGTGATCCCAGTCGCCGTCGGCGTAGTGCGCAAGATAGTGGGTGTACTGCAGGTCAAGGCCGTAGGGCGCCAGCCCGAGGCCGGCCGCCTCCGCCAGCAGCAGGCCCTCGTGCGCTGTCTTGCTCGCGTCGGCGAGGTCGCCGCTCTCCAGGTGCGTCCTGGCCAGCTGGAACGCGGCCCGCAGCTGGACGCCGAGCACCCCGGCATCGAACGCCTGCCGGTGCGCCATGGTGAAGAGGCGGACCGCCTCCTTGATCTTGCCCGCGCGCTCGTCGAGCAGCCCGAGCGTTACCAGCGCGTCCGCCTCGACCCACGGAGCAGTGGCGACCCTGGCCGCTTCCCGCGCCTGCTCGGCCTTCGCCAGCGCGGTGGCCTCGTCCTGGGTGTAGATCAGCGTCTGGGCGTGGGTCGCCAGCGCGCGGGCTCGCTCCCAGCGCGGCGGATCCGCCGGCAGCACGTCGACTGCGGCCTCGGCGGCCTCGGCAGCCGCGACGGCCTCGTCGGTCTCCAGCAGGAAGTACGCGAGCCGCTCGCCCACCCGGTTGACGAGCACGGGATCGGCCGCGGCGTCCAGGTAGCCGCGCAGCCTGCGCAGCTGGTGCACGGCCCTGACAACGTCGCCGCTTGCGGCAGTGTTCTTCGCCGAGTCGAAGGCCAGCCAGCCCCGGTCAAGCCCGGCCAGCTTCTCCGGCTCGCTGACCCGGTCCCAGAGCGCCAGCGCCTGATCGAAATGCCGGTGCGCCTCGGCCGGCGCGGCCAGTCGCTCGGCCTCCTTGCCCGCCCGCACCGATGCGGCGAACGCGTTCGGGATGTCGTGACTGGCCAGGTAGTGATGAGCGAGCTCGGCCGCGGAGCCGGGCACGGCGTCGAGCCGCGCCTCGTCGGCGAGCAGCTCAGCCAGCCGCGCGTGCAGGCGGGTCCGCTCGCCGGGCAGCAGGTCGGCGTAAACCGCCTCCCGGATGAGCGCGTGCCGGAACGCGTAGCCATCGTCGCCGTCGGGGATCAGCAGCTGGTTCGCGACAGACTCCCTGACCCCCTCCTCGTACTCCGGCGCGGCCAGGCCGGACGCCTGCCGGACGATGTCGTCGTCCATCCGCCGTCCGGCCACCGCGGCGGCCCGCAGCACCTGCTGGGCGGGCGGCGACAGCCGCTCGACCCGGGCGATCAGCAGCCCGGCGAGCCCAGCCGGCAGCTCGCAGCCGTCAGCCGAGGCGGCCAGCAGTTCCTCGGCGTAGTAGGCGTTGCCCTCGGCGCGCCTGATGATGGCGTCGACCGCCACCGCCTCCAGCCGCTTGCCGGCCAGCGACGTGAGGTACTCGGCCATGGCCGGCGCGGCGAGCGGGCCGAGCTCGATCGCGGTGACGCTCGGCAGCCTGAGCAGCTCGCCGACCACGCCCCGCAGCGGATGACTCCGGTGCAGGTCGTCGGTCCGGTAGGTGGCGATCACGGCCACCCGCTCGCGGTGCAGCACCCGGCTCAGGAACGTCACCAGGTCGCGGGTGGAGCGGTCGGCCCAGTGCAGGTCCTCCAGGATCAGCAGCACCGGCTTGTCGGCGGCGATCTCCGCGAGCATCCCGAGCACCGCGCCGAACAGCTGCTGCTGCGCCATCCCCGGCAGGTCAGCACCTAGCTGCTCGGCACTGCCCCGGTCCGGCAGCAGCCTGCCGAGGACCGGGCGTGCCGCCAGCGCGTCGAGCAGCAGCGGGGCCGCCGACGGACCGGTCGTCGCGGCCCGCAGGGCGTCGGCCAGCGGCAGGTAGGGGACGCTGTCACCCAGCTCGGCGCACCTGCCGGACAGCACGGTGAAGTCCCGCCCCGCCGCCTGAGCCGCCAGCTCGGCGATCAGCCGGGTCTTGCCGATGCCAGCGTCGCCGCTGACCAGCGCCACGATCGGCTCGCCAGCGGCTGCCTGATCCAGCAGGGCGACGAGCCTGCCAAGCTCACGTTCCCTGCCGATCAGCTGCCCGCCGGAAACATCTAGCACATCTGTAGTATCCCAGCTGGATCGGACATCTCCGCGGGTGCAGCGGCACTGGGCTAAGCCCGCAGCTGAACTCCGCCGCTGAACTCCGGCGCTGAACCCAGCCGCTGAACCCAGCCGCTGAACCTCGCCGCCCGCGCCGCAGCCAGGAACCGGAGTTGCATCCGATCACCGAAGCTGGCCGCGTATAGCAGGCCAGGAGCCACGGCCACGCCGGGCGGCCGTCGACCGACCGGAAACCGCCGCAGTCCGGCCTGCGCCCCCACGTCAGCGATCGAAGCGCCGGGAGTTACCCGCTGCGTCACGATTTGGCCGCCTTCAGTGCTCGCGGTTCATTGCCGCGTGAATGATGGAGCGCATGCCACACCGTCCTGGCCGGAAAGGAACCCGCACGGCTGCCGAGACGGAGTTGCGGCCGGGCGAGAAGCTGTCGGCCTTGTTCCCCGCGCTGACGCCACCGCCGCACGCGGGCGGCGGCCAGGCGCTGGACGGACTAGCGCTGCTGATCGTCGCCGCCGAGCACCTCGCGTGGCGGCGACGGAGCCGGGTGACGGCCAGAACCTCGATGTTCCCGCTGGCTCCGCGCATGTTCATCGGCCTGACCGACTCGCGGATCCTGGTCTGGTCGGCCCGTTACCGGTGGCGGATCGGCAGATACCTCGGGGATGTGTCGCTGGATCGCGTCATGGCAGCGGAGGCGCCGACCGCCGGATCGGGCTGGCGAACCGTCGTGATGCATCTCGCGGACGGGCCGAAGGTCCCCATTAAGGTGCCGGATTCGATTGCGGACCACCTGGCGTCCGGGTTGTCAGGCCGGGCACGCGGGGGCTCGGCCAGCCGTTAGGGCCGCAGCGGGAGGCGGCGCAATCGGGCACGAGCGCGGGAGCACGTATGCGGGCGCGTCAATGCCCGGCCACACGCGCGGCAGGCCCTGCCGCAGCCCGCGACGCCGCCGCCACGCGCATCAGGCACCTATTACATAGCGTGATCTAATTCTGGCTATGGGTATACATAAGTCGCTGAGGCTTACTGGCATACGGCGGAGCTGGCCGCGGCGTCCGCGTGGGACGCGGCGAGAACGGTGGTGACCGATGACCGATGGCACGAGGGGTCCCGGCGCACGGATTCTGCTGGTCGAGGATGACGAGATGAACCGGGCCCTGGTGCGAACCATCGTGTCCCGGTGCGCAGATCCGGATTTGCGGGCCGCCCGCCTTGTCGAGGCGGGTGATCTGGCGCAGGCTCGGGCCGCGCCTTGCGGGTTCGCCTTTCGACGTGGTGCTGCTGGACATGAACTTGCCGGACGGCAGCGGCCTGGAACTCGCGGCGGAACTCAGCGAGTCCCGCGGCGGGCGGCCGCCGGCCGCGGGAGACGACGGTCCGCTGACCGTGGCGGACGGCGGTCAGCCGGCCGTGGTGGCTGTTACCGGCGATTCGGCGGCCGGGCAGGCCGGTACGGCGATCACGGCGGTATGCGCAGCGGTGCTGGCGAAGCCCTACACCGCGGCACAACTGTGCGGCGTGGTGGCGGGCCTGCTGCACGGCGACCGGCCAGCACAGGATGCAGGGTTACATTTCGCGGGTTCACGGTGCGGCTGGCGGGCGCCTGCGCGCGTACAGCAGGCCGCCGACACCGCGGCACGCTTCCCAGCCTGCAAAGCGCCCCGCCAGCCGTAGCCAGCGGGGCGCTCGCGTTGCTTCCGTGCTGGCGTTCCGCTATGGCAGGGTCACCGGGCCGTGCGCCTTGATGATCTGCTGGAACGCGACCGGCGGCTTGCTATGGGAGCAGCTGCCGTTCGGGTTGCGGGCGGCCACGAAACGGATCTTCAGCCGGTACCTTCCGTGACCGCTGATTCCCGCGTACTTGCCGGTGCCGTCCCGCAGCCGGTACGTGCCGTGCCGGTTGATCCTGGCCAGGCAGGTCGCGGGGTTGAAGCTCGACGTGCCGTGGCCCCTGAAATGCCTGATCTTGAACGTTCCGCGGGGGAACACGACCAGATCGGTCTTGCTGCCCTGGTGGTCGACGCCGCCCGCGGTGAACACATTTCCGAGCGCGATGATGCTCTCCTTGTTCGAGGTCGCCGACGTGGTCACGAGCTGGAAAAACTCAATTCCGGAGACGCTCGGCCCGGGGGCGGCCGTCGCGGCGCTGGCGGCAGTCAGGCCTGAGACCGCGACCGCTCCCGCGGCAACGACCGCGCTCGCCGCCGCGAGCAGCTTGTTCCGGTACTTGCGCATAACGGGTTCCTTTCCGTTGGCAATGCTGGATGACGCCGCTCCGGTTGAGCGCACCGCCCGCACCGCGTGGGATCGGGCCTCCGCCCCCCTCTGCTTGCCGGGCGGGGCCGCTGTGTGTCTGACGTTCCGGGCCCGGCTTGGGTTGACACCGGACCTACGGACCCATCCACCGGCCCCTATCAATTGAGCACCTCGCCGGTACGATGCTGCCGCCGGAAGGAGGCAGCCCGATGATGCACGTGCTCATCCTGCGCTACACCGTGCCGATCGAAAGTGCAGAGCCGCATGTGCCGGACCATGCGGAGTACCTCCAGCGGCAGCACGCCGACGGGGTGTTCGTGCTGTCCGGGCAGGCAGTGCCGCCGGAGGACGGCGAGGTAATCGTGGCTACCGGCCTGGACCGGACGCAGATCGAGCAACTCGCGGCCACCGACCCGCTGGTAACGGCAGGCGTTGGCGCTTACGAGATCCTCACGATCCCTCCGGATCGCGCCCACCCGGACCTAGCGGACGTGCTGGGACTGCCGGCCGTGGCCGACACCGGCTGGGACGCTGAGTCCTTTCGCGCACTCAGCATCGGCAAGGGCGCGATGTTCCTGCTAGCCTCCCGGCCGCTGGAGCCGGTATTGCAGCATGCCGGGCAGGCGCTGCTGGCCGAGCTTGCCGCCGCGAGCCCCGGCGCCGATTCAGCCGCCCGGCGCTGCGCCGAGGGTCTGGAGAGCCGGAGCTGGGAGGGCGACGACCAGCTCGCCCTGGAACTCCGGCATGCCCTCGGCGAGCCGGTGAGCGCCGGGGAATTCGGGGTCCCCAGATGGCCGCTGGACACCGTGCCGGTGAACCTGGCCGATCTCGCCGAGCACCTGGACGGTGACCCGAGCCAGGGCTATGGGCTCGTAGACCTGCAGACCGGCATGGTCTGGCCGCCAGGGAGCGTGGACTACGACCCGCCACCCGAGATGGATGCGGAGTCGGACGACTACGACGAGGACCGATGGCTGTCCTTCTCCCCGGAGTCCGGCGAGGGCTACCGGGACATGCTGCGCTTCACCGACTACGTCAACCACGAGCAGCTGCGCCAGCGGCTCCTGGACGCCCTCGACGGCCGCGGTGCATTCCGCAGGTTCCGGGATGTCGTGCACAGCGGACCAGAGGACGTCCTGACTCGGTGGCGCATCTACAGCCAGGAACGCGAGCTCGGTCGCGCCCGAGCATGGCTCGCCCATCACGGCTACCGCTCCGTGCCCTGACCATCGAGAACCCGTGACCGGGAGTACCGTCGGCCCGCAGTGCGCCAGCTCGTCGCCCGGATGGCCGGCGCAGCGCTGAGTCACCGCCCCCTTTCGGCTGGCCGGCGGCCTTCCCCGTCGGCAATCATCGCGGCACGACCGCTCGCGCCACGCGCCCGTCAACCTTTTGCCGCGCCGCACCGTGCAAGGATTATGTGGCCGGCTGTGCGGGGACCGCGATGAGCGTGGGTGATCAGGGCGACGTCATCGGCGCGGAGGATGCGGCTGCGTCCTTCGAGTATTTCGTCGATGGCTCGTCGGCGCGCCTGTTCACGATGGCGCTGCTGCTGACCGGCCGCCAGCGGGTGGAGGCGGAGGATCTCCTGCAGGGCGTGCTTGAGCGTGCCTACCGCCGCTGGCGAAGGATCTGCCAGAACGGCGACCCCGAGCCTTACGTGCGCCAGATGCTGGTGAACGCATCGGTGGACCGGTGGCGGCTGCTGCGGCGCCGGCCCGAGGAGCCGCTGCCTGCCGCCGGCGCCGGCCCGGCCGCTGGTGACCAGGCCAGCGAGATCGCGGACAGGGACCTGCTGCTGCGGGCCCTGGCCCTGCTGCCCGCCGGGCAGCGGGCGGTGCTCGTGCTGCGCTACTTCAACGATCTGTCGGAGGCGCAGACGGCCGCAACGCTGGGCTGCAGCGTCGGCTCGGTGAAGAGCCAGGCCTCACGCGCGCTCGCCCGGCTGCGCGTGATCGCCGGCCCGGCAGCGGGGCCGGAACCCGGCAGCGGGGCCGGAAGAGGGGACGGTGCGGTGCGTCATGAGTGACCTCGAGCGCAGGCTGCGTGCCGCGATGATCGCGGCCGCCGAGCAGCCGCCGGCCGGCCTGATGCAGGCGATCCGGCGCAGGCACCGGCGGCACATCAGGCGGGTGGGCGCCGCGTGCGTGGCCGCGGTGGCGGCCGTCGCGATCGCGGTGCCGCCAGTGGCGCACGCGCTGCGGGCCGGCCATGCGACGGGCGGCCAGCCCGCAGGGCCTGCCGCCACTCGACCGGCGCCCGCGCTGAGCAGTTCGGCGCCCGCAGCGGTGCCTACCACCCCATCGGCGGACGCCTGCCAGCCTTCGGTAGGCCAGCTGGCCTCGAACTGGCGTGACGGCAGCCTGCGGGCAGGCCCGGTATGGTTCGTCTACGCGCGCCAGGAGGGCTACGTGCGCCTCGCCAGTTCAGCGGGGGCGCCGCCCGGCCCGCACCGGGGCGGCAAGCCCGAAGTAGGCGTGATGATCGTCGAGGTCGACTACGGGTTCCGCGCCGTCTTGACGGTCGCCGCCAGCGCCCGGCCGTACTTCAGGTTCCTGGACGGCTTCACCAACGGCAGCGGCCCCTACCCGCTTCGTGACGGGCTTGACAGCCTGACCCTGGCGGCCTGCCCGCGCGGAACGCCACCGGGCGACAATGGGCGAGTATCCGACTACTACCTGGGCTTCATCATCAAAAGGGGCAGCGAAGCGCCCGTCGCCGTGCGGACAGCGACCGCCGCCCGGCCCGTCCGGGTGATCTTCACGTGCCGGCGCCGCGGGTGCAATACCTGAACAACCCGGCAGCGGCGGGATTTCGCTAAGCGCAATGGCACGACATCTATGCCGTCATCATCCGGGCGGTAACGGCCACGAAGTAGCACGTGCGCCGGGCGGCCGGGCCGTGGTCATCCGGTTCCTGCGGCACCTGCGGACCGGCCCGGCTCCGGGGGCGGCGCAGCGGGCCCCGGCGGCCGGCCGGCGGGCGGATACGGCACCACTTCCGCCCCGGCCTTGTGCGGCGGCTTGTACCACGTCTCCCGGCAGCCCGGTGCCCGGCAATGCACCCGAAGGTGCCCGTCGCCGCCCGCGCACTGGCATGGCGTCCAGCCGACCGACACGCGGCCGGGCCCCCACGGATGCCCCTTCCGGCACGCGACCGGGTAGCACCACCAGTCCGGCCGCTCCACATCATCCATCGACACATTAGAACACGTGAGCGATGAACATCGCCGGCCAGGAAATCTAGCCAGACGATCGCGCGCGGCTCGGCTGCACCCGCATCGGCTCGCCCGGCATCTTCGGGTATTCCGGCGGGTACGGCATGTCACCAAGTCCGCGGTCCCGCTCGTCCACGTCGGCCAGCTCAAGCAGCGCGTCCAGGCGGCCGGCCGCCTCGTCGATCCCCGCACGCGGATCCGGCACCGAGGCGAACCGCTCCGGCATCGTGCGCACCGTGCAGTCGAGCGGCTCCACGGAGTCCAGCTCGTCCCAGGTGACCGGCGCCGAAACGGTTGCCTCCGGAGTCGCCCGGACGGAGTAGGCAGCAGCCATGGTGCGGTCGCGGGCCGCCTGGTTGAAGTCGATGAACACCCGCTCGCCGCGCTCTTCCTTCCACCAGTCCACGGTGACGAGGCCGGGCAGCCGCCGGTTCAGCTCCCGGCCCAGCGCTATCACCGACCGGCGAACCTGCGTAAAAGTCCATTCCGGAACGATCGGGACGGCAACGTGCACGCCGCGCCCGCCGGACGTCTTCGGGAAGCCCGTGCAGCCCACGGACTCCAGTACCGCCCGCGCGGCCTTCGCCGCCGTCACCGCGTCACGGAACGTCGTGCCCGGCTGCGGGTCGAAGTCGATCCGCAGCTCGTCGGGGTGGTCGACGTGCGGGCGCCGGACCGGCCAGGGATGGAATTCGACCGTGCCCAGGTTCGCCGCCCACGCGAACACCGCCGGCTCGGTCGGGCAGACCTCCTCGGCGTAGCGGCCGCTGGGGAACTGGATCCTGACCTTCTCCACCCAGTCGGGCGCGCCGGCCGGCACCCGCTTCTGGAAGAACGCCTCCCCCTCAATCCCGTCGGGGAACCGGCGCAGCGTGGTCGGCCGGTCACGCAGCGCGGCGCAGATCCCGTCGCCGACCGCGATGTAGTAGCGGACCAGTTCCTCCTTGGTGATCCCGGCGGCCGGAAACATGATCTTCGCCGGGCTGCTGATCCTGAGCTGCCGTCCGCCGACGGTGATCGCGATGGGCTCCGCTTTCATCCCCCCACCGTAGGCCCATGACCTTCAGCATTTACGGATGGTCCGGCGTACCCGGGCCACGCAATGGCCGGGTCAGGCCGGGCGCCGGCGCAGCGACGGCGTCGCCGCGGCCGGGGGCTCGTAGCCGCGGTCGGACGAAGCCTGGCCGGGAGGTGCGATCATGATTGCTCACCGCCGGTCTTGCCGCACATCAGATGATGGAACTACTAGCGAACAGGAAGGATCCGGCGTGCCGCACAGGTTTCCGGCTCTGATCGCCGCCCCCCGGGCAGCCGAGGAGCCACTATGGCTGACCGGCGCGCGCCTGTTTGACGGCACCGGCGGCCCGGTCCGCGAGGGCGTCGCCGTCCTGATCGAGGACGGCGTCATCCGGCGCGTCGCCAGCGCGGCCGAACCGTGCCCGGCCGGCGCCCGGCTGATCGACGCCGGGCAGCGGATGCTGATGCCCGGGCTGATCGACGCGCACACCCACACG
>WNFC01012465.1_pt1 | contig 11183 bp, 9 predicted proteins | sample 5400541 | NCBI WGS metagenome assembly WNFC01 (sample SAMN13153342, study PRJNA577476) | soil metagenome | isolation source: 120 cm saprolite under Douglas fir tree site 2 hole 2 replicate 1 | place: USA:California | collected 2015-04-18
ATGTCTCGTGAGTGCTGCCGGCGACATGCGGCGCCAAGACGACATTGTCGAGGGCGAAGAGACGCGGGGGCACGCTCGGCTCCTGGGCGAAGACGTCGAGCCCGGCACCGGCGACCGTCCGCTTCTCGAGCGCCTCGACGAGCGCCTCCTCGTCGATGATCGAGCCGCGCGCGATATTGACGAGGATGCCGGCGGGGCCGAGCGCCGCCAGTATCCGGGCATCGACGCGGCCATAGGTCTCCGGCGAGGCCGGGCAGGCGACGACGAGATAATCCGCCCAATCGGCCAGCGCGGCGAGATCGTCGAAATAGCGATACGGGACGTCGCCGCGCCTGCGCCGGTTGTGATAGCCGATCTCGAGGTCGAAGCCGGCGGCGCGCCGAGCGAGGGCGGTGCCGATGCCACCGAGACCGAAGATGCCGAGGCGGCGACCGCTGAAGCGCGTGGCGAGCGGTAGGCGGCCTTGCGGCCAGCGCCCGGCGCGGACATGGCGGTCGCCGATGCAGATCTGGCGGCTGGCCGCCAGCAGCAGCGCCATCGCCATGTCGGCGACGCAGGTATCGGTGACGCCCGGCGTATTAGCAAGGGCGATGCCGCGCGCCTTCGCCGCCGCGGTGTCGACACGGTCGTAGCCGGCGCCGAACACGGCGATGAATTCGAGCCCGGGCTGGCGCGCCATCTCGGCGATGTCGACCCGGGCGTTCTGCACCACGATCACCGGCGCCGCCGGGTCGAAGGCGGCGGGCGGCTGCAGGAGGGCGAAATTGCGCGCCAGCAGCGCCGCGACTCCCTCGGTCAGGCCGAGCCCGATGATCGGCCGCGCCGCGGCCGAGGCGCTTGCCGTGCTCATCGCCCGCGATCGACCTGCATCTGCCGGGTGCCTCTCATCCTGATCATCGGGGCCGGGCGGGATGCTTTCACGAATCCCGCCGCCTTGCCAAGCCCTCGCTGCGCGTCTTTTTGCTGGTGACCGGGTGCTGCGCCGCACCATATTACTGCCATGGACGACCGATCGATGACCGACCTCGCCACCTGGGTGACGCAAGCCGGGCTGAAGGGCCGCGCCGAGACGATCCTGCTGAGCGGCTTCTGCGAGCGCGTCGTCGCCGCCGGCATTCCGCTCGCCAAGGCGCTGCTCATCGTCGACACGCTGCATCCCATCCATGAAGGGCGGGTCTTCCGCTGGCAGCTCGGCTCCCATGAATCGACCCTCCAGGAGTATGGACGGACGACCGAAGGCGAGGCCGCCGAGGCGTGGCGGCTCAGCCCGTTCTATCATCTCTGGCAATCGGGCGAGGCCTTTCTGCAGCGCCGCCTCATGCCGGATTCCGCCATCGATTTCCCCATCCTCGAGGAAATGCGCATCGCCGGCATCACCGATTACCTGGCGATGAACAACCGCTTCGCCGCCGACGGGGCGATCGGCGAGATGGACTGCATCCTGTCCTCCTGGGCGACCGACGCGCCCGGCGGCTTCGGCGAGGCGGCGGTGGCCGCGCTGCGCCGCCTCGTGCCCTTCCTCGCTTTGGCGGTGAAGAGCGCCTCGCTCGGCCGCATCGCCGAGACGCTGGTCGAGACCTATCTCGGCCGCGACGCCGGACGGCGGGTGTTGAGCGGCCGCATTTCCCGCGGCGTGGCCGAGAAGATCGGTGCCGTGCTGTGGTTCAGCGACTTGCGCGGCTATACCAAGATCACCGATACGGCGCCGCCCGAGCAGATCATTCCACTGCTCAACGACTATGCCGATGCGGTGATCTCGGCGATCCACGAGGAGGGCGGCGAAGTCCTCAAGCTGATCGGCGACGGCACGCTGGCGATCTTCCAGACCGCCGACCGCGAGCAGGCCTGCCGCCGCGCCCTCGCCGCCGCGACCGCCGCCCGCGGCCGCATCGAGGTGCTCAACGAGCAGCGCGACGCCCAGGCCCTGCCGGTCACCCAGATGTATCTCGGCCTCCATGTCGGTGAGGTGTTCTACGGCAATGTCGGCAGCAAGGACCGGCTCGACTTCACCGTCGTCGGTCCCGCCGTCAACGAGGCGAGCCGCATCGCCGCGATGTGCCGCGCGGTCGATCAGGACGTGCTGCTCTCCGCCGCCTTCGCTGCCGCCTGCGGCAACGCGCGGGACCGGCTGATCTCGGTCGGCCGCTACGCCCTGCGCGGTGTCGGCAGGCCGCAGGAGCTCTTCACCCTCGAGCCCGATCCCAATAGCGGCTGACCGACAGCAGCGCCGAGATGTTCAACCTGCCGAAGACGGCCACCGCGCCGTTCTGCCCCTCCGAGGTGCGTGGGACGATCGCCGTTCCGTGGCGCGGCCCGATCTGGAAGAAGATCCTCCGCTTCGCCGGTCCTGGCCTCCTCGTCTCGGTCGGCTACATGGACCCCGGCAATTGGGCGACCGATATCCAGGCCGGCTCGGAATTCGGCTATCGCCTGCTCTTCGTCGTGGTGCTGTCGAGCCTCGCCGCCATCGTCCTGCAATGTCTGAGCGCGCGGCTCGGCATCGCCACCGGCAAGGACCTCGCTCGGCTGTCGCGCGAAAACCTCGCGCCGCTCGCTAGCCGCAGCATGTGGCTCCTGGCGGAGATCGCCATCATCGCCTGCGACCTCGCCGAGGTGCTGGGCGGCGGACTCGCCTTCAAGCTGCTGCTCGGCGTCCCGCTCAGCGTCGGCATCCTGCTGACCGTCTTCGACACGCTCATCGTGCTCGGCCTCAAGGGGCAAGGCTTCCGCCAGCTCGAGGCGATCATCCTCGCCCTGGTCACGACGATCGGGCTCTGTTTCGCCGCCGAGCTTGCCCTGCTGCAGACCGATTGGGGCGCCGTCGCCTGGGGGCTGGTGCCGTCGCTCGACGCGCTGTCCCGCGAGGAGCCGCTCTATCTCGCCATCGGCATACTCGGCGCCACGGTCATGCCGCATAATCTCTATCTGCATTCCTCGATCGTGCAGACGCGCGCGACTGGCGCCGACACGCGCGGCCGGCGCGAGGCCATTCGCTTCAGCCGAATCGATACGATCGTCTCGCTGCTTCTGGCGCTGCTGGTGAACGCCGCCATCCTGATCCTGGCCGGCACGGCGTTCCATTTCTCGGGCAATACCAGCGTCGCCGATATCGAGGATGCCTATCATCTGCTCGATCCCATCGCCGGAACGGTGGCAGCCGGCTTTCTCTTCGCCTTCGCGCTGCTCGCCTCGGGGCAGAGCTCGACCTTCACCGGGACGATCGCCGGCCAGATCATCCTCGAAGGCTTCCTCGAGCTGCAGATCCCGTGCTGGCAGCGCCGCCTGATCACGCGCGGCCTGGCGCTGATTCCGGCGCTGCTCGGGGTGATGCTGCTCGGCGAGCACGCCGTCGGGCGGCTGCTCGTCTTGAGCCAAGTCGTTCTCAGCCTGCAACTCCCCTTCGCGCTCTATCCCCTCATCCGATTTACAGGCAATCGTCGGCTGATGGGGGCCTTCGCCAACACTACGACGACGACGGTCGTCGCTTGGACGCTCTTCTGCGTGATCACCGCCGCCAATCTCTGGCTGGTGCTGCAGGTCTTCGGCATCGTCTGAGCCTCAGTTGACCCGATGCGCCCGGATGAAGTCGAGATCGACCTCGACACCGATGCCGGGGAGATCGGGGATCAGGACCGTACCGTCCGCCTCCAGCCTGGGCCCGGCAGGGGCGATGCCGCGCGTCAGCGCGCTCTGGCTGACATTGAACTCGACGAGGCGGGCTCGCTTCAGGCTGGCGATGAGCTGCAGGCTGAAGCCGGTGAGGAGATGCGTCAGCCACGAATGCGGCACGAGATCGATGCCCGCCTCCTCGGCGAGATGCGCGACCTTGGCGGCGACGCTGACCCCGCCACAGCGCGAGAGATCGGGCTGGATGACGTCGACGCAGCCGGCGCGGATGAAGCGCTCGAAATCCCAGATCGTCGCCACCTGCTCGCCGGCGGCGATCGGCACCGGGCTGCGCTCGCGGATATAGGCGTATTCGTCGAAGCGCTCGGGATGGATGAAATCCTCGATCCAGCCGACATCGTACTCGGCGAGCCACTCGCACAGCGCCAGCGCCTCGCGCCGGCTGCGCATCGGCCCGGGCTTTTTCCAGCCGATCGGATACCAGCCGGGATCGACGAGCAGCGTGCGCTCGGGACCGAGCGCCGCGCGCGCCGCCGCGACCAGCTCGCGGTCGCGGCCTGCATCCTCGCCGAAGACGCCCCAGCCGAATTTGACGGCGCGGAACCCCTTCTCGACATAAGCCGCGGCCGCTGCCGCCATCGCCTCCGGCGTGTCGCGGAACAGCGTCGAGGCATAGGCGGCGACGCGGTCGCGCCGCCGACCGCCGAGCAGCCGGGCAAGCGACATGCCAGCGGCCTGGGCGCGGATCGACCGCAAGCAATTGTCGAGCGCCGAGATGCATTGCATGGCAATGCCGCGCCGGCCGTAATAGGCGCTGCCGATATAGAGCTTGTCCCATGGCAGCTCGCAATCGAGCGGATTCTCGCCGATCAGCAGCCCGCCGAGGGTGCGAAAGCCGAGCGTCGCCATGCCGTCGCCGGCGATGATCGCCACCGCTGCCGGCGCCAGCGTCTCGACATCGGCCCAGCCGGTCAGCCCCTCATCGGTGGCGACGCGCACCAGCAGCTGCCAGTCGCCGTTGTCGGTCGCCTCGCCGGCACCGGCCGCCGCGCCGTAGCGCTCGCTGCCGCGTAGCAGGATCGGCTCGACCTCGGTGATGCGCATGGTGCCCTCCGGGCGGTAGTTTGGCCGGCAGTGCGGCATCGACGCAACGGCCGAGACGCGTCATGCTTGACCGGCAAGCTGCCGGGAGGAGCGCCGGTCATGCGGATCGATGCCGTCGATTTCTTCTATCTCTCGATGCCGGAGGCCACCACCGAAGGCGACGGCAGCCAGGACGCGCTGCTGGTGCGCGTCGCCGCCGGCGGCCACGTCGGCTGGGGCGAATGCGAGGCATCGCCCCTCGCCTCGATCGCCGCCGCGATCTGCCCGCGCTCGCACGGCGCCTGTCAGCCGGTGCTCGATTCCGTGCTCGGCGAGCGATTCGATGGGGTTGACGATATCGCCCGTATCGCCCGCCTAGTCGCGCGCAACAGCCTCGACCTGCTGCAGACCGACCACACCTTCTCCGGCATCGAGATCGCCCTCTGGGATCTTCTCGGCCGGCGTCTCGGCGTGCCGGCATACCAGCTCCTCGGCATCGCCAAGCCCTATCCCAAGCGTCCCTACGCCTCGCTGCTCTTCGGTGACGACGCGGCGATCACCTTGGAAAAGGCCAAGGCGATGCGGGCGCGCAATTTTCGCGCCGTCAAATTCGGCTGGGGACCGTTCGGCCAATCGACCGCGGCGGCCGATCGCGATCAGCTGGCGGCGGCGCGCGAGGGGCTCGGGCCGGACGGCGTCCTGCTGGTCGATGCCGGCGCCATCTGGGTCGACGATCTGGCGGCGGCGGTCGCCCGCCTTCCGGCGCTCAATGAATTCGGCGCGCTCTGGCTCGAGGAGCCGTTCGTCAGCGGCGCCCTCGATGCCTATCGCGCGCTCGCGGGCCAATCCGGCGCGGTGCGCCTCGCCGCCGGCGAGGGCAGCCACAACACCTACATGGCGCGCCATCTCATCGACTATGGCGGGGTCGGCTTCATCCAGATCGACACCGGCCGCATCGGCGGCATCGGCCCGGCCAAGGCGATCGCCGACTACGCCGCGTCGCGCGGCGTCACTTTCGTCAATCACACCTTCACGACGCATCTTGCCCTCGCCGCATCGCTGCTCCCCTATGCCGGGCTGGAAGCGCACGAGATCTGCGAGTTCCCTGCCGAGCCGAAGCCGCTCGCCTTCGAGCTCACGCGCAATCACCTGCTGCCCGACCGCGACGGGCTCCTCCATCTGCCCGACGCGCCCGGCCTCGGCATGACGGTCGACCCGGCGACGATCGAGCGCTATCTCGTCGACGTCGAGATCCGGGCGAAGGGCAAGCTGCTCTACCGCACGCCACGCAATCTCGGCGGCGCGCCTGCGGCCTAGCGCCTGCCAACTGGCCCTTGCGCTCCAGCGCATGCTATCGTTTCGCGGTAGGTCGGTCGCCGCGGCCGGCAGGATCGCCGGTCGCGGATTAGATCGGCGTCCATTCAGCATTTTGTTACGGGCGCGCCCGTCGCGAGCGCGCCCTCTCGGAGCTGAAAGGCGCCGCTCCGGCGCATCAACGATAAACTTAGGGAGAGGGATGTCATGCGCGTATCACCCCGTTTCATACTTGCTCTCGGTCTCGCCTCCTCGCTCGCTGCGCTGCCAGCCGTCGCGCAGCAAGAGCCGAGTTTCTTCAACGAATCGCAGCCGATGTTCGACAATTGCGGCGATCCGTCGCTCGCCAAGGCGCAAAAGGACGGCATCACGCTCGGCTTCTCGGTCAACCCACCCGAGGTGTGGCTCGACGAGCAGACCAAGCAGGCCAGGGGCATCGACTGGGACATCAACAAGGCGGCGCTCGACTGGATGGGCGTCAAGACCATCAAGCTGGAATGGATGCCCTGGGAATCGCAGGTCCCGGCGCTGCTCTCCAAGCGCACCGACGTCATCGCCGGCAACATCCATCACACGGCGGAGCGCGACAAGGTGATCAGCTTCTCCGGCCCCGCCTACTGGTATGGGCCCGTCATCGTCGTCGCCAAGGGCAACCCGCTCGGGGTCAAATCCTATGATGATCTGAAGGGCAAGCAGGTCGGCGACATCTCGGGCTCGGCTGCCGATTTCTACCTGCGCAAGATCGGTGTCACGCCGACCTCGTTCAAGACCCAGATCGACGAGCTGCAGAGCCTTAACCAGGGACGCCTCCAGGCGGTGCTCGAGGACGACCTCGTCTACCTTGAATTTGCCAAGGCCAATCCGAACAGCAACCTCGAGCCGCTATGGACCATCCCGGCGCCGGACGAGATCATCAATGGCGGCGGCTACGGCATGGCCCGCTTCGCTATGCGCAAGGAGGATTGCACCTTGCGCTCCGCCTATACCCAGGCCCTCGCCGAGATGCGCGCCAACGGCCATGTCAGCTACGTCCTGAATAAATACGGGCTGAGCGATCGCAACCTCGTGCTCTACAAGCTCAACCCCTGATCGTAAGCCGGCCGGGGCGCCGTAACGCCCCGGCCGATCTTCGCAATGCAGCTCTTCAACCTCGAGATCGCGGTCGCCAATTTCGGACCGCTGCTTGCCGGCTTGCTGATGACGGTCGAGCTGACGCTCGTCGTCATCGTGCTCAGCCTGATCTTCGCCCTGCTCGTCGCGCTCGGCGGCATGTCGCGCTTCACGCCGCTGCGCTGGCTGGTCGCCTCGTATATCGAGGTGATTCGCGGCACGCCGCTCCTGCTCCAGCTCATCTACGTCTACTACGTGCTGCCTGAGATCGGCATCCGCCTCAACTCCTTCACCGCCGGAATCATCGCCCTGACGCTCAACTACTCGGCCTATCTCTCGGAGGTCTATCGCGGCGGCATCGAGGCGATCGCGCGCGGCCAGCACGACGCCGCCGCCGCGCTCGGCATGACCGGCGCGCTGGCGATGCGCCGCATCATCCTGCCGCAGGCGATCCGCATCGTCCTGCCGACCCTCGGCAACTACTTCATCGGGTTGTTCAAGGACACCGCCCTCTGCTCCGTCGTCAGCATCCAGGAGGTCGTCTTCACCGCGCAGATCCTGGCGGCGCGCAACTTCCAATACTTTACGCTCTATACCGTCGTCGCCGTCATGTACTTCGCCGTCAGCTTCCCGGCGGCGCGTCTCGTCGGCTATCTCGAGCGCGTGACCAAGAGCGGCTATCGCCGGCGGAAGTCATGAACGACGCGCCCTCCCCCGCCCGGCGGCCGATGATCGAGATCGAGGGGCTGCACAAGCATTTCGGCACGCATCACGTCCTCAAGGGCATCGATCTCGCGGTCGCCGCCGGCGAGGTCGTCTGCATCATCGGCCCGTCGGGCAGCGGCAAGTCGACGCTGCTGCGCTGCATCAACCATCTCGAGATCGCCGAGCGGGGGCGCATCCGCATCGACGGCCAACTCGCCTATCGCGACGAGGTCAGCGGGGCGTTCCGGGCGCATTCCAACCGCGCCATCTCGGCGGTGCGCGCGCAAGTCGGCATGGTCTTCCAGCACTTCAACCTGTTTCCTCATCTCACCGTGCTCGGCAACATCGTCGAGGCGCCGGTGCATGTGCTGCGCAAGCCGAAGGCGGCGGCGCGGCAGCGCGGCGTCGAGCTGCTGGCGCAAGTCGGCCTCGCCGACAAGGAAGATGCCTATCCCGAGGAATTGTCGGGCGGCCAGCAACAGCGTGTCGCGATCGCGCGGGCATTGGCGATGGACCCCAAGGCGATGCTGTTCGACGAGGTGACGAGCGCCCTCGACCCCGAGCTGGTCGCCGAGGTCCTCACCGTCATGCGCGATCTCGCCGCCCAGGGCATGACGATGCTGGTGGTGACGCATGAGATGAATTTCGCCCGCCAGGTCGGCTCGCGCGTCATCTTCATGGACCACGGGCTGATCGTCGAGGAGGACGCGCCGTCGCGCATCTTCGGCGCGCCACGCGAGCAGCGCACGCGCGATTTCCTGCGCACCGTGCTCGATCGCTGAGGGGCCGCTGTAAGTGCTTGACGCCGGCGGCGCCACCGCTCCACCCTGCCGTCTATGAACATCGATCATCAGAAGCTGCGCGACCTGACGGCGCGGCTGCTCAAGGCGGGGGGCTGCTCGGAGACCGAGGCCACCATCGTCACCGACCATCTCGTCGAGGCCAATCTCTCGGGGCATGACAGCCACGGCGTCGGCATGCTGCCGCATTATTTCCGCAACCTCGCCGCCGGCACGCTGGTGCCCAACCAGACACCTGACATCGTCAGCGAGGCGGCGACTTTCGCGGTGTGGGACGGGCGCAGCGGCTACGGCCAGGTGATCGCGCGCGACGCCATGGCGTGGGCGATCGGCGCGGCACGGCGCCACGGCGTCGCCGTGCACGGGCTGCGCAACACCCATCATATCGGCCGCGTCGGCACCTATGGCGAGATCGTCGCCAAGGCCGGGCTGGTCTCGGTGCATTTCGTCAACGGCGTCTCCGGCCCGCCGGCGGTTGCGCCCTATCGCGGCCGCGAGGGGCGCTTCTCGACCAATCCGATCTGCATCGCCGTGCCCGGCACGGCGGCGACGGCGCCGATCATCCTCGATTTCGCCACCAGCCGCATCGCCCTCGGCAAGGTCCGCGTCGCCTACAACGAGGGCAAGCAGGTCGTCGCGGGCGCCTTGATCGATACCGACGGCAAGCCGACGACCAACCCCGGCGTCATGTACAACGAGCCGCGCGGCAACGTGCTGCCCTTCGGCGAGCACAAGGGCTCGGGTCTCGCGCTGATCGCCGAGCTGCTCGCCGGCGCGATCGTCGGCTCGGGCACGATCCAGCCCGCGCATTCGCGCGACCGCGGTATCGTCAACGCCATGCTGACCCGCCTTCATCGAGGCCGAGATCGACGCACTCATCGCCTATGTCAAATCGGCACAGCCGGCCGATCCATCCCTGCCCGTCCTGATCGCCGGCGAGCCCGAACGCATCGCTCGCGCCGAGCGCATGAAGAACGGGATCGAGATCGACGCCACCACCTGGAAGCAGATCGGCGAGATCGCGGCGAAGGTCGGGGTCGGCATCTAGAGCGATTGCGTGCCAGTGACCGCGCCGCTCATCGATCCCACCCGTCTCGACCTCGCCGCGGAATATCGCGCCCGGCCCTTCGGCCGGCATAGCCCGGCGCTGCAAGCCGTGCTCGACACCATGCGGCGCGCCGAGAACTGCCAGGATCTCATCCTCGTCGGCATCGGCGACAATCGCTGGATGCTGGGCGAGCGCCGCCCCCACGGTCAGCCGCCGCATCTCTTCATCGACGAGGTCTTCACCCGCCTCGAGGACGGCGAGTGGGCGGCGTTCAAGCGCCGCTGGCGCGCCTTGGCTGGCAGCGAGCTCGCCCTGCCGTGACCGTTCCGCTGACACCCGGGGTCGTCGGCTATGTCGACGCGCTGACGGCGCGGCCGGGCGAGACGGTGACGCTGCGCGTCAGCGTGCTCGACGGCACGCAGCGCTATCGTGCCGGGCTGGTCCGCCTGATCAGCGGCGAGACCGGCCCGAAGGGACCCGGCCTCAAGGAAGAGGCGATCGCCACCGGGATCGATGGCGAGCATGACGGCGCGGCGCAATATACCGATGTCGGCTCCTACGCGATCGTCGACGCGCTGACGATGGCGCTCGGCCCGCTCCGCCTCGTCCTCGACGCGGCCGGCGCCGCCGCCCTCGTCATCGGCGACGAGATCGTCTCCGCGGCGCGGCCGCTGCGGCTGCAGTGGTGGCACCGCATCGTCGCCAGCTACGATCCCGCGAGCGGCGAGGCCCACGTCGCCTCGACGCCGCTGCCGGGGCCGCACGCCGAGCGCGAAGCCAAGGCGGCGCGGCGCGTCAAAAGCGGCATCGCCGCCACCGGCCCTCTCCTCTTCGCCGCCGAACAGGTCGCGACCGGCCGCACGACGCGGCACTTCACCGGCAGGATCGAGGCGCCGCGTCTCGCCGCCGACGGGCTCTCCGCCGCATGGGACTTCGCCGTCGGGATCGGCACGACGCGGATCGAGGATCGCTCGCCGCACCGCCTGCACGGGCGCACCGTCAACGCGCCGAAACGGGCGGTGACCGGCGCTGCCTGGGATGGCTCCGTGCATGACTGGCGTCTACGCGGTGAAGCTGGCGAGCGCCGGGCGTCCGCCTTTCCATGTCGGCTTCATCGTCAGCCCGAAGCGCGGCACGGCCGATGCCCGCCTCGCCGTCCTCGCCTCGACCATGACCTATCTCGCCTATGCCAATTACCGCCGCCGCATGTCGCCAGGTCCGTTCGAGCTGGCGATGGGCGCGCTGCCCACCGTCGACATGACCGATGTGCTGCTCGCCGAGCATCCCGAGCTCGGCGCCTCGACCTATGACGTGCACGAGGACGGAACCGGCGTCTGCCACGCCTCCGCGCGCCGGCCGCTCTTCAACATGCGGCCGACCGGGCGGTTCTGGAATTTCAGCATGGATCTCTGCCTGATCGACTGGCTCGACGCGCAGGGCATCGCCTATGACGTGGTCAGCGATCACGACCTGCACGCGATGGGAGCGGCGCTGCT
>WNFC01009573.1_pt1 | contig 11182 bp, 8 predicted proteins | sample 5400541 | NCBI WGS metagenome assembly WNFC01 (sample SAMN13153342, study PRJNA577476) | soil metagenome | isolation source: 120 cm saprolite under Douglas fir tree site 2 hole 2 replicate 1 | place: USA:California | collected 2015-04-18
GTTGTGTCGGACGAGCAGGGAGCGCCCTCCGCCCCGACGCATCGTCTCGGCCACGGCGCCCGCAACGCCCTGCTGTCGACCGGTATCGTGTTGTTGTGGGTGCTCTGGGTAGCTCACGCCATGACGAGTTTCTGGCTCGTTCTGGTTGTCATCACACTGCCGCTCGTGAGCGCCGTGACTCGGCGCGCGGTTGAGCATCTGCTGAAGCCGCCCGGCGCTCCCGAGACGGCTGAGGGTCCGTCCAGCGTCCTCACGGTCAGCCTCGAGCGCGGCATCCGGGCGCTGTTGATCATCGGTGCGGTCGCCGTGCTTGCCTGGGGCTGGGGTGTCGACGTCGTCGGCCTCGCCGGGCAGGATACCTCGTTCGCCCGGATCGCACATGGCGTGTTGAGCGCCGTGGTCATCCTGCTCGTTGCCGACCTTCTGTGGCATGCGATCAAGGCGGCGATCGATCGCAAGCTCGCCCAGAGCGTCGACCTTGGCCTGCCGAACACCGACGAGGCGCGCCGGCAGGCGCGGCTGCGGACATTGCTGCCGATTTTTCGCAATGTTCTGTTCGTCGTCGTCATCGCTGTCGCCGCGCTGATGGCGCTGGCGGCGATGGGCGTCGAGATCGGGCCATTGATCGCCGGGTTGAGCGTCGTTGGCGTCGCGATCGGCTTCGGCGCCAGAGCGGCAATTACAAGGGCACCGTCGAAGGCTTCAGCATTCGCTCGGTCAAGCTGCGGCACCACCGTGGCCCAGTCTATACCGTGCCGTTCAGCCTGTTGGGTGCCGTGCAGAACCAGAGCCGCGACTGGGTCATCGACAAGCTGATGGTCGGCATCACCTATGACAGCGATCTCGAGCGCGCTCGCAAGCTGATCAAGCAGATCGGGCTGGATCTGCAAAAGGACGAAGAATTCGCGCCGCTGATCCTCGAGCCGTTGAAGATGCAGGGTGTCGAGAACCTCGGCGATTTCGCGGTGCAGATCCGGATGAAAATGATGACCCTGCCGGGAGAGCAGTTCGTGATCCGGCGCAAGGCCTATGCCATGATCAAGAAGGCGTTCGACGAGAACGGCATCAAATTCGCCTTCCCGACCGTGTCGGTCACGGGCGAGGGCGAACCCGCCACAGCCGCCGTCGCACAGCGCGCTCTGGAACTGACCCGCCCCGCCGCCGCCGCGGCGGAATAGCGACGGGCGGAGCCGGCTCTCCAGCTATCGCAGGTCAGATCTATGCATCAGTTCCGAGCTTGCCTCCGGGCACCTGCTTCAGCGGATGATCAGCACGTCACAGGCCAGGGATTCGGCGAGGTCGCGCACATCGCCGGCATCCTCTTCAGTCGCTTCGAGGATCAGCAACCGACAATCGAGGTCGATAATCCGTTGCCGAAGTGCGGCTGGTTCGGCTGTTACGGGCTCGGTCTGAAGGCTCAGCGAACGCCCTTCCAGGAGCCCCGAAACCCATACCGCAAATTCGTCCGATTGGGCGATATCGGGGGTTCCGGCCACGGTCAAGGTGCCGTTGTGGAAGCCAGCGATTTGCGCTGCGATATCGATGGTCCGCGCTGACTGCGGCCCGCGACGGCGCAACAGGGTAAAGACCGATCCGCCGGTTTCCCAGTCGCGCTTCGCCAAGAGGAAAGGCTGGACGATGATCGCGGTCCATGACCAACAGCGTGACGAGATACGAAAATGATCGCCGATCGGGCGGGTCGCTGAGCCGGAGACGACAAAATCGTCCTCGCCGCGGAGCGCGCCCGGGGCGAGCGGGCCGCGCACAATCTCGAACGAGCACTTCAAGCCATGCCGCTCAGCCGCCGCGGCTAGCTCGCGCCACGCCCGTTCGGCGAAGGCGCGGAAGTGCTCCTCGACCTGCTCCCTGGTCAGCGGTTCGATCCCGGCGCCAACGGTGACCTGGCGCGCGAAGGGCAGGCCGGCGAAGCCGATTAACTCCTCGTCCTCGATGAAGATGCCGTGCAGCGGCACCCGCCACCGCGCCGCCAGATGCACCGCCGTGTCGATCGCCGTATCGGCTTCCGCTGCCGCGTCGAGCAGAACGACGACGCGTCGAATCTCTTGTGTCATGAGCCGGCCTGGGTAATGGCGGCACTCCGCCCGAGATCGGCGGCTTTGGCGGCAAAGGCGTCGAGCCGCGCGGCAATGCGGTGGTTGATGGTGCCCGCCGGGTAGTTGCCGTCCTCGCCAGGCTCGCCCGCCGGAAGACCGGTCAGCAATTCCAGACCCTGGTCGACCGTCTCGATCGGAAAGATGCGGAAGCTCTCTTCGGCCGCCGCGGCGACGACATCCTGGCGCAGCATCAGGTGCTTGACGTTGCTCGCGGGGATGATCACGCCCTGCCGCCCGGTGAAGCCGGCAACTCGGCATGCGTCGAAGAACCCTTCGATCTTCTCGTTGACGCCGCCGATCGCCTGGATCCGGCCGAGCTGATCGACCGAGCCGGTCACGGCGAGGGACTGTTTGATCGGCGCGTCGGCCAGCGCCGACAGCAAGGCGAAAAGCTCGGCGGCCGAGGCGCTGTCGCCGTCCACCCCGCCATAGGATTGCTCGAAGACGAGGCTGGCATTGAGCGAAAGCGGCCGCGTGTTGCCGAATCGCCCGCCGAGGAAGCCGCTGAGGATCAGCACTCCCTTCGAATGCAGCGCTCCGCCAAGAGCGACCTCGCGCTCGATATCGACGACCTCGCCGCGCCCAAACCGGATTCGTGCGGTGATGCGGCTCGGGTTGCCAAAAGACAGACCGCCGAGGGTGATCACCGAAAGTCCGTTGAGCTGGCCCACCTGCTCGCCGTCGGTCTCGATGCGGATCGTCTTGCGGCCGATCTCCTCCTGCATGCGGCGATAGACCCGGTCGCCGCGGCGGAATTGCCCGTCGATCGCCCTTTGCACCTCGGCCGCCGTGACGATAGCCTTGCCGGCGTCGGCAGCCAGCTGGTCCGCCTCCTGCAGCAGATCGACAATCTCCCGCAGCCCGGCGGACAGCCGATCGGCATCGCCGACGAGCCGCGCCGCCCGCTCGACGACGCGCGCCACCGCGCTGCGGTCGAACGGGAGCAGCTTTTCGCGGCGCACCACTCCGGCGATGAAGCGAGCATAAAGCAGGGTCGTTTCGGGCGTGCGCTCGACCCGGTCGTCGAAATCGGCAGCGATCTTGAACAGCTCCTTGAAGTCGTCGTCGAGCGAGCTCAGCAGGTAGTAGAGCGAGGGCGGGCCGAGCAGCACGATCTTGAGGTCGAGCGGGATCGGATCGGGCTGAAGCGAGACGGTGCTCGCCATCGTCAGCAGCTGTTCCAGTGTTTCGATGCGGATCTCGCCGGCATTGAGCGCGCGCTTGAGTGATGCCCAGCCGAAATTCCCGGCGAGCAGCCGTTGCGCGTCGAGCATCAGATAGCCGCCATTGGCGCGGTGCAATGCCCCCGGCGTCAACAGGTTGAAGTCGGTCACGAGGGTGCCGAAGCGAGCCATGTACTCGACCCGGCCCACCAAGGTCTGATGGGTCGGATTGTCCTCGTAAATCACCGGAGCGCCGCGCTGGCCGCCATTGTCGACGATGACGTTGACCTGATAGCGCCGGAAGCGCGCCTCACTCATGGCTTCTTCGACGGGAGCCGGGGTCGGCATGCCCTGCGGCGGTTGCGCCGGTGTCAGAAAATCGTCGGCGTTCTCCTTGATGTCGTGCTCGACGGCGTCGAGATGCTGCACGATTTCGGGCAGGTCGCGATAGCCGGCACGCAGCTCGTCCATCATCAGCGCGATCGCGGCACCCGTCGTGTTACGATTGAGCTCGCGTACGGCCTCCCGGCGCTCGCGCTCCCATTGCGGAACCTTCTGCATAACCGCTTCGAGCTCGCCCTGCACCGCTTCCAGATCGTGTTGGATCCGCTCGCGCTCCGCCTCGGGCAGCGCCTCGAACATCTCGGGGGTCAATACTTTGCCGTCGCGCCGCGGCGCCAGCGCCAGCCCCATCGGGGTGCGCAGCATGGTGATGCCCTTTGGCTCGGCACGCCGCTGCAGCTCGCCAAAGGCCTCTTCGTTGCGCTGCTTGAACTGCTGGTCGATGACGTCGCGTCGCGCCCGGTAGTCGTCGCGTTCGAAGGCCGCCGGCAAGGCGGCGCGCAACTCCTCGACAAGCCGTTTCATCGCCTCGCGCAACCCGTTCCCGCGTCCCGGAGGCAGCTGGAGGCGGCGTGGTTTCTGCGGGTCGGCGAAATTGTTGACGTAGCACCAGTCGTGTGGTGTCGGCGTATTCTCGGCACGCCGACCTAAGAGATCTCGGATGACGGTGTGCTTACCGGTGCCGCTGGCGCCGAGAGCATAGACGTTGTACCCCTTGCGCCGCATCGCGACGGCGAACTGCACCGCTTCGACCGCTCGATCCTGGCCGATCGGGTCCGTGAGGTCCTCGATCTCGCTGACCTGGTCGAAGGGCAACTCGGCCGGATCACAGGGCCGATAGAGCAGGGCGGGCGGAAGCGGGCGGCCGGGCTCGGCGACCGGCAGGCCGGCCCCGCCCGGGCCCGGGTTACGGTAGGTGATCGACGGTTCCGGTGCGGCCAAATTCGTGTCCTTTGATCTCGCTCCCCGATGCGGCTGCGCCGATTATGCCTGTCCCGGAGCCCCATCGCATCGTCGTCGTTGGGCTGGCGGCTGCCAGATGCTGACTTCTGCATCACCGAGGCGCGAGGCCGGCTCATCGGATTCGGAAAGCGTCAATGGCGTAACCGTTACGACGCGCCGCACCGCCGCCCGAGCGTGCGGCAAGCTGACCAAGCGGGCTGCGCCACCGCTTGACCTCAGCACCGCCTCCCGTGAGGATGCCGGCGGCATCGGCTCAAAACGAAAGAGAGTTTATCTTGTCCTCGGCTGCGGGACCAAATCAACACAGTGCACCGCACCTCGCACGCAACACAGCGAATTGCACGGCACTGACGCCGCTCGTTTTTTTGCGGCGTGCTGCAGCGGTCTATCCAGACAAGCTCGCTGTCGTCCACGGTGCCGCCCGGTTCACCTATCGCAACCTCTACAGCCGCTGCCGTCGCCTCGCAGACGCATTGCGCCGGCGCGGCATCGGGCTGGGCGACACCGTCGCCGTCATGGCGCCGAATGTTCCGGCGTTGCTCGAGGCGCATTACGGCGTGCCCATGGCGGGGGCGGTCCTGAACGCGCTCAACTATCGGCTCGACGCCCGTTCGATCACCTTCATCCTGGCGCACGGCCAGGCAAGGCTGCTAATCGCCGATCGCGAATTCGCGCCGATTGTCAGCACGGCGCTCGACGAGCTCGGCAGACCGCTGCCGCTCGTCGAGATCGACGATTCATCGGGCGTCTCGCTCGGCGGGACTGAATATGAGGCTTTTCTCGCTGAAGGCGATCCCGCGGCAGCGTGGGCCATGCCGAGCGACGAGTGGAACCCGATTGCGCTGAATTACACCTCGGGTACGACCGGTAATCCGAAGGGTGTCGTCTACCACCACCGCGGCGCCTTCCTGAATGCGATCGGCAACGCGATCACCTTCGGGCTCGATCGCCGTTCGGTCTACCTGTGGACCCTGCCGATGTTTCACTGCAACGGCTGGTCCTACCCCTGGGCAGTAACCGCCGTCGCCGGGACCCATGTTTGCCTGCGCCGCGTCGATCCGGCGCCGATCTTTGCGGCGATCGCCGAGCACCGGATCACCCATCTCTGCGGCGCGCCGATCGTCTTGAACCTGCTCGTGCATGCGCCTGATATGGTCAAGCGCCCCTTCGACCATGTCGTCGAGGTGGCGACCGGGGGCGCCGCCCCGCCCTCGGCAGTCATCGCGGCTATGGAGCGGATGGGCTTCCGGGTCACCCACCTCTATGGGCTGACCGAAAGCTATGGTCCCTCGACCGTCTGTGCCTGGCAAGAGCCGTGGGCCGAGCTGCCGATCGAGGAACGGGCGGCGCGCATGGCGCGTCAGGGTGTGGCCTGCCCGACGCTCGATCGTCAGCGCGTCGTCGATCCGCAAACAATGACCGACGTCCCCGACGACGGCAGCACATTGGGCGAGCTGGTATTGCGCGGCAACACCCTGATGAAGGGGTATCTGAAGAACCCGGGGGCGACCGAGGCGGCCTTCGAGCATGGCTGGTTTCATACCGGCGACCTCGCGGTTCGTCATCCCGACGGTTATGTCGAGATCAAGGACCGGTCCAAGGACATCATCATTTCAGGCGGCGAAAACATCTCTTCGCTCGAGATCGAGGACACGCTCTATCGCCACCGGCAAATCATGGAGGTGGCGGTGGTCGCCAAACCCGACCCGGTCTGGGGCGAGACCCCCTGCGCATTTGTGACGCTCAAACCGGATGCCGGCCCAGTCTCGGCCGAGGACATCATCGCGTGGTGCCGCGCCAGCCTTGCCCATTACAAAGTGCCGCGAACTGTGGTGTTTGGGTCGTTGCCGAAGACCTCGACCGGCAAGATCCAGAAATTCGAGCTGCGCGAGCGCGCCAAGGAAACTCTCCAGTGACCGAGCTGCCGAGCTTCGACCTCGCGGGCCAGGTGGCGCTCGTCACCGGCGCTTCGAGCGGGATCGGTCGCCACTTCGCCCTGCTGCTCGCCGCCGCCGGGGCCAAGGTGGCGCTCGCCGCGCGGCGGGTCGACCGCCTGGCCGAGGCGGCTCGCGAGATCGAGGTGGCCGGGGGACAGTGCTGGCCGATCGCCTGCGATGTGACCCGCTCCGACAGCGTCGCTGTCGCTGTCGCCGAGGCCGAGGCGAAGCTCGGATCGCTGACCATCCTCGTGAATAATGCGGGCGTCGTCGTCGCCAAACCGGTGCTGCAGCACACCGAGGAGGAGTGGGATTACGTTCTCGACACCAATCTCAAGGGCGCTTGGCTGATGGCGCGCGAATTCGCCCAGCACCTCGTCGATCGGCAACGGTCCGGCCGGATCGTCAACATCGCCTCTGTTCTAGGTGTCCGCACGATTGCCCGCCTGCCGAGCTATACTGCGGCCAAGGCCGGGCTGATCCACCTGACGCACGTGCTGGCAATGGAGCTGGCGCGCCACGGCATCCTCGTCAATGCGCTCGCGCCCGGCTATGTCGAGACCGATTTCAATCGCGAGTTCTTTCGCAGCGAGGCCGGCAAGAAACTGGAGGCGCGTGTTCCGCTGCGGCGCATCGGCCGGCCGGACGATCTCGACGGGGCCATGCTGCTCCTCGCCTCGCCGGCAGGGGCGTACATCACCGGGGCGGTGATCGCCGTCGATGGCGGACACGCCGTCGCCGCGATCTGATGCGCCATATCAGAAGTTCTCGGCCGCCAACGGCCTCCGTCAGCCCCGCGGCCTCGTCGGGAGAGTGAAACCGTGCCTCAGTCCCGTGTCCGGCAAGCGATCGACGCATTCGCCAAGGGCGAGATCGTCGTGGTGACCGACGATGACGATCGCGAAAATGAAGGCGATCTGATCCTCGCGGCGGTGCATACGACGCCGGAGAAGATGGCCTTCATCATCCGCAACACCTGCGGCATTGTTACTGCGCCGCTGACGGGCGAGATAGCACGGCGCCTGCATCTGGCGCCGATGGTCGCCGACAGCGAGGCAATCCACGGCACCGCTTTCACCGTTTCGGTCGATTACCGGCACGGCACGACGACCGGTATCTCGGCTGAGGACCGGACGGCCACGATCCGCAACCTCGCCAACGGCAACGCCGGCCGGTCGGACTTTGTGCGGCCCGGCCACGTCTTTCCGCTGATTGCCAAGGATGGCGGCGTGCTGATGCGCTCCGGCCATACCGAGGCCGCGATCGATCTCTGCCGGCTGGCGGGCATCGCGCCGGTGGCGGCGATCTGCGAGCTGGTCAACGACGACGGCACGGTGATGCGCGGGCTGCAGGTGTCGGATTTCGCCAAGCGGCACGGGCTGAAGCGCATGTCGGTCGCCGATCTGATCGCCTACCGGCAGGCGCGCGAGAAGCTGGTGACCCGGGTGGCCGAATTCATCGTCGCGAGCGAGATCGGCGAGCTGACGGGCTACGCCTATGTGACGCCGTTCGACAAGGTCCATCACTACGCCTTCGTCTATGGAACCATCGGCGAGGGCAACAACGTGCCGACGCGGCTTCACCGGGCCAACGTACTCGAAGACGTGTTTGGCGGCGCCAAGCCGATCCACGCCGCTCTGAGCCGCTTCAAGGCGGCTGGGCAGGGGGTTCTGGTATATCTGCGCGACGGCACATCGGGCGTCCCCGCCTCGACGATCGGCGAGGAGGTCACCGGCTCCGAGCGCGAGCGCAGTGTTCAGTGGCGCGAAGTGGGGCTCGGCGCGCAAATTCTGCGGGACCTCGGCATCTCCTCGATCCAGCTCCTGGCGACAAGCTCGCGCACCTATGTCGGCCTCGGCGGTTTTGGCATCAAGATAACCCAAACTGAAGCGCTCGAGGGCGATTAGGGCCGACGAAATGAAGCACGATCTTCGTAATCGGGCGATGCGCGAGCCAGGCAAACTGCATCACGCCTGGATCGTGGTTGCGGTCGTGGGCGCGGAATGACCTCCGATATCCGGAGTGCTTTTCCCTGACGGCAGGGAAGAAATTTGTTTCGGCATCCGAAATTCGCCCTCTCTGCATCAAAATCGATGCTCGGTCATGACCTTACGAGCCTGATGCAAGCCGGCCCGGCAGCGGAAATTTTTGGCGTCTGGCAGGGGAATGGCAGGGGAATTGCGCAAGAGGCCGCATACAAGCCAGACGCGGCCTTCGAAATCCGTTGGCGCGAGCTTTCGCTGTCGGCCAATGCCGCAGCGGCGGGTGTCGTCCTGTCGCAGCCGGTCCGACTGCCGGCGCGGTTGCCCGACTGGCCCGACTGCCCCGACTGGCCCGTCCGGCCCTCCGCGCACCCGCGCCGGCGGCGTTGGCGGTAGCCCATCAGTCATCGGCATCTCCGTGGTCCAACAGGCAGGCCGTTTCCGCACCCACCCTTGGCCGGGAATATGCCCCACCAATCCGGCAATTTTTGGATCGGCATCATCGCCTCACCGTGACGTTCTCACAGATCGCAAGCGGTCTGCAACAGGCTCGCGCGGCCGTTGACGGGCTTCCCTGCCCAATTCCCCGCGGCCGTGATACGGTGGCCCGACGGACCAGTGACCGCGGGGGTTACCCGATGCATCTCGGCTTTGTCGGCACCGGCACGATGGGCGCACCGATGGCCTTGTGCCTGATCGACGCCGGCCACGAGCTCACGGTCTACGATGTCCGGCCGGAGGCGGCGGCGGCGCTGGGCGCGCGCGGCGCGCGGACGGCCGCCAGCCCCATCGAGGTCGCCCGCGACAGTGAGGTGGTGTTCACCTCGCTTCCCGGCCCCTATGAGGTCGAGCGCGCCGTCCTCGATCCGTCGACCGGAATCCTGGCGGGGTTGCGGGCAGGGGGCGCCTATATCGACATGACGACGAACGCGCCGGGCCTGGTGCGCCGGATCGCCGAGGCGTGCCGCGCGCGCGGCGTCGACATGCTCGATGCGCCGGTCAGCGGACGCCCGCCGGCGATGACGGTCATGGCCGGCGGAGATGAGCCGGTCTTTGCCAAATACCGGCCGCTCCTCGAGGCGATGGCCGGCAACATCTTCCATGTCGGGAGAGCGGGTGCCGGCTGCATCGCCAAGCTCGTGACCCAATATCTCGGCTACACCAACTTCGTCGCCGCCCTCGAAGGGCTCCTGATCGGCGCCAAGGCAGGGATCGATCCCGGCGTCCTGGCGCGTATCGTCCCGCTGAGCGCCGGCGCCAGCCGGACCTTCGACAACATCCCGCGCTCGGTCTTGAGCGGCGCGTTCACCGCTGGCGGCACCCTCGACATCGTCGCCAAGGATCTGCAGCTCGCCTGCGATCTCGCGCGCGAAGTCGCCGCACCCGCCCATCTCGGCCTCCTCGCGCACGACGTCTTCAACCGCGCCCAGGCGCAAGGCTGGGGACAACAGGGCTTCCCGGTCGCCGCAAAGATCCTCGAAGCGATGGCCGGCTGCGAGCTGCGCGCGCCGCCGATCGAGGACGCGGCGAGCTACCGGGCCGAAGACCCGCGGCGCCCGGGCAGCCGCTAGGCGAGCGTGGTGGCGTATACCCCGATCTCGGTACACCCTCGATGCCCTCTTGCCGGTCGGCCGACCACAATCACGAATTGCATCGGCGATAGCGCATCCCGCCATGTGCAGCGAATCTGCAGCAAAATCTCGCCTATGGGTTGAAACATCTACCCTACCCGGCGCCGTACATGCCGGCCGCGGCGCCTGAGTGGTCGGAGCAGTTGGCCTCGACTAGCTGCAAACGCCGCTCGAAGTCCCTCGCCTCGATCGCCCGGACAAAGGTGTCGACCACCGCCGCGCGGCCGGCCGGCGGGATTGCCCGACCGGCCCCTGGCGAACAGCCCGCGCCGGTCCCGTATCCCCTGTTCCCCCTGTTTAATCAGGTCGAGATCAGGCATCGCCAACTCCGCCGCGATCGTCGCCGCCTCGCCCGGCGAGATCATGCCGCCGGCGAGTGCCGAGGTGACCGCCTTCATCGCGGCGGCGATGTCGGCCGCGCTCTCGATCGGCGGTAGCGCAAACTTGACCATGCGGTCGCGGCATGGCGGCAGGATGCGTTCGAGACAGAGCCGCATCGCGGTCCGGTCGCCGACGAGCGCCAGCTCGACGGCCTTGCGGGTCAACGCCTCGGCCTCTCCCGCGAGCAATGCCGCCGCGGCGATGGTCGTCTTGTTGCGGCAACCGACGCGGCGGCCGGCGGGGTTTCCCGGCCGGCCCTTCTCGAACGGCCGCCCGCGCACCCGCCCCGGCGGTCTTGATGCAAACCCATCAGTCATCGGCATCTCCTTGGTCCAACGGGCGGCCATTCCTGCAGCCACCCTCAGTCAGGATATACAATGCCAATTAGCCAATTTTTTGATCGTCATCGTCGCAACAAAACGATCGCTCTTCGTGCGTTCGGTCGCGCCCCCGGTTTTCCCAATCCGTCGGGCCAGGCGGAGAGGCGTCTGAATCCGACCTCGGTACCAGGCCCTCCGAGTTCCCAAGTATTTGTCCCGCAGCGGGCAGACTTCTTATTGGCATCTTTGAATCTAACCATGCACTCTAAGGCTCCTCCCGTTGGTTCCGGTGGCCACAACAGGTTGATATCGCCGCACTGTCGTCCACGCCGCCACGTCTAGCGGTTTT
>WNFC01010825.1_pt1 | contig 11182 bp, 13 predicted proteins | sample 5400541 | NCBI WGS metagenome assembly WNFC01 (sample SAMN13153342, study PRJNA577476) | soil metagenome | isolation source: 120 cm saprolite under Douglas fir tree site 2 hole 2 replicate 1 | place: USA:California | collected 2015-04-18
CGGCGTAGACCCCGGCCTTCTTGATCAGCGGCCCCCACTTGTCGATCTCGGCCTTGAGGTGCTTGCGCAGCGCTTCGGGGGTGGCGCGCTCGGGCGGCATGGTTTCGGCGCCGAGATCGGCGAAGCGCTTTCTCACCGTCTCGTCCTTGACTGCCTGCTGGAGCGCCGAGGAAAGCTTGTCGATCACCGGCTTGGGCGTGCCCTTGGGCGCGTACAGACCGTGCCAGATGCCGACCTCGAAGCCTTTGAGCCCTTCCTCGTCCAGCGTCGGCAGGTTCGGCAGCGACGGCACGCGCTTCTTCGAGGTCACGGCGTAGGCCTTCACCTTGCCGCTCTTGATCTGCGAAGTGGTGTTGGTGGTCTGGTCGCACATGAAGTCGACCTGGCCGCCGAGCAGGTCGTTCATCGCCGGGCCGGTGCCCTTGTACGGCACGGTGAGGAACTCGGTCTGGATGTAGCTCATGAACAGCATGCCGCACAGGTGCGACGCGGCGCCGATGCCGGCGTTGGCGTACGTCACCTTGTCCTTGTTCGCCTTGATGTAGCTGAGGAACTCCTTGAAGTTGTTGGGCGGAAAAGTCGGCCGCGCGATCAGGGTCATCGGCACGTCGTTGATGAGGCCGATCGGCTCGAAGTCGTCGATCGGATTGAAGCGCAGCTGCCGGTAGAGCCACGGGATGGTCGCCATGCCGATGTGATGGATGAGGATGGTGTAGCCGTCGGGCCTGGCGTTCTTCACCTGCTCGGGGGCGAGAATGCCGCCGGCGCTCGGTCGGTTCTCGACGATGATCGTCTGGCCGAGGGGCTTGCCCATCGCCTGCGCGATGACGCGCGCGACGGTGTCGGTCGGCCCGCCCGCCGCATACGGCACGAACATGGTGATGCTCTTGGTGGGGTACTGCTGCGCGAACGCGCTTGCGCAGAACGCAATTGAGGCGATCAGCGTCGTGACGAACGAGATCCGCTTCATCGTGGGCTCCGGTGGGGAAGGCGCAATTCTACGAAAGGGCAGGGTGGCGCGCCCGGCGGGATTCGAACCCACGACCCTTGGCTTCGGAGGCCAATACTCTGATCCGCTGAGCTACGGGCGCTTCGGAGAGGACGCGCAGGATAGCCCGATTTCCTTTCCCCGTCCACGCGTTAGCGCCGCAGCCCCCGTCCACGCGTTAGCGCCGCAGCAGCCACAGCAGCAACGAGACGACGGCAGACACGATCAGGCAGGTGACGATCGGAAAGTAGAAGTGGAAACCGCCGCTCTCGATGTGCACGTCGCCGGGCAGCCGTCCCAGGCCGAGCTTCTCGATCCAGGGCCATGCGAGACCGAGGACGATGCACAGGATGCCGAAGATGACCAGCCATCGCGCCATGTAAAATCATGCCCTTATCTAGTTCGAGGCAGACCTACGCCGTGAGCGACCACGATCCGAATGCGTCCTTCATCAAGACGCCTCGACAGTTGATCGTGGTGATCCTGCTTTCGTTCCTGGTGCCGATCGTCGCCATTATCCTGCTGGTGCAGCTGGTGGTGAGCCAGCCCGCCGCCGATCCGAATGCGATGACCGACGAGGCGATCGCGAAACGCCTGCAGCCCGTCGGCCGAGTAGAGTTCGGTGCCGCCGACGCTACCGCCGGCAGCAAAGAGCCGGCCGCCCGGAAACCCCAGGCAGCTGCTTCTGCAGCGTCTCAAAAACCGAATGGCAAGAAGGTATACGACACCACCTGCATGGTGTGCCACGCGACCGGCGTCGCCGGCGCGCCGAAGCTCGGCGACAAGGCGGCATGGGCGCCGCACCTCGTGCACGGCATGGATGCCCTGCTGCAGTCGGCGCTGAAGGGCAAGGGCGCAATGCCGCCCAAGGGCGGCAACCCGTCTCTTTCCGACGACGACGTGCGCGCCGCGGTCGAGTTCATGGTTTCGCAGAGCAAGTAGCCTGAACCTGCTTTTCATCATCGACCCGCTTGATTCGCTCAAGGCGTACAAGGACTCGAGCGTAGCGATGATGCGCGCCGCGCAGGCGCGGGGGCACGGGGTGCACGTCTGCGAGCAACCGAGCCTGCATTGGGCGAAGAATCGCGTCGCGGCCGGCGCCACCCGGCTGTCGCTGACCGATAACGACGAGGACTGGTACCGGAAGCACGAGTCGCACGCCAGGCCGCTTGCCGAGTTCGGCGCGGTGCTGATGCGCAAGGACCCGCCGTTCGACCTCGAGTACGTGGCGAGCACTTGGCTTCTCTCCGCCGCGGTGCGCGAGGGCGCGCGCGTGTTCAACGCGCCGCAGGCGCTGCGCGAGCACAACGAGAAGTTCGCGATTGCGGAGTTCGCCAGCTTTACGGTGCCCTCCCTCGTCGCGCGTGAGATGCCCAGACTGCAGGAGTTCATCGACGAGCACCGCGATACCGTGCTGAAACGGCTCGACGGAATGGGCGGCGCCGGCATCTTCCGCGTCCGGCACGACGATCCGAACCGCAATGTCATCGTCGAGACCATCTCCGATCTCGGCACGCGCAGCGTCATGGCGCAGCGCTACATCCCCGCCATCGCCGAGGGCGACAAGCGCGTGCTGCTCATCGAGGGCAAGGTCGTGCCGCATTGCCTCGCGCGCATTCCCCGCCCGGGCGACTCGCGCGGCAACCTCGCCGCCGGCGCGCGCGGCGTGGCGCAGCCGATCAGCGCGCGCCACCGCGAGATCGCCGAGGCGATCGGCCCGGTGCTCGCCGGGCGCGGGCTGCTGCTCGTCGGCCTCGACGTGATCGGCGACTGGCTCACCGAAGTGAACGTGACCAGCCCGACCTGCTTCCGCGAGATCCAGGATCAGACCGGGTTCGACGTCGCGGGAATGTTCCTGGACGCCCTCGAGGGGCGAATCCGGTGATCGGCATCCTGATCGTGACTCACGGCAGTATCGGCGAATCGCTGCTGGCGAGCGCCAAGCAGATCCTCAACAGCGAGCCGCCGCTCACCGCCACGCTCGGCGTTTCACGCAGCGACGACCCCGAGGACCTGATCCTGCGCGTCAAGCGCCTGCTCAAGCAGCTCGACGCCGGCGACGGCGTGCTGGTGCTCACCGACATCTTCGGCGCCACGCCGGGCAACGTGATCGCGCGGCTGCTCGAGGACGGGCGCGTCGAGGGGGTCTCGGGGCTTTCGCTCCCCATGCTGCTGCGCGTGCTCACCAGCCGCGATGGCTCGCCGAATCTATCACTGAGGGGGGCGGTGCAGCGCGCGCTCTCGGGCGGGACCGAGGGCGTGGTGCACATGAATAGCGACCGGTGCCTCGATGCCTAGCATCGCCTGCGAGATCGTCAACAAGCTCGGCCTGCACGCGCGCGCCGCGGCGAAGCTGACGCATCTGGCGAGCGGCTACCAGAGCGACATCTGGGTGTCGCGCAGCGGCCGGCGCGTCAACGCCAAGAGCATCATGGGCGTCATGATGCTCGCCGCCGGCCTGGGCGCCAGCGTGACCATCGACGCCGATGGGCCCGACGCGGAGCAGGCGCTGGCGGCGCTCGGCAAGCTGATCGCGGACAAGTTCGGCGAAGGCGAGTGAACTTCATCCTCTCCGGCTCGACGGTATCGGGCGGCATCACCGTCGGCTACGCGCACCTGGTGTCGACGGCGCGGCTCGAGGTCGGGCACTACGAAGTGCCGGAGGAGGACCTGGAGAACGAGGTCCAGCGCTTCGACGAAGGCCTGCGCCGCGCGCGCGACGAGCTGGGCGCGCTGAAGGCGCACATCGCGCCGAACGCACCGCCCGAGCTCGAGGCCTTCCTCAACCTGCACCGCATGATCCTCGACGATTCGGCGCTGTCGCAGGCGCCGCGCGAGCTGATCCGCACGCGGCGCTACAACGCCGAGTGGGCGCTGCTGCAGCAGATGGAGAAGCTCACCGAGCGCTTCGACGAGATCAAAGATCAGTACCTGCGCGAGCGCAAGGCCGACATCCAGCAGGCGGTCGAGCGGGTGCTGAAGGCGCTGATGGGCGGGCATGCGCTGCCCGAGCCGGCGCTCTCGCAGGAGCAGCGGCTGATCGTGGTGGCGCACGATCTCTCGCCCGCCGACATGATTCTTTTCAAGCGCCATCACTTCGGCGGCTTCGTCACCGACGGCGGCGGCGTCACCTCGCACACGGCGATCGTCGCGCGCAGCCTCGGCATCCCGGCGATCGTCGGCCTGCACCACGCCTACCAGACCATCAGCGAAGGCGAGCTGCTGATCGTCGACGGCGTGCATGGCGTGCTGATCGTCAATCCCGATCCGCTGGTGCTCGAGGAGTACAAGAGCCTGCAGTCGCAGCTCGGCCTCGAGCGCAAGCGGCTGAAGCTCCTCAAGTCCACGCCCGCCGCGACGCTCGACGGCACGCCGATCGAGCTCTACGCCAACATCGAGCTGCCGCAGGACATGGCCGAGGTGCTGGAGGCGGGCGCCGAGGGCGTGGGACTCTTCCGCACCGAGTTCCTGTTCCTCAACCGCAGCGACCTGCCGCGCGAGGACGAGCAGTTCGAGGCTTACCGGCAGGTGGCGCAATCGATGGCCGGCCGGCCGGTGGTGCTGCGCACGCTCGACATCGGCGCCGACAAGGCGATCCATGTCGGCGAAAACGGCGGCCGCACCATGCCCAACCCGGCGATGGGGCTGCGCGCCATCCGCTGGTGCCTCGCCGAGCCGCACATGTTCCTCACGCAGCTGCGCGCCATCCTGCGCGCCTCGCACTACGGCAAGGTGCGCATCCTGCTGCCGATGCTCGCGCACGTGCACGAGATCGAGCAGACGCTCGCGCTCATCCGCCAGGCGAAGCAGCAGCTGGACGAGCGCGGCGAGCCGTACGAGCGCGACATCGAGGTCGGCGGCATGATCGAGATCCCGGCCGCGGCGCTCGCGCTGCCGATGTTCATGCGGCGGCTGAATTTCCTCTCCATCGGCACCAACGACCTGATCCAGTACACCCTCGCCATCGACCGCACCGACGACTCCGTGGCCCACCTCTACGACCCGCTGCACCCGGCAGTTCTGACGCTGGTCGCGAACACGATTCAAACTGCGACCAGGGGAGGCGTCCCGGTCGCAGTCTGTGGAGAGATGGCGGGTGACCTGCAGCTCACGCGCCTGCTGCTCGGCCTGGGGCTGCGCAACTTCTCCATGCACCCCTCACAGCTCCTGCCGATCAAGGAGCGCATCCTGCGCACCAACCTCGCCGAGGTCCAGACGCACGCGCAGCGCGTGCTGCGCGCCACCGACCCGGCGAAGACGCGCGAGCTGCTCGCCGAACTGAACGCGTGAGCGGTCCGCTTCACGGCGTGCGCGTGCTGGATCTCACCACCGTGGTGATGGGTCCCTACGCGACCCAGATCCTCGCCGATTTCGGCGCCGACGTGATCAAGGTCGAGCCGCCCGACGGCGACGTCATGCGCTACGCCTGGCCGTTCCGCAATCCGGGCATGGGGAGCATCTTCCTCAACACCAACCGCAACAAGCGCTCGCTGGTCCTCGACCTGAAGCAGGCCGCGGCGCGCGCAGCCTGCCTCGCCCTTGCCGGGCGGTCGGACGTGCTGGTCTACAACATCCGCCCCCAGGCGATGGCCCGCCTCAAGCTCTCGTACGAGGAGGTGCGGGCGGCCAACGCAAAAATCATCTATGTGGGCTGCTTCGGCTACAGCCAGCGCGGCCCGTATGCCGCGAGAGCGGCCTACGACGACATGATCCAGGGCGCCGCCGGGATCCCGTGGCTCCTCAAGCGGCAGGGCGCGAGCGAGCCGCGCTATGCGCCGATGATCATCGCCGACCGCTCGGTCGGCCAGCAGGTGGCGAGCGCGGTGAGCGCCGCGCTGTATCACCGCGAAAAGACCGGCAGCGGGCAGCGCATCGACGTGCCGATGTTCGAGCACCTGCTGCAGCTGGTGCTCGGCGACCATCTGGGCGGCTACACCTTCGAGCCGCAGCTCGGCGAGCCCGGCTACCACCGCATCCTCGCCCCGGACCGCCGTCCCTACGAGACGCGCGACGGCTACGTCTGCGCGCTGATCTACAACGACAAGCAATGGAAGGCGTTTTTCGACATCCTCGGCAAGCCCGAGATCTTTTCCCTGCCTGAGTTTTCCACTCAGGAAGCGAGGAGCAAGAACTACAACCGCGCCTACGCCATGGTCGCCGAGGAAATGAAACGGCGCACCACCTCGCAGTGGGTCGAGGCGCTCGGCCGCGCCGACATCCCAGTGCAGCGCATGAACAGCATCGACGACATCGTCGCCGATCCCCATCTTGCGGCCATCGGCTACCTGGGGGTCGTGGAGCATCCGACCGAGGGCCGGATCAAGTCCCTGGCGGTGCCGTCGGAATGGTCGGAAACCCAGCCCGAGTACCGGCGTCACGCGCCGCGGCTGGGGGAGCACACGCGCGAGGTGCTGCGCGAAGCGGGCCTGCCGGAGGAGAAGATCGATTCGCTGCTGCGATCCGGAGGGGCAAAAGAACCTCCGCTATAATTCGCCGCGCGCCGATTTGATGTTCAGCTTGCGGGCGCCTAACAAATGCCGCTAAAGAGACTTACTTGAACGCACCCCCTGATCCGTCGTCCGTCGGCGCTGTAAGCGCGCGCAAGGCGCACTTCGACCAGCCGCTGCGCCTGCGCAGCGGCGCCGAGCTGCCCGCCTTCGACATCGCCTACGAGACCTATGGCACGCTGAATGCCGCGCGCTCGAACGCGGTGCTGGTGTGCCACGCGCTCAACGCGTCTCACCATGTTGCGGGGTTTTATGAGAGTGACCCCGGCAACTTGGGGTGGTGGGACAACCTGGTCGGACCGGGCAAGCCGCTCGACACGCGGCGCTTCTTCGTCGTCGGCTCGAACTATCTCGGCAGCTGCTTCGGCTCGACCGGGCCCGCCTCGCCCAACCCCGCGACCGGCAAGCCCTGGGGCGCCGATTTCCCGGTGGTGACGATCGAAGACTGGGTCGAAGCGCAGGCGCGGCTCGCCGACCATCTCGGCATCGAGCGCTTCGCGGCGGTGATCGGCGGGTCCCTCGGTGCCATGCAGGCGCTGCAGTGGGCGCTTTCGTACCCCGAGCGCATCCGCCACTCGATCGTGGTCGCGGCCGCGGCGAGGCTCACGCCGCAGAACATCGCCTTCAACGAGGTCGCGCGCCAGGCGATCATGACCGACCCGGATTTCCACGGTGGGCATTACTACGACAAGGGCGTGGTGCCGACGCGGGGGCTGCGCATCGCGCGCATGCTCGGCCACATCACCTATCTCTCGGGCGAGGCGATGGCGGAGAAATTCGGCCGGCTGCTGCGGCGCGGCAGGCCCGGCTTCGACTTCGACATCGACTTCGAGATCGAGTCCTACCTGCGCTACCAGGGCGACAAGTTCTCGACCTACTTCGACGCCAATACCTACCTGCGCATCACCAAGGCGCTCGACTACTTCGATCCGGCCGCCGACTACGGCGGCGACCTCACCGCGGCGCTCGCGCGCGCGAAAGCCGCGTTTCTCGTCGTTTCGTTCAATTCCGACTGGCGCTTCCCGCCGCCGCGCTCGCGCGAGATCGTGCGCGCGCTGCTCGACAACCGGCGCATCGTCTCCTATCTGGAGATCGCCGCGCCCGGCGGGCACGACGCGTTCCTGCTCGAGGATCCGCGCTACCACGCCGCGCTGCGCGCCTATTTCGCCAACATCGAGCTATGACCCCCTCCGGACAGGCGCTGCTCGCCGCGCGCCCCGATTTCGCCGCCATCGCGCAGTGGCTCGAGCGCGGCGCGCGCGTGCTCGACCTCGGCTGCGGCGACGGCGCGCTGCTGCGCTACGTGTGGCAGGCGCGCGCGGCGCCCGGCTACGGCGTGGAGATCGACGACGACAGCGTGATCGCCTGCGTGTCGAACGACGTCAACGTGCTGCAGGTCGACCTGGAGAGCGGGCTGTCGCTGTTCTCGGATCACTCGTTCGACTGCGTGATCCTTTCGCAGACGCTGCAGGCGGTGCACCATACCGAAGGCGTCCTGCGCGAGATGCTGCGCGTCGGGCGCGAGGCGATCGTCAGCTTTCCGAATTTCGGCCACTGGAGCGCCCGCGTGCAGGTCGCGCTCGGCCGCATGCCCGTGTCCGAGGCGCTGCCCTACGAGTGGTACGAGACGCCGAACGTGCACCACTGCACCGTCACCGACTTCGAGGACCTGTGCCGGCGCCTGGGCTTCCGGATCCGCGAGCGGCTGGTGCTGCACCATGGCAAGCCGGTGACCGTGCTCCCCAATTTGCTGGGCAGCCTCGCCGTGTACCGCTGCACCACGCAGTGAACACCCAGAAAAGCGCGCTGCGCGCGGTGGCGCTGTTCGAGGCGTTCAAGGGGGCGCTGGTCCTCGCCGCCGGCTGCGGACTGCTTGCTCTTTTTCACGGCGACGCGCAGGGCTTTGCCGACGCCTTGGTCGGCCGCCTGCACCTCAACCCGGCGAAGAACACCCCGCGGATCTTCCTCCAGCTGCTGGAGAATATTTCCAATTCCCAGCTGTGGATGCTGGCCGCGTTTGCCGCGCTTTACGCGGGCCTGCGGTTCATCGAGGCCTATGGCCTGTGGCGCGGCCGGCGCTGGGCCGAGTGGCTCGCGGCGTTGAGCGGCGGCATCTATGTGCCGGTCGAGATCTATGAGCTCACGCGCGGCGTGTCATGGATCAAGGTCGCAGCGCTGCTGCTCAATGCCGCGGTCGTCGCATACATGTGCTACGCGCTCTGGGTGTCGCGCGAGAAGGGCCGAAAAAGATGATCCGCAAGCTCAAGTCAGGCGCATACCGCCTCTATTCCCGCAAGATCAATCCCAAGACCGGCAGGCGGCGCAACCTCGGCACCTTCAAGACGCGCGCGGAGGCCGAAAAACACGAACGCGCCGTGCAGTTCTTCAAGCGCAGCGGCTAACTGCTTTCTTTGCCTGCGGAGCCGATCGACAAGTCGGCGAGCCCGGAGCGGATCATGAACCAGAAGAGGACCACGCCCGGCAGCGCGACGATCGTCGTCAGCACGTAGAAGTTCACGTAGCCGATCGCATCGATCAGCGCCCCAACTGTGGTGCCGGTGATGAAGCGGCCGGCGATGCTCGCCAGCGCGGAGAGCAAGGCGTATTGAGTGGCGGTGAAGCGGAGGTTGCACAGCGCGGAGAGGTACGCGACCACGGTCACGCCGCCGATGCCGCTGGCGAAATTCTCAAAACCCACGGCCGCGGCCATTCCGAGGTTGGTGTGGCCGGCCGCGGCAAGCGCGGCGAAGCTGAGATTCGACACCGCCATCAGGATCAGGCTGATCAGGACGGCGCGTTTCATTCCCAGCCGCTCGTAGATGATCCCGCCGACGAAGATGCCGATCAGTAGGGCGACGAAGCCGATACCGACATCGTAGAAAGCCACCTCGTCGTTGCTGAAGCCGAGATCCTGGAACAACAGCCGCAGCGTAAGGTTGGCGAGGGTGTCGCCGATCTTGTGAATCAGCACGAACAACAGGACGACAAGCGCTCCCTGGCGCTTCAGGAATTCCGTTAAAGGGCTGAAATACGCGACGATCGCCTCGACAACGCCGCGCGCCTTGGCGGGCTCGCGGTGCCGCGCGGGCTCACCCATCACCATGCCGACCAGCATCGCCGGGAGCGCGAAGGCAGCGCAGGCGAGATAGGCGGCGGTCCACCCGAGCCGGGCGGCGAGAACCAAAGCCAGCGCGCCGGCCGCGGTCGCGCCGATGCGCCAGCCGTACTGCGACATGCCGGACCCGACGCCGAGTTGGCGCGGCTCGAGCAGCTCGATGCGGTACGCGTCGATGATGATGTCGAAGGTGGCTCCGGCTACGCCCATCGTCACCGCGGCGACCGCGACGGCATAGAGAGATTCGCCCGGGTCGGCGATACCAAGAAACGCGACGGCAGCCATCACCAGCACGCCGACCAGCCATAGCCAGCTGCGCCGCTGCCCGAACCTGCCGATCAGCGGCAGCCGCACGTTGTCGACGATCGGTGCCCAGAGGAACTTGAAGTTGTAAGCGAGAAAGGTGAGCGCGAAGGCGGTTACCGCGCTCTTGGTGATGCCGTGCTGGGCGAGCCGCGTGGTCAGGGTCGCGCCGATCATCGCGAAAGTGAAGCCGGAGGAGATTCCCAGGAACAGCGCCGCGAGCGGCGCGCGTTCGAGGTAGGGGCCGACCCCACTACCCCAGCGGATAGTCATAGTCGATGGTTAGCGGTGCGTGGTCGGAAAAGCGCTTCGTCTTATAGATCGATTCCTTGCGCGCGGTGGCGGCGATCCCGGGGGTGGCGATCTGGTAATCGATGCGCCAGCCGACGTTCTTCGCCCAGGCCTGCCCGCGATTCGACCACCAGGTGTACTGATCGGGCTTCTCATTGAGGCGCCTGAAAACATCGACAAAGCCCAGCTCGTCGAATACGCCGGTGAGCCAGGCGCGCTCCTGCGGCAGGAAGCCGGAGTTCTTCTGGTTCGACCTCCAGTTCCTCAGGTCGATCTCCTGGTGCGCGATGTTCCAGTCGCCGCACAGGATGATCTCGCAGCCGCGTTGCCTCAGCTTCATCAGGTGCTTGAGGAAGCCCCTGAGGAAGCGGAACTTGGATTTCTGTCGATGCGGCCCCGCCGAACCCGAGGGCAAGTACACCGAGACCACCCACAGCTTGCCGAAGCGCGCCTCGACGTAGCGTCCCTCGGCGTCGAACTCGCGGCTCTCGAAGCCGCGCTTGACCTCGTCCGGCGCCCTGCGGCTATAGAGGGCGACGCCGCTGTAGCCTTTCTTCTCGGCGAAGGCGTGGCAGGTCTCGAACACCTTCAGGCCATGCAGCCTGGCGTCGAGGTCGATCTCCTGGCACTTCATCTCCTGCAGGCACACCATGTCGGCGCGCTGCGCCGCGAGCCAGCGGAACAGGCCTTTCTTCGCGGCCGAGCGGATACCGTTGACGTTGAGAGTGATGACCCTCAAGACGATGGGAAAGCGGAGACCCCGCCGTGCGCCGCCGACCACTGCGCCGGCGCGTGCAGAAACTTCTCGACTTCGCCGATCTGCGCCGACTCGAGGTAGCCGCCCTTCTTGACGAGCGCCAGCACGTCCCACCATGTGGCGAGATGATGCAGGCGCACGTCGAGATCGGCGAGCGTCTTCTTCGACTCGGGGAAGATGTCGTAGTAGAAGTTGACGAACACGTGCTCGACGATCGCGCC
>WNFC01019870.1_pt1 | contig 11181 bp, 15 predicted proteins | sample 5400541 | NCBI WGS metagenome assembly WNFC01 (sample SAMN13153342, study PRJNA577476) | soil metagenome | isolation source: 120 cm saprolite under Douglas fir tree site 2 hole 2 replicate 1 | place: USA:California | collected 2015-04-18
GGCGCATCTGTTCGAGATACGTCTGGCATCCGGGACACGCAATGAGGTGCTCTTCGAACCGCACTCGTTCGGCCGGAGGGAGCACATTCTCCAGATAGTCGGTCACGAGCTCCACCAGCTCTCGGCAGCTCAGCTCATCTGGAACGCTCATCTCAAGTCAGGCTCACGTTCCAGTGAGGTACCGCTCCAGCGCTCGCCGAACGCGAGAGCGACCGCGGTGTAACAGCACACGTTGATTAGTCTCGGTAATCTCCAGGATGTTACACACCTCCTCAGCAGTCCAGCCTTCCGAGTCCCGCAAAGTAACCACCTCGCGCTGGCTGGGCGGGAGTGAGTTGATAGCCGCGTGGATCAGGCTGCGCACCTCCCCCGATAGCAGCCGCTCTTCGGGCGCCGCACCCCAACCAGGTGGCAATGACGTCCAGTGCCCGGGCCACCTCGGCGCATCCGCTGGGAGAAAGCGCCCGGGCTCGACCACCGAGTCGAATGAGTCGGCGGTGATGGGATCCCACAACGCGGATAAAGGGATGGTGCGCTTCTCGCGCACCGCCCGTGTCCTGGCGGTGTTCACCAGAATTTGGAAGATCCAGGTTTTGAGGCGAGAGCGGGCCTCAAACCGATCGAGGCCCCGCAGCACCCCCAGCCACGTGTCGTGTAGCACGTCCTGCGCAACCGCACGGTCCCTCACGTACACGTTGGCCAGGCAAAGCATGACACTGTGATACCGGTCAATCAGTTCCACGAAAGTCTGCTCATCCCCGGCCCGCAGCAACTCGACAAGGCGCGTGTCATCGTCCACAGTCGCCACGCCGGCAACTTAGTTCGTAGCCAATCTCATGGAGCTAACGTAGTCCTGGACCGACCAGTCAAAGCTCGAGGTCCAGGTGTGGGCGGATGCGCCAACGTACCGTCCGTACCAGCAGGTGCGATTGCATCTGGACCTGGCATTGCCGTCCGGACTGAACGTCTTCACGTCACCAGTACCCGATGGGTTCACGCCATTGCTGCTCGAGGTCGAGCCGCTTGATGGGCTCGAGGTTGGCCAACCGGCGCTGCCCGCGGCGCTACCTTTCACCGTCGCCGGACTGGACGAATACTTCGTCGTCCACGAAGACTCCATCCGCGCGATGATCCCGCTGCGGTTCACAAAGAATCTTGGAGCCACCGTGATTACCCTGCGGATCGAGTATCAGGCCTGCACTCCGACTGTCTGTTTTCCGCCTGCCACGCTTCGCGTGGACGTACCCCTGAATGGACTGGACCTCATTCGTGACTGATAATTTTGAGTACGTTTCGCACGCGCGCCTGGAATATCACCACGGCTATCGCCACGCGTACCTCGGCGAGGTGCCCCAACCGGTTGTCTATGGCGTACAGGGCGGCTTGCGCGCCTACTATGGAGCCGGGGAGGGACCCCCTGTCGCCTCGACCCTTGACCATATCGTGGCGGCGGTTGCTGGTTGAATGTTCGGCACCCTTGCCGGCGCCCTGTCAGGGCGCAAGATTCCCTTCGACCGCAGTCAATTCACCGCCACCGTGGATGGGCGGATTGTTGGAGTAGGTCGAACGATTCGGATCGAGTCGATCGCTCTCCACTACGATCTGACCGCATCTCCAGAGCAACGCGAGACGATCGAGCGTGCGCTGCGGGTGCACCCCGAAGGTTGTCCGGCGCATCAAAGTGTCAAAGACGCCATCAAGGTCACCTGGGCCGCGACCCTCCGACTCGGCGAGAGTGTGGTCGAGGTGCGCGATGCGGCTTAGGGCCCGGTGACCAGATCGCGGACACCGGACTTGTGGAAGTAGACCCACAACCGAGCCCCGGTAGTGGCCGCGACCGTCGCGGCGTTGGCAGGCTGGCCGTCGACTCCTCCCAACCAAGGCAGCGGTTCCGATCCGGTGAGACCGAGGTACCTTGGGCCTCGCTGCCCAGGATCAATAAGACGGCCAATCGTCCAGATGGGTCGTCCTAGACCAGCTAGTGGAGAGCGAGTATTCGAACGACTCGCCGATTCGCGTGGGCCGGTCGTCCGCGACTGTGGGTCGTTGGCATGTTCGGGCGCACCGATCTCGCGCGCTACCAATGGTTACGGTCGAAGCTCCAGCTTCACGAACGACATTGGCGCGAAGATGCCGCTCGTTAGACAATGACTGCCGCGTGATTGTCCGGTGCGTTCCCGACAGTGTGCCACTCGACGCGAGTCCGTCGTCGGATCGGGTGACTCGCCAGGACACGTGATCACCGTTTACCTACATGGTCAAGCCGCGTGGGCGGAACCGACGCGGGCCAGCTGGTACTTTTCACGAGCCGTCCGCACACCGGCGAGAATCAGCGCCCGGTCGCCGGCGGTGATAACCCTGGCCTGCTCCGCGCGTAGGACCCACGCGGTGACGTTTCCGTCACGGGCTCGTCCAAATGGTAACTCCGTGTCGATGAAATCCAATAGTTCGGCGGTTTCACTGTCGAGGTACGCTACCGACAGGTATGCTTCAGTTTCACGCCAGGTCATGACAAACTCCTCTTCGAAAGCGATGTGTCGAGTCGCAGTCCATGTGGAGTGCTCGACAGGCCACTCCTGGCCGGTGCGTGCAGGCCGATTCGCCGACACGAGTGGTGTTCACGTGAGGGCTGCTCCGAGTACTCAGCCAATGGCAACAATGCGCACGCGGAAGGCACCTGCCGGCGCTTGAATCGTCACGTCCTCGCCGACAGACCGACCCAGCAGCGCCCGGCCTAGCGGTGATTCGTCAGAAACCAACCCGCGCCGAGAGTTCGCTTCGACCGAACTGACGATGCGGTAGGTATTGAGTGACTCGTCGAGGTCCAACGCGGCGACGGTGACACTCGATCCTAGCTCTATACGATCGACCAGCTCGTTCAACTCGGCGCTGAGGCGCTCTCGTCCGGGAGCCGAGAGATAGATGATTTTGGTGTGCACGGGTTGTGGTCCTCCCACCTGGCAAGTCCGCTGACTAGTCACGGACATCTGTAAACAGTCGCGCGATCGATGGGCGTCCGGGGTCCGGGGACCCCATGCCTAAAAGGCCCGAACGCTAGCGGCCGCAGTCCGGTGGCGGAAGGCCGATCGTGCCGAACCCTGGGCAGCCCGGACGAGCGATGAGGTCGCTGGGCTGCTGATTATTTGCGTGCACGATCATGGCATCGACATTGTCGCACGAACCCGATCAACAATCGCTCAACAATTGTGGATTCTGGCTCAAAATCCACTCTACGCACAACGTCGACAGCACGAGCGACCCGCCACGGGCGCGGTAGCTTCGTCTCGTCCGTCTTCACAGTTTTTTGACTGTGCGTGCCCCTGCTTTGAGCGGGCGTTGATTCGGCCGGGGTGACAATCAGGATCTGGCGTGAAAGTGAGCGCTATCTCGAGGAGGAGTCCAATGAGTTCAACAACCACCATCGAAGCTCGTCCGATCGGGAGCCTGATCGCGTCGAATCCACCCGGACCCAAGCCATCGTATTTCAGGGTGCTGGGCAACAACCTGCGCGGCTTCCAGGTGTGGTTGAGCCGAGATGGCCTGAACTGGATTCCAGCGGGCGAGTCGCATACCAGCTATCCAGAAATGGCCGCGGCGTTCGCCGAACACTACCCACGGCCAGCGGAGATTCTCGATGCCGTGCTTGCCGCTGCGTATGACGCGCAAACTGTAGATCCGCCCTTGTAGATCGCGTAGCACGTCCCACGGCGCGCTGCTGCTTGCCCACGAATCCGGACGGCTGGTTGAGGGCGTCTGGGGTTGGGCGTCGCCGCCGAGCAAGCACCTGCTGCACGTGTACATCGGCCGGCTGCGCAAGAAGCTAGAGCACACGCCCCGCCGATGTGGCGCGAACCGGGCCCGAGCCGAGGCCATAATGTAGACAGCGAAGACCGCTCAATGCGCCATCTCAGCGGGAGGCAGCCATGCTCGATGTGAAGGATTGCAGCGAGGCCGATCGACACGCGAATGGGCCAGCAGCAAATGCGCTAGATCGCAACCTCAGCGGCCGATAACCTGAGCTGCTGTGGACCCGAACATAGGGGCACAACCTGGTCAGTCACGCCAGGTAGCAAGCGATTCCTCTCCACACGCTCATGGAGAGACAGTGCCACCTATCACGCCAGGCGGTCGGGGTATCCGGCTGGTCAGGCACTACCTGGGCGAGCGGCCGCGATGGCCTGAGCGGGCGACCCTAACCGCACGCGATCCCGGGCCAAAGACAGCCGCGGGTCATCTGTGGCGCGACGTCAAGCGTCTGCTGATCGGGCAGCCAATTCCCACCACGCATGCCGCTAACGAACGGCTGACCAGACTCAAAGCGTTGGCCGTCCTTTCATCGGACGCAATCTCATCCGTTGCGTATGGTCCCGAGGCCGCACTGTTGGTGCTGAGTGCGGCGGGTGCCGGTGCGCTCGCCCTCAACCTGCCGATCAGCGCCGCCATCGTCGTGCTTCTGGCGATTGTGACTTTCTCGTACCGCCAGACGATCTTCGCCTATCCATCTGGTGGCGGCAGCTACATCGTCGCATCCGAAAATCTGGGCCGAATTCCCGGTCTTATCGCGGCGTCGGCACTGCTCATCGATTACGTCTTGACTGTCGCTGTTTCAGTGGCCTCGGGCGTTGCGGCGCTTGTATCCGCTGTGCCCGCTATGGCCGATGATATCGTGCCGCTCGGCATTGTATTCGTCGCGGTGCTCGCTATCGGCAATCTGCGCGGCGTGCGCGAATCGGGCGCACTGTTTGCGGCTCCGACCTACCTTTTCGTTGTGTCGCTGTTGGCGTTGGTTGCCGTCGGCGTGGTGCGAGTAGCCATTTTGCATGATCCGGCCGCGACCGGGGTTCCGCGCTCGCCCGTGCCCGGAGCTGAAGCGGTTGGCGTGCTGCTCATCCTGAAGGCCTTCTCCTCTGCGGTTGTACGGCCATGACCGGCATCGAGGCGGTTTCCAACGGGGTACCTGCTTTCAAATCGCCAGAGTCGCGCAATGCGGCTACCACGATGCTGTGGATGAGCGGCATTCTGGGGACGCTCTTCGTTGGCATTGTCGCCCTGTTCTTCGCCTATGGTCGGCAGGAATGGTTGTGCACTGGCGTCGCGAGCGTGGTCCACGCTGGCGCATCAAAGCGGCCATCAACGGCCTGGGTGCCCTGGCGTCGGCGATTGTGGCGCTGGTCGCGGGCGGCACCAAGTTTATTAGTGGTGAGCCACTCTTTCAACTGCTGGGCGTCGACGTCCGTGCGGGGTCCTGGATCGTCATCGCGCTCATCCCGTTCCTGATGCTCAACTTCCTGGGTATCCATAGACACTACCGACGTGCGGCCGAGGAATTGGCGGTCGAGACGCCCTTGTCGCCCGAAGCCATCCAGCATGTGGTCGTGGTGCCCATTGGCGCACTCAACCGGGTCGCGATCCAAACGCTGGCGTATGCCTGTTCGATGGCCCCCAACGTCATTGCCGTTCACGTATCCGATCTACCCGAGGAGATGGCGCGCATGCACCAGGCCTGGCGAACGCAGTGCGCGACTCATCCGTTTCTCGAGCGGGTGCGTCTGCGGCTTGTCCGTAGCCCCTATCGCACGTTGATCCCCGCGTTGATGTCCTTCATCGACGACCTCGATCAACAGCAGCCGGGCGCAACGATCACGGTGGTGCTGCCGGAGCTGGTCCCAGCTCATTGGTGGGAGCAGCCTCTGCACACCCAGACCGCCTTACGGCTGAAGGCGGCGCTCCTGTTCCGACCTGGAACCGTCGTGACCAGTGTGCCCTACCACCTCGAGCGCGAAGCTGGAACGGGCTTCGGCAGGTAGACCGTCGCGCGGTGTACGGCGTTGAGCTGATCCTCACGCTCATGGTTGCCGTGGCAGTCGTGGCCACGGCTGCACGGTCGCTGCGCGTGCCCTATCCGATTTTGCTTGTCGTGGGTGGACTGCTGGTGGCGGTGACGCCCGGCGTGCCGCACGTCGAGCTCGCGCCTGAGTTGATCTTTCTCCTGTTTCTGCCGCCACTCGTGTACGTTGCCGCGTTCGACATCTCGCCGCGCGACATCAGGGCTCAGCTCCGCTCGATTCTCTCGCTCGCAGTCGGTTTGGTCATCGTGTGCACGCTGGTGGTTGGCGCGATCGCACACGCCTTGTTACCCGAGATCGGCTGGCCCGTGGCCTTCGCCCTCGGGGCAATGCTTTCTGCCACCGATGCCGTCGCAGCCACCGCTCTCTTGCGTGACATTGGCGCTCCGCGGCGGGTGGTGACGCTGCTCGAGTCCGAGAGCCTGTTCAACGATGCGACCGCGCTGGTGGCTTACCAGGCGGCTCTTGCAGCAGCTGCGACGGCGTCGTTCTCAGTGACCGAGGCCGGCCTGCGCATTCTCGTCGCTGGCACGGGCGGCATTCTGGTTGGGCTTGCCGTCGGATGGGCAATCGTCCGGCTGCGGCGCCGACTGAACGATGCCCCCGTGGAAATCACCGTTTCCTTGCTGACGCCGTTCGCGGCATATCTGCTGGCGGATCGATTCGGATTCTCGGGAGTAATGGCCACCGTCACCGCGGGCGTGTTTGTGGGATGGCGCGCGCCGTCGATCATGGAGTCCAACACCCGTCTACGGGGGCGCGCGGTCTGGGAATTCCTGGTGTTTGTCCTCAACGGACTGGTCTTCATCCTGATCGGGCTCCAACTGTCGACGGTGCTCGGCGGACAACTGGATAGAGCACTTCCGCAGTTACTGGTTATTACGGCTGTCATTGCGGCCGGGGCGATATTGGTGCGACTCGCGTGGGCCTTCGCCGCGGCCGGCCTGAAATTTGGCCTGCGACACCTGCGGCATGCCGACGAACCACCGCCGCCCTGGGGCGAAACGTTTGTCGTGGGCTGGGCAGGTTTGCGCGGCGTCGTGTCGCTCGCGACAGCGCTTGCTCTGCCGCTCGCGACACCAGGTCGCGACGTGCTGCTGTTCGTCACGTTTGGTGTGATCCTGGTGACACTGGTCGGTCAGGGACTCTCCTTGCCGCTGGTGACACGGTTGCTACGGATCGGCGGCGACGGCAGCGCCGGACGCGAGGAGGTCCACGCCCGCACGGTCGCCGCCGAGGCCGCCGTCGCGCGTATCGAGGAGCTCGTCCGGGAATGGCCGGGGCACCTTCCGCTGATCGACACGCTGCGATCGCAGTACGTTCATCGGGCAACCCATCTGGACGACGCCCGGTTGGGCGGCGATGGCTCGAATGATCCGGTTCGCGACGCGCACGCCGAACAGGAGCTGGTCGAGCACCGCTTGATACGTCGCGCAGTGATCGATGCCGAGCGCGATGCGGTGCTCAGATTGCGTGACCGCGGCGCAATCAACGACGAGGTGTGGCGACGGATTGAGCGCGACCTGGATCTCGAAGAGTTGCGTATGGAGGCCTGATCTAAGGCAAGGCTGGAACGCCAGCCAGGTCCGGCCCTGTTGACAATTTTTTGATCGTGCTCGCCCTGCCATTGATCGATCGTTGACCGCTGGTCTCAGATACTTCTGCACGTACGTCAGGAGAATGGTCAGTCAGGTGAGGACTTCGGCGTATGCTGGTGTGCCACATCAGCGCCGCGGCCGTACTCGACGATCGGAGCCTGCTGGTTGGCCTCATCACCGGCGAGGAGCTCGTACGCGCCGAACTGCCGGGCTGGGACCGCACCCTCGAGTGCGAGCTCGGAATCCGCGAAAGCCTCGAGCCCTGGCAGCCGACTGACAAACAGTCGGTCTCGACCGCGCGGGATCTCATGCGGGTCGGTGTGGTGACCGTAATGGATCACGAACCAGAAGCCGAGGCCGCACAGCAGCTCCAGGGCCAGGCTGCGGACCACGCGGTGGTCATTCGCAACGGCACACCAGTCGGACTCTTCAGAAGGTTTCGCCCTGAAGAATTCGGCGCCCCTGGCACGCAGGATGGAAGCCCTGACGCGCTCTACACCCCCGCAGTGGTCCGTCGGCTGCGGCGCTCGCGAATCGTCGGCAACGAAGCCACTACCCGTGGTCTTCAACCTGCCGCTCAAGTGGTCAATCTGACCGACCGCAGCGTCGTGATTCGATGCGCAAGCGACCGGTGCCACTCTGTGGAGTTGTATTCAGAGCGTACGGGCCACACTTGACGATGGGTCAGGCATTCTGCGGGTCGCGTCGCTGGCAAGCGCAGCCGACGACGTGCGTTGAATACGCTGTATTGGGATTTGCCGCGCAGGTACTTCGCTGCGCCTCCTTACCGCACCACGTATGCCGCGGCCAGGCCGAAGAGCAAAACGCCGGCCGTGGCCAGACCGAGCAGAACCAGCAGCACCCAAACACCTGTCGAAGGTTGATCACGCTTCGCACTGTGCACAGCTGTAGTTGATCCCAGCGGGCGTGCGCAGAACCCGCACGCGGTTTTGCCTGGTTGATTGCGGCCACCGCAGCCAGTGCAGCGGCGCGATTCGGAAGCCTGGAGGCTGGTCCGCGGCTTACTAGTCACGATGGTTTCCAGCTTACCCACACCAGGTCACGACAACCCTTGCGTGAATAGCAATCGTCGATCAGCAGCCCGGGCGGAGTGACTGGCCGGAAGTTCCTGGCCGCCGAGTTCGGACCAGACTCGCCGACAGCAGGTGTACACATCGAGCCCGTACCAGCGCCCACTTCGGGGATCGAACGCGTCCATGTGCTCGATCCGCGCCACCGCGCACCCGTGATGTTCGGGTGAGGTCAGCTCGGAGTACTCGGCTGAGTGCAGCAATTCGCTCGCGGGAGGCTTGTATGCATCCATAGTCGTCTCTTTGGTCCACCTCTTGGGCTCGAGGCGACATTGTCTCACGTGCTCGATCAATATGGACGCAAAGCGGGCCAGCTCGTGCTCAAAATCCTGTCAACGCTCGGCCACATCCCTACCCAGGGCCATCGTCCCGGAGCAGCGCATCGTACGTCGGGACTTCGCGGCCGCGAGCAGGGATAATGCACACGGCGCGCCGATGGTCCGCGTCGAGCTCATGCACTCCCGAGTACGAAGCGCTAGCCCGTTGCAGGTGGCACGACCCACCATTGGTCCGGCACGCGGCCGCGGCGGTTTGCTCTTACCGCTTTCAAGATCAAGCCGAGAAACCCTGCGTACCAACTTGTGGGCCCTGCCGACCCTTTATGGTGGTGCTGATCACCTGTTTGTTTGTCATGACGTACCCGTCTCGATCTCGAGGCAGACACGGGCCGACTCGCGCTGCCATCCTGGGTCAGCTCAGGTGGACCAGATGTCGCACGCCAGATTCTGATCGCGATCGCCGCCGCCGTCATCACGGTGGCCGGCGTGGTGTTCTCAATCACCATCCTGGTCCTCCAACTTGCCTCGCAGCAGTTTGGCCCGCGCCCGCGCATGCAACTTCATCCGCGATCTCGGCACGCAGGCCAGCCTGGGCGTCTTTGTCGCGACGTTCGTCTACTCGGTGCTCGCTCTCCAGTCAGTGCCCGACCCTCCGCGCAGCTTCGTACCGCACCTGTCGACGAGCGTGGCAGTTGGCCTCGTATTGGTCGATCTGGGCGTGCTGATCTACTTCATCGACCACGTGGCGAGGTCGATCCAGCTGACCTCGGTCGTGTCTGGTATCGCGCGAGACTTTCGAACGACCCTTGCCCAGCGCCAGGCTGACGAATGGCAGCTGGTGCAGATTGGTCGGGATCACGACGATTTCGATGAGCTCAGTCGTCTGGCAGACCTGGGTGGCTCTATCGCCGCGCACACCAGTGGGTTTTTGCAGGCGGTCGGGTACGAGCGTCTGGTCGCCATTGCTGCCCAATCGGACGGCGTGATCCGTCTGCTCCACCGTCCCGGACACTTCGTCGTCGCTGGGCAACCACTCGCCCGTGTCGTCCCCTTGAGTGCAGTGGGCCCTGTATCGCGGGCGCTCGTGCGAACGCACATCGTGGGACCCAACCGAACCCTGACGCAGGATCCGGGCTTTGCGATCGATCAGTTGGTAGAGGTGGCACTGCGTGCTCTGTCGCCCGCGGTGAATGACACGTTTACGGCGTTGAACTGCATTGACTGGCTCGGCGACTGTCTGTGTTACGCGTACAGCCAACCATTGCCGAGCGGCATCTACTGCGATGATGGCGGCAACGTGCGGGTCATCGAGCCGGTGATCGACCACGAACGCTTGCTGAAAGGCGCTACGGACAAAATCCGCCAGGCCGGACATGGGATGCCGGCGATCCTCATTCGCCAGCTCGAGAACCTACAGAAGGTGATGAGGCTTGTGTCGATGCCTGGGCAACGCGAGATGGTGCTTCACCACGCCCGGATGGTGCTTGGCGCGAGCGAAGCATCTGTCGGCGAGGAGTCGGACAGGCGGGATGTGCGAGCTGCCTACGATGTGCTCCTGGCGATCACCAGCGACATGTGGGACGACTAGCCGAGCCGCGGTCCTGTTGATGAGAGAATTTTGACTCGTGGGCCAGCCGCGTTGATGCAATTTTGAGCGCACAGAACCGACAATGGTAGCTATGGACATCGTTACGTTCGTCAGCGCGCTCGCGCTCGGAGTGATCCTCTTCGCCGCACTGCTGGGCTTGATTTCAATCGTCGAGGGGACAGCCCCACGCGAGTCAGTTGAGCATCTGGTATCTGGTTCGGCACGTCATTCCTGAAGTCGGTAGCCAACCGCTGGCTCAGTCTTGATGAGGTGCGTACCCAGTTTCTTGCGTAAGGAAGTAATCACCGGCCGCAAGTAGTTGACTTCGTTCTCGAACTGCGGTCCCCAAACACGGCTCAAAAGCAGCCGGTGAGTGATGACGCGTCCGGCCGACAACGCCAGCTCCCTGAAAAGTTCGTATTCAATGGGCGTGAGGTGGACATCCTCGCCGCGTACGCTTACCAACCGCCTGTCAACGTCCAATCGCAGGTCGCCAAACTGCAGGACTGACTGCGTCCCCGCGTGGCGCATGGCCACACGGATACGGGGGCACGGCCAGATCGAGCAAGACGACGTCAGGACGCCAAGCCTCGACTTTGCTCACACCTTCGACGCCGTCAGACGCAACTTCAATCTCATAGCCCATTAATTCCAAGCCGTGCCGAACCGCAGTACGGACCTCAGCCTCATCGTCGACCACCAGGACTCGAGTGGGCACGTTCTCAGGCCGCCGAGAAAGGCACGCGGGAGCTATCTTGGTTGGAGGAGTTCGAAGAGGTC
>WNFC01027754.1_pt1 | contig 11181 bp, 7 predicted proteins | sample 5400541 | NCBI WGS metagenome assembly WNFC01 (sample SAMN13153342, study PRJNA577476) | soil metagenome | isolation source: 120 cm saprolite under Douglas fir tree site 2 hole 2 replicate 1 | place: USA:California | collected 2015-04-18
AGCATTGGAAGCTGATCCGTCGCGTCCTGGACACTCAACACGTTCAGCGGCCAATCGCCAACGGTCCCTCCCCGGAGGTGCGGGTGGTGGAAGGATGCGCCGAAATACGCATGAAGCGTGATCGGAGGCACGCGCACCACCTGTTGCTCAGGCCAGGTGAGCTGCCATGTTGCACTCATCCCGCCGTCGTCTGAGCGCAGGAGACCCGTCTCGCTGACCGTTCCTGAGTCCAGGAGCAGGTATGTGTTCACCTCGCTCAGCGCTTGACGTGCGACCGGCGACAACAAGTCGACCTCCTGAGCGAAAACGGCTTCTTTGTCCCGACGACTCACGACATCGCCATGCACACCATCCCTGAGATCGATGAAGTGATGCATCAGGCTCGTGAGGTGTGCCGGGACCATCAAACGTTGCGAGCCGGTACTTGCGACTGACCCGACACCGACCTCTGCAGAAGTCGATTGATGTCGCTTGGCGAAATGATTCCCACGAGCCGCCCTGCATCGATGATCAATGTGCGCCCTTCGCTGCAGCCCTCGGGGAGGCCCAGAAGCTTGGTGACGGGGTCGGCCGGGCCGGCGGTGGACACCTTCTCGAGCGGACAGATGATCTGTTTGATGAATGTCGTCGGACGAGCCTCGGGCGCCACGTTCTTGAGCGCTGTCAGGGTCAGGAGCCCGCTGAGGCGGCCCGCAGCGTCGTGCGTTGGAAAGGTCGAGTGCCGGGAGGCAAGCACGTAGCCATGCAGCGCGTCTTCGACGCTGATGTCGTCGGGCGCCTGAACAGGATTGGGCGTCATGACCTGGGCCACGGTCAAGCCGGAAAGCGCTTGTCGAATCAGGCCGCCGACTTCTTCGGAGCGCGCAGCGCTCAGGAGGAACCAGCCGAGGAAGACCGACCACACTCCCCCGATCAGGCTGCCGGCGAACACGAAGGTAGCCAAGCCGTAGGCAATCAGCAGATACGCGAAGCCCATGCCGATGCGAGCGGCGATGCGTGTGGCTCGCAGCGAGCGAGATGTTGATGTAGCCCAGCCACGACAGCGTTACGGCGAACAGCCCCGGGTGCGCGCCACCGCCAACCGCGACGGCAACGAGATAGAAAACGGCGCCCAGGACCAGGCTCGTAAGGGGGCCCACGAAAGTGATGAGCGCTTGCGAACCGGGCGAGTTGGTTTCGCTGCTGAAGCGCGACACGCCGCCGAACAGCCACAGTGTGATCCCTTCGACCTTGACGCCACGCCGCACCGCAACGACGGAATGAGCAAGCTCGTGGGCGAGCAAGGAGGCCAGGAACACGAAGGCCGAGACCACGCCGGCGGTCCAGTAGGCGCTGGAAGCCTCGCCGGGCGCGGCCGGCGGCAGTATGCTGGTCGCGAGACTCCACGCGATCAGGAATGCAACGACCAGGAGGCTCCAGTTGAATCCCACGTGGATGCCGAAGATGCGGCCGAGGCTGATGTTCTCGTTCATGTCACGTGCAGGATGCGCTCAATGGGCGCATACCTGCATCCGTCGGACGACTGGTTCATAGACCAGTCGTTTGACAGAAGATCCGGCGCCGATGGGCTGCCAGGCTGGGATGGTCGCAAGCCATCGGTTACACGAGGAGCGTTGACATGATCTCGTCACGCAAGAACGGCAAAGACTCGGATAATCGCACTCTGGATGCGGTGTCTCGGAATACCACCGAGCAGGTCGACAAGGCAAACGCGAGCGCCCGGACCCCGGTCGTTTTCGTGCACGGCCTGTGGCTCCTCCCCAGCAGCTGGGATCGCTGGGCCGCCCTCTTCGACCAGGCCGGCTACGCGCCTGTGTCGCCAGGATGGCCCGATGACCCCGAGACCGTCGAGGAGGCCAACGCGCACCCGGACGTATTCGCCCGCAAGTCGGTGGGACAGATCGCAGACCACTACGCCGAGGTGATCGGCGGGCTGAAGAAGAAGCCCGCGGTGATCGGGCACTCATTTGGTGGACTGATCACTCAGATCATCGCTGGGCGCGGCCTCGCCGCGGTCTCAGTGGCGATCGACCCCGCGCCGTTCCGCGGCGTGCTGCCGCTCCCGATCTCAGCGCTCAAGTCGGCGTTGCCCGTGCTTGGCAACCCGGCCAACCTCTGATCATCGAAGGCGTAAAGGACCACACCGTGCCGCTGGCTGTTGCCGAGGCGGCGTACCAGAAGCAGAAGCGCAACCCGGGCGTAACTGAGATCGTTGAGATGCCCAACCGCGGGCACTCGCTGGTCATCGACGCCGGCTGGCGCGACGTGGCCGACACGGCGCTCGCATTCGTGAAGCGGTTCGAGAAGTAATTTCGCCGGCACCCGGGTCAAACCGGGTGCCGCAATTCAGGGGAGGCCAGCCGGGCCTAGACTTGCGGCCGGGTGGCCCAGGGGAAGTCCGCGACTCGCCTGTTTGGGCGCGAGCGCGAGATCGCGTTCGTCCAGGATCTGATCGATCGCGCCGGCTCGACCGGGAGCTCGCTGCTGGTGCGCGGCGAGGCCGGCATCGGCAAGTCGGCGCTTCTGGCGGAGGCGGCCTCACGGGCCCGCGAGCACGGAATGCTTGTGTTGACCACGGCGGGCGCTCAATCAGAAACGCATCTGCCATTTGCCGCTCTCCACCAGCTGCTTCGCCCTGTACTGGGCGGAATGAGCGGTCTGGAACCCGTGCAACGGGCTGCCCTCAGTTCTGCTTTTGGGCTGACTGACTCCGCGGCAGCGAACCCATTCATGGTCGGGCTGGCGGTCCTCGAGCTCCTCGCAGAAGCCGCCACCCGGTCGCCGGTGTTCGTCGTCGCGGACGAGGCCCAATGGCTTGATCCTTCGTCCTGCCAGACGCTTGCATTTGTGGCGCGGCGAATCGAAGCAGAGCCGATCGTCATAGCGTTTGGAGTCAGGGACGGGCTCGACAACCATATTGACGGAACAGGAATCCCCGAGCTGCGCCTAGTCGGCCTTGACGGCGAGTCGTCGAGGGCGCTTCTCGACGCAAGCACTCCACGACTCCCAGCTCAGGTCCGGACCCTGGTGCTCGACTACGCGGAAGGCAATCCTCTTGGGCTACTCGAGCTGCCGACTGCTCTTGACCCTGACGTCACGCATGTGGCGACTCCGCTTCCGCTGAGCCAGCGCCTCGAGCGGGCCTTCAGCGCGCAGGTCTCAGACCTGCGCCCGCCACTGAGCACGCTGCTGTTGCTCGCGGCCATTGATCCCGAAGGAACTCTGGCCGAGTTCGTGCAAGCGGGCCAGTCAATCGAGCAAACAGCCCTCTCCATTGACTCGTTCGCTCCGGCGCAGAAACTGCGGCTCATCGTGATCGAGGACGAGCGGGTCCGCTTCCGGCATCCGTTGCTTCGCTCGGCCGTCTACCAGGCCGCCGGCGAGGCCGAGCGGAGGCAAGCTCATGCCGCGCTTGGGGATGTTCTGGACAACGACCCGGATCGGCGCGCGTGGCACCGGGCCGCAGCCGCCGTCGGTCCCGACGAAAGCCGTGCTCAGGATCTCATCAGCGCAGCAGCAAACGCGGAAAGGCGGGGGGCCCTTGACGTGGCTGTGGCGGCAATGGAACGAGCGGCAGCGCTGTCGCTCGATCCGCGTCGGCGAGCCGCGCGGTTGGTGGAAGCGGCGGAGATCGCACTCGGAGCCGAGAGGGGCCAAGAAATCGCTGCAAGGCTTCTCGCGTCCGTCAACCTCGCAGATCTCGACCCAGCGCGCCGGGCGCTGTTTGGGTGGCTCCAGGACGTTTATGGGCCTTCATGGTCCGGCTCAGAGCAGGTTCGTTCGTTTGTGCACGCGGCTGACGAAGCCAGATCGTCCGGAGATTCACTACTCGCGCTGAGGCTGTTCTCGCAGGTTGCCCTCCGCGTCTGGTGGACTAATCTCGACCTCCAAACTCGAGAGCTTGTAGTGGGCGCTCTGGACCGACTGGAGGTCGAGCGCGACGACCCACATTTGATCATGTCTCTCGCGTTGGCAGCACCTGTCGAGCGCGGGGCGATCTTGCTGGAGCCGGTGAGGCGTCTGACGGCTGCGCCCGTAACGGACGCAATGACCGCTGTTGTACTCGGGCAGGCGGCCCAAGCCCTCGGGATCTTCGATCTCGGCCATCGGATGTTCTCGTCAGCCATACCCATTCTGCGCCGGCAGGGGCGGCCTCTCTTGTTGGTCCAGGCACTTACCGAGCAAGCCTGGGCTGCTGTCCACCTCGGGAATATTGCCTCCGGTTTGCCCGTCGCCCATGAAGCAGTTGACCTTGCCATTGAAATTGGGCTGCACCGCTGGGCAACGGCGGCCCGCCTTGCGGAAGCAAGTCTCACCGCCTTGCGCGGCGACTTCGAGCTCGCCGAGTCGCTGGCCGCGGAAGCGGAAAGCGTGCTGCTGCCCATGGGCGTCAAACCGTTGCTGGCGCTGGTCGAGCTTGCCCGCGGACGCAATGCGCTCCTTCGTGGTGATCACTCAGTCGCCTATGACCACCTGAAGCGCATCTCCAATTCCAAAGACATCGCCTACCACATGTACGCCCGGTTTTGGATAGTGGCCGATCTTGTCGAAGCGGCGATTCAAAGCGGCCACGAGCAAGAAGCCCGAGACGCGATTGCGACGCTCGAGCCGGTGGCGGCACAATCCCGGTCTCCGGTGCTCGAGATCGGTTTGAGGTTTGCGCGCGCACTGGTCGCCTCCGACACAGAAGCTGAGGGGTTGTTCCAGGCCGCGATCACCGAGGACACCAGCCTCCCCTTGATGGTCGCGCGGACCCAGCTGGCGTTCGGCCTGTGGCTGCGACGGCAACGGCGCATCGCCGAGTCACGCGGGCCGCTGCGCGCCGCTCGGGATTCATTCCAGGCGATGGGCGCCACCCCATTGGTCGAGCGCGCAAGCCGGGAGCTGCGCGCCTCTGGCGAGAGCAGTCCCAAACGTTTACCGCGAGCTTCCGATCGGCTCACCCCCCAGGAGCTTCAGATCGCCCAGATGGCCGCCGGCGGCATGTCGAACCGCGAGATCGGGCAGAGCCTGTTTCTCTCGCATCGCACCGTCGGCTTCCACCTTTATCGGCTGTTTCCCAAGCTCGGCATCACCTCGCGCAACCAATTGCGTGGGGCGCTCGAGATCGAGGAGCTGACCGCTTAGCGCGCGGGACTTGGGGCCATCGGCTTCGTTGCGCGCACAGCGGATCGCAGGCCAATTCCTCTGACGATCAGCATCAACCCGAAGAGGACGAGCCAGAACCCGAGGAAGATCGTAAGGAAGAAGAGAGACGACACCGGAAAAATCACCACCACTCCGCCGGCGACGATGCTGAGGATGCCGGTGATCGCGATCCACGGCCGCCATCGAACGTCCGAATGTCCGATTGCGAGGAAGAGCTCGATGACACCAAGAGCGATCCAGTAGATGCCGACGAGGGTCGCCAGCACCAAGAGTGTCAGACCTACGTGACCCAACAGATAGATCGCAACCACGAAAGAGAAAACGGACAAAAGCGCGATCAGTGCCCTGAGCCATCCGCTCTCACTCGGAATCGCAAACGCGAAAACAAACTGGTAGACCGCACCCACCAACAGCTGTGCCGCAAAGATGATCGCGATCACTACCAGCGTTGAGCTCGGCCACGCGACCGCAATGACGCCGGCCAGCAGTGACGCGACACCATAGGCCACGATCCATCCCCAGGCGCTCCCAAGCCGTGCAAGCATCGCTGTCATTTCGCCACCCCGCCTCGTATCCATGGGTTTCCTCCTGGTCGCCCCGATGGCCGGCATCGTGACCCATTGTTCCGACCAGGCGACGGGTTCGCTTCAGTCAAACGACTGGTTTCAAGCGAACAACGAGGACTAGTGCCGGGTGCGTCGTGGGCACATGTCGTTAGAACGGCAGCCTCTCATCGTTGGAAGAGCCCGGTCGGGGCTACGGTGCTGGAGGGCAAAGACTGGGGTCCGGTTCCCACCTGGTTGTTCGCGCTTATATAAAACGCGTATGAGGTGCCGGTGGCCAGCCCTTCGACGATCACCGTCTCCGGGACCGGCGACCCACTGACCGCCACCACCTGGGCGATCGTGCCTCCCGCGTAGACCGTCACCGTGTAAGACGTGACTCCAGAGCCTCCATCCCAGGCTGGAGCCGACCAGCCAACTGTGACCAGCCCCGGCCCTGGAACCGCCGTGACCGCCGTCGGCGGATCGGGCACCTCTGGCGGGACGGGTCCTGTTACTCCGACGACGCTCAAGTACGCGGCCGCTTGACCGGTCGCACTACTAAGAGTGTTCCAGCTGTCCGCGCCGGACAGGGTTCCGGCAGCTCCGCCTTCCGATAGGACACCTGTGAACTGCATTCGCGGGAGCCCGACGCTGTCGGCGTAGCGGTTCAAGCTTTGCCACTCGCTGGCCATCACGGCCACGTAGATCTCGGGCACGGGGCAGGCTGGCGCCGCTTGCCATGCGACATGGTAGACAGCGCCCGCCGACCATCCGGGTTCATTGGGTACGTAATCGCCGTAGTCGACCATCAGCCCATCCTGGCTTGCCACGCATGGTTTGGACGCGCCCGACGCGGCCGCGTAGGCGTCAACCCAGGCGCCCGTGGTCGGCCCGTCGTACCAGTTGCCGTCGCTTGACTCCTCGATGTCGCTGCCGGCCCAGGTTGCCGCCGGTGTCGGGAGGCTCCGCGCAAGCGCCGCGATCGGACTGATGACCGACGTGAACCATGCCTGACCGTGCGACGACATCTGGGCCGTGCTCAGGGAGTAGCCGGGTACCGCTGCCGTCAGGCTGTTGCTGGTGCCCGCCACGAGCACATACCTGGGTGAGGCGGAGCGATTGGGGTTGGTCTCATAGCCCCGCAGCCAGGCCTGAGCCAGGATCACGAGCGTGGCGTCCGGCGTGCAGCCCTGGCTGTTGAAGAGCTGGGTGCCCCATGCCAGTGTTACCGGTTCGAAACAGGGGGCTCCGAAGTCGAGGATCGTCATGCCACCCGTGGGCGGAACCGTCTCATTCGCCCCATCGCCGTACAGGGGGCATTCCGTGGTCGCGCCCGGACCGCACACGTTGATGTAGGAGCCGTACACGTAGAAGGAGGATGTAGCCGGCGAGTCGCCTGCACCAGCGGTTGCAAGCGTCGAGTTGCGCAGCGGCCCGCTCATCTCGATCTGCTGGATGGCGGGTGAAATGTGTCCGAAAGGCAGCAACGCCATCGCGGTGACCGAGCCGATCAGCCCGATCGAAGATCTCATGAGTGTCAAAAGCGGCCAAGTATCGGGATCCGGGGCGCCAGAACGTAATTGAGCTGGATCAGAGTGATCAAGGCGATGCTGACCCACGTCGGAAATATCACGCAAAGCAAAATCGCGCCGGCATAAAGCGACTGCGCGATCAGAATGCGTCCGCGCATCAGCACCGTGAGGTCGTGGGTGGCCTCCTCCCTGAAGAGGTGCGCGCGGAGGCCATACTCGAGACCCGCGAACAGGGTCGCGCCGAGCAGCACTATGTTGAGCCAGTACTCGATTAGCGCGACCCTAAGCCAGTAGAAACTACCCAGCAGGAGGGTCGAGAACGGCACCATGGTCACGGCGAACAGGAACACGAGGTGGATCCAGACGTAGTTCCGATTGCTGCGGCCGAGCTGACCAAGCTGGGTGCTTTGTCCTAACCAGAAAATCCCCAGTGTCATGAAGCTCATCGCGTAGATGAGGGCGTGCGGACCGAGGCCGCGCATCGTGTCCCACAGCTGGCCCTCCGTGGTCGCCACGGCGCTCAGTCTCGGCACAACAAGCCCGAGGACAAGCAGAGTCATGCCCACCGAGAAGATTCCATCCGAGATGCCCGACAGCCGGTCCGGATTGGTGCCGGAGAGGTCGGCCAAACGGCGTGGAGGTCCTGGCTGCCGGCTCACGACGCAAAGGATGCCAGAGCGCAGCGGATGTAAGCGATCCTGGGGCGGTTGGTTCGATCAGCGCCGGCGTCTGACGAAGTACAAAAGGAACCAGACGACAAGAAAAGCGCCCACGAGAGGCCACGCCCACCACGGGGTGACGGAATTTCCCACCCACGGAAAGTGATCGCCTGTCGTCAGGTATATGAACACTGACGCAGGACTTTAGTTAATTCGTTGACACCTTTTCTGGTGCGCGTCTCCAAACCTCCCGAGCGCGCTCGCCGACAGCTCGGCTCCGGGAGTCCCTACCGGCGTTTCCGCCCTGGCTGGAATGCTCTCCGCGACGGTGCAATGGAGTCCGTCCGGCGCCGCAGCGTCCAGCTACACCGTGACGTCCAGTCCACGTGGCATCACGGCGACGGTCGATGGCTCGTCGACGAGCGCGGTCGTGACCGGCCTGGCCTTTGCCACGAGATACAATCACGGCGACGGTCGATGGCTCGTCGACGAGCGCGGTCGTGACCGGCCTGGCCTTTGCCACGAGATACACGTTCACCGTAGCTGGCACCAACTCGTCTGGCACTGGACCGTCGTCGGCTCCGTCTAACGCGATTACACCGGCAGCGCCGGGTGGGCCTTACCACCAGGGCGCGGCCCGCGTCCTGGCGAATACAGACGTGACCGCAGGAGCGCCAGTGACCTTCAACATCGGGGAGGATCGCGTTCACGCGCCGGGTCTCGGGGCGGTCGTGTTCAACGTGACCGCAAGCAACACGACGCAAGTTTCGGACGTGCAGCTGGTCCTGAGGGGCGAGGTTGTCCAAACTCTCACTCTGTCGCCTGGGACGGTCGACTCGACCCTCGCGGTCGTCGCCGTGCCGGAGCAGCCGAACCCCGCTTCCATACAGGTCACCTCCGGCGGGGCTCATGTCGAGGTCGATTTCGTTGGCTACTTCACAGAGGCGAGGACGGTGCGAGACCAGAGCGGACTGCTTCAGATGGTCCCGACCGCGATGCTGCTCGACTCGCGGATTGCTGCGAGCGCCTCGACGGACATCCCGATTCTCGGCCAGGGCAACGTGCCGGACGCACACGTTGCCGGTGTGTTGCTGAACGTTGCGGCGATCAATCCGTCAGCAGCCGGATCCTTCGAGCTCATGCCGTCCGGAGTCACGGATCCGGGGACTGTGACGTTGGGCTTCGCCGCTGGTCAGACCACCGTCAACCGGGCGATCGTCCCGCTTCCAGCCGGCGGCGACATCACTCTGCTGGACCGCGGTGCCTCCGCGGAGGCCCGCGTCGACGTCCTCGGTTGGTTTAGCGACGGAAGCGATAACGCTGCTGTCGGCTCGCTTTACACGGCGCTCACGCCGACCCGCCTGGTCGATACCGCGGCCCAGGGAGGAGCGGTCGCTGCTGGTGGTTCATTGAGCATCCCGATCTGGGGTCAAGGCGGTGCGCCGGGCGGGTCAGCAACCGCGCCACCGACGAGTGCTTTGCTCCAGGTCAGGGCGGTGTCGCCGGCCGGGCCCGGTTCGATCGCGATGGCAGGCACGTCGATTCTCGACTTCGCCGCGGGCCACACCCTGGCCGGAACGGACATAGTCCAGCTCGCGACACCCGGCGGCTCGGTGTCCTTGACCGTGCTCGGCGCTGCCACGAACGTCACGGTCGATCTCGTCGCGTACTTCTCCGGGGACGTCATCATGCCGGGCACAACCAAAGTTCTCAGCGCGAGCCAGCTGGCCGGCATCACCAACCTTGGCGACGGCTCCATCACGTTCGCCCCCGGGATCCCGACCGGCTCGATCGTGTTCAACGACGTGATCGCCGCCGGGACGAGTCCAACCACCCCCAACGGTCTGCTCCGGAGAGTCCTTTCGATCACGAGGCTCACCGATGGATCAACTCAGTTCGCGACGCGCACCGCCAGCATCCCCGAGGCGATCACCTCGTTCAGTCTCATCTGGTCCACGCCTCCGGTTCCGGGCGCTTTTGGAATGAGCCAGGGCGTGCACACTTCGTCGATCGCCGCCGTGGGAGCGCCAAGCAGCTCGAACCCGCTTCCGCCGCCGGCCGGGACGTCGATCGACCCACGCTGGCCCGTCTTCGGCGTCACGCCGCCGAATGGAGTTCAGTTCGACCTTTCACAGCTCGACCCCGGCCTGCATTCCGGCAGCGAGCTCGACATCAACGACCTCGAGGCCCAGGCGCGGATCATGCTGGTGATGGGCGTCAGCTCGAGCGGAAGGTTCCGCTTCCAGGTCGCCCTCAGCGCCGGAGCACGCGTCGCGATCGACCTCCAGCTCCTCGCCCAGGTCAACCTGCTGGACAAGATGGACATCTTCCACCAACTCTTTCCGATCGGCCCGCCGATCGACCTTCAGATCGGGCTGCTCCCGCTCGTGCTTCAGCCCTACATCGAAGTCAGGCTCGAGCTCAAGGCTTCGCTGGACGGAGGCCTAATCGTCTCACTCAAGTTCGATCACTACGGAGCGGTCTCAGGGGGTTACGACGGCAACAACTTCTTCGTCGATCCGTTCGTACAACATGACTACCTGACTCCTGCGCAGGAGTTCAACTGGCGGCCGTCAATCCAGCTGCAGGTGGAGGTTGACGTCCACTTCGAGCCCAGCGTCCACTTCTACGGATTACTTGGACTGATTGGGACGGATCTGATTCCGTTCGCGCGGTTCACCGTGGACCCCTTGGCGCCTCACTGGTGGGACCTGCAGCTCGGCCTCTGCTGGCAGGTCGAGTTCAAGCTGAACCTGCTCTTCCTGGTCAAGGACAAAGTCGTCTTGCCGACCTGCATCCAGGTCGCGGACCTCCAGGCGCCGGGCCCTCTGTTGCCGATCACGATCAGTCCCCCATCGGCGACCGTGGCCCGATCGGGAACACAGCATTTCGTCGCGTCCGTGCCGCTCAACACGAACGGCGTGTCGTGGTCGATCGACGAGGCGGGCGGCGGCACTCTGTCGAATGCAACCCCGACCAACGTCGACTACAAGGCGCCGGCCCGGGCGGGCACGTATCACCTGCGGGCCGAGTCCAACAACGATCCGACGTCGGCCAAGGAGGCCGAGATAACGGTGCCCGCCGTCCCTCCAAGCTCACCGACCAACGTTGTGGCGGCGCTCACGACCGCGACCTCGGCGATCATCGGCTGGACCGCCCCTGCCGATGACGGCGGGAAGGCGCTAACGACATACCAGCTGAGCGTAAACCCAGGTGGCGCCGTGATCCAGATCAATGCGCCCGGCACTACCGCGACGATGAGCAACCTCGCACCCGGAACGACCTACACGTTCACCA
>WNFC01008765.1_pt1 | contig 11180 bp, 10 predicted proteins | sample 5400541 | NCBI WGS metagenome assembly WNFC01 (sample SAMN13153342, study PRJNA577476) | soil metagenome | isolation source: 120 cm saprolite under Douglas fir tree site 2 hole 2 replicate 1 | place: USA:California | collected 2015-04-18
CCACGATGCCGACCAGTGGCTGGCGGCCGCGACCAGGCACGCCGGATCGTGGTGGCAGGCCTGGGCCGACTGGATCACCCCGCACTCAGGCGCGGAACGGGCCGCCCCGCAGGCCCTGGGCAGTCCGGCCTTCGAACCGCTGACCGAGGCCCCCGGCGACTACGTCCGCCGGGCCCCGGGGCCCAGGTAGAGGAAATACGTAGCGGTAAAGGTAGTTTCCCCGTCCCGGAGCAACGGTCCGCTCCTCGATGCTGACGGTGTCGAGCAGTCACCCAAGCACCGAAAGGACTCGCCATGTGCCATCACGACCCGCAGTGCCCGCCCGCGGAGGCCGTCGATCGGGGGTCCGCGCACGTCGTGGCCCACCATCCGGAGCAGGGCTGGAGCCTGCTGTGTAACGGCGTCGTCCTGTTCGAAGACACCGGTGAGCTGCTCCCGGACAGGCGCGTGATCGCTCCCCGCCAGCCGACCGGCGTCCGGTGGCTCGCTGCAGCCTGAACTTGCGAGAGGGCCTCTCATATCGGGTTACCCACACAGAACTTCTGGCTACCCCGATCAGGTGGTCATATACGTAGTTTCCCCGTCGCCGTGGCGGTGCCCGCGTCCCTACGCTGGCCAGCATGATCAGGACTGTCAACGGCTCGCTTTCTACCCGGTCCGAGGTGTCCATGACGGCGCTGGCCCTGGCTTCGACAGATGACGAGCACGTCGCGGAACCGATCGCCATGCCGTGCTCGGAGCGGGCACGTGCCCGCGATGCAGCTGAACCCTGGCTCGGTTACGGGCCCCGGATTCCCGACGCGAACTTGTGCGAGATCCTCGCCGTCACCGAGCGGGTGAGGAAGCTGCTGGGCCCGGACGTGGATGTTCCGGATCCGGCGACCATCCACCTCGGGTCCGCTGAGGCGGCGCTGGCGGCGGCGTCGGAACAACTCGCTGAGGTCCTCCGGGGCTGGCGTGATGCGCCTGCCCATACTGGGAGCGGTGACGGGATCGAGCTCCTGCTGGAGCTCACCGACGTCCGGGATCGGCTCCGCGAGGCGCGGTCACGGCAACGCATGGCAGCACTGTCGCGTGTTCAGGAATCGCTCGCGAGACTGACTGGCATCGCCTCGGTTTCCGCCCTGATCGATCGCGCCCCCGAAGAGGTGTGCCGCCTCGGCTTCGACCGGGCCATGATCTCGCGTGTCCACGGCTCTTTGTGGGTTCCGGAAGCGTTCCACGTTGTCGGTGACCCCGAATGGGCGCACGAGATCCTGCAGGCCGGCCGCGCCGAGTCCCAGCAGCTCACCCACATGATTCTCGAGACGGAGATGATCCGACGGCGAGGTCCGCTGCTGGTGGCGAACGCCCAGACCGATCCGAGGGTTCACCAGCCACTCGCGGCCGCGTCGCTATCCCGCTCGTACGTCGCGGCCCCGATCATGCCTCAGGGACGGGTGATCGGGTTCCTTCACGCGGACTGCTACATGCAGCGCCGCCATGTGGACGAGTTCGATCGCGAGGTGCTGTGGATGTTCGCGCGGGCCTTCGGGTACGCCTTCGAACGCACCGTGCTGCTCGAAAGACTCCACTCGCTTCGCGGCGAAGTGGGTCGACTGACGGCGGACATTACCAAGGTGACGGACGAGTTCGTCGATGCGGAGGTAGAGGTCGCCCGGATCGACCGGGAGGACGTGGCTGCGGCGCGCCATGACGCCGCGATGTTCGTCGCCGACGACCACATGACTTCGTCGCTCACCAGACGCGAGATCGACGTGCTGAAACACATGGCGAACGGTAAGACGAACGCAGGCATCGCCGCCCGCCTGGTCGTTTCGGAGGGCACCGTGAAGTCGCACGTCAAGCACATCCTGCGCAAGCTCGCGGCGGCAAATCGCGCCGAGGCGGTGTCCGTGTACCTCCGCATGGAGCGGGATGCGGCACGAGGGAGGTTCGGGTTGAGCGCCGGACCTCGCCCCGCCGTCTGACCGCCCCGACCGGGAGCGGCCCCGTCGGCGCGCAGCGTGATGCTCAGCCGAAGTCCGGCGGGCGCTTGGCGATGAAGGCGCGGATGCCTTCCGCCGCCTCGCCGTCCTCGAACAGTCCCTGCTCCAGAAACGCCTCGTACCGGAAGCCCTCGTCGGGCGGCAGCTCGAAGGCGGCGTTGACCGCCCGGACGACCGCGAGCTGTGCCGGCCGCGATGAGGTCACCAGTTCGGCCGCCAAGGCGAGCGCCTCTTTGACGACGTCGCCGTCGGCGAGCCGGTCGACCAGGCCGATGGCCAGCGCCTCGTCCGCCCGGACCTGGCGGGCGGTCAGCATGATGTCCAGGGCGCGGCCGCGTCCCACCAGCCGGGGCAGTCGCTGGGTGCCGCCCGCTCCGGGGATCAGACCCAGCTTGACCTCGGGCAGGCCGAACCTCGCCCGGGGGCCGCTCACCCGCATCGTGCACGCCATCGCGAGCTCCAGCCCGCCGCCGAGCGCCAGGCCGTCCACCGCGGCGATCGAGATCCAGGAAGACGCGGCCAGCCGGCCGTTGACGGCGCGCATCGCGCCGCCGTACGCGAGGAAGGACGCCGCGTCGATGGCGGACATGTGCTTGATGTCGGCCCCCGCGGCGAAGAAGCCGTCCAGGGCCGAGGCCACGATCATGACCTTGACATCGCCGGCCCGCTCGGCCGCGTCGATGGCGGCGTGCAGTCCGTCCAGGATCGGCACGCCGAGGGCGTTGGCCGGCGGCCGGTCCAGCGTCACGACCCGGACCCCGGGGCTCTCGCGGCGCCAGGTAACGACCTGCGTTGGTGCGGTCACGGTGCTCCTCCGATCAGCACGGCTCAGGCCATCGTCAGGCCTCCGCTGACCGAGAGCGTCTGGCCCGTGACGAAGCCGGCGCCGTCGGAGGCGAGGAAGGCGACGGCCGGGCCGATGTCCTCGGGAGTGCCGAGCCGCTTCATCGGCACCGCGCGGGCCATCCCGGCGATGACCTTCTCCGCGTCGCCCGACCCCTCCGCGAAGCTCCGCAGGGCCGGCGTGTCGGTGGGGCCCGGGCACACCGTGTTGGCGGTGACGCCCTTGGCGGCGACCTCGCGGGCCAGGGTCTTGGTGAACGCGATGATGCCGCCCTTCGCGCCGGAGTACACCGCCTCCAGCGACGAGCCGACGCGGCCGGCGTCCGACCCGATGTTGATGACACGCCCGAAGCCCCGCTCCGTCATCCCCGGCACGACTGCCTTGATGACCCGCAGCGCGCCCTTGAAGTTGATGTCGAGGATCTTGTCCCAGAACTCCTCGGTGGTCTTGACGAACGGCATGAAGTCGTCCCAGCCGGCGTTGTTCACCACGACCTCGACCGGACCGAGGGCGGCCTCGACGGCGCGCACCGCCGACTCGACCGAGGCGGTCCGGGTCACGTCGATCTCGACCGCGATAGCGGTGCCGCCGGCGGCGCCGATCTCCTTGGCGGTCTGCTCGGCGGCCGGCAGGTTCAGGTCCGCCACGGCGACCCTGAACCCTTTCTCACCCAGTGCCGTGGCGATGCCCTTGCCGATGCCCTGGGCACCCCCGGTGACCATGGCGACTCGGTTGCTCATGCGGTTCTCCTGTGTCGTGGTGAGGGGTCAGCGGTCGGCCGGGTCCCAGTGCACCGGCCCGGCGACGATGGAGTGGCTGGTGAGCTTGCGGCCGAGCACCGACTGCGCCATCCGCGCGGCCTCGATGACGGCCTCCAGGTCCAGGCCGGTCTCGACGCCCATCTCGTGGAACATGCTCGCCAGGTCCTCGGTGGCGATATTGCCGGTCGAGCCGACCGGCACCGGGCAGCCGCCGAGCTCGCCGAAGCTGGACTCGAAGCTGGCACAGCCGGCCTCGAGCGCGGCGTACGCGTTGGCCAGACCCTGCCCTCGGGTGTTGTGGAAGTGCGCTGTGACCTCGACCCCGGGCAGATGATCGACGGCCGCGGCGAAAAACCGCGACGCGTACGCCGGGTTGCACATGCCGGTCGTGTCGCCGAAGCCGATCTCGGTGGCGCCGGCCTCGGCGAACTGCTCGGCGAGGCCGAGAACCCGGCCCATCGGGACCTTGCCCTCGTACGGGCAGCCGAACGAGGTCGCGATCACCGCGCAGAAGGTGAGGTTCTCGGCGACGATGCGCTTGCCCATCACCTTGACGTCGGCCATGGTCTGTTCGACCGTCCGGTTGATGTTGCGCAGGTTGTGGGTCTGGGACGCGCTCACGAAGAGCGCCACCTCCTCGAACTCCTCACGCACCGCGAGCGCGTTGTCGAGACCCCGGCTGTTCGGCACCAGCACCATCCGGGCGACGTCGTGCGGCAGGTCGATACCGCGGAGCACCTCCACGCCGTCGGACAGCTGCGGGATGACGTCGGGCCGGACGAAGCTCGCGACCTCGATGCGTTTGAACCCCGCGCGGCCCAGGGCGTCGATCAGCCGGATCTTGTCCGCGGTCGGGATCGTCTCCGGTTCGTTCTGGAAGCCGTCGCGGGGCCCGACCTCCCGGATGTGCACCCGCCGGCTCGCGTCCTCGCTGCGATTATCGTCCGTCACGACACGACCTCCTGCTCCACGAGGCTCCGCTCGAGCCCCTCTCGATAATGCGGCGCCGCCACCGCGATGAGCCGGCGGGCCCGCTCGGCGACGGTGCACCCGGTCAGCAGCGCGACGCCGTGCTCGGTGACAACGGCGTCGACGTCGACGCGCGCGGTCGTGACGACCCCGCCACGCAGCGTGGGATTGATCGTCGACTCGCCGCCGGACTCGGAGCGCAGCGCGATGATCGAACGGGCGCCCGTCAGCGATGCCGCCCGGCTGAAGTCCACCTGGCCGCCCACCGCGCCGATGTATACGCCGCGCCGCAGCTCAGCGCCGACCTGGCCGAGCAGGTCCACCTCGATCGCCGAGTTGATCGACACCAGCGACCTGAGCTGCGACAGCACCGACGGCGCGTGGGTGTAGCTGGCGGGCCGAAACTCGATCGGGAATTCGCGCAGCCGGTCATACAGCGACGCGCTGCCCAGGGCGGCGCCGGTGACGACCAGTCCCTGGTCGATCTCCTTGCGCGCGCCGGTGACGACGCCCTTCTCCACCAGTGCCGTCACGCCATCGGTGATCATCCCGGTGTGGAAGCCGAGGTCGGTGTGCCCCGCCAGGGACTCGAGGACCGCGTTGGGCAGCGAGCCGACGCCCACTTGCAGCGTGTCGCCTTCCTCGATCAGGCTGGCCACGTGGTCGGCGATCACCCGGTCCACCGCGTCGGGCGCGCGGGCAGGCGCCTCCCGCAGCGGCCGGTCGGTCTCGACCACGGCGGCGAAGGCCGACAGCGGCAGCCCGGCACTGCCCCTGGTGCGCGGCATCCGGTGGTTGACCTCGGCGATCAGGGTGCGGGTGTGCTTCAGCGCGTCCGCGACGTACTCCACGCCGATGCCGAGCGAGACCAGCCCGCCGGCGTCGGGCGGGGACACCTGCAGCAGCCCGACGTCGGATGGGAGCTGGCCTCGCTCGAACATCCGGGGGATCGCGGAGTAGTGGCAGGGCACGACGTCGAGGAGGCCATGCCGGCTCAGCCGGCGCAGCTCCCCCAGCCCGCCGTAGGAGAGCACGGTGAGGGAATCCGGCAGGTCGCCGGACAGCCGGTCGTTCCAGGTGAGCCCGCAGAAGGCGCGGACGGGACCGATGCGGTCGACCTGCTCCAGCAGCGCGTTGACCAGCGGCTCCGGCTCGGCGCCGCCCTGTCCCCACCACACGCCGTCGCCGGCCGAGATGTACCTGCCGAGGTCGATCATCTGTCGATCCGCTGGACGAGGGTCGCCGTGCCGAGCCCGCCGCCGCAGCACATGGTGACCAGCCCGATCTCGGCGTCGCGGCGCTCCAGCTCGGCCAGCAGGGTGCCGAACAGCCGCGCCCCCGAGGCTCCCACCGGGTGGCCGAGGGCGATGGCACCGCCGTTGACGTTGACCCGGCCCATGTCGGGCTTCAGCTCACGTTCCCAGGCCAGCACGACCGAGCTGAACGCCTCGTTGATCTCCACCAGGTCGATGTCGTCGATCGTCATCCGGTTGCGGTCAAGCAGCTTGCGCGTGGCGGGGATGGGGCCGGTCAGCATGATGATCGGGTCGACTCCGACCGTGGTCTGGTCGAGGATGCGGGCCCGCGGACGGAGTCCGTACCGCTCGGCACCGTCGCGCGAGGCGAGCACGAGGCCGGCCGCGCCGTCGGAAATCGGGGACGAGGTGCCCGCGGTGATCCGCCCGTCGCGTTCGCGGAAGACGGTCTTGAGCCCGGCCAGGCTCTCCATCGACGTCTCCGGACGGATCGGCTGGTCGCTGGTCCGCCGCTCCCCGTGGAGCTCGAGCGGGATCAGCTCCCGCTCGAACCTCCCCGCGGCCACCGCCTTCGCGGCCAGCCGGTGCGACCGGACGGCGAACGCGTCCAGTTCGGCGCGGCCGATGTCCCACCGGTCGGCGATCAGCTCCGCGCTCTCCCCCTGCGGCACGAAGTTGTACCGCTCGCGCAGCGCGGGCGGCCACGGGTCGCCGTACAGCTCCGAGATCTTCGCCGGTGAGCTCATCGGCACGTGGCCCATATGCTCGACGCCGCCGGCGACGACGACGTCGTGAGTCCCCGAGGCGATGAGCGCGGCCGCCATCTCCACCGCGGTCTGGGCCGAGCCGCAGCGGCGGTCGAGCACGGTAGCCGGGACCTCGGCCGGGTATCCGGCCTGCAGCCAGGCGTTGCGGGCGACGTTGCGCGACTGCTCGCCGAACGGCGCGGTGCACCCGATGACGATGTCCTCGACCGCCTCGGCGGCCAGGCCGGTGTGCTCGAGCAGCGCGGTGTAGACGGCACCGAGCATCTCGTTGGGGTGCACGTCCCGGTACCAGCCGCGCTCGGGGTGCGCCTTGCCTATCGGCGTCCGGAGCGCCTCGACGATCAGCGCCTCTCGACCCGACCGGGTCATGGGGCTTTCGTTCGCCATCAGATGACCGTCCCTCCGTCGACCGGCAGGACCTGACCGGTGATGTACGACGCCGCGTCCGACGCGAAGAACACGAAGGTGGCGGCGATCTCGCCGGGCTCGGCCCACCGGCCCAGCGGGATGCGCGCCAGCGTGAGCTCGGCCAGCTTCTCGTTGCCGCGGATGTTCTCGGTCATCGCGGTCGCCGCCAGCGGTGCGACGGCGTTCACGGTGATCTGCTTCTTCGCCAGCTCCTTGGCCAGCGACTTGGTGAGGCCGATGACGGCGGCCTTGGCGGCGCCGTAGTTGACCTGGCCGATGGTGCCGACCAGGCCGGCGGCTGAGGTCACGTTGATGATCCGGCCAGTGCCGTCGCCGGCCAGGAACGGCAGTGCGGCCTGGCTGACGGTGAAGGTGCCTCCGACGTGGACATCAAGCACCAGCTGGAACTGCTCGGCCGTCATCTTCGCGAACATCGCCGGCGCGATCACCCCGGCGTTGTTCACGACGACGTGCAGGGTTCCGCCGGTCAGTTCGGCCGCCTGCTCGGCCGCCCGGGTCGCCTGCGCGGCGTCGCGGACGTCGACCACCGCCGACCCGGCCCGGCTACCAGCGGCGACGATCTCGTCGGCCACCGCGGCCGCGGCGTCCTTGTCGATGTCGGTCACGACGACGGCGGCGCCGGCCGCTGCCAGCGCCTTGGCGACCGCCGCGCCGATGCCGTGGCCGGCACCGGTCACGAGCGCGGAGCGCCCGGCGAGGGAGAACATCAGTAGCTCCTGGGCAGGCCGAGGACGTGCTCGCCGAGGTAGTTCAGGACCATCTCCTGGCTGAGCGGGGCGATCTTCAGCAGCCGGGCCTCGCGGAAGTACCGTGCGACGTGGTACTCCTCGGAGTACCCCATCCCCCCGTGCGTCTGCAGCGCCCGGTCCGCCGCGTCGAAACCGGCGTCGGCGCACAGGTACTTCGCGGTGTTCGCCTCCCGGCCGCACGGCTTGCCCTTGTCGTAGAGCCAGGTGGCCTTGCGCAGGGCGAGCTCGGCGGCGTCGAGCCGGGCCAGCGAGTCGGCGAGCGGGAACTGCAGTCCCTGGTTCATGCCGATCGGCCGGCCGAAGACCACCCGCTCGTTGCCGTACCGCACCGCACGTCGCAGTGCGGCCCGGCCCAGGCCCAGGGCTTCCGCCGCGATCAGCATGCGCTCCGGGTTGAGGCCGTCGAGGATGTACCTGAAGCCCTGTCCCTCCTCACCGACGCGGTGCGCCTCGGGCACGCGCAGGTCGTCGATGTACAGTTCGTTTGAGCTGACCGCGTTGCGGCCCATCTTCCTGATCGGCCGGATGTCGACGTGGTCCCGGTCGAGGTCGGTGAGGAAGAGCGTCAGCCCGTCCGTCTTCTTCTCGACGTCCTCGAACCTCGTCGTCCGGGTGAGCAGCAGGACCTTCTCCGACTCCATCGCCTTGGAGATCCAGACCTTGCGACCGTTGATGACGTAGTCCGATCCGTCCCGCCTGGCGAAGGTCGTGATCCTGGTGGTGTCCAGGCCCGCGCCGGGCTCGGTGACCCCGAAGCACACGTGCAGGTCGCCGTGGACTATGCGCGGCAGGTTCTCCCGCTTCAGCTCCTCGGAACCGTGCACGATCACCGGGTGCATGCCGAAGATCGACAGGTGCATCGAGCTCGCACCGTTCATCCCCGCGCCCGAGGCCGACACCTCTTCGAGCAGCAGCGCCGCCTCGGTGATGCCGAAGCCGTGCCCGCCGTACTCCTCCGGGATGGTGATGCCGAGCCAGCCGCCGTCGGCGAACGCCTGGTAGAACTCGGTCGGGAACTCGTGCGCGGCGTCCTTCTCCATCCAGTACTGGTCATCGAACTTGGCGGCCAGCTCGGCGACCGCGCGGCGGATCGTCGCCTGGTCCTCTGAGAGCTCGAAGTCCACGGCTGTCCTCCTTCCGTCTCTGGAATGACCATATCAAATGGACTGACCAAAAACTAGACGGGTACAAGTTTGAGTCCGTCGGCGATGCGCTCGTTCCACGTCGCCGGGCCGCCGTAGAGGTACTCGTCGAGCTTGGCCCGCTTGTAGAACAGCTGCAGGTCGTGCTCCCAGGTGTAGCCGATCGCACCGTGCAAGGTCAGCGCGCTGTCGGCGACCCGGGCGCCGGCCGCGGTGACCTGCGCCTTCACGGCGGCCGCGTGCAGCGCCGACTGCGGGCCACCGCCGTCGACCGACGCCGCGGCGAAGTAAACCGCCGACCGGGCGGCCTCGACCTCGACCAGGATCGTCGCGGCGGCGTGCTTGACGGCCTGGAACGAGCCGATCGGTACGCCGAACTGGTGGCGCTGCTTGCTGTACTCGACGGCCAGGTCGAGCATCCGCGCCATCGCTCCCAGCGAGTCCGCGGCCACCAGGACGGCGGCGCGCGCGGCGCAGCCCGCCAGGAACTCCCGGGCACGGACGTCGAGTGGCTCGGACGGCGCGCCCTCGATCACGACGTCGGCCACCGACCGGCTCCGGTCGAGCAGCCGGCGGGTCTGCGCCCGCACTCCGGCACTCGCCGACGCCAGACGCAGGCACGGCGAGCCGCCCGGGCCGTCGACCACCGCCACGAACCGCGCCGCGAGGTCACCGGCGAGCACGCGCGGGACCGTCCCGTGCAGACGCTCCTCGCCGTCGATCGTGAGGCGGGGCCCCTCACCCGGGATCACGTCGGCCGGGGACAGCAACGCCACGTGCTCACCCTCGAAGGCGGCGACGTCCGTCCCGGAGCCGAGCGCGGGTACGGCGAGCGCGGTCGCCAGCCAGGTCGCGGACGGAGCACTCGCGCCCGCGAGCAGCTCGGCCGTGAGGGCCAGCTCGACGAGCCCGCCGCCCTGACCGCCGAGGGCTTCCGGGACGCCGACCCCGGCCCATCCGTCGCGGACCAGCCGCTCGGCGAACTCCGCCGCGTCGCCGCCGTCGAGCCACCGGCGCACCACCTCGCGGGGGGCCACGTCGGTGAGCCAGGCGCCGAAGGACTCCTGGTAGGCGGTTTGCTCCTCGGACAGCTGCCACCGCATCAGCGCAACTCCTTGACCTGGGACCGGATGTCCTCGACGGCCTCGGGGTTCTCGGCCCCGGAGAGATCGCCGGGATCGGTGCCGAGCACGGCCGCGCGAATGGCCCGGCGCAAGATCTTGGCCGACCTGGTTTTCGGCAGCTGTACGACGCGGACCACGCGCGCAGGCGCGAACGGCTTGCCCACCTGGGCGGCAACCAGCGCCGTGAGCCGCGCCGACACGATCCGGTCGTCCTCGTCGCCGCCGGCGTCCGTCGCGCCGGGCCGTCGGACCCAGAAGGCCCAGACCGCCTCGCCCTTCGTCGCGTCCGGGATCCCGACGACCGCGCACTCGGCGACGGCGGGGTCGCTAGCGAGCACCGACTCGATCTCCGCGGGGGCGACGCGTTTGCCGGCCACGTTCATCACGTCGTCGGAGCGGCCGAGGATGAACCACCCGGCGTCGTCCGCCAGCGCGTAGTCCCCGTGCCGCCACAAGCCGGGGTACGTCGACCAGTAGGCCTCGCGGTACCGCTCGTCGTCCTTCCAGACCCCGCGCGTCATCGACGGCCAGGGCTGCCGGCATACGAGCTCACCGACGCTTCCGCGCAGCGTCCGGCCGTCGTCGTCCACCACGTCGACGTCCATGCCCAGCGCCGGACCGCCCAGGGAGCAGCTGCGGATCTGCTCCACCGGGTACGGGCACAGGAACGAGCCGCCCACCTCGGTGCCGCCGGAGAAGTTGACCACCGGAACCCTGCCGCCGAAAACGTCCCGGGCCAGCCACTCGTAGGACTCCGGGTCCCAGGGTTCGCCGGTCGAGCCCAGGACCCGGACTGACGACAGGTCGCCGGCCGGATGGGTGCCGGCAGCGCGCAACGTACGGACCAGCGTCGGCGAGACGCCGAGCGTCGACACGCCGTGCCGCTCGACGAGGTGCCAGAGCCGGCTGGTGTCCGGGACGTCCGGGGAGCCTTCGTAGAGCAGCAGGGTGCCGCCGCAGGCATGCGCGCCGAAGATCGACAGCGGCCCCATGATCCAGCCCATGTCGGTGATCCAGCAGAACGTCCGGCCGGGCGCCAGCTCGAAGCCGTACGCCACCTCGCTGGCCACCTTGACGAGGAAGCCGGCGTGCGTGTGCACCGCGCCCTTCGGCCGGCCGGTCGTCCCGGACGTGTAGGCGAGCAGCAGCAC
>WNFC01024450.1_pt1 | contig 11180 bp, 14 predicted proteins | sample 5400541 | NCBI WGS metagenome assembly WNFC01 (sample SAMN13153342, study PRJNA577476) | soil metagenome | isolation source: 120 cm saprolite under Douglas fir tree site 2 hole 2 replicate 1 | place: USA:California | collected 2015-04-18
CGAATATCTGATCGTCGGGCTGTAGTGCATCGTCCAATATCGCACGGCAGTGTGCCCTGCCCGCCTCGTTGTTCCAGATCGAGCGCGGACTGCGATGCGCTATATTGTGAATGCGCCTCGCTGATACGAACCCACGCTGGGCTGGCATGCGGGCAGGAGTGCGAACATGTTTACTTACGTCTACTTGGGTACAAACGACCTCGAGCGGGCCACCCGATTCTACGACGCAGCAATGGCTTCGCTCGGCCTGCGGCGCTGCGTTACCAATGACCCGGAATGGGATCGCATTTCAGCGGGTTGGGGAACATACGAGGACGGCGGCGTTCGCGAGCTCGCGCTCTGGGTCGGCAAACCATTCGATCAACGAGCGGCGACGACGGGTAATGGCACCATGGTCGCCTTCAAGGCGCGGTCGTGGAAAGAGGTCGATGAATTCCACGCCGCCGCCCTCGCCAGCGGCGGGAGTTCCGAAGGTGCTCCCGGCCTCCGGCCACATTACGGTCCGGATTTCTATGCGGCGTATGTGCGCGATCCGGATGGCAACAAGCTCGCTGCTGTTTGTCGCGGTTTGGGAGTCAGCGGCCGCCGAAGCTGAGAATGACACTCACTTCTTTCGAGTTAGGCAGGCTCAAAATCGCCGGTCACGTCCGGGAAGAATTAGATCGCGCTGGTATTACAGCCCAATCGATCCAAATCAAATCCGGTGGCATCGAAACTCCCCCTGGCATCGCCAGACTCACGATAGTCGTGAACGGAACTCCCGCAAACCTGGATTTAAAAGCGAACGAGGTCGAGGACTGTGAATTCATCGTCGCCGGCGAAACCTGGCGCAAAATCGCCGCGCTTATTGGCCGACTGGGCCGCTGAAATGATCAGAAGGGCACACTACCTACGGTTCAATCGCCGTCGTCAGCCGCCGAGGAGTCGGCGTGCCAGTAGAGATTGCATGTCGCGCCGCCCATCCGAAACGAGATAGATGACCACTTGTTGTCTGACCACGCGATAGATGAGGCGATAGGGTTTAAAAAGAATTTGCCGATATTCCTGGTCCCCCAGGGACCCAAGCTGATACAGAAGGATCTCGTAGTTATTGGATTATTCCGATCGATCCATCTTTCGACCTGTTTCCAAAATACGCTTGGCATTGTCGAAAGCGATTTGCTTGGCACCTTCAGTGATGTGGTCGAGTTTCCCAGCGAGAGCTTTCTCGAATCGCTGCGTCCAGTTCTTGCCGACTTCCTCGTTTGCCAATGACAGCGCCACTTGTTGGGTTCCGCCATTTCTCATGACCCGAAACGCAATCTCTTCCCATAAGGATTCCGCGTCCGATTTCAATTTCTGCAGCGCTGCCGCGGCATGCTCGTGTTTCTGTGTGATGATCTCTGCAAGTTCTACATAGCTCAACGACTTGAGCCACTCATCGATAGCGCGCCCATTGCGGCGTCTGACGGCGCGGTTAGCCGCTCTGTTTTTGGATCTCCGTTTGCGGGCGGCAACGTACGCCCGCAAAGCTTCTTTCGCCCAAAATTCCGCTTCCCGTTGATCAGCGAAACCGCCCGCTTCTTTTTCAACAACCGTACCTTTTTGTGTTCGGCGCCGAATGAACTGGGCGGTGTATCCGGACTCTGTTGGTATAATTCTAATATCGTATTTCTTGCCGCTTGCCACGTTTGATCCTCCCTGATCTATCCGCGTCGACCCTTCTGTATCGCCCGTCCGCGCCATGCGCGTCAAGCGATCAAACCGAGGTATTCATAGCGAAAGGCGGTTCCTCATGATTCTTCTTGTGCAGGCTCTGGATGATTGCCCTGCCGCGAGGCTGCGCTCAGAAGCCGCAACAGCGGGTCGAAAGTAGGTTAGTCCCAGCGGTTGGCGTTCTTCGGGAAACCGGGACGCTGTACCCTTACGACGCAGAAGCGTTGACCGGTCGGCGCCTCCATCACCACCCAGCGTTCGAGGCGATCCACCACCTTGGCGCCGAGCTTTGTCAAGCGCGCCACTTCGGCGGCGATATCGTCGGACTCGATGTCTATGTGCACGCGACTCTCGTGATCCACACGCTGGATCTCCACGATGGGTTCGTCGGTCGGGGTCTCCAGCATGCGGTAGTTGCCGCGGCTGCTCGGATGGTTGGAATCCACGGAGCGACCGAGCGCCTCGCCCCAGAAGCGGGCGGCCCCGTCCAAATCGGAGGTCCGGCAGTCGATCAATACGGCGCAGAGGCGTGAATGGTGCATATCAGTGCCCTCAGATATTTACTCCGATACCACGGCTCAGCAGGCGATTGCGCTGCTTCCGCCGATGCTCACTCAGTTCGATTCATGATACCGCGAGTTGGCGAAAGCGATTCGCGATTGATCGCGCATTGCCATCTACCTCCATGTTGGCAATCTGCGACAGATCGAGGTGTGAGCCGTGCTGTGCGACGATTCGGCATCGCCGGGTCAGCGCTTGCGATGGGTTCCGTCGTCGCATCGTGTTCTATTCGCACTCAGCATTGAGGATCGATCAAGTCATTAATTGCTGTGTTTCGGCAAGGGTGAAGGCATGGGTATAAAGAGACTGCTCAAAACGATGATTCCCGGGTGCAGCCTGCTGCTGACACCGATCCTGTTCGCTTCAAACGGGACCATAGGCGTAGATTCTGATGCGGAGACCGGCCTTCAGGTAGCCGCCGACAGTGCGCAGAGCGCGCTCGACTCGAGCGCGACCCTCACGGGCAGCGCGACGACCACCCTACCAGCCATTTGCCCGACACTCTTCACTGCCGACACCAGGCCTACGACCGTGACCGTCGGCTCCGGCACTGCAGCGAGCTGCACGGAAACCGCGCTGGCCAATGCCTTGGCCAAGGGCGGGGTCATCCGCTTCAACTGCGGCGGAGCAGCAACCATCACTCTCACGTCCCAGAAGACCTTGCGCACCAACGTCAATACCACCCTCGATGGCCAAGGGAAGATCACGCTCGACGGAAGAGGGACCACTCGACTGTTATATTACTCGTCACCGAATTTCCAGGCCACGAAGACGGTAGTCACCATTCAGAACCTTACCCTGCAGAATGGAGCGGCCAGTGGCACACCGATTCCTGTAGCGCCGGCCCCCTGTTCGCAGGGTACGAAGAACGACGGCGGCGGCGCGGCGATCTATATTCGCGACGGGACGGTGGTCCAACCCAGACGGCGGCTCCTCTTCCGGGAAGTCCTGCATTGGGGATTGGGCGAAACTGTCCCGCCACCGACCAGCGCGGCGTGGCGCGGCCCTTGAATGGATGCACCGCCGGCGCCGTTGAAGGAGCAATCGCGCCCTGAGTTGATTATGTCACTCGACGATTTCGTCGATCTGAATCCTCGGCATGGTGTTGGTAATGGTCACCTACGCTCAACAACCCCCTGCTCGTTCGACGGCGGGGCGGTAGACTATATCGGTGACGAAACAGGCTTCCCTTAACGACTTTCGCTGCTACGACGAGCTCGCGCAGTGCTACACAGAAGACGTCGACTACGCCGTGCACGTCATGCCGCGCGCGCGGTCCCGGGTCGCTGTTCTTGCGCCGCACGGCGGGCGGATCGAGGGACGCACTTCCGAGATCGCGCGGCTCATCGCCGGCGATGATCACTGCCTTTATCTTTTTGAGGGACTGCGGACGACCGGCGACAATTTCGAGCGCCTGCACCTTGCCAGCCATAGGTTCGACGAACCGCGTGCCCTCGATCTCATCTCCGGCTGCGACACCGTCGTTGCCGTGCACGGGTATGCGGCACCCGGGCCCGATGTATTGCTGGGGGGTCTGAATGCACGGCTGAAGGAGGCGGTCGCGCAGGCTCTCGCGAAGATCGGATTCTCCTGCTTGATTGACGGGCACCCTTTCCCAGGTAGACACCCTCGCAACATTTGCAATCGAGGCCGTTCCGGCGAGGGCGTACAACTTGAACTGAGCGAGGGATTACGAAAGGCGGGCGACTGGGCTGGACTGGCCGGTGCGATTCGCACGGTGCTGGAAGATCTCAATCGTCGTTCGGCCGGCTGGTATCGTTGATCGTCACAGTTACTGCGCGGCCACTTCCACGCGCGAATCGTTGTAGCAGGCGCCGTCGGCGAGGTCGGCTTTGTGCGTAGGAGCCAAAGCCGATACCGTCTGCCCGTTCCGGCTCGTCCGGAGCCACGCGCCTTTCTCCGAACTGACCACACCGGAGCGCACGGCGGCCGTGATACGCAGGGGCAGATACACCTCGCCCAAGTCGTTCCACACTTTGACTAAACTTCCATTGGCCAGTCCGCGTTCAGCCGCATCCGCGGGGTTCATCTCCAGTGCCGGAGTACCGTCGTTGACCGCGAGACCGCCAAACGTAGAAGTGATGCGCTTGTCGGAGGCCGGTGTGATGAGTGTCAGGGGATAGGGAGAAGCCAGCGGCCGGTACGCGGGCAGCGCGGCGCCGTAGCGCGCATCGAGAGTCGTGGACTCCAGTTCGACCTTGCCGCTGGGTGTTCGGGGCGATACGTTTTGGAACAGCACCGGCTCCTCGCCGGAGTACTCCATTCGCAACGCACGATCGAGGGGGACCTGGCTCGCGCGGATGCCCTGCATGCGTGGATCGTCCGGGTTCAGCGCATCATCCATGAGCTCGGCGTCGCTCTCCCTGAACGCGGCATCCGAAAAGCCGAACTTGGCCGCGAGCCGGCGAAAAATCTCGGTATTCGGCAGGCTCTCGCCCACCGGTGGAATGACCGGTTCGGCACGTTGCAGGAATTGCTGGCCGTAGGCCGGGTAGATATCGGCATGCTCGAAATGCGTGCAGGCGGGCAAAACCACGTCCGCGTACGCCATGCTGTCCGTCATCGCCACGTCGATGCCGACAACGAATAAATCCTCACGCGCCAGTCCCCGCTTCAGGCGGTTCTGATCCGGATGAACAATCAGCGGATTGTGGTTGTAGATGAACAGTGCCTTGAGCGGCGGGTCCAGGTTCGCGTCGAGCAATAGTTTGCCCACGTCAATGATGTTGATGGTGCGCGTTTGCGGCGGCACGAAGTCGACGCGAGTCAATCTGTCGAGCGTCTTCGGGAAGGCATGGCTTGCACCGCCCACGAGCCCCCCACCGGCAACGCCGAATTTGCCGGCAAGCGCCGGGAGTGCGGCAATGGCCCGCAATCCCGAACCGCCGTTCTGATTGCGCTCGAGGCCGTTGCCCCAGGCGATGACCGCGGGCGCTGCATCGTGGTACCACTGCGCCAGTGTTCGAATGTCATCTGCCGCGACGCCGCAAATCTCTGCAGCGCGCGGAGCAGGGTAGGCGCGCGCGGCGTTCATATATGCGTCGAACCCTAGTACGTGCTTTTCGATGAACGCGTGATCGAGGCCTCCGATCCGCTCCAGCTCCACCGCAATGGCCCAGGCGAGCACCACATCCGTGCCGGGGCGCACGGGCAAATGGAGGTGTGCCTGTTCGGCCGCCTTGACGCGCCGCGGATCGATCACCACGAGCTTCGCGCCATTGCGCTTGGCGGCGTTGATCTGCCGCATGAGATGCAGATTGCAGCTGGTGGCGTTGTTGCCCCAGACGATGATGAGCTTCGCGAGACTGACCTGCTGGAGCGGTGTGCCGGGTGTTGCGCCGAAAGTACCGGCGTACGCGGCGCCCCGGATGCCGCCGCACAAGGGACTGCGACTCAACAGCGAGGCGCCGATCCTATGAAAGAAACGCAGCGACATGGAATCACCCGCCAGCATCCCGTGCGGGCCGGCGTAGTTGAGCGGCAGCAGCGCTTGCGGACCGTAGCGATCAATGATTTGGCTTACGCGCGAGTGAATGGTGTCCAGTGCCTCATTCCAGGAGATTCGCACGAACTTGGCGGCACCCTTCTCGCCGACACGTTTCAGCGGATGGCGCAACCGATTGGGGCCATGCACAAACTCTGGGTAGTGATTGGCCACTTTGGCGCAAACGGCACCGTGGGTGATGGGATTGACCTTCGAACCGTGCACGGCGACCACTTGGCCGCCGGCAACCGTCACCGCGAGGCTGCAGGTGTCCGGGCAATCCAGGGGGCAGACGCTGCTCTTGTCTATGTTCACGTCGGTTGGCTCCACGTGCGATACCGTCAGATTAACTCAACCTCGGCATGGCTGAACAGCCGAAAGCATCCCTGTCTTTTGAGCAGTCTCGTGCGTAGTATGAGTACATCGGTGTCGTAAAACAGTAGAGGCGGATGATGAGCAATCGTCGGTCGAGCATTGCCGGAGCGCTACTGCTCGTCTTCATTGCCGTGACCGCTCATGCGCAAACCTATACGAAACCCAATGTCCGGGCGATTACTGCGTTTGTTCGTCTGGATCCCGCTACTCTCGAGAGGCAAATCACCGAGGCCCTGACTGTCTTGCGCGCCGCAGAAGGCGATTTTGCCCAGCGGGGGTACAAAACCGAAACCATCCGCATCGTGACTCAGCCGCTGGGAGAACTCGTCGGCGGGCGATCCGATGACGACGCCCTCCGCCTCTTGAAGGCCATTGATGACCTATCAGCGAAAGAAGGCTTCATTCCCAGCGTGGGGCCGGCGATGATGCGCGATTCGGACGACCCGCGCGTCATGCGTTTGCTCGAAAAAGCCCTGTCGACGCTACCCAATATTCAGGCGAACAGCATCATTGCCGCTGACGACGGAATTCATTGGAAAGTCATCCGTGAAAGCGCGGTGTTGGTTCGTTACTTGACCGATCATGCCTCACCCAGCCACGGCAATTTCAACTTCACGGCGACGGCGATGGTGAAGCCTTACGGCGGAACTCACCCAGCAATTGACGGTTCACGCCAAAGTAGCCGAATCGGTCGGTGCTCGGGCGGCAGCATCAACGGGATGGACTTTCATGGGCGTCGATCCCACACCGGCTCCGCTCGGCGACGTGTCCATCGGCGCAGCAATTGAAACGTACACCGGCTCGAAATTCGGGTCGAGCGGGACCATGACGGCGGCTCTCATCATCACCACGGCAGTCAAGGCCGTTCCGGTGAAACAGATCGGATACTCCGGCCTCATGGTTCCTGTTTTGGAAGATAAGCTCCTGGCGCGGCGTTGGGCCGAGGGGACCATCACCACGGATGCATTGCTCGCCTATTCTGCGGTTTGCGGCACGGGTCTGGACACGATTCCCTTTCCCGGCGACATCGGCGTCGATCAACTGGCGCGGATCTTTGGCGATGTCGCGTCGCTCGCATGGAAGTGGAATAAGCCTCTATCGGCTCGTCTGCAGCCCGTTGCGGGGAAAAAAGCCGGCGACCTTACAGAGTTTCGTGGTCCCTTCTTGTTCAATACCACCCTGCACGAAGTGCCGTAGAACAGCGATCACGATGACATCGCTGCGTCGGCCGCCTCGGCGGCGCGCCGCCTCAGCAAATTGCGCTCGCGCGTATTGCCTGCCAGCGCCGCGGCCGCTTCGAACGCGGCGCGCGCCTCTTCGTAGCGGCCGAGCTTGTGGAGCAGGTCGCCTCGAACGCTTGGCAGCAGGTGATAGCCTTTGAGCGCGGGCTCGTGCACGAGGCGGTCCACGATCGCCAGGCCTGCTTCAGGTCCCTCGGCCATGCCCACGGCAACCGCGCGGTTGAGGTCGATGATTGGCGAGCGCACGACCGCCGCCAGCTCCGCATAAAGACCGGCGATGCGCGACCAGTCGGTATCGCCCGCCGTCCTCGCCTGGGCGTGACAGGCGATGATCGCCGCCTGGAGCACGTAAATACCGCCGGCTCCCCCCAGTTCATGCGCTCGCCCCAGCGACCGCATCCCCCGGCGAATCTGGAGCTGGTCCCAGAGCTCGCGTTTTTGGTCCAGCATGAGTATGGGCTCACCCGCCGCATCCCTACGCGCCGCCGTGCGCGAGTCGTTCAGTTCCATCAGTGCGAGCAGTCCGTGGGCTTCGGGCTCGTACGGTGCGATGGAGGTGAGCACCCGGCCCATGCGCAGCGCCTCGTTGCAGAGCTGGGGGCGCAGCCAGTCCTCGCCGCGCGCCGCGGTGTAACCTTCGTTGAAAATGAGGTAGACCACCTCCAGCACCGAGGAGAGCCGCTCGGACAGCTCCTCGCCGTGTGGCGTCTCATAGGCCAGCCCTGATTCCGATAGAGTCCGCTTCGCGCGCACGATGCGTTGGGCGATCGTCGCCTCCGGCAACAAGAAGGCCCTGGCGATCTCCTCGGTCGTCAGTCCGCAGATCATCCGTAGCGCCAGGGCCGCGCGGGCCTCACGCGACAGGCGCGGGTGACAGGCGGTGAAGATGAGCCGAAGCAGCTCATCGCCAATGTCGTCGTCGAGGGCGGACTCCAGATCGGGCATGGCCTGCTGCTCCTCGTCCATGTCCCAGGCGATCATCTCGTGTTTGCGCTCGAGCATTCGGCCGCGACGCAAATGATCCAAGGCCCGGTGCTTAGCGGTCGCCATCAGCCACGCGCCGGGTTTTTCCGGCACGCCGGTCGCGGGCCACCGCTCCAGGGCGGCCAAGAGGGCTTCCTGGGTCAAATCCTCGGCCAGCGGCACATCGCGCAGCATCCTCGCCAAGCTGGTAATCAGCCGGGGCTGCTCGATGCGCCAGACAGCCAGGATCGCTCGATGGGTGTCGGCGGCCGTCATGGCCGCCGACTGCATCTGCCCCGTTCTCGCTTCAAGGGCCCCCCGCCGCGAACGCGCGAAGCTCGCACGTCCCTTCCCATCCCGGGAATAGATCCTTGTGGAGTTGCATGAATTCCCTCGCCGACGCCAAGGCCTCTTCCTTGCCCTGCAGCTCGAAAACGGCGTAACCGCCGATGACCTCCTTGGCCTCTACGAACGGCCCGTCGACGACGCTGAGTTGCCCGCCCTTGATGCGCACCTGCGCGCCCGTGGCGAGCGGCATTAGGCCGCCATTGTCGAGCATACGGCCGGCCTTGATTTCCCGGTCGGCGAGCTTGTGCATCGCCTCCAGGAGTGCCGGAGGCGGAGGCCCAGCGTGGGCGGACGTGACAATAAACATGTATCGCATTTGTAATTCCTCCTGAGGCGAGCCGCGTGCACCATCGCAGCTGGATTGTCTCGCTCATTAGGTCGACGAACCAGACCCCGGCAGATCGACACCCGTTTTTATAAAATTGTGCTGGGCGTCTATGCCATCATCAACGTCTGAGAATTGGCTGTTCGCAATTCGGGCGATAGTAAGGCCACCGTCGACCCTAGGTGGAGGAATGCCGGCCAGTGCAGACCGACAAAAAGGTAAAAGCAGGCGTCATCGAAGGCTTTTTCGGTAAGCCTTGGGACTGGTCAGCACGGCTGAGCGGTGCCGATTTCTTGCGTGACTGTGGATACCAGTTCTATATCTACGCACCGAAGGCCGATCCGTTCCTACGCCGGCGGTGGCGCGAGCCGCTGCCTGCGGAGACGCTGCAACACTTATCGGAACTCAGCTCGCGGTGCCGGGACCTCGGCATCTCGCTGGGGGTCGGCCTGACACCCTTTGAGATCTACTTGAATTACGACGCAAAGGCTCAAGTGTCGTTGCACTCGAAAGTACTGCAGATCAACGAAATCGGTGCGGACATACTCTGCATCCTGTTCGACGATATGCGCGGCGACATCGATGGACTGCCTGACCTTCAGGCTAAAGTGATCTGCGATGTCTGCGCCTGGAGCAACGCCCAACGTTTTATCGTTTGTCCCACGTACTATTCGTACGATTCGCGACTTACGAGCGAGTTCGGACCCCCGCCCAAGACTTATTTGCGAGATTTCGGCCGAATCATCGACCCCGACATCGATATCTTTTGGACGGGCGAGAAGGTCATTTCCGATGGATATTCAGTCAGGCATCTCACGGAAGTTGCCGCCGATCTCGGCCGAAAGCCCTTCATTTGGGACAACTACATCTCCAATGATTCAAGAACGCGTACGAACTATCTATTTCTCGACCCCTCGGCTGGCGCGTGGGAACTACCCGGCGATCTGGTGGCGGGCCTCGCGATCAACCCGATGAATCAGCCGCATCTGTCGCGAATTGCCCTCTGCGGATACCAACATCTGTTGGCGAAGCAGCCAAGTCGGGGATTGGAACAAGTCTTACCTGACATTTGTAGGAAGCTCTTCGGGTCATCGTTTGCGGAGCGACTGATCGCCGACGGCGCGCTGTTGCAAAAGGCGGGGCTCAATCAACTCGACATCGACGTACGTCACAGGCTTCTCGCTCGGTATGGGACGGAAGAATCCAACCCTTACGCGCAGGAAATCGCCGCCTGGGTACGAGGTGACTACGAATTCGATCCGCAGTGTTTGACGACTTGATCGGAGCGATCGTCGCCAGGCGCGTAATCTTTCGGCGAGCATATGCAAAGCAGCTTCTCGTTACTTTAGGAGAGCGGTAAGTGGCAACGGTTCAGAATGTCATTTTCGACCTCGGTGGCGTCCTATTGGACTGGAATCCCGGCAAAATCCTTGAGCGATGCTACGCCGACACCGCATCACGGAATGCGGTGCGGGATGCACTCTTTCGTCATGAGGATTGGCTCGCATTCAACCGTGGCGACCTAGCCGAACCCGATTTGCTCGCTCGCGTGCAGCTACGGACTGGACGGAACTTGCCGGAACTAACCCTACTCCTGGACACGGTGCGAGAATCCCTCGTCGTGAAACCGGAGACGGTTGCCGTGCTTCGGTCGCTCAGCAAACGCGGTGTCCCACTCTACTGCCTCTCCGACATGCCAGTCTCTGTGTTCGCCTATGTGCGGCAGCGTTATGATTTTTGGGACACTTTTCTCGGCATCGTAATTTCGGGCGAGGTCGGGATGATGAAGCCGGGACGTGCGGTATTCGAGTATCTTTTGACGCGATATGGGCTTGCGGCTGAGGTTACGGTTTTTGTAGACGATCATCCTCCGAACATCGAAGGCGCAAAGGCTGCTGGTCTGAAGGCGATCCTTTTCCGTAATGCGGAGCAATGCGCGCGCGACTTGGAGACCTGGCTTACGTGCGACATTCTTTGCTAAGGCTTGCCATGGACAGCGCCAATCTGAATTGGAATGCGATGTGGAAGAGAGGCTAGCCGGATTTAGGGTGGCGAATGCAATCTACGATCGTTTCGGATGGATGAGCGTACAAATCGAGGTGTAGGCATGGACTCAATCACCGGCGGGTGCTTATAGATCGACACGCATTTAATTTGACGTCCTCCC
>WNFC01008770.1_pt1 | contig 11178 bp, 11 predicted proteins | sample 5400541 | NCBI WGS metagenome assembly WNFC01 (sample SAMN13153342, study PRJNA577476) | soil metagenome | isolation source: 120 cm saprolite under Douglas fir tree site 2 hole 2 replicate 1 | place: USA:California | collected 2015-04-18
TGGGTGGCCTCGATGTCCTTGTCTTCACCGGAGGCGTGGGCGAGAACGCGCCTGAGGTGCGTGGCGCCACGGTCGCCGGTCTGCGCTTTCTCGGCCTCGACATCGAACCCCTGCTCAACGCGAGTGTGGTTACCGACGCGGACATCAGCGCGGCCGGCACGCGCGTGTCAACTCTTGTTGTCAAGGCACGGGAAGACGTTGAGGTCGCGCGCGAAGTCCGCCGAATCCTGGTCGAGCCTGAACAGCCATAGCAACAAAGCTGAGCTCGTGTAGTAGTTCATGTAGTAATTCGGAGGATCTCGGTGGCTGGACCCGGCTGGAAACGGTTGTTGGCGCCAAGGACAAGCTCACGACCGTGGCTCGGGTCAGACAGTGGGCGGGGCGAGAACAGCATCGGTAGCCAGAAAAGTCCATAAGTAACAAATGCTGTCGCACCCCATCGCAGAAACGAGTCAGTCTTCAAGGGGAATACCTACCGGATTGCCGACGACGCATCCTAAACTCCTCATTCAGGTGTCACCAGCTACATCGGGTCGAGGACCCTAGAGCAAGGGCTTCATCTCAAGCCTGCTATGCCCGGGTTTTCAGATCGGTCGCCCGAATCGGCATATAGGTGCGTCTCGGCGAACACCACATTTGGCAGCTCGTAGACGCGGTCGCGCGTGGGAGTGCCAGGCGGAAGGTTCCGTTTGACCACCGACTCATACCAGCGATTGAAGTCCTCACGCCTCTCCCATACCGACACCAGCCGCCAGCCACCTTCCATGGGGCCGTCTGCCTGGAGTACGAAACCGGTTGCTCGCCGCAGCCGCGCCATCACGGGCTCCCATCGCTTGCCATCTTTTGCCGTGGCGCCGGCCATCTCTGTAAGGACCAGTACGGCCACCGTCCGCCTCCTTCTGCGCGGCAAACATCCGCGCGTCTGTGATGGCGTGAGGCTACGAGCGGTGGCGCTTCAGAACATCGTGGGAACCACTCAGCCGGGTACTCAAACTCGGCCGGCCGCCCACAGTCCACGCTGCGACCTGGGCACGCGAATCGAGTCCCAGCTTGTCGAGGATGTTCTTGACGTGGTTCTCGGCGGTGCGTTCGCTCAGGTGCAGACGCTGAGCGATGCCCCGGTTGGTCAGGCCCTCAGCCACGAGTCCTGCGACCTCGAGCTCTCGCGCGGAGAGGGGCGTTGCCCGGCCACTGGGATGGTCCAGTTCCTGCAGGTCGGCAGTCGCCCAACCTTCGAGGAGTCGCATGCCCAAGCGACGCGCCGTGGCCACCGACTGCTCCAGCAACGCCGTGGCGGCAGCTCGGTCCTTGGGCCGCGCGCGCCGGCGGAGGTGTCGCGACAGCTCCCAGCGGGCGATTGCCTCATATGGCGGTGAGCCGATGCCCGCCGCAGCCGCGATCGCTTGCCGAAGTAAGGATTCCGCATGGTCCCAACGCTCCAGCAGTGAAGCCAGTCGACCCGCGTTCAACGCGACCGGTCCGTCGTACCCGCCCACGGGAATGACCAACGCGTGCTGGTCTGTGAACGGCAGCAGCGCTTCGAAGATTGCAGGCGCCGCCTCGCGATCACCCACCGCAGACGCCACCCTTGCCATGGCGTGAAGGGAGATCAGCCAGATCCCGTCCTTGGCTAGCGAGCTGACTTGCACGCCACTCATGCGCCAATACTCATGTGCCTCGTCGACTCTTCCGACGTCCGCAAGCACGTTCGCCGCCCAGAGTCGATCTGACGCTGCAACGGACCCGGCGCATACTCGGATGACTTCTTCCACCTCCGATCCTCCAGTTCGCACCCCGATGTGCGCGCGGACGATCATCGCCATAAGACCAGCGTCCCCGTGCCCACCCCGACGCCCGATCTCGAGTGCCCGGCTGACGCTGTCCAACGCCTGCTGGTAGCGGCCGTCCATCACGGCCACCGATGCCTGTGCCATCGCCAATCGCCAGAGTCCGAGAGGCTCCCGCGCCTCTTCTGCCGCGATTCGCAGCGCTTCCAGCTCGCGGTCGAGGTCTGCCCGGCGGCCCAACTGCCAGAATGCGCCGAGGCGCCAGCTCCGAACCCAGACCGTCACCGCAGGTTCGCGCGTCTCCTCCGTAAGGCGGAGGGCCTCATCTCCCAGCTCAAGGCGGGCGGCCAGCCCGACCGGACCAGCCAGCTCCATTTCCTTCGCCTGCAGCGCGAGAAAGCGGGCCTCGAGATCTCCGGTTCGCCGCGCCGCCTCCAAGGCCCTATCCGCCAGTCCAGGCGCGGCCAGGCCCACGCCGATCTGGTGGCCGGTTGCGCTCATCTGACCCAGCAGGCGAGCTTCGAGAATCGGGTCTGCGCCGGCCAGGGTGCGCAGCGCCTCGTCGCAAAGCTTGAACAGCGCGATTGAGATGGCACGATCCCCGATTCCGCGCACAACCAAGGCGGCCTCAGCAAGCAGGTGTGTGTTACCCGATGCGCGGGCCGCGGCGGCCGCATCCTGGCAGGCAAGCCACGAAGCGGTCACGGCTCCCGCGCGGAAGAGACAGCGCGCGCGGCTGAGCTGGATCCGGCCGTAGGAAAGTGGATCCTGTGCCGCGGCCGCCAGCGTCGCCGCCTGGGCGTATTCCTCCGCAGCCTGCTCATACGCAAGCTGCCCCTCCGCCGCCTGACCTGCGCGAATGGTGACGTCCAGCGCATGTCGCTGGTCGCCCAGCGGCAGAGCATTCCGGAGATGATGCGCCCAACCGTATATCAGAGCTTCGGGCTTGCCGTCGCCAATGGTCTCGATGGCGGCTGCCACTCTCATGTGCCGGTTGGCCCGCTCGGTCGCCGGAAGGTCCTCGTAAAGCACCTCCCGCAGAAGCCCGTGAGCAAAGCGGTAAGTCACCGAGTCCAACTGCTGAACCAGGCGGAGTGATATCGCCTCACCAAGGCTGTCCAGGAGCTGTGCCACCTCCAAACCGGTGATAGCCGCAAGCAGTTCTACGTCGAACTCGCGCCCGACCACAGCCGCGATGCGGAGCACATCGAGTGTGGCCACGCTTGCTCCCGCGAATCGCTTGCGCGTGATATCGACCAGACTCAGCGTCAGCCGACCACGGAACGCATCGGCTTGCATCGACTCGGCAATCTCGACCAAGTAGAGCGGATTGCCGTCGGAGTGCTCGCGCACTCGCCGGACTAGATTCGCGTCGCGATCAGGGCCGACCAGTTGCATCAAGAGCGACTCAGTGTCCGCTGCATCCAAACCCTCGAGCGTCAAACGGCTGACCGCGCGCTCGCGCAGCAGCGCTGGCAGGTACTCAGCGAGTGGGCCGCCCTCAGCCCTGGATGGTGGGCGATACGTTCCGACAAGCAGCACGCGAGAGCCGGGTAGCTCCGATGTGATCACCTGAAGGAGCCGCAAAGAGCCGGCATCCGCCCAGTGCAAGTCGTCGAGGACGACCAGCAGTCCGTCCGGCTCTGCCGCTAGGCGCAGGGTGACGCCGACAGCTTCGAAAAAGCGGAAGCGCGCGCTGTCGGACTCGCCGAAGTCGGGTACGTCGGCTTGCAGGCCGGCGCCGCCGAGCCCGCGCAGCGCGTGCGTCCACGGCCAGAAAGGAGGCGCCCCCGCTGCTTCGATGGCCGGGCCCCAGACAGCGGGCACCTCCATCCATGCCGCGGCTTTGGCCAGCTCCTCGGCCAGGCTCGTCTTGCCGATGCCGGCCTCTCCGCTGATCAGGACAGCGCCGCCCATGCCTGCACGTGCCCTCACGAGGGCGTCCTTCAGCCGAGTCAGCTCCCTTTGCCGCCCGACGAAGAATGGCACCATGCGCGACCGCAGCCTACCGCATGCCCTTCATCGCTCGGTTGCAAATTGAGTACCTCATTGAGTGGTTCCCCGCACGTCCTGCCCCGCCTCGAGCCTCAGCGTGGTCGCCATCGCTTCGGCTCAGATTTCAGGTGGAGAAGGTTATGGAAACGGCAGTCGCCGGCCATCGGGGGAACGTGGTGGCCCTGGTCGGAAGCATCGTCAACCTGGTCACCCGTCTACGAGCTCGCCGGGCAATTGACAGGAGTCTCGCCCTGCTCATCTCCGCGGCGCTGCTTACGCTTGGGGCAGCCGCCGTCCATTTCGCAGTCGCGCCCGAGCACGTTGCCGAATACATGCCCTATGGCGTGTTCTTCGTCGGTCTAGGAATCGTTCAGGTTGGACTGGCGGCCGCCATCGTATTGGTACCGTCTCGGCGGTTGTTCGCAATCGCAGCCGTGGGCACCAGCACGGTGATGAGCATCTGGCTTGTATCTCGCACCGCCGGGATGCCAATCGGGCCGACCCCCTGGAGCCCGGAGCCGGTCGGCTTCACCGACGTGGTAACGACTTTGCTGGAGGGGATCGCTGTGATCCAGTTTCTGCGCCTTTTCCGCCGGCCGGGCCATCCGCGACCTCGGAGTCGAATCCGCGTGGCGCTGTCGATGGTCCCCGTGGTCCTTTTCGCCCCTTTCGCCACCTTCCTGGGCGTGGGTGCGGCCTTGGCTCCGATGCCCGCCGCATTCAATGCGGCCCCGGCCATTCACGGCCAAGCTTCGACTTCGGTGGTCCACCTGACCGCACAGCCAGGATCGGAGCCAGTCAAGAAATTCACGCTTACAGCGGCCGTCCGAAACATTGGTGGTCACGAAGCGTGGACTTTCAACGGGACCGTACCCGGACCGGAGCTCCGCGTCGAGACGGGCGACCGGGTCATGGTGACGCTCGTCAACCATCTGCCCGACGCGACCTCCATTCACTGGCACGGGATCAATGTTCCCAACGCCATGGACGGCGTTGCCGGCATCACCCAAGACGCCGTGAAGCCGGGCGGGACGTTCACTTACGAATTCGTCGCCAGCGAGGCGGGCACTTATTGGTACCACTCGCACCAGGACACGAGCCACCAGATCGCCAACGGACTGGTTGGATCCATCGTGGTCGAGCCCAAAGACCAGCACGCCGCGATGGGGCGCGACTACAGCCTCCTCGTACACACTTTGCCAGGCAGTGATGCGATCGCCGTCAACGGCGCCTCCAACCTTCGCCTGGATGCGATGCCTGGCGAAACTGTTCGCCTGCGGATCATCAACGCGGTCGTCCCGGGCTTCGACGGCGCACCGCTGACGCCGGTGCTGGTCGGCGCCCCATACGTCGTCGGGGCGCTCGACGGACATGACCTCAACGCGCCGCAGCAACTGGGCCCGGAACGCCTACAGCTTGGGATGGGCCAGCGCGCGGACCTGGTCTTCACGATGCCCGACCAAGGTGGAGTTCGACTGTTCGGAATGTTGGGAAACGCCATCTTCCCCTGGAGCGCACCCGCGACCGCCAGCGTCACGATCGGCGATGGGCCAACTCCTGTGGTCAATGCCTCATCGCGCCCCACCTTCGACCTGACGCGCTACGGCCTGCCCGCGCCGGACCCTGTCGCCGACGCTGCGCACTACGACGTGACTCGGGACATCGTTCTCGGCGGGGGGCCGACGTTCCGGAACGGCAGCTTCGACTTCAGCGACACGTTGGATGGGATGGCATCACCATTCGTGCCCCCAATCCGCGTTCGCGAGGGGCAACTGGTTCGCCTCCACATTGTCAACAACAGCCCGAAGTTCCACCCGATCCATATCCACGGCCATGTCTTCTCGGTCCTGGCCAAGAATGGCCACCGCTTTACGGGCGCGCCGATCCACCTGGATGCGGTATTGGTCGCGCCGGGCGAGACTTGGGACGTCGCCTTCAAAGCCGACAACCCGGGGATCTGGATGCTCCACTGCCATGTCCTTGCGCACGCCTCGGCGGGCATGAGCATGACGATCAACTACGAAGGAATCTACACGCCGTTCACGATGGGCACCCAATCCGGGAACATCCCGGAATGAGCAATGCCAGGACCATTTCGCGCGGAACGCATGCGTTCGTATGCGAACAATGAATTGGCTGCGGGCGGCGGGGATTCTCTGGGTCGTGTCGGCTCTATTCGCCGCCGCGATATCGCTCATCTTTAGGGTCGATCCGATTCAGGTGATCCTAACGATCGCAGCGAGCGCGGTCGCAGCCGTTCTGGGTGTCTGGATGATCGCGCGCCCGAGCACCACCGCGGTGCCGCTGTCGCACGTCGTTGGCTTGGCCTGGCTGGCCCTCTACGCAGCGCTCACTTTCCAGCAATCTGATGAGCTCGTCGCGTGGACTACCGACGTCTTAGTCGCGCTCATTGGCGTTGGCGCCGCGCTCGCCGCCTACCGCGGGAGTCGCGAGGCCGTCTCGCGGCGGTCTTAGCGAGCTGACATCTTCATCTCTGTTCGACGCTGACGCCTTTACGTCAGCGTCGAGGGCCTCGCGTTGCGCGTGCCCCTTTCAATCCCACTCGACAGTCGCCAAAGGTCCCAGGGGGCTTCTTGGTGATGTTCTATCCATCGAACTGGAGCGTCTCGCCTTCGCCAGCCAAACTACATCGGCCCAGTCACCCGTCATGCCTCGCCATCCGCGGCAACCCCGTAACGTGGACGTCGTAGGCAAGCGGCAGCTATGCGAACCTGACCGGACGGACTAACGCAGGAGGGCATCCGTGTCGCGTATTCGACGCTTCGACCACGTCGGCATCACGGTCGGGGACCTCGACGCGGTGACGGCGTTCTTCGTCGGGCTGGGTCTCGAGGTTGAGGGCAGGATGTTCATGGAAGGCGAGTTCGTCGACACCGTCATTGGCATACCGAACTCCCGTTCCGAGATTGTCACGCTGCGGCCGCCCGATGGAGGAACCGCGCTGGAGCTGTCGAGCTTCATTCGGCCCAACAACGAACCGGGATCGCCCGACGCCATGTCGAACGAGCTGGGGCTGCGCAACGTTTGCTTCGTAGTGGACAACCTCCAGGCGATTGTCGACCGTCTGGCCGTGGACGGCTATGGCCTGGTCGGCGGCATCGGTCAGTACGAGGACATCTGGCGCATGGCCTACGTGCGCGGGCCGGAGGGAATCATCGTGGCCCTGGCCCAGCGAATCGACTGACCCCGCGCTCGGCCGAAGCCACAGGCAGCCGCCGGCATCATTGCCGACGCTCCCGCCGATAGGCGAGGGCTCGGCGCCCCGCCGACGCCGAGGCTGCCTTCGTGCGAATCGGAGCTAGGATGGGCGATCGATGAGTTCCAGGGTGGTCTCCGGCGGAGTGGTCCATACCGTCCCGATGGACTTGAGACGCGTCTTGATTGCCACCCCAAAGGCTCTGGCGGTGTGGGAAGACCTCACCCCTCTTGCCCGCAATGAGTGGATCTGCTGGGTGCTCTGGCCGAAGAAAGCAGAAACGAGGAGCCAACACATCGAGCGATTGCGATCCGAACTGCTAGAAGGAAAGCGGCGGCCGTGTTGTTGGCTTGGCTGCACGCATCGAAAGGACAAGGACCTGAGCCCTTCGGTCCGCTGGGTGCTGAGCCGCCGCGGCAAAGCATCGGCATGAACGACGCGTCCGCGTCCCAACAGATCGATGCCATCGTCCGGAAGACCACCGGCTGGAGGGGTGAGAGGCTGGGCCAACTGCGGGCTCTGATCAGGGGTGCCGACCCCGGCCTAATCGAAGAGGTGAAGTGGAAGAAGCCCTCCCGCCCCGAGGGGGTGCCCGTATGGTCCCACGACGGCATCGTCTGCATAGGCGAGGCCCTCAAGAACGCCGTGAGGCTGACGTTTCCAAAAGGGGCCCAGCTGAAGGATCCGAAAGGGCTCTTCAACACGCGTTTGGACAGCAAGACGGTACGTGCCATCGATTTCCACGAGGGTGACGCCATCAGCGTGTCCGCCCTGAAGGCACTGATTGTCCAAGGCGCCCGTCTCAACCGAAGCTGAGATCGGCTCGTTCGTCGCGTTGTCTTCGGCGTCCTGGACACCGGTGAGCTCGTCTAAAGTCGAGCGGACCAAGTCCCAGTTGTCTAGGAGCCCTTGAGCGCCTCCATCAGTTCCGGCGCGACACAACGTTCTGGCAAGCGCCGTCCGTTGCATTGTGACATTCAAAGATTGGGGTTCGGGTCTTCGGTGTTCGCCCCGCCCTCCTGCACGACGAGCAGCTGCATTGTCGATGCGGCATGCCGGAAGGTCATCGCCTCCTGGTAAGTAGGGTCGGCAAACCAAGCCTGAACTTGAGCCATGTTTGGGAACTGAAGGATGACCATGCGGCCCTTGTACTCCTCGCCCTCGACAGTCGTGACGGGCTCACCGCGAGTGAGGAACTTGCCGCCATGCTTTTTCACCGTCGATGGGGTGCGGTCGGTGTACTCGCGATAGGTCAGAGGATCGTGGATCGACATCATGGCGACGACATAGGCTGGCATCGGTTTCCTCCTCGGTGTTTGTTGTGTCTCAGCCCCCTTCGCGCCGCGCTCCCGTGATGCGGGCGCGCGCGATTTCATCAGCGACATCGGAGGTGGCACGGCCTTTGGCATCCGCCTCGCGCAGCACGGATAGGATGGTTTCGCGCAAGCCGAGGATGCGCTGTCGCGAGTCCTCGCGTGAGGGCGTGCCAAAGATCACCGTCGAGGCGCCCATCATGCCGCCAGCGTTGACAACATAGTCCGGGACGTAGGTGATGCCACGCTCGCGCAGCGCCTCGCCGTGTCGAGGTTCGGCGAGCTGGTTGTTGGCGAGGCCGCAGACGGCGCGCGCCCGAATCTCCGGCACTGTCACATCGTTGAGGACGCCGCCGAGCGCACAGGGGGCAAAAACATCGACATCCTGCGCATGGATCGCCTCCGGTGCCACGGCCTCTGCCGCGAAGCTGGCGACGACGTCGCGGACCGCTTCGTCCTTCACGTCCGCGACCACGAGTTTGGCGCCCGCTTCGTGTAGCTGCCGCGCCAAATCGCGGCCCGTCGCGCCCAGCCCCTGGATCGCCACGCGCAGACCCGTGAGATCGGCCCGGTTCCAGATATGAGCGGCCACAGCCTGGACGCCGACGAAGCCACCCAGTGCGGTGAACAGCGACGGATTGAAACCGTCTGGATACTGGCTTGCGCGCGCGAAGACGAAATCGCAGTTCTCGGCCAGGACGTCGGCGTCGGCCGGCCCGACGCCTACATCGATCGCCGTCCAATAGCGCCCGCCCAGCGCCTGCACATGCCTGGAGAAGGCTCGCAGCAGATCGGGCTTATCGGCCCGTGAAGGGTCGGCGACGATGACGCATTTGCCGCCGCCGAGCGGCAGCCCGGCAATGGCGTTCTTGTAAGTCATCCCTTTTGACAGGCGCAGTACGTCCGTCAGGGCATCGTCGATTGTCGCGTAGGGATACATGCGGCAGCCGCCGGCCGCCGGCCCCAACGCAGTGCTGTGGACTGCGATGATCCCGCGAAGCTCGGTCCGCTCCTCGTGGCAGAAAAGAACCTGTTCGTGATGATCGAACTCTGCGTGGGTAAACACCAGCCGTGGCCTATGCAGGCAGGTACGCGATGGCGTCCACGTCTATGAGGTAATCAAGAGGCGGCTTCCCCTCAAATGCCATTCGGGCAGGCAGATAGCTGCTGAAGTAGGTGCGGTAGACCTCGTTCATCGCCGGCCAGTCGCGCGCATCGTGCAAGTGAATCGTGACCTTCACGAGATCATTCATGGTGGCGCCGACGGCTGCGAGAATCGCGGTGATGCTGTCGAAGACCTGCCGGGTCTGGACAGCGATCTGACGAGCAACGACCTGGCCGGTCACGGGATCCACAGGTACCGTGCCGGAGATGAACAGGAAGTCGCCGGCACGTACAGCCTGTGAATACGGTCCGACTGGTTTCACCGCCTTGTCGGTGAAGACCACCTGCTTGGACTTACCCATAGAGCCCCCTCCTTACCACCCTTCCGCTTGTGTGCGATGGCGGTGCTGTTCGCCAGGGCGACCGATCGTTCAGTATAGTAGGTGACGTGATTGGAGCCGTTTCGCGTGCGCACGCCTTGGGTCCTGCGCGGCAGTTGGGGCGTTCAATCCGCGCCCATCGTGAGGCGGCCCGGCTGTCGCTTGGAACGCTGGCTGCGAAGAGCGGGGTGTCGAAGGCCAACCTCTCGACCATTGAGGCGGGCGCGGGAAATCCGTCGCTCGAGACGCTATGGCGGCTGGCAGGGGCCCTGGGCTTGTCGCTGGGGGTGCTCTTGGGTGAGGCGGAGCCGCCACGCACCAGGTTCCTTCGCGCGGGCGAGGGTGCTCCCTTTGCGTCCGAGTCCGGGCTTGCCGGGGAGATGCTGTTGACCGAAGGGCGGCCGCATCGGACGGAGATCTTGGCGCTCGAGTTACCCGCTGCCAGCGATTACCGGTCGGGGCCCCACCAACTCGGCACCGAGGAATTCGTCCTGTGTATCGCCGGCACGCTCGAGATCGGCCCGATTGATCAAGAGCAGTTCCTGAGACCGGGCGATTCCCTTTGGTTTCCAGCCGATCGTGACCACCGGTACGCGAGCCGTCGCGGCGCTCGCGGCCTGAGCGTGATCAGCTATCCGACTTTGAGGGAAGCGTGATGGGAGTTTCGGGCACTGGGCCCACGGACCCGGACGAACCGGGTCCGCGGGTGATCCAGATGCTGCGGGGGATGGGTTTGGTTACCGGGGAGGGAACTGTGAGTTGGGGACGGGTGCAACCAAGTTCGCGGTCGGCGGCTCGTCGATGAACCCGATGACCGCACAGTTGATGTCGATGCCGACGCTCCCATAGGGGGCGCCGCCAGGGCCAGTGATCAGGTCGGGGCGAGTCGCGGCCAGGTTGAAAACCACGTTCTCGTCGATCTGCCGCTTGTTGAAGCCCTCGTCGATCGCCTTCTGCGTCCACTGACCGAGCTGGGCGTCCCAGAGCGGGCTGTAGGCATCCGCGTGTCGCGGGTCCTTGAGAGTTGGAAAGTCGCCGAACACGTTCAGGAGGTCACCGCCATTCCGAAGCGCGTCGATCAACGCGGTGTTGGCGGCCGAGGCGTCCTCGGCGGCGTGTCCGTCAAGAACGATGTGCTGGAAACCTTGCGACTGCGGGTTGTTCGCGCCGGTCTGGCCGTTGATGAAACCGAAGAGCCTCTCGCGAGCCGAGCCGAGGAAGTCGTCGCCACCGTTGTAGGCGGCGTTGGCGAGCGCAGGGACGTAAACGGAGCGCTCCAGGACCGCGGCCAGCGGGTCGCCCGCCTCGGTGCTGAGGTACAGGATCGGCTGGCCGGCGTCGAAGCCCTTCACCAGCAGCAGGTCGACCCACGAATCGAGGAA
>WNFC01008771.1_pt1 | contig 11178 bp, 9 predicted proteins | sample 5400541 | NCBI WGS metagenome assembly WNFC01 (sample SAMN13153342, study PRJNA577476) | soil metagenome | isolation source: 120 cm saprolite under Douglas fir tree site 2 hole 2 replicate 1 | place: USA:California | collected 2015-04-18
CTCGCGATGCAGGATCGCGGCCGCTTCGGCGGTTTCGACACCCTCGGCGACGGTGTGCAGCCCGAACCCGTTGGCGAGGCCGAGCAGATGGCGCAGGAACACCTGGCTGTCGGGACTGGCGGCAAGATTGGAGATGAACGAGCCGTCGATCTTGACGGTATCGACCGCCAGGCATTGCAGATGGCGCAACGAGGTATGGCCGGCGCCGAAATCATCAAGCGCCACCCGGCAGCCGGTGTGGCGCAGCGCACTGACGAACCGGGCCGATTCCTCGATGTCATACAACGCCGCGGTTTCGGTGATCTCGACGACCACCCGAGCGGCGATCTCAGGCTTGTTGCGCAGCTGTGAGGTCAGCGCCCTCAGCCACGGGCGGTCGGCCGCGGTCAGTCCGGAGATGTTGAAGCCGAGCCTGACCTCCGGGTGCGCGGCGACCTCGGCCAACGCTTTGTCGAGAACATAACGGTCGATCAGCCGGATGAAACCGAGCTGCTCGAGCACCGGCACGAATTCACCGGCCGGGACGATCCGGCCGTCGCGGCTGCGCATGCGCAGCAGGCATTCGTAGTAATCAACCTCGCCGGTCGCCGCCGATATGATCGGCTGGAACGCGAACATGATGCGATCCTCGCGCAGCGCGGCCTGCACCTCTTCGCCGATCGACAGGCCGCGCCGCTGGCGCTCTCGCTGCTCGTGGGTCATCCGGTAATGAGTATAGCAATCGCGTCCGGCACGCTTGGCCTCGGCGAGCGCGTTTTCCGCGCGGGTGATCACATCATAGGAGGTCAGGCCCTGATCGGGAAACGAAACCCCGCCGATCGACACCGTCGCGTAGACCGGGCCACGGCTCGTCGTGATCGGCATCGAATTGATCGCGGCGATGACCTTCTCGGCGGCCGCCGGGATGTTGTCGGGCGGGCAATGCGACAGGACGATGCCGAACCGGTCGCCGCCAAGCCGGCCGATCAGGTCGCTGACGCGCAGGCAGGCGTCGAGCCGGCGGCCGATTTCGATCAGCACCGTGTCGGCCGCCTGATAACCGAACAGGTCGTTGATCATCGTCATGTTGTCGACGCCGATCGACAGAAACGCCGCCGGGCTCGGTATGCGCTGATTGGCGGCAATGATCTGATCGATCGCCTCGCGCAGGCGGCTCTTGTTGAAATGGCCGGTCAGCTCGTCGTAGTTGGCGAGCTGCTCGAGGCGGCTCTGCTCCGCCTTGCGGTCCCCGATGGCGCGGATCACGCCAAGCATCCGTTGCGGCCGCCCGGTGCCGTCGCGCTGCGCGCGGCCGCGCTCATGCACCCAGATGAAGCCGCCCTCGGCGCCGCGCACGCGGTATTCGCAGTCGAAGGCCGCCTCGCGCTCGAAATGATTGGCGAGCATCAGCTGCCGGTGCACCAGATCGTCGGGGTGGATCCGCCCGGCGAAGCGCCGGCCGGTGGCCAGCTCGGCGGCACATTCGATGCCGGCCGCAGGAAGACGGCCCGACCATTCGAGCCGATCGAGGTCGAGATCCCAGGAATAGGCGACATCGCCTGCGGCTTCGAGCGCGGCGCTCAAGCAGCTCGATGGCTCTTTGTCGCTTGCGGACATGGGCATCATGACTCTGATCATCCGCGCCCGTGCTCAGACAGGCCCGAGCCGACGGCCGACCCGCACGCCAGCTTTAGCCACATAGGTTGAAGAATTCTTAAATGCGGCCCGGTTTCGGGCGATCGCCGGCTGGCCCGATCCGGTCAGCCCGGCGTGTGCGAGGCGAGGAACGGCAGGACCGCCTGGTTGAATTCGCGAGGCCGCACCTGGGTAAAACCATGCCCGCCACGCGGGAAAATCTTGATTTCGGCGCCCGGGATCAGCCGCGCCAGCTCTTCCGAGAAATAGGCCGGCGTCACGATGTCGTCCTCGGCGCCGACGACCAATGTCGGCGTCTTGATCCGGCCGAGCTGCTCGGTGCGATCGAAAGCGAGGATCGCATCGATCCGGCTGGCAGCTACCTCGGTCGGCGGAAAAACCGCGAGGTTCTGCGCCTCGAGCTGGCGCAGGCGCTCATTGTTGCGGGCGATCCACCAGCTTGGGTAGAGGAACAGCGTATTGGCTTGGACATAGGCGCTGGGGCCGAGGCGCAGCAGGATGTCCTTGCGCAGCCCGAAGAGCCGCCGAAAATAGGCGTCCGGCTTGGTCCAGGTCGCCGACAGGACGACGCTGGCGAGCCGCTTCGGGTGCTCGATCGCCAGGATCTGGGCGATCGCACCGCCGGTCGAATGACCGACGATATGGGCGCGCTCGATTTCGAGCGCGTCCATCAGCCCGAGCACATCGGCCGCCATGCGGTCGACGGTAAAGCCGCTGCGCGTCAGATCGCTTTGTCCGATGCCGCGATGGTCGTGGGTGATGACGTCGAAATTCTTGGCGAAGGCGGCGACCTGGTCCTGCCAGAACGAGGCAAACCCGGTCAATCCCGACACGAACAGGACGGGAAACCCGACACCTTGCCGCTCATAATAGAGCGCGCCATCGCCGATAACGATTCGCGGCATCGACCTGCCAGCCAGAATGGATCAGGCGTCGGTATCACCGCCATCGGAGGCTGTCAAACAGGAAGGATGCAGCGCACCCATGCGGCCGGTTTCGAGGGCGGGGGCGCCGGTCGCGAGCCTTGCCTAAAATTTGACACACAGCCCCCCTTCAATCGGTTTGGGAACCAAACGGTTGAGCACCCGGGCGGCTATTATCTTAGGGCTCGGTTGTCGAAGCGAAGGGACGGGTCGGCTGGGGAAGCAATCTGAGATAGAATGGCCGAACTACCTTCGGCCGCTCGCGGCCGTCAGGACTTGGCGCATCGCCATCACAACGCATCGAGTGGAGCGATATGAAACAGCAGGATGAGATCCGAACCGCGGCGGTGGAGAACGGCCGGCAGGCCGAGCCGCTCTATCGCGCCGCCGCATCGCGCCGGTCCACCGGTCGTACCCAGGATATCGACCGTCATGTCGGCGCCCGGGTGCGCGAGCGCCGGATCATGCTGGGGCTGACCCAGCAGCAGCTCGCCGATCTGATCGGGGTGACCTATCAGCAGGCGCACAAATACGAGCGCGGCATCAATCGCGTTTCGGCCGGCCGGCTATACGAGATCGCGCAAGTGCTCAGCGTTCCGGTCGGCTATTTCTTCGACGGGCTGCAAGACCAGAACACCCGCGCGGTCAGCCCGCGCGAGCGCATGTGCCTCGAGCTCGCCCGCAATTTCGCGCAGATCCCGAACGAGCGTCATCAAGAGGCGCTGAGCCAGCTCGCTCGCGTCCTCGCGGCCGACTGATCGCAGACGCGGCCGGCAGCGGCGGGGCCCGAAGGCTCGGGCCCCGCCGCGTCGCTCAGATAGCGGGTGGCGGGCGGCGGCTCACCAGCCCCATGACCAGGGCGACGACAAAGACGATCAGGAAGATAAAGAACAGCACTTGCGCGATGCCGGCCGCGGTCGATGCCACGCCGCCGAAGCCGAGGAGACCGGCGATCACTGCGATTGCCAGAAAAACCAGAGCCCAATAAAGCATTAGCCTCCTCCGTAGACGAGCAGCCCGAGCAACCCGATCGGGTTTCCGGGCACGTCTTCTTCGCTAACGGGGTTGGATGCAACCGGGTTCCGGAACTCAGCCTTCAGAAGCGGATGCCGAGGCGGGCGCCCTCATCGTTAATGCTTTGGTTGTACCGGGAGGTCCCGGCATTCGAGACATGGTCGACAAAGGCCGAGATCTGCCAGACCGGATTGATGCGGTAGCCCAGTTCGAGGGCCTCGCGAAACAACAGATGCGAGCCGAGATTTTTGCGATCGGACTTATTGCTGACGATCTCGCCGTCATTCAAGCTGCCGCCAAAGAAGATCCCGCCGGTGATCCCGTCGCCCGGCTGGAGGACGTTGCTGCACAACTGCCAGGTCCAGGTCGTGCCGAAGTAGAACTGGTTGGTGTAGCGCGAGGTGTTGGCCTCGAAGCCGAAGGTCGGACGGGGCTGCACCATCCAGTGCAAATAGCCCGGCAGGCTGGCCGCCCAGGCATCGGCGACCGGGGAGGGCATGATCATTTCGGGATTGAGGTCGACCCCATGCTCCTTGCCGCCAAGGAAGCCGGCGTCATGCGCGAGCACCCCGAACTTGACCTCGCCATAGGTCAGGTTGGTCAGGGTCTGGGCGCGCGTCCCAGCCGGATGCAGCGCCAGCGCCGCAGCCGCGCCGACCAGCGCCAGACAGCGCCAATCCCGCCATCTCCCCGGCAGCGGAGCGCGCCGCAGCAATCCCCCCATTTGCGTACCCCGTGAAGCAGCGTCCGGCCGTGAAGCTACAAGCCTCGGGACCAGAACCAAAGAGTAGAGGCGGGGCGATGGCAAGGGTGATCCCGCATTGTGGCAAAAATCCCACATTCGTCCGCCACCCGTGCCGCTTGCGGCAGCCTATGGCGGCGGCCGGATCAACAACAGCGGTTGTTCGGCGATCCCGATCATGACCGGCAAATGCCCGACGATCTCGCCATCGGCCTGCGCCGGCAGGCGCCGGCTGCCCGATACGACGGCGCTGCGGGCGCGCAGGATCGTGACGTGCTTCGAGCGCAGCAGCCGGCCGAGCAGCAGCGCCGCCGCATAGCCCAGGATAGCCACTCGCCCGCCGCGTCGAAACAGCACGAGGTCGAGGACGGGGTCGGCCGGATTGGCGCCTGGCGCGACGATGAACGGACCGGCATAGAACCGGCCCTTGGCGGCGATCAGGCCCGCGGCGCGATGCACGGCGCCGTCGGCCTCGACCAGCAATTCGCAGGGCCGATAATCCCACAACCGGACGAGCATCGCCGAGATGAAGGCGAGCCGCCCGGCGTAGCGCTTCAGCCGCGGATTGACGCTGGCGACCGTCTCGGCATCAAAACCGGTGCTCGCCATCATCACGAACAACCTGCCGTCGACCCGCCCGGGCCACACCGGCCGCGCCGGCGCGGTGGCGATCAGCTCGGCGAGCCGCTCGGCCTGGCGGGGCAAGCCAATCTCGCGCGCCAGCAAATTGGCGGTGCCGAGCGGCAACAGCGCCACCGGCCGCGGTGCTCCGGCGAGCCCATTCACCACGGCATTGACCGTGCCGTCGCCGCCCGCCGCGACGATCGCCTCGAATTCGAGCTCGGCCTCGCCTGCCAGGCGTTCGACATCGCCCGCTTGGGCTGAGGCGTGGCGCAGCACCACCGTGCAGCCGCGCCGCTCGAGCGCGGCGCCCACCCGCCGCAGGCGGCGCGCCCCGGATCGCGTCCCGCCGGCCGCCGGATTGACGATGATCAGCACACGGCGCCGCATCACCACCCTGCCTTTGCCCGGTCAGCATGGCCCGCTATGGTAGAGGATCCCCGGTCGGCGCGCCGCCGATCAGCGCGGATCCGGTTCGGACGGCACGATGGCTCTGTTGCTCACAGGCTGCGCGGGTTTTATCGGTTTTCATGTCGCGCGGCACCTGCTCGATCGGGGCGAGCATGTCATCGGCATCGACAATCTGAACCCTTATTACGACGTCGCGCTGAAACGCGCCCGGCTCGCGCAGCTGGAGGGTCGCGATGGGTTTGCGTTTCACCCGGTCGATGTCGCCGATACGGCGGGGGTGACGGCGCTGGTCGAGCGTCACCCCGATATCGACCGGATCATCCACCTCGCCGCACAGGCCGGCGTGCGCTATTCGCTGACCCAGCCGCTCGCCTATGTCGAGGCGAACGTCAAGGGCCAGGTTGTGCTGCTCGAAGCGGCACGCCGGCTGCCCGGGCTTAAAAGCTTCGTCTACGCCAGCTCGTCCTCGGTTTACGGGGCCAATGCTAAGCGGCCCTTCAGCATCGCGGACCGCGCCGACCATCCGGTGTCGCTCTACGCCGCGACCAAGCGCGCCGGCGAGCTGATCACCGAGAGCTATTGCCGGCTTTACGACCTCCCCTGCACCGGGTTGCGCTTCTTTACCGTATACGGCCCGTGGGGCCGGCCGGACATGGCCGCCTATCTGTTCACCGACGCGATCCTCGCCGGCCGGCCGATCCAGGTGTTCAACCATGGCCGAATGGAACGCGATTTCACCTATATCGACGACATCGTGCCGGCGATCATCGCTGCGGCTGAGACGGCGCCGGCCCAGCCGGGCGAGCATCGCCTCTATAATCTGGGCAATCACCGCCCTGAACCGCTGCTCGACTTCATCGCCGTACTGGAACAGGCGCTCGGCCGCACGGCGATCAAGGAGATGATGCCGATGCAGCCGGGGGATGTGGCGAGCACCTATGCCGATATCGCAGCCGCCCGGCGCGATCTCGGCTTCGCGCCGCAGATCCCGATCACCGTCGGCCTGCCGCGCTTTGTCGCCTGGTACCGCGAGTACCACGGCATCGCGTGAAGGCGGGGCCGGCCGGTCACGCCTTGACGACGCGGTCGCTCGCGATCCCGCGGCGGGCGCAGATGTTGCGCGTATCGACGATCAGCGGGCAGTATTCGACCAACACGCGGTAATCGACCGCGTCGTGATCGGTGCAGATGATCGCGATGTCGAACGCCGCCAGCGCCGCCGCGGTCAGCGGCATCGACCTGCGCCCCGCGAGCTGCGGGTGTTCGCGGGTCGATGGCAGTTCGGCCAAGAGCGGGTCGTGGAACGCGACCGCGGCGCCGCGCTGTTCCAGATGTTCCATGATGGTCAGCGCCGGGCTTTCGCGCGTGTCCTCGACATTCTTCTTGTAGCCGACGCCGACCAGCAGCACCCGCGCCCCTTTGATCGCGCGGCCGGCGCGCTCGCTCAAGGCGGCGATCGCCTTGTCGATGACCCGTTGCGGCATCGCGGTGTTCACCTCGCCGGCAAGCTCGATGAAGCGGGTCGAAACCTTGAACTCGCGCGCCTTCCAGGTCAGGTAGAACGGGTCGATCGGGATGCAGTGCCCGCCGAGCCCCGGGCCGGGGTAGAACGGCATATAGCCGAACGGCTTGGTCTTGGCCGCCTCAATGACCTCCCAGACATCGATCCCCATCGCCTCGAACACGATCTTCAGCTCGTTGGCGAGCGCGATGTTGACGGCGCGGAAGATGTTTTCGGTCAGCTTGACCGCCTCGGCGGCTTCGAGCGAGGACACCGGCACGGTGCGCGGCGCGAGCGCATCGTAGAAGGCGCTCGCCAGGCGCAACGCCTCCGGTCCGTCGCCGCCGACCACCTTGGGAATGTCGCCGGTGGCGAATTCCGGGTTCCCCGGGTCTTCGCGTTCCGGCGAATAGGCCAGGAAGAAATCCCTCCCCGAGCGCAGCCCGGAGCGTTCCAGGATCGGCCGCATGACCTCGCGGGTGGTGCCGGGGTAGGTCGTCGATTCGAGCACGATCAGCTGGCCGCGCCGCAGATGCGGGGCGACCGCCTCGGTGGTGCGCACGACAAAGCCGAGATCGGGCTCGCGCTGGCGGGTCAGCGGCGTCGGCACGCAGAGGAGGATCGCATCGACCTGCGCGAGGCGCGACACATCGCCGGTCGCGGCCAGCCGTCCCGAGCGCCGCAGCGCGGCGATACTTTCGCCGCTGATGTGGCGGATATAGGATTCGCCGGCATTGAGCCGCTCGACCTTGGCCGGGTCGAGATCGAAGCCGAGCACCGAGAAACCGCGCTCGGCGATCGTCCGCACCAAGGGCAGCCCGACATAGCCGAGGCCGATCACTCCGATCCTCGCCGAGCGGTCGCGGAAGCGGGCGATCAGCGCCTCGACATCGACGGGTTCGCCGGAAGCGGAGGCATCGCCCGCGACGCGGAAACCGGGGGCGTCATTCATCGCCGCGGCGGCGGGTGCGATCCCCTTGGCCGGAACATCCCGGTTACCCAGAGTCCCGGTGCGAGCTCGCCATCACCCTCGCCATTTCCAGCAGCTGGCGGCGGATCGCCGGATCCGAGATCCCGTAATAGACGCGGACCAGCTCGATCGCATCCGGACGCTGCATCATCTCGCGCACTCGCTGGTCCTCTGGCGTCGGCTCGTCCTCCTCGTCAAACGGCAGACCGCTGAAGAAATATTCGTGGGTGACGCCGAGCACCTCGGCGATCTCCGAGAGCCGCGAGGCGCTGACCCGGTTGGCGCCGCTCTCGTATTTCTGCACCTGCTGGAAGGTCAGGCCGAGGGCGCTGGCCAGGGTATCCTGGTTCATCCCGAGCAGCAGGCGCCGCGTGCGGATGCGGGCGCCGACATGAACATCGACCGGATCAGGCACGCCGGTGCCGCGGCCATAAGCCGGGGCTTCACCGGCACGGCTCGATTTTACCAAGGCAGGATTCTCCTCGCGGTTGACCTGCCTCGCATCATCCGACGCGGGAGCACGGCATGCAAGATGCGCGGCAATCAGCTTCCGCCGGCGGGCCCGGCCACCGGTTCCGGCTGCCGCAATGCCAGCAGATCGGCCTCGTCGAGGGTTTCGTGTTCGAGCAGCAGGCGGGCGCCGCGTTCGAGCGTCTCACGTTGCGTCCGCAACAGATTGACCGTGCGGCGGAACGCCTGGTCGACGATCGATTTGACCGTGCTGTCGATCTCGCGCGCGGTCGCCTCGCTGTAGCTCCGCTCGGTGTACGGCGGCGCGCCCGGCGGGTCGCCGAGGAAACTCCGCTGGCTCTTCTCGTAGGAGACCAGGCCAAGCTCCTCGCTCATGCCATAGCGGGTCACGATGCTGCGGGCGATGTCGGTGACCTTGGCGAGATCGTCGGAAGCCCCGGTGGAGAGCTCGCCGAAGACGATGGTCTCGGCCGCCCGGCCGCCGAGCAGCACCGCCATCTTGTTGTCGAGCTCGGCCCGCGTCATCAGGAAGCGGTCTTCGGTCGGCCGCTGGATCGTGTAGCCGAGCGAGCCGATGCCGCGCGGGATGATCGAGACCTTGTGCACCTTGTCGGTACCCGGCAACGACAGGGCGACCAGCGCGTGCCCCATCTCGTGATGGGCGACCACCTCGCGCTCATGCGGGTTCAGCAGCCGGTTCTTCTTTTCGAGGCCGGCGACGATGCGCTCGATCGCCATCGTGAAATCGTTGAGGGTCACCGCCTCGGCGCCGCGCCGCGTCGCCAGCAAGGCCGCCTCGTTGACGAGATTGGCGAGATCGGCGCCAGTAAAGCCAACGGTCAGCGAGGCGACGATTTCGAGATCGACATCGCCCGCCATGCGGATCTTGCGGCTGTGGACTTCCAGAATCTGCACCCGGCCGGCCTTCTCCGGCCGATCGACCAGCACCTGCCGGTCGAAGCGCCCGGCGCGCAACAGCGCCGGGTCGAGGATCTCGGGGCGGTTGGTCGCCGCCAACAGGACCATGCCGGTGCGGCTGTCGAAGCCGTCGAGCTCGCTCAACAGCTGGTTCAGCGTCTGCTCCTTTTCGTCATGGCCGCCGCCGAAAGGATAGGCGGCGCGGGCGCGCCCCAGCGCGTCGAGCTCGTCGATGAAGATGATGCAGGGCGCCTTCTGGCGGGCCTGCTCGAACAGGTCGCGCACCCGCGCGGCGCCGACCCCGACGAACATCTCGACGAATTCCGAGCCGTTGATCGAGAAGAACGGCACATTAGCTTCGCCGGCGACCGCCCGGGCCAAGAGCGTCTTGCCGGTGCCCGGCGGGCCGACCAGCAATACCCCTTTCGGCACCCGGCCGCCGAGCCGGCCATAACGCACCGGGTCCTTCAGAAAGGCGACGATCTCCTGCAATTCGGCCTTGGCCTCGTCGACCCCGGCGACATCGGCGAAGGTCGTCTTGGTGTCGGTCTCGACATAGACCTTGGCCTTGCTGCGGCCGACCGACATCAGCCCGCCGAACCCCTGCTGGCTGGCGAAGCGGCGGTACATGAACATCCACACGCCAAAGAACAGCGCGATCGGGATCACCCAGGACAACAGATCGCGCAGCAATGTGCTCTCGATCGCCCCGGCGAATTTGACGTTGTATTTCGAGAGTTCCTCGGCGGTGACGGCATCGACGCGAGTGGTGATGAAATCGCTATAGCCGGTCTTGTCGGGTTCCTTGAACTTGCCCTGGATGTAATTGCCGCTGACGCGAACCTCGGCGATCTTGCCGGCCTTCAGATTGTCCTGGAATTCGCTGTAGGGGATCGTCTGGACCTGGGTATAGGCGGCGAAGAGCGCCTGGATCACCATCATCGCGACGATCGCGGCGACCCAATACCAGGTGTGATACTGCGTCTCTTTTTTGACTGGCATCGCATCGGCCCCCGATCGGCCCTGCACCGGGCGGCATGCCCTCCCGGCTAAGTGGTGCAGAGCCCGCCGCTCATCAACGCCCGTCGCTCCCGGGCTAGGCCGTGTACTCGTAAACGGGCTACGAGTGCGCCGCTTTCGGCTCTTAGCTGGCGCTCAGCGTGGTGGGTAGCGACGGCGCGTTTGCCCATAGCTGCCATTAGCGTCGGGGCCTGAGCAACCGCGAGGTCAAATCGAATTTCGCCCACTTGGCTGTTTTGCATGCCGCCAATCAGCACATCACCTTGGCGCCGCCCATTACGCGATGGTCGGGCAGGCGTTCTTGGCGGCGGGTCTACATAAAACCCGGGGAGCGCGGTAGATAGTTGCACCAATTGCCGAAAGGCCGCCACGCCATCAGCACTAAGGGCTCTTCGATGCGGAACCCGAGTGCCAACGCCGTTTGCATAACGACGTCCGACCGCCCCGGAACGATCATCGAGACTTGCCTTGCGCCGCCCTCCAGCGCACAGCGCAGCGCCGTTGTCACGACCGCCTTTGCATCAGCATCCGGTGCGATTGCCAGCGGACCGACATGACCCTGGGCGGAGATGTAGGCATAACCGGCGGCGCGGCCCGCGTGCTCGATCCGAACCGCGCGCGCCGCGAAGCCGCCGAGCAGAAATTGGTGATGCAGATCTCTGCGGAACCCGAGCAGCTCCTGATCGATCCGGCCAGTCCATTCGCCAGATTCAGGCCAGGGCGCAATCGGTGTGATATCGTAACCGGCATCGACAAGGTTCTGCGCGACGGCCTGCGCCGGCGCGGCCATGCGATAGAGCGGCTCCCGCGGATAGAGGCCGTTCTTTAGATAGAGGCCGGTCGACTCGATGTTGTATGCGAAGGTGATCAGCGCACGATTAGCGGCGCCGTTGCGCTCGGCTTGCATCAGGGTTCTCGAAAGAAGAGCCTGCCCGATGCCCTTCGCCTGGGT
>WNFC01031426.1_pt1 | contig 11178 bp, 17 predicted proteins | sample 5400541 | NCBI WGS metagenome assembly WNFC01 (sample SAMN13153342, study PRJNA577476) | soil metagenome | isolation source: 120 cm saprolite under Douglas fir tree site 2 hole 2 replicate 1 | place: USA:California | collected 2015-04-18
AGTCCACCCGCCTCCTGATGCCTCCAACTCAATTGCGGAGCCAGACAAGAAGAAACGAAAGCGGGAAGCCGGCGAGAACAATGATCACGTTTTAAGTGACACACAGCATGCCCGGTTCCCTAACTTGTTTCACGCGAATAAGCACGTGGTCTCAGTGCACGAGATGGTAAAGAGGGAGTGTGAACAACTGATCGATCTCACGGTCGGTTCTTTTTTTTCTGTACCGGTGCACTTCCCACTTTCGTATCTTCCAGGACAAAGTTAAGCTGTGGATAAACTTGACAATGCCCAAGTATGTTCCTCTTTTCTGATTATTAGCCTTGGATACCTAACACGTAATATAGGATCGAGGAGTATGTGTATCCTCCTTCTGCAGTTCAATTACTCATAGTCAATTCACCAGTGGTGACAACTTCGGTACGTTACTATGTATATCTCGCATATGACCCGTTCACAATATTTGCCAAAGGTGTACAAATTCAGGAAGGTATAACATTTGGGCTCCCTTGGCCGCTCATTGGTTTTAACGTCCTTCCAGAAGTCTTAAGTGAATTGCACCGTTCTCAAGAGAGCGGCTATAATATGCGGGACAACGTCCGACAGCACCATTTGAACAGGGCTAAGATCTGTTCGAAAATCATCAAATATCCCCACGTGGAGGACTATGCCGTATGCGTTCTGTGTTCATGCTTATCCAGGGCTCACATTGCCGTAGTTGGCGTTAAAAGAGCACGATGACAAACAGCTGTACATTGCAAGACAGAACCTCTCCGACTTGCGCAACGTGTATGCCGTCGTGACAGACATACTGCACAAGAATATCTCCAAGGTGAGACCCGTCCCTTGCATTGCTTTTGTGATGTGGAAATCATAACTGAATCCATTCGTAGCTCCGTTCACCCAGATCTAATTTAGTACAGCAACCCGTGTAGGCCGATTCAGATTCACTATACGGAAATCGTTTTAAATATGTTAAACCCGTCTCGTGCTGTGCTGATAATTGTCCCCGGAATCTGAGGGTGCCAATGGACCTCTTTTACCTCTTTTTGTCCCTGATGGACGAATAGCAATTGAGGTGGAACGTCCTGTCCATTCTCAGGGGTGTCGTTCATTGCCCCAGTCTCCTCGTCATCCTGCTCAACAGCAAGATCCCAAAGCGTCACTTGATCATCCGCTCCGGAAGCAGCAAAGACCGAATCCTCCGTAGGGTGCCATTCGACGGATGTGATGGGTGCTCGATGCCACGTGAAGGACGCGACAGGCGTAGGATCGGGTGCCGTGGTTCTGGTTTGAAACCGAGTAGTTAACTGGGGTCACAGCTAATAAATGTCCCATTACTCACCCGCGCTTCTTCACGTTTCTTAAATCCCATACCTTAATCCCACCCTCATCGCCGCCACTGAGAAGTAAATATGCCGTACTGCGGTTCCAACTGATCACATTGACGTCGCTGTTATGCGCCTTGTCGATTCCCGCGACATTTTGCCTCCCTTTACTCCGTACGTCCCACATGCGCACACTCTGGTCCGCCGAACACGATGCAAAGACGGTCGCCTCGCTCGGACTCCACTGTATATCTTCAACGCTTGAAGTGTGCGATGTAAAAGGTGTCTTCTGCGTGGCGAAGCCCGTGGGCGTGCTTGTCGTCAAGTAGATTTTTGAATGAATGTCGCCGGTGAGTAGCCGTAGCGCACCGGTGTCCGATGCGGCCCAATCCATCGCGAAGCCCTCGGCGTGGCCATGGGCATCGATGGTGTATCTCGGGGCCTCCGTACGCCCCTTTTCGACAGTTGCGCCGGGGTTTTCGAGCGCATGGATGAGCGGGCGTACGTCCCAGACATGCACCTTGCCTGTCTCGGCCCAGCTCGCAACGTAATACGGCGCCGTCGCCGGGGGCAGCGGCTGCCCGGTAGGAAGACGTTGTGCGCGCACACGATTCACGCCGCCAAAATGTGGGACGGAGCGATGCTCGAGTACGGCGTCCTCATCCAAATTATCAGCGTCGTCGTCTTCTTCATCGTTGTCGTCGTCGTCGCTCTCTGGCAATGTGAGCACATCGCAAAAAAGAAAAAAAAAGAGAGAGAGAGAGAGAGAGAGAGAGAGAGAGAGAGAGAGAGAGAGAGAGAGAGAGAGAGAGAGAGAGAGAGAGGGGGCAAGGGAGGGAAAAACAAAGGGGAGGAACGCACCGGCACCGTCTCTTTGCGTTTTGTGGAGCTGGGCCATCTTGAAGACCGACAGGTTGTTGTTTTTCGCGGCGTCGGCCTGCGTGCCCGTGACGATGTACGCGCTCGCGGGGAAGCGCTGGCGTTGGTCGCCCTGGTCGTCGCGGAGGACGTCGAACGAGAGGCACGGCCAGCTCGGGCTCATGGTGTGCCGCATGACGTACGCCGACTCGTCGGGCTCGAGGACCTCATCCTTGCCGAGGGTGTGGAGGCCGGGGATGAACGCGTTCGGCGCTCGAGGTGCTTCGTCAGACTCCTCTATCGGAGGTACGACTTGGTCATCGACGTCCATCACTGCATGATGGCATGATGGCGACTCGTCAGCTCGTCGGCCCTGCCCTGAAGAAATGATCGCACACGCGTGTGCGTACGCGCATACCATCATCGCCGCCCTGCCGCGCAGCGTCGTCATCGTCATCGTCGTCGTCATCGATCTCGTCTTCCCAGGCATCCTCGAACTCGCCCATCTCGTCCTCGGAGGGCTTTTCCGAGCGCGCTTGGCCACTGGCGCTGCGGCTGGCCTTTTGCGGTCCCGGTCGCGCGTCTTCCGTGGCGCGTTTTGGCATGTTCTTGTTCTTCTTGCTGCGATAAAAACTGTACTCGCGTCAGTGGGCGATGCGGCGGAAGGACCGTCGGGGCCCGACCCGTCGGATCTGTACAAAATTAAATTTTATTACAAATCGCCGAGATGCCGTTGAGATGCGGCAGCCACGTACTGTACGCGTGTGCTGCCACTCTAGATATATAAGTCACATTGCGGATTAATATTCCACATCACCTAGCATTCGAGCGAAGCAATTACACGACTATGTCAACGATCTACGTTCCCGCAGGGTGAGGAAGCCTACTTCTGCTCGCTGCTCGTGTGCGACATCGAGCTCACGTCCACCTAGTTTCTCCTGGGTTGCTGCGTCTCTCCTCTCCGTGGCAACCATCCTGCAGTGGCAAACCATATCTGTGGGCGGTGCGAGGAAGAGGGCACGCATCCCATACCCCCGGGGTGAGTTGTGCAATGTCGTGTAATCTCTGGACATTCTGATTGATGGCATATGACCCAGCGTACGCTGATAAAGCGGAGCAGGAATCCTCAAAGGAGGCACTGATTTTCAACTGCATGCAGCGTGAGACCTGATTTGTTCCCGTGCGTTCTGCATCTCACCAGCAACATTCACAGGCGCGCATCAGAACACGATTGAAAATGTCCCTGTGGTTGTCCTGACGTAAGTCCTACTGTCGTCACGCGTATGCATGGTGTTTATACAAGTACGGCAACGAACAGAACTGTCATTGGTGGTCTTCGCTATCCAATTCCTGCAGCTGTGGCATGCGGGCTTTGGTCCTTCAGCCGCATTATCTACACAGTAGGCTATGGCAGTGGAGATCCACGCAAGGTATGTTTCCCTCCCAGTGTTACCTCGGCTAACATATCTGAATCATGCTGCCAATCCAGCGCTCTGTGCCGTTCAACATTAGCATCCTCTTGCAGACCGGTGAGAGTGTCTCTCTTAATTAATATTGACGTAGCGTTTCTGATGCGTCTGTTCTTAGTCCTATCTATTCTTTCCGGAAAGGTGGTGTATGACCTTATTAAAGCCGGTGTCTAACCAAAACGGTTGCTCAACGTGCTCAACGCGTCATGGCGGAAATAACTTATCCCAATTTGTTCTAAGGAACCTGGTATCTAGCGTTTACGAGAGCAAAGGCGATCTGAGCGCCCTTGGCTTCTGCTTGTATATGCTTCACACATCATAATAGCATTAATATTGGGTTCGCCCATATGTTCGAGGCCGGGATGCATGTTCTGAGGGTAGCCGTTGCCAACTGCAATGGACGTCAACACTTTCAATTACCCCTCCAGGCTCCCACTCCCCACCTTCGTCGATCCAACGAACGCGTCAATGGATCCTTGTGTAGACAGGCCCTGGAAGGGTACTCTAGTGGAGCCCGGTGCTGAATTGGCTCGTACCACATGCTCACTGTGCGACGACGTGGCAAGAAAACCCTGCGGCCGCGCCGCGCCGAAGTTCTCTTATCTGGTTGCCATTAAATCAGTTGAGCAGACTATACAAGGAGACAGAACACTATGATAGCCAGAACAAAGTAAATACGAAAATCGGCCATGGCGCCACACTGCGAGTTCTCTCTCCACAGTAGGATTAGCATACATGTGAGTACTTTGAGGCAACTGTGCTGCCTTCTGCCTCTTCAGAAAGTTCGTCTCCGTGATGGTCTGCGCGGAGGACACCCTGATCTCATCATCGATCTTCAAATAGTATTCCAACTTTCTCTTGGAACACTCTATGGGACCTCTCCGCATTCTTCTGCACCCCGTCCTTTATACTGTTGATAACCTCTTGTGGTTGCACCACACTATTCACGTAGCACCATGGTAGTGGACTATCCATCGTTATACAGAGCATCAAATATAAATACAAAGCACACCTATTACAACTCTTGGTTTGACGGTAAGTCTATTATACGGTGATATCCACCTTCCAATGTTTCCTGGGAGAATCCGGGTCACTGTGTAGGTGCCCTGGTCTGTTCAATACTGAGGTATGACAGGCAATATCCACATGCACCCCGGACGACTCCTGATTGTACGTGACCTGGGCCGTCGCATCCGCAGCCGGCGTTCTCAGGGACGCGTGCGATATTCACATGTTCCCGGGACGACGCCCGATGCAATGGTGCTCACCCGTACTCGTCCCATGTTGTGACATTCGCGCTATGCTCGAGGACACGTGTTATTTTACATGGCTGCCGGACGATGCACGATCCAATAGTATGCACTTGCATCCACACCGCGTTCGAGAAGGACACGTGTGACTTGCACATGTCCCACATGATATGCCTGGATGTCGCAGGGTTACGCACATCAGAAATAAGGAAGACAAATACAGGAGAGCTTGAGTGGGGATGGCAAAGCCAGCCAAGAACGCTTTGCAGGTGGGAATGGCTGTAGAACAAGTGTTAGAGACGTAAATCACTCATCATCACCTTCCAAAGTGCCAAGCGGATAGCTTCGCCGACGACCGTGCTAGTGGAAGGCGTATACAGAACCGAGACGGTATAGCATCAATGATTTCATCATCTTGACATCGCTTCCTTGGAAGTCACTGAAGGTTACTCTTCAAGAATGGGGGTAACAGACTCGACTGAGTTGCAACTCCAGTGGATGTTTTTGCCAGCGTTTTCCCCGTCTGGTTTTGGTAATGCTGCAAGGCAGAATCGAAAAGCGAGACAAGTGTGCATGTGACTGGATACTCGTGGTGAAGAGATGTGACCTTGGAAAGGGGGGTTGGTTCCACTAGTACTGTAGGCGTACTGCCGCGCCTCAGACAGACGCAAGCTAATTGCCTCAAACAGAAAAGGGATCGCTGGATGTTTGGTTGAGTTGATTGAAGAACGTAGTTCTAGGGGTTCACATACATGAACATAAAACAGGAGACAACAAGGGGATATCACGATGGAGTGATGAGAGATGAGATGGTGGGAGCTGTACACCGACGCGACGGACCGGTCGGTGCGAAAGCCTCGGAAGGCAATTAGAGTGAACTACTGCCACTCGTCTCGTAACCTTTCACTACGTGACCTTCCGATTTCACAATGTCCAAGAGCCCCCACCGCCCAAGACCTTCCCTCCCTACTTCGTCCACGGACTTTGCCCTCCGAGCCTCTTCATCTCCCCTCCAATCACCGAGCGACGACTTCACCGGCTTGAACCCCCTCCTCTTCCGGTTTCGTCGCCCCAGTTTGCTCGTTCCTAAATACCTGTCCGATTCACGTTTGTCGAGCCCGTTGGCGACGTCATTCACTTCTCCGCTGCGCCCCTCTTCCGCTTCGGACGTTGATCGGGAGCGTATATGGGCGGACTCGGGCTCCGCATCTGAGAGCTCCGAAAACGCAACACCACCGCTCAACGGGAGCGAGGCAGACAAGGACGCAGGCACCGATAGCGACAGCGCAATGAAAACTAGCCGACCCCAGACGCCACCCCCGCGTAATCCATCGTCGTCCAGCATGGACGTCATCGCCGAATCCTCATATCTCCCCCATCTTCGCCGCCTGTCGCATCCAGTACGTCACGTGATACTTCTTTTCCCTGTTTCCCTGGTGGCAGACGGACTCTGACTGGCATGCATCGCATTCCTCAGCTTAAGCTGCCACGTATTCTGAACCTTGTTCGAGAATCTTCTCGCCCGGATGAGAACGAGGTCAAGTCTGAGGCACAGTTCCAACGACTTGTCGCCTCGTTCTCCGAGCTACCCATGCAGGCTCGCACCCCACGCGCGTCATCAGACAGAGGTCGCTATCCCGAAGAAGTTTCCGAAGAGCGAGACATGCGACGCTGCCAGACACCCAGCGATGACAGCGACTATGAAGAGGCAGATAGTATCCCGTTTGCATTTGCACCTCCAACACAAGAGCCGATCACTATCAGGACACGTACTCCCGCTGCCAGCGTGAGCGGGAGTCTGTGTGGTGATGACATATCTGCTGACAGCCCCGGCGCTGCAATGGATGTCGACATGGTCAGGGTCCCCCTTTGTCACATCTTCGAATATAAACATGCTAACACCGCGCTGTTCTGTTCTAGCCCCCGTCTTTATTTGGCTCGCCAAGCGCAGCCTCCCTTCACCAATGGAGATATACACCTCCCCCGACGTCCTCCTCCGCAGTGCGCACGAGCAAGCGAAAATGCAAGTCCTCATTCCCTTTTATTCTCATCCCGTCATTCCCTTTTACTGACTGGCCCGTACGGATGGATGTAGATGATGACCGCTTCGATCCGTATCCGACATCGTCTAAACGCCGTGCTGTATCACCCTCGGTCCTGCGCGAGAACCTTTCCCCGATATATATCCCACGCTCGGGGTCTTCGTCACGCGGACCTCTCCCGGTGCCTATCACATCTTCTGCTACGGGATCTGTCGCATCATCGCCGATCTCACACAACGGAACGCTGCCATTTGCGAGTCCCACAATGCGGGCATCGATGGGCCTCGCAAGCCCAATCACGCGGCCGAAGCGTATGAGCAGGCGGATGGATGGTGAAGATCGGGAAGTTGATGGGACTGGAGAGGCCGTCAACGGGCTCTCCCTCGCATGACTATATCTGACCTCCTCCCTCCTTGCTGACACACGTTCTGTTCTATGATCTCGGGTCTCGTTCCCAAGCATTGTATCTTACACATCATTGTACCATACTGCACCGTTTCATTTAGATGTAGTCTGTTGATGTCCCTTCCGATATTTAACAATTCTATGCACATATCACCGGGCCCCCGTGAAGCTAGTGGATGTGTGCCTCGTATCTGTCTCAACTATTGTGGTTTTGTGAGAGCTGAGTCAACTAAAAGGCGCGCGCTCATTCTAGGTTCGTCCAGCTTTGCAATAAACAAATGCCGCGCAAGCCCCGCCGCAGTTTTGAATCCACGAAACTGCGACGGTACGCCGAACCAAGCTTTAAAAGTTAAAGGAAAAGAGGAAAAGAAGCTAGATAGATGCTCATTCGCTCTTCAGAAGGCGCCACACAATGGGGTAGAAAATAAAAAAAGAGGGCCACATGTTTTCATTATGAGCTGGAATCGACGGGCAGCGCACCCGCGGCACGGGCGACCTCGTCGACGCGTCGGCGGAAAGACATCCACTCTGGGCTGCCGACTTGCAGAACGTGTTCGTTCGGGGCGTCGAGCGGCGTGTGGAGTTTGAGAAACGGGTTGGCCGCGGCGCGGTAATACGCCCAGTGCAGCGCCTTGAATATCTACTCGTCTCTCGAATAGAATCGCGGGACGCACGGAGATGATATCGGCGTCGCGTACGACGGCGTCTGTCAGCGCGAGGGCGACGACGATCTTGAGTTTGAGCGGCGTCACGTAACCGTACACGGCGACTTCCTCCAGCGCGTAGAGGAAGCCGAGGTAGCTGCTCTCGGCTGGCACTTTGGGCGCTGCCGCGACTGCGGGGGGGACGTTTTTGTGAAACGCGCAGGGGATTATAGGTTAGGAGGGAGTGTCATGTGTCGAGAAACGGATAGTATGGAGGGAGGGGGCGCTGCTTACTGCGCTCGTCGATGACGTCGAGGGAGGTGTGCGCGACGTAGTGGTATTTGAGGAGGTCTTCGGGCGAGCCAGAGAGCGCGCGGACGAGGATCGGGTGGTTCTGTGGGGAGATGAAGGCGATGGCGGTAAGGCCCAGGTTGGGTTGCCCAGGCATCGCACTGCAACTCTGCAAGCCAAGCCGCAGAAATGCGTTGTAGACGAGCACTTTCCTTTTTGGGGGAGGGAGAGCCACCTGAGCTAGCTGGCACTTGCCGGTGCAGTAACGCTACTCTACTCAAGCCGCCGCCTACAGAGGCGATAATAGAAGAGAGCCCAAAGCTTGGATAGATATCAACCCCTGGTCCCACCATGCCCCCGCACCCACCCGCGCGTCTAACCAAAAAACAGAGAAAGGCGACTGTCTTCCGGGAACGTGGCAAGAAGTCAAAGGGCGCACGCGAGGGCTTGGGCAAGCCGAACCCTGCACCCGGACGCTCGCGACGACCTTCGGCCGGAGATAGCGGCGAACCCTACGACCACGACGAAGACCACTATGATGAGGATGCTAATGCGGTACCTGCCATGGAGGACCAGGATCAAGCTCTGGCCGAGATGGCTGGAGATACGGAGGCGAGTGCGAAGGCCTATGAGGGCCATGCTGCTAGGGTTCAGAAGGTCGCGGAGGACTCTATGGCCACGCAGAAGAGGAGGGACAGGGACAAGAAGAGGAGGAGTGGTGGGGTGGACGATGGGATGGCAGGCCCGGCGAGGAAGAAGGCCAGGATTTCTCGCGGTTCTGACGAGATTCCTCCTCCCCCGGCGCGCGAAGAGGACGGGGACAGGGACGAGGGGATGAGCGTGAGCGTGCTCGAGGATGGCGAGGGTGGGCACGAGTCGGAAACGAAGGACAAGGGTGGTAAACCACAGCGGTATATCCTATTCATAGGTATGTCCTACCATCCCCCTCCCTTTCCCTACAACCACTCAGCGAGCTTCGTGGCTACCCGTCGAAGGGAATCTCAAGTACACAACGACGCGCGACGCAATCCAGAACCATTTCTCCCAGTGCGGTGCGTTCTCTTCCCCTTCCCCCCTTCCTTCCAAAGCATCCCCCACTAACCCACACACACAACACACAACCCACATATCCGGGCCACGCACCCGCCCGCCCACAACAGACCCCCCTCCGACCGTGCGCCTGCTCACTCCCAAGCTCACCCGTGCCGGCGCGCCAGCGATCAAGTCCAAAGGCTGTGCGTTCCTCGAATTCTCGACGCGGCCCGCGCTGCAGACCGCGCTGCGCCTGCACCAGTCTGAACTCGACGGGCGACGGATCAACGTCGAGCTCACCGCGGGCGGAGGCGGGAAGGGAGACACCCGGCTAGCGAAGGTCAAGGCACGGAACAAGCACCTTACAACGCAGCGTGTACGCCTCTCCCTTATTTCTCCTCTCTTTCTCTCGCAGCCACTTATAAGTATGCGGTTGCTTCATAGACCCGGCGGAATCTCAAGGCGGCGAGAGCGCAGGGAATGGATACCGTACCGCACGAAACTTTGCAGCCGCAACGTTTCTCGACGACGTCAGGGGAAGGCGATGTGCCGCGCACAAAACGTACTTGGACCGTCGGTGATGGGGACCAAGGCGGTGTTCATCGTGGGGGTACCAAGGCAGGAAAGAAGCGTGGCACACGCACACGGACAAAAAACCTGGGCACTGGTGTGAACGCACTCCCAATCGGATAGCAGTTCCTGGTATACGCATGCGAATTAGGTGGACTACGCGCATAACGTCTATGTACATGAATATATACAACCACAGCAAGGCGCAGCCACAGCTGGAAAAAGTCCGTCATGATACTAAGATAAAAATCAAAAACTGCGAGTGCAACAGTCAGCCAGAGGACCTCCAAACAAGCATAAGAGAGAAAGACGCACGAAAACGATGAGAATACCGAAGACCTTGAGCATGAGCCACCGATTGCTCGAAATGCTCGCATAGTACTTGAGCAGCTCACGTTGTGCACCACCGACGTTAGACGCGATGTCGAGTGTGTCAGCGTCGATCCTCTGAACCGTCTCACGCTGCTCTGCGACCATGTGCGCCAACTGATTGAAAATCTGGCCGAGTTCTGCAATCGTAGTCTCAATCGACTCGATGGCGGTGGAGCGCGATTGTATATAATTATCCTGCGTGTGCCATTCAAAATGATCCGTCTGAGGACTTGGGTTGCGAACGAGGCGGCAAGCGTACCTGCTGCTCCACGAGCTCCATCTGCTGGAATGCACTGTTGCCACCATTTGGGGCACCCATGCCGCCCTCAGCATGTTCGAGGTCAAGGGCAAGCATACCGTCGTTTGGTGTTGCTCGGCCCTTGCCCTTTGCATCGGGTCGGGTCGGATAACCGTCACCCATAGGATCCTGGCGCTGCGTGCTCGAAAATAAAAACGAGTCTGAAATAGTCGGATCAGTTCGGAGCGGGGACGCCAATAGGGGAGCCTGACTGACTCGCTGGTGCTTGACTTGCCGCTGCGGCTGCGGAGGACGTGAACTGTTCTGTTCTGTCTTTTGATTCTTTCATGTTCTAGTGCCGGTAGACGTCAGACGTGTCATAGGAATTGTTGCTCATAAGGCAGCAGAACATACCTGGGTCCGAACCTCCAGCACGTCTTTGAACGTCATGCTCGTATCTGCGAGCTTGTTTTGTAGAAGCCACACCACATTGTGGTTGTGTTCTTCAACCTGCTTCTCCTCGGCCGATTTGGAGCCGTTCTGAGCTTTACGTTGTTTGACATCCGCTTGGAGCGTCGCAATCTGCTTGTTGATACTCGCAATGTCTTGTTTGATGATGAAAGTAAGCTCCTAACAGTTGTTTTTGGAGATTCAAGGAAGAAATGAACGGAAAAGCGGGTGA
>WNFC01073492.1_pt1 | contig 11178 bp, 9 predicted proteins | sample 5400541 | NCBI WGS metagenome assembly WNFC01 (sample SAMN13153342, study PRJNA577476) | soil metagenome | isolation source: 120 cm saprolite under Douglas fir tree site 2 hole 2 replicate 1 | place: USA:California | collected 2015-04-18
CGAGGGGTGTTGTTTGTCGGCCGATTGACGCCCCACAAAGGGGTCGATCGCCTACTCCAGGCATTGCCCGGTGGGGCTTTGTTGCGCGTTGTTGGGTCGACGGGGCACGATCGGCGCCCGCCTGAACGCGACTATCCGCGCTTGCTGCGTTTGCTCGCACGTGAGCGGGACGTTGAGTTCATCGGCACGGCCACAGATGACCAGCTGCCTGGGCTATACCGCTCGGCGGAAGTGCTGGCGCTACCGTCGGTCGAGCGAACGTGTTACGGCCGCGAAATACGCGTCTCGGAGTTGTTGGGATTGGTTGTCCTGGAGGCAATGGCATCGGGAACACCCGTCGTGGCTAGCAGAATTGGCGGACTGCCCGAAGTGATCGACGATGGCGAGACGGGCTTTCTAGTCCCGCCTGGCGACGTCGCGGCCCTCCACGATCGGCTCGATCAGCTCCTTGGAGATCCTCGCCTCGCGCGGCGACTAGGCGCTAATGCGCGGGAAAAGGTGCTCGAGCGGTTTACGTGGGACAAAGTCGCGGAGCGGTGCATTAACGCGTACGCGGAATTGGAATCCAACGCGTAAGGCCGGCATACCATGGCGCGGTGGACGGCCTGGCCGACCTCGTCGAACGGATTCGCGCCTACGGATTCGCGCCTACCCGCGGCGGCGGACGTACTTGCTGCCGGCGCTGCACGACGTGCAGCACAGCCTGGGTTGGCTGCCGGGCGAGGCGCTCGAGGCGGTTGGTGCGCACCTGCGCGTGCCCAAGAGCGAGGTCTACGGCGTCGCCTCGTCGTTCCCTGATTTTCTCCTCGCTGAACCCGCGGAACATGTCCGGCGTGTGTGTATTGGCCCGGCGTGCCGCATGGCGGGTGCAGCTGTAGTCGGTGCCACGGAAGTGGATTGCCTCTTCGTGTGCGGCGTGGCGCCGGCAAGCCAGGTGGACGGGCGCCTCATCGGTCGCGGCGGCCGCACGATCGACGACTTTCGGGGCAAGGTGGGACCCGATGTCCTGGTGCAAGATGGCTCGTGCAGTCGCGCCGTCGCCGACACGGCGCACGCGGGCGGGCGGGCCGTCGGCTGCGCGGGAAACTGCTGGCAAGCGCCGGCCATCAGCGGTGATGGCGGAACGACATGGACCAGCGCTGCGGACGGCGAACTGTGGACCCAACCGGGTGAGCCGAGGCTCCTGAAAGATATAGGCCGCATCGGTCCGCTCGAAAGCCGAAGCTACACAGCGCTCGAACGCGCCCAGAGCCTGGGCAGCGACGGCGTGTGGCAGCTCGTCATGGACTCGGGGCTGCGCGGTCGTGGCGGGGCATACTTCCCGGTCGGTGCCAAGTGGGAAACCGCGCGCAACACGCCGTCGCCGCAGAAGTTCCTGTTGGTCAATGCCGAAGAAGGCGAACCGTACAAGGACCGCCATCTGCTCGAGGGCGACCCACACCGCGTACTCGAAGGTGCCTTCATCGCCGCGCTGGGTATCGGCGCGACCAACGTGGTCATCTTCGTCAACGGTGAAGCTCGGCTGGCCCAGGAGCGCTTACTCGCGGCCCTGGAAGGCGCTCGCCAACTGGGCGTTGCTGGAGTGTGGATCGAAGTGCGCCTGGGCGCGGGCGGCTATGTCCTCGGCGAGGAGACCGCGCTGATCAACGCGATCCACGGCATGCGCGCCGAGCCGTTGGCGCGGCCGCCGTTCCCGGCCGTTTCAGGTCTACAGTCGAGCCCGACGGTCATCAACAACGTCGAGTCGCTGGCCAACCTGCCTGACCTCGTGCTGAACGGAGTTCAGTGGTTTCGGTCGGTCGGCACGGCCAGCAATCCGGGCACCAAGCTGGTCAGCCTGGCCGGTGCCGTGCAGCACCCTGGGTTGTATGAGGTCCCGCTCGGCACGCCCATCGGGCGCATCGTCGACGAGTGCGGCGCAGGCGCCTCAGGTCAGCTCAGCGCGGTGCTGGTCGGCGGCCCGTCGGGTTCGATCCTGCCGCCGGCGCTGCTCGACACGCCGTTCGACGTCCAGCCATTGCAAGCCGTCGGCGGCGTTCTTGGTGCAGGCGGCATCGTGCCGCTGACCACTGACCAGTGTGTCGTGCAGACCGTGCGCGAGCTGGTGGCGTACAACTCGCGCGAGTCGTGCGGCAAGTGCACGCCGTGTCGCGAGGGCACGCTGCGCATGCGCAATCTGTTCGACGACATACGCGGCGGCCACGCCGCGGCGAGCACCCTGGAGCGCATCGACGAGCTCAACGACGTGCTGCAGTACGCCTCACTGTGCGGCCTCGGCCAGATGGCTCCCAATCCAGTTCGCGCGTTGCTCTCTGCGCGGCCACTGCCGCGCCGGCGTGTGCACGTCCAATGGAGTAGCCCGCTGATGGCGGTCGTCGTCTCGCCGACCAGCACCCTGCTCACGGTGACCGTCGACGGTCGATCGGTTGACGTGCCCGCCGGCGCCAGCGCATTGGACGCCATCAACGCCGCGGGCGTAGCGGTGCCGCAGCTCTGCAAGGACCCCGATCAGAAGGCGCGCGGCGCGTGCCGCACCTGTCTGGTCCAGATCGAGGGCGTGCGCGGTTTTCCGGCTTCGTGCACCACGCCGTGCAGCGAAGGCATGCAGATCAGCGTCAGCTCACCCGAGGTCGAGCGCATTCGGCGCGGCGTGCTGGAGCTGACCAACAGCATGCAGCCTGCGCCATCGGTCGACACGAGCAACCCGTTCTTCGTCCTGGACATGCAGAAGTGCATCCTGTGCGCGCGCTGTGTCAGCGCCTGTGACGACGTCCAGCACATTGGCGCGATCGCGCTGCTCGGACGTGGCGCAGCGATGAAAATCGGGACGTTCGAAGACCAGCCCTTGCGCGAGTCGATCTGCACGTCGTGTGGCTCCTGCTTCGCGGCGTGTCCGACTGGCGCGATCTTTCCCAAGAAAGTGCGTCCGCAGCCGGTCAAACAGGTCGACACGACGTGCCCGTACTGCGGCGTCGGTTGCGGCATCAAACTTGACGTAACCCAGGACGGTGTGCTCGCTCGCTCGGACGACGCCCCCCAGAACCACTCCAGCCAGGGTATGCTGTGCGTCAAAGGTCGCTTCGGCTTCGAGTACGTCAACCATCGTGACCGCCTCACCCAGCCGCTGATCCGCCGGGACGGCGTGCTCAGCGAAGCCACCTGGGACGAAGCGCTCGACCTGGTCGCCGACAAATTCGTCGAGCATCGCGTTAGAACATTCGGCGCGCTGGCCTCGGCCAAGGGCACCAACGAAGACGCCTACGTCATCCAGAAGTTCGTGCGCTCGGTGATGGACAGCAACAACGTCGATCACTGCACTCGGCTGTGCCACTCGCCGTCGGTGCATGCGATGCTGCAATCGCTGGGCAGTGGCGCGACGAGCAACTCGTACGTCGACTACGAGAACGCGGGCTGCCTGATGGTCGTCGGCTCGGACAGCTCGTCCAACCACCCGGTGATCACCGTCCGTTTTCGGCGGGCAGTAAAACGCGGCGCGGTGCTGATCGTGGTCAATCCGAAGTGGATCGAGCTGAACTACTACGCCGACATCTGGCTACGCCAGAAGCCAGGCACCGACGTCGCGCTGTTCAACGGCCTCGCCTACATTCTGTTGGACGAAGGCCTGGCCGACCTCGACTTCATCAACACCCGCACCGAAGGTTTTTCCGAGTGGGCCGAAGCGGTGCGCGAATACCCACCGTCCGTGACGTCAGCAATCACGGGGGTCTCTGAACACGACCTTCTGGCTGCTGCGCGCGTGTGGGCAAGACCGCCGTTCAGCGGCTCGTGCATGATCTGGGGCATGGGCGTCAGCCAGCACTCCAATGGCACCGCCAACGCCCACGGCGTGATCAACCTGGCCCTGGCCGCGGGCATGGCCGGCAAGCCGGGTAACGGCATCTCGCCACTGCGCGGTCAGAACAACGTGCAGGGCTGCGGCGATGCGGGCTGCATCCCCGACAACCTGCCCGGCTACCAGGCGCTGACCACCGCGAACCGGGCCAAGTTCGGCGCCGCCTGGGGCCAGATGACCGAGCGGCCAGCGGGGCTGACGGTCACGTCGATGGTCGAGGCGGCCGCCCGCGGCGAGCTCAAAGCCATGTACGTCGTCGGCGAAAACCCATTTTTGGACGAAGCCAATCTCTCTCACGCGCAGCACGCTTTGAGAAAAATTGAGTTCCTGGCGGTCCAGGACATCTTCCTTCAAATTCGCGTCCAGATTGGGCCATCACGGCGGACATCGCTCGGCGTGTGTGCCGTCGGCTGGGCCTGGACGACAAGCAGTTCGGCTATGCGTCGCCGAGCCAGATTTTCGACGAGATGGGTCGGCTCACCCCGATTGTCGCTGGCATCAGCCACGATCGGCTCGATCGGGAAGGCGGTATTCAGTGGCCGTGCCCGTCGGCCGACCATCCGGGCACGCCGAACCTGTACACCGAGAACTTCCCCAGGCCCAATGGCCTGGCGCGGCTCACGCCCGTCCGCCAGGGCCCGGCGGCGATGGAGCTGCCTGACGACGAGTACCCGATCATCTTGAACACGGGTCGCGTGCTGTACCACTGGCACGGCGGCACGATGACCACGCGGGTCGACGGCCTGGTCGATCTCGTCCCGGAAGTCGAGGCGACGATCAATCCGATCGATGCGGACACGTACGGCGTCCGAAATGGCGCCCAGGTCGAGGTGACCTCGCGTCGTGGGCGCATCGTTTGCCGCGCCAAAGTGAATGCCGAAGTTGGACGGGGCGAGCTGTTCATGCCCTTCGTCAGTCTGCAGGGCGCGGCGGCCAACTTTCTGACCAACAACGTCTACGACCCGAACGGCATGCCCGAGTACAAGGTGTGCGCGGTGCGCATCGCGCCCATTTAGCTCAGTCGCCAGGAATAAAACGCGATTCGATGTGCACTTCGTTCTGCAGCGTCTTCTGCACCGGGCAGCGTTCCGAGACGTCCATCAGCCGCTGCCGCTGCTCGGTGTCTAGCGGACCACGGAGGGTGATGAGTTTGGTGATCTTGTCCAGAAAGCCCTCGGGCGTGTCGCACTCGGCGCAGTCCTCGGCGTGAATGCGCTCGTGCTGCAGGGCGACCTCGATGGACTCGAGTGGCCAGCCCTTGCGCTGGGCGTACATGCGCACGGTGATGGCCGTGCACGCGCCCAGGGCTGACAAGAGCAGCTCATACGGATCCGGCCCGTTGTCATCGCCGCCCGCGGCCTGCGGCTCGTCGGCGGTGAGGTGATGTTCGCGGATGTCGATACGTTGGGTCAGGCCCGCCTGACTGCGAACGACCACGTCAGTCACTGACAACTGACCACTGGCCACAGATCGCTGACCCTACAATCCTGGTAACCGTGCTGCTGTTGTACATCGGCCTCTATGTCGTCGGGCTGCTCCTTGGACTGGCTGCCAAAATTGTGCTCGACGTGCAGGTACGGCGGCCCGGTTTCCGCCAGGGCGTCGGGCTGATCATTCTGGCCCTGGTGCTGTGGGGTGCGTTGTCGATCACCCACGCCCCGTTTACCGACGTGCTGCTGCCGCTGGTCTGGGCTGGCACCGGCCTGCTCGCGGGCGTCGGCAGCCGCGAATTGCATACGGCGACGTAAGGCACAGAGATGGTTGCCCTCGAGCCCGACCTGCACCAGGACGCCGATGCATCGGACGATTCCGACGCAGAAGAAGCCGCCCAAAGCGAAACCGCGGCGGGTCCCTTCGCCCCGTGTACCCACCTGTCAAAAGAAGATCGGGCGCTGCTCGAAAACGTCGGCGGCCACCTGCCCCTGCTGGCTGATCTGACCCACGCCGACGCGGTCTTGTTCGCCCGCGCGGATGACCAGGTGGTGGTCGTCGCCGAGGCCCAGCCCGTGCCCGTGCCGAGCCCGTACGCCCTGCCGATGGCGATCGGTCGCACGATGGCCCGCGAAGAGTCGCCGCTGGTTTTCCGCGTACTGTTCGACGGCCGCACCCGCAATCAGGTGACGACTACCGTCATTCGCGGCGCGCCCGTGCTGCAAGAGGTCTTCGCCATTCGCAACGAGCGAGGCGAGACCATCGGTGCGCTAAGAAGCGAGATGCTGCTCATCGAGCACGAGCGCCAGCGTAAGCGAGACGCGCGGTTTCGGCGCGCCATTGCGCGCGCCCGTGAGCTGATCGTGGCCGGCCGCCTGCGGGGCGGCGAGCGGCTGGGTCGATTAGGAGTCCACGACGGGGTCATGGTGATCGACTCGGTCGGACGGATCGAATATCTCAGCGCACCCGCGGAGCATCTCTATCGACGCCTCGGCTATGCCGACAACCTGGTCAAAACCCAGCTCCAGGAGCTCGAGACCAACGAGTACATCTGCTTCAAAGCGATGGAGCGCGGTGTCTGCCTCGAGCAGCGCGTCCAGGAGCACGACCTGGTCTGGATCAAGCGCGTCGTGCCGCTCGTCTCGGGCGGTGATGCGAGCTGGTCATCGCGGGTGCTTGGTCGCCGGGGCGTGCCCACGGGCGCGGTCGTGGCCATCCAGGACGTCACCGACGAGCTGCAGAAAGAGCAGGAGCTGAAGATCAAGACGGCGATGATCCAGGAGATTCACCACCGCGTGAAGAACAACCTGCAGACCATCGCCGCCTTGCTGCGCCTGCAGGCCCGCCGCACGGGCAACCCCGAGGTAGCCGACCAGCTGCGCGAGAGCATCGGTCGGATCATCTCGATCGCGGTGGTGCACGAGTTCCTCAGCCACGAGGAGACCAGCGTGATCAACATCCACGAGGTCTCGAACCGGATTCTGGCCGAGGTCCGCAACGGGGTACTCGATCACAGTCGGCCGATCACGCTCAGTCTCGAGGGCATGCGCAACTTCACGCTGCCCGCGCAGCAGGCGACATCGTGCGCGCTGATCATCAACGAGCTGGTGCAGAACGCGGTCGAGCACGGGTTCGTCGGTTTGCCCGGGGGGAGTATCGTGGTGCGACTGGCCGAACAGGGCGATAGCCTGTACATCGAGATCCAGGACGACGGGCGCGGCCTGCCGCACGATTTCGATGCTGTTCACCAGGGTGGCCTGGGCTTGCAAATCGTGCGCAGCCTGGTCCACGAGGATCTCAAGGGCGAATTCGAGTTTTTGAGCGGGGCCAACGGGCAAGGCGTTCGCGCGGCGGTCTCCTTCCCGAAGTGGATATCCAAGGCGGAGTAACCCGAATGGGGAACACGCGCATCTTGCTTGCAGAGGACGAAACCATCACGCGCATGGATTTGCGCGAGATGCTCGAGAACCTGGGCTACGCCGTCATCGGCGAGGCGGGCGACGGCATCGCTGCTGTCAATCTTGCCCGTGCGTTAAAGCCCGACCTGGTGCTGATGGATATCAAGATGCCCGAGCTCGATGGCATCAGCGCCGCCGAGACCCTGGCCCAGGAGCACGTCACGCCGGTCCTGCTGCTGACCGCCTACTCCGACAAGGAGTTCATTGACCGTGCCGTCGACGCTGGGGTGATGGGCTACCTGGTCAAGCCATTCGCCGAGGCCCAATTGAAGCCGGCCATCGATGTTGCCCTGGAACGCTGGCGTGAGACTCGCCAGAAGCTCGTCGAACGGGCCAAGGGCGTGCTCATGGATAGCCAGAACCTCAAAGAGGCCGAAGCGTTTCGGCGTATCCAAAGGCTGAGCATGAACTCGCGCAAAAGCATGCGCGAAGTGGCAGAGGCAATTTTGTTGGCGCACGAAGCTGGGCGAAGCCTTTAAAAGGACTTTTTGGCAGTCGACGCCACAAGCGCCTTGAACAAGTTTTTTGGCAGTCGTCGCCTGCGGGCGTCTCCCCAGGGCTACTCGCCCTGGACCTCGCTTGTGCCAGTCCTAGAACACCCTCCGTCCTACCTCTTCTGATCTCAGGGTGACGACGCTGTCCCGTGACTTTTACGCTCGGCGTACGCTGATCGTTGCCCGTGAGATGCTCGGCAAGACGCTGGTCCATGTCGGTGACGATGGCATTCGGCGATCGGGGCGCATCGTGGAAACTGAGGCGTATATAGGGCCAAATGACCTGGCCTCGCACGCGCGGGTCGGTGCCAAGGGTCGGGCGGCGGTCATGTATGGGCCGGCTGGCGTGGCGTATGTGTATTTGGTCTATGGCATGCACCACTGCTTCAACGCGGTCACGGAAACCGACGGGTACCCGGGTGCCGTGCTGGTGCGCGCCATCGAGCCGCTGGAAAACGCCGATCGTGGCGCTGGGCCGGCGCTCGTATGCCGGGCTCTGAACATCGATCGCACCTGCTCTGGGCTTGATCTCACGAAGTCGAACTTGTTTCTGGAAGACGCCCCTGCGGTTCCTGACGAGAACATAAGCGTCGGGCCGCGAATCGGCGTCGACTACGCCGGCGAGTGGGCCGCCCATCCGTGGCGCTTCTGGGTCGCCGATTCACCCTTTGTCTCGCGGCGCCGACAAAGTGGCTTGCCGCTCAATCCGGCGATGTTACGATGAGGCCCAGGGTGGCAACGATGCCAGCGCGACGCAAGTCCCCCATGCCTGAGGCGCCAGCGACGGCGTCGGCCAATGGGATCGCGTCGCCTGCTCCTAAAAAGGCCGAGCTGCCAGAGCACGAGGCACTTGGACTGAGTCGCGAGCGTCTGCACGAGATGTTCGAGGTGATGCTGCTCGCGCGCGCCGTCGACGAGCGCGAGTGGATCCTCAACCGCCAGGGTCGCGAAGCGTTCCACATCTCGTGTCAGGGCCACGAGGGCTCGGGTGTCGGCAGCGCGTTCGCCCTGAAGCGCGACACGGACGTCATGATTCCGTACTACCGCAGCCTGGCCGCAGTGCTGGCTTTCGGCATGACCCCGTACCAGGTGTTCCTGTCCGCGCTGGCCAAGGCCGCCGATCCAATGAGCGGCGGCCGGCAGATGCCCGCCCACTACGGCCTTACCCCCCGCATTCTGACCAGTGGCAGCTCCGTCGCAACCCAGATCCCGCACGCGACGGGCGCTGCCCTGGCCAGCAAAATCCGCGGCGATGGCGGGGTGAGCATCGTGTATTTCGGCGACGGCGCCTCGTCCAAGGGTGATTTCCACGAAGGCATCAACTTCGCCGCCATCCACAAGCTGCCAGCGATCTTCGTGTGCGAAAACAACCACTACGCCATCAGCGTGCCGTCGTCGAAGCAGATGGCCGTACGCAGCGTGGCCGACCGCGCCGTGGGCTACGCGGTTTTTGGCGCCTCGATCGACGGAACCGACCCTCTGGCGGTATATCGCGCGGTCAAACAGGCGGCCGAGCGGGCCCGGGCCGGCGAAGGGCCAACGTTGATCGAGTCCAACGTCGTCCGCCTGACGCCGCATTCGTCGGACGATGACGATCGCCGCTATCGACCCGAGAGCGACCGCGAAGAGGCGCGCCACAAGGATCCCATCGAGGTCTTCGGGCGGTACCTACGCAGCCACGATCTGCTCGACGAAGAGACCGAAGCAGCAATGCGCAAACGAGTGGCTGACGTGGTCGCCGATGCGCTTGAACAGGCCGAAGCAGCCGCCGAGCCGTCGCCCGAAACCGCGTTCGACCACGTCTACGCCGGCGTGCGTATGCCCGACTTCCGCGCAGCGTTCCGCGACGTTGGCTCCTCACCCTCGCGCGCGGTCAAGACGACCCCGTGACGACCCTTAGCCTGGTCGAGTCGGTCCGCCTGGCCCTGCAGGAGGAGATGCAGGCTGATCCGAACGTGATCGTCCTGGGCGAGGATGTCGGGGTGCATGGCGGCGTTTTTCGGGCTACCGATGGCTTACAGAAGCAGTTCGGCGAAAACCGCGTCATCGACACCCCGTTGGCCGAACTGGGCATCGCCGGGGTGGCCATCGGCGCGGCGATGAATGGGCTGCGGCCTGTGGCCGAGATCCAGTTCGCCGACTACATCCATCCCGCGTACGACCAGATCGTCAACGAAGCGGCCAAGATTCGCTATCGCTCGAATGGCACGTTCGCTTGTCCGGTCGTCTTCCGCGCGCCATTCGGCGCGGGCGTCCACGGCGGCCTGTACCACTCGCAGAGCGTCGAAGCGCTGTTCTTTCATGTGCCTGGTCTGAAGATCGTCATTCCGAGCACGCCGTACGATTGCAAGGGCCTGCTCAAAAGCGCGATCCGCGACGACGATCCGGTCATGTTCTTCGAGCACAAAAAGAGCTATCGCCGCCTGCGCGGCGAGGTGCCCGACGAAGACTACGTTGTGCCGCTCGGCAAAGCCGATATCAAGCGCGCCGGACGTGACCTGAGCATCATCACGTACGGCATCGGCGTCCACCTGGCGCTCGAAGCCAGTGCGCAACTGGCCAGCGAAGGCATCGACGTCGAGATTCTCGACCTGCGTACGCTCCTGCCGATGGATACTGAGGCGATCAAAGAGAGCGTGGCCAAAACCAGTAAGGTACTCATCCTGCACGAGGACAACAAGACCGGCGGCATCGGTGCTGAAGTGGCCGCGCTGATCGCTGAGGAGTGCTTCGAAGAGCTCGACGGGCCGATCATGCGCCTGGCGGCAGCGGACACACACATTCCTTATGCGCCGGCGCTCGAGGAGGCCATCCTGCCCAACGCCGACGATGTCGTGCAGGCAGTGCGTCGTCTGGCACAGTACTGAGCAATGCCGAACACCGTCGTCAAGATGCCGCAGCTCGGCGAGTCGGTTTCCGAAGGCACGATTGGTCGCTGGCTGAAGCAGCCCGGCGAGCGCGTCGAGCGCGACGAGCCGCTGGTCGAGATTCAGACGGACAAGGTCAACGCCGAAGTGCCGAGCCCCGTCGCGGGCATCCTGCAGCAGATTCTGTTGCCCGAAGGGACCACGGCGGCGGTGAAGTCGGACATGGCGATCATTGGCGATGAGACAGTTGCCGCCGTTGAAACACCTTCAGCTCTGCCTACGCCGTCCGCTGCGCCAGCGCCTTCGTCCGCGTCACCCACGTTCACGTACGACAAAGCAGGCGAGGGCGGCGTCGTCGGTCAACGTGATGACGACGACGCGCCCGATATGGGCAATGGTGAGGCTGCACCCGCCACGGCAAATGGCGTCAAGCGCTTCTACACGCCGGTGGTGCTGCGTATCGCCGAAGAGCACAATCTCGATCTCTCGAAGATCCAGGGCAGCGGAGCGCACGGGCGCGTCACCCGCCGCGACGTTGAACGAGCCATCGAAGGACACTCGCAAGTTCAAACTCG
>WNFC01008772.1_pt1 | contig 11177 bp, 7 predicted proteins | sample 5400541 | NCBI WGS metagenome assembly WNFC01 (sample SAMN13153342, study PRJNA577476) | soil metagenome | isolation source: 120 cm saprolite under Douglas fir tree site 2 hole 2 replicate 1 | place: USA:California | collected 2015-04-18
GCCGATTTCGATCGCGTCCTCGAGCTCGCCCTGCGCGGCATCGCGCAGCTCATCGAGGCACAGAACACCGCGCTGGGGAAGTGACCGTCCCGCGCGGAGAGCACGTCATCCTGATCGGCTCCGGGAATCCTGGCAAGCAGCGGGAGTGGCGCGACCTCCTTTCCGGCGTCGATCGAGTCCTCGTTATGCCCGAAGAGCTCGACCCGCCGCCGCCCGAGCCCGAGGAGACCGGCGACACGTTCGCGGCGAACGCCGCGAGCAAGGCGCGCGCCTACGCCGTCGCGACGGGTCTTCGCACGGTCGCGGACGACTCCGGGCTCGAGGTCGACGCGCTCCACGGCGCGCCGGGCCTGCGCAGCCGGCGGTTCTTCGGCGAAGACGCGACAGCCGAGCAGCGCAACGAACGGCTCCTGGCGCTGCTCGACGGCGTGACCGCTCGCGGCGCGCGCTTCGTCTGCGTCGCGGCCCTTGCGACGCCGGATGGGCGCGTCGAGCTGTTCGACGGCGAGGTGCGCGGCGAGATCGGCCTCGCGGCGCGCGGCGTGCAAGGTTTCGGGTACGACCCGCTGTTCGTCATCGCCGGCGACGGCAGGACGATGGCTGAACTGAGCGCGACGGAGAAGCACTCCTATTCGCATCGCGGCCTCGCCGCGGCGAAGCTGCGCGCGCGGCTCGATCAGGAGGCGCCCTGAGCGGCGTGGCCCTCAGCGCGGCCCCGATCAGTACGGCGGCTTAAGGCCGACGAACATCGGGAAGTGCTTCACGTTGGTCGTCTTGAGCTGTGCGTCGAGATGCTCGGTCAGCGCGGCAACGATGAGATCCGCCACGTCGATCCCTGGGTGCGAACGTAAGAACCGTCTCCCGAGGGCCCCCGCGGCGTCCGACAGCGACTCATCGACCTCTACCCACGAAACTAGCCCGATCAGATCGCGCGTCGCGGCTTCCTCGTCCGTTCGCATGCCAGCCAGAAGCTCAGCGCGGACGATGAAAGAGCTCCAGAGCTCGTCTCCGCGATCGAGTGCGCGTGGGATCAACTCGGTCGCCTTCCGCGGAGCGCCGCGTAGATGATCGATGAGGACGGACGTATCGAGTACCAGACGCGTCACTTGACGCGATGGAGTCGAGCGAGACGACGTGAGCCGCGAATGTGCTCCACGTACTCCGCGCCGGTCTCCGCGAACTCCTTCCAGGATCCCGCCGTGGATCGGGCGAGGCGGACCCGCTCGGCCTTACCCATCGATCGACGGCGCGAGTACGCCGCGTCGATGGCGGCGCGGATGAGTTGAGAGACGCTGCTGCCGGTCACCCTGCGCCGACGCTCGAGCGTTCGGCCCTGTTCGTCAGTGAGGTAGATCTGAGTTCTTCGCATGATGTATGTATCGTACATCGCTTGACACTCACGGGCATAAGCACCGCACCAGCCGCCGTGAGCCCGTCCGAGAGCATCCGGCGATGGCAGCGCCACCAGAGGTCTCTGCGCACATGTACGCGGTCGTGGTCGCGGACGCCACGGCCCCGAGCTGCGAGTGTGAAACACTCGCGCGAATGAGGCCGCATGTCGCCTGGATCCACGTCGCGCCGATCAAGGCGCTGGCGATCGAGGAGCGCGAACGCGTCGAGCTTGGGATGCGAGGTGTCGAAGGCGACCGCCGCTTCTGCATCGTCGATCCCGAGGGGATGATGCTGAACGGCAAGCGCATCCCGATGCTCATCGCGATCCGACCCGAGTTCGACGACGGGCAGCGGCATCTCACTCTGCACATGCCCGACGGATCGCGTGTCGACGGCGAGGTCCAGCTCGGCGAGCTGCTCGACATCACCATCTTCGGACGGCAGGTCGCGGCGCGCGCCGTTGCCGGTCCATGGAGCGAAGCACTCTCGGCCGTCGCCGGGCGGCCGCTTCGCCTGGTGCGCGCCGAGCGCGAAGGCGAGGGCGTCGACCGTGCCGAGCACGGGGGCGGGGCCACGCTTCTCTCGACCGAGGCGCTGGCCGCGCTGGGCGGCGCCGCAGGCGCCGGCCGGCCGGTGGACCCGCGGCGCTTTCGGATGCTGTTCGGGGTCGCCGACGTGCCCGCGCACACCGAGGACAGCTGGATCGGCCGGCCCGTCCGGATCGGCGCCGCGGTGGTGGTGCCCATGGGCAATGTCGGGCGCTGCGCGGTCACCAGCGTCGATCCGGTCACGGGGCGCGCGGACCTCGACACACTCGGCGCGCTCGCTCGCTATCGCGGCGAGCGGGTGACCACCGAGCCTCTCCCGTTCGGCGTCTGGGCCCGTGTGGAGCGCCCGGGTGCGGTCGCGCTCGGGGACGACGTCGCGGTCTAGCGCCGTCTCGTCACCATCGCGCTACTGACCCGCGACGTTCGCGACCGGTAGAAAACACTCGGATGCAGGCTCGTTCGGCAACCGCGGCAGCAATGACCTCCGGAGGTGGGGGCTAGTCGCATACGCCGAGTGACGATGCAGATGAAGGCCTCCACGGGAGGCCTTTTTGTTTGGGAGGCGAATGGACGAGCGCGACGCCTGCGGTCTGGTCGCGATAGCCCGGAGGGACGGGCGACCCGACGCGCGCGTGCTCGGCGAGGTCATCGCCGGCATGCGGGCGCTCTCCCACCGCGCCGGGTGCGTGGATGGCGAGGGTGACGGTGCCGGCGTGCTCGTCGACATCCCGCGCGCGCTGTGGGCCGCCCGTCTCGAAGAGGCCGGGCGCGATCCCTCGGATGCGCGACGCGATCGGTTCGCCGTCGGACACGTGTTCGTCCCCGGCACGGCCGACGACGCGGAGGAGGCCGCGGTCCGGCGCATCCTCGCGCGGCATCGCATCGCGGTCCTGCTCGAGCGCGCGGGTGTCACGTCGGGCGAGGTCCTCGGACCGCGCGGCCGTACCGAGGAGCCGCGCTTCTGGCAGCTCGCGCTGCTCGCTCCCGGTCGCGCCGGTGTCGCATCGCGCGCGCTGTACGAGGCGGGCGTGGAGATCGAGCGGCTCACCGCCGCGACCGTCGTCTCGCTCTCGCGCCATAGCGCCGTGTACAAGCTGCGCGGTGGCGCCGAGCAGCTGCTCCCGTACTTCGACGATCTGCGCGACGAACGTTTCGCGACCAGCATGGCCTTCGGCCACGACCGCTACGCCACCAACACGAGCACGAGCTTCGACCGGGTCCAGCCGTTCCCGGTGTTCGCGCACAACGGCGAGATCGACACGATCGGTCGCCTGCGCGAGGAGGCGCGCGCGCTGCGTCTGCCGCTCTCGCGCGACGGCAGCGACTCGCAGGACGTCGACGCCGTCATCCGCGCGCTCGTCCTGCGACTGCGCCTGAGCCCGCTCGAGGCCATCGAGCTCCTCTTCCCCCCGATCATCAACGAGATCCGGCGTATGACGCCGCGGCTGCAGGACGTCTACGTCCAGGCGCGTGCCGCATTCGGTCCCTTCGCACAGGGCCCCGCCGCGTTCCTCGCGCGGATCGGCGACACCTGCGTGTTCGGCGTGGACGCGCTCGGCCTGCGCCCGTTGTGGCACGTCGAGACGACCGATTCGCACGTCTTCGCGAGCGAGCGCGGGTTCGTGCCGCTCGAGCGTTACGTGCGCGACCCGTACCCGCTGGGCCCCGGCGAGCGCGTCGCGCTGCGCCGCGATGTCTCGGGGTGGCGGTTCATTGGCGAGGCCGGGCTGCGCGATCGTTTCGCGTCGGAGCGCGAAGCGCGCGGCGTCGTGTTTGCCGGCGTTCGCGATCGCCTCGAGTGCGGAGGTCCGAACGAGCCGAGCGACCCGAGAGAAAGACGCGGTTCGCGGCGCGAACCCCAGCCACGTTGGGAGATCGGCACGCCGCCGGACGAGCTCGAGGACGTCGCCCGCCGTCGCGAGCAGCAGTTCGCGGCGCTCGGCTTCGAGCCGGACGACCTGCGCATGGCGCAGCACATGGCCGAGACCGCCTCCGAGCCCATCGGCTCGCTCGGTTGGGACGGTCCGCTCGCGGCGTTGTCCGTCGCCCGCCCGAATCTCGCGGATCACATCCACGAGACGGTCGCGGTCGTGACCAATCCCGCGATCGACCGCGAGCGCGAGATCGAGCACTTCTCGACCCGCGTCGTGCTCGGTCCTCGTCCAAATCCACGATCACACCCGCAGGCGCACGGCAGGTCGGGCGACGGCTGGATCGAGCTGCGTCTCCCGATCCTCCTCGGCGGCCACGCGCCCGAGACCGCGCTGACCTCGGACGAGGAGCGACCGCTCGCGCGTCGCATTGGGACCTGGTGCATCGAGGACCTCGTAGCGCGCGCGAGCATCGATGCCCCGCGCGCGCCGGTGGTGCTCGAGGCGGACCGCGACTGGGCGGAGCATCCGGCGGACGCGCTCGCGCGTCTGGGCGCGCAGGCCTGCCGCGGCGTCCGCTCCGGCGCGTCGCTCGTGGTCGTGCAGGACCGTCACGTGATCGCCGAGGGCCGCGCCTGGATCGACCCGCTTCTCGTCGTGGCCGCGGCCCACCGCGCGCTCGTCGCGCAGGCCCATCGCTCGGGGTCGCTTCGGCGCGCGTGCGCGCTCGTTGTGTCAGCGGGCAGCCTGCGGAACCTCCACGACATCATGGTCGCGCTCGCGTTCGGCGCGGACGCGGCCAACCCGTACCTGCTCACGGAGTACGCACGCTCGCTCGACGACCCCGATGCGCTGGCGAACCTGGTCGAGGCGCTGCGCAAGGGCATCGAGAAAGTGCTGTCGACGCTCGGCATGCACGAGCTGCGCGGCTACGGGCGACAGGTCTCGGCCATCGGCCTCGCGCCCGACGTCGCACGGCTCCTCGGCATACGCACGTTCTTCGGCGCCGAAGGTCGCGGGCTGGGCTGGCAGCGCATCGCCGAGCAGGGTCTCGAGCGCGCGATGCTGCTGCGGGAGCGCACACCGGCGCGGGTCGAGCCGCCATTCCGCGTGTATCCGCGCATCTGGAAGACGGCGCTGGCGGTGGCGCGCGACGAGGCGCCGTACACGTCGTACGCCCAGAAGTTGGAGCAGATCGAGCACGAGCACCCCGTCTCGCTTCGGCACCTGCTCGATCTCGCGCGACCGATGGAGGGCGAGCCCGAACGCCGCGCCACGACGCGCACCGGTGAACACGCCGCGCCGGTGTACATCTCATCGATGTCTTTCGGCTCGCAGGGCGAGACCGCGTACCGCGCCTACGCCGAGGCGATGGCGCGGATGGATCTCCTGTGCGTGAACGGGGAGGGCGGCGAGCTGCCGGACCTCATCGGAAAGTACCCGCATAACCGCGGGCAACAGATCGCGTCGGGCCGCTTCGGCGTCTCGGCGCTGCTCGCGAACTCGTCGGACTACCTCGAGATCAAGATCGGCCAGGGCGCGAAGCCGGGCGAGGGCGGCCACCTGCCTGCCCGGAAGGTCTCGGTGAAGGTGGCGCTCGCGCGCAACGCGCAGCCGGGCGTCGATCTCATCAGCCCCTCGAACAACCACGACATCTACTCGATCGAGGACCTCGCACAGGTCGTCCATGAGCTGAAGACGGTGAATCCGCGCGCGCGCGTCTCGGTGAAGATCCCGGTCGTCCCGGACATCGGCATCATCGCCGTGGGTATCGCGAAGTCCGGCGCGGACATCGTCACGCTCTCCGGCTACGACGGCGGCACCGGTGCCGCGCGGCAGCACGCGCTGCGCCGCGCCGGTCTGCCGGCGGAGATCGGCGTGACCGAGGCGCATCGCGCGCTCGTCGCCGCCGGCCTGCGCGACGAGGTCGAGATCTGGTGCGATGGCGGGATGAAGAGCGCCCTCGACGTCGTGAAGATGCTGTGCCTCGGTGCCGACCGCGTCGGCTTTGGGACCCTCGCGATGGTCGCGATCGGCTGCACCATCTGCCGCGGCTGCCAGCTCGACACCTGCCACGTCGGCATCGCGACGCAGATCGGCTCGGCGCTCGAGGCGGCGGAGCGCGGCCTCAAGCGGTTCGAGCCAGTTGAGATGGAGCGCGCCGTCACGCAGCTCTGCCACTTCTTCAACGAGATGAAGCGCGAGCTCGCGCGTATCGCCGGTCACCTCGGCGTCGAGCGCACCGAGGAGCTTGTCGGCCGCACCGACCTCCTTGTTCAGGCGCGCGGCCTCGACCGCGTCGACCTCTCCGCCCTGCTCGAGCCTTCACCGCCATCTCGCCACGGTGGACGAGAGGTCCGCGTGCTTGCGGGACCGGTCGCGCCCGCGCCGCAGGTCGAGCATGCGGAGCACGCGCGGCTGGGGAGCGAACACCGTTTCGTCGCGACGGCGCAGGCCGGGCAGCTCGCGCGTCAGGCGATCGCCGGCGCGCCCGAGCTCGCGACGCAGCATGTCTACGCGGCAGGCTCGCTCGCGGGTAACGGCCTCGGCGCGTATTCGACCGAGGGCGTCACGCTCGTGATCCAGGGCGGCGCGCAGGACGGCGCGGCGAAGACCGCGCTCGGCGGCACCATCGCGATCCTCAAGGCGAAGAACGCGTCGGGCATGTGGGTGGACGGCTCGGTGGGGAAGTGCTTCGCGTATGGCGCTCAGCGCGGGCGCTTCTTCGTGCAGGGCGGCGCGGACGCGCGCGCGGGCATCCGGCTGTCCGGTGCCGACGTCGTGTTCGGTGGCGATCTGCGCGGCTTCGCCTTCGAGTACATGACCGGCGGGCGCGCGATCGTGCTCGGCGATCCCGGTCGCTGGATCTGCTCGGGCATGAGCGGGGGTGTCGTGTTCCTCCGGTGTGACGAAGCACGCGGCCTGGACGAGCGCGAGCTGCGGACGCGCTTCGCCAAGGGCGCGAAGGTCAACATGCGCGAGCCCAACGACGCGGACGTCGCGATGCTCGGCGATCTGCTCGGCGACTATGCCGCGATGCTGGCGACGAGCGGCCAGGACGAGGCCGCTGCCGAGGCGCGACGGCTCCTCGCGGATCCAGCGGCGCACTTCCGTGTCGTGCGTCCGGGCACTGACATCGTGGAGCAGACGATCTCGACGGAATAGGTAGCCTGCGAGCGTGACCGCGCTCGCTCTCGCACTCGTGCTGTCGTCCGCGGTGCTGCATGCGACGTGGAACCTCATCGCGAAGCGCGTGCAGGCAGGGACGCCGTTCCTCTTCCTGATCTACGTCGTCGGTGCGGTCGCGTACGCGCCCTTCGCCATCGCCCTCCTTCTCATCGCGCATCCGGTGCTCGGCTGGTGGGTCATCGCGTTCGTCGCGATGTCGATCGTGCTGCAGACCGTGTACTTCGGAACGCTCACCGCCGGATACCGCGCCGGCGACCTCTCGCTCGTGTATCCGATCGCGCGCGCGACCGGTCCGCTCCTCGCGACGCTCGGCGCGATCGCTGTGCTCGGCGAGCGGCCGTCGCCGCTCGCTATCGCCGGTGCGCTCGCGATCGTCGCCGGCGCGATCGTGCTCACGGGCGATCCGCGCTCGCTCCGCGCGCGCGGCGCCGGTCGGGCCGTGGGCTACGCGCTGCTCACCGGCGTCGTCATCGCGCTCTACACCCTCTGGGACAAGACCGCGGTCGCCGTCGCGCTCATCCCGCCGCTCGTTTACGACTGGCTGACCATCGGCGGCCAGGCTGTCGCGGTCGCGCCGGCGGCCTACCGGCAGCGCGCTGAGGTGGCACGCATCTGGAACGAGCGGCGCGGCGCGGTCATCGTCGTCGGGATCATCAGCCGTCTCTCGTACCTCTTGATGCTCACCGCGCTGGCGATCAGCCCCGTCTCGTACGTCGCTCCGGCGCGTGAGATCGGGATCCTGTTCGGGACGCTGCTCGGGACGCGCGTGCTCGCCGAGGGACAGGGGAGCCGGCGCCTCGTCGGCGCAGCCGGGATGGTCCTTGGGGTGATCGCGCTCGCGCTCGGCTAAGGAACCACTGGACACGCGCGTTGTACTAGGGGCATGGCACGAAAGGCTGGCCTGGTCATGGCGCTTGCCCTCCTGCTCACCTGCGGGCCGAGCGTCGTCGTCCCGTTCGACTCGGCCGCGCCATCGGTGTCGCAGTCGGCCATCGCGAGCACGGACCTCATCAGCCTCCGCGAGGGTGGGCAGCAGAGCGCCATCGCCGTGCGCAAGGTCGCGACGAGCGATCTGGTCCGCACCGTTCCCGACGGCCTGCTCCTCCCCGACGGTCTGAGCATCGTGACCGCAGAGGGCGGCGGCGCGTCTACGGTGGTGAAGCGGACAGACCGCCGCACCGGTGCGACCGTGGCGTCGCGGACGATCGACGGCACGTGGCAGATCTATCGCGGCTATCCGACCTTCACCGGCGCCTCGCCCGACGGAACGCGGGTCGTGCTCTTCGGAAGCTCGTACAACTACACCGAGCCGAATGGCTCGTGGACGGCGCGCACGACGTTCGGCGTCCTGGACCTTGCGACGTGGAAGGTCGACCCCATCGAGCTCCAGGGACGCTACGCATTCACCGCGATCTCGAACGACGGTCGGTCCGCATATGTCGTCGACTACTCCTCACAGCCGTCGCAGCTCCGCGTCTACGACGTCCCGACGCGCGCGTTCGCTGATCTCAAGGGTGAGGTCCCGTCGATCGACACGGCCGCGCCGGCGTACATCGGCGGATCCGCCTTCATGCTCTTCAGCACGGTCGACTCGATCCTCGTGTCGCCCGACCACCTGCAGGTCACGCCGGTCACGAAGCTCGCGCGCATCGATCTATCGCTGCGCACGGTCGGCACGCTGCGGCTCCCGGTCACACGGCTTCTCACCGGCGAGGAGGCCTTCGCGTGGTCGCAGGTCGCGTCGCGCGACGCGAAGACGCTGTACGTCGTGAATCCGATGGCCGCCACGATCTACGAGGTCGACGTCGCATCGTTCCAGATCCGCCGCTCGGCACCGCTCGGATCGACCCAGAGCCGCCGCGGCTTCGTCGACGCGGCGCTCGCGCTCCTTCATCCCGTGGCAGAGGCGAAGATGGGCTTCATCACCGGCGCGACGCTCTCGCCTGACGGGTCGACGCTCTACGTGCTCGGGCAGCAAGGCATCTGGTCGATCGACCTCGCTTCGCTCAAGGCCAATGTGCTCGCGCGCGACGGTGCATATGAGTCGGTGAAAGTGAGCCCGGACGGACGGCGCCTGTACGTGCTCGGCCGTGAGGACGGCGTCGTGAGCGCGATCGACGCGCAAAGCGGGAAAGTGTTGGGAGCGATGAAACGGAACGCGTTCCCGTCCGACATCGTGGCGGTCGACGCCGGCTGATCCCAGCGAGGGCTGGCCCTTAGTCGCGATCGCCCGTGTCGTCTCCGCGACGGACCATGAAGGCCACCTCGTGCATCGCTGCATCGCCCGCGACCGAGAAGCGCAGTGTGTGCGACCCGGGCACCAGTCCTGGCAGCGGCACGTCGTACACGTAGGCCCGCAGGCGCGCGTAGAAGCGGAACGCCGTCGGAGCGGGCTTCCCACCGACCGACGGTAGGGTCCCGCCGTCGACACTCACCGCGGTGAGCGCGACCGCGGCCAACGAGAGATTCTGCCCGGCGGAGTCGCAGAGACGCACGGTGACGCGTGCCCGGCCACCGTTCCCGCCGGCGTCGCCGGGGGGCGGCAGCACGCAGATGCGGTAGGTCACGACGTACGTGACGCTCCGGTGCGTCGCGTTGCCGGCGTTGTCCGCCGCGTCGGCGCTGAAGTTCTTCGGGCCCACGGACGCCGTGTCGACCGCCGCGCCGTTCGCCTTCGTGCCGCTGCATGAAGCGACGCCCGTACCAGTGTCGGAGCAGGTGTACGCGGCCAGCACCGTCTCGCCGAGGAGGTACGTCCCCGAGGGACGCACGATCGTGACGGCGGGCGGCGTCGTGTCAGCGAATGCCGCGAACATGGAGAAGCTCGTCACATCGGCGCAGATCGTCGTCGGCGTGACCGGGAGGACCGTGCGGTCGACCCACGCGCCGCCCTCGTAGTGGAACAGACGGGTCGCGGCTGTCACCGACGGATCGGTGATGCACACGCGGACGATCCCGCTGAACGTCGCGGTGGTGTGGAGCTCGTAGTAGGTCGTGCCGAGCTGGAAGCCGGTGAAGCCGGCGGGCGGCGGCGGGCCTGCGGGCGACGTCGTGAGCGTCGTCTCCCCTCCGGCAGTGACATTGGTGAACGTCGTCGTCACGGGCGTCGAGCCGGTCGTCGTGTCGCGAGGAGTGACGGGGACGTTCGAGCCCGGGGGCGTGTTGTCGAGGGTGAGGGTCGCGGTCGCGGAATCGTTCGCCGCGTTCGCGTCGAACTCGCCGCTGCCGGGATAAGCGGTCACCGTCGCGCTCGTCGATCCGACGTTCGTCGGCGGCTGGAAGCTGAAGGTCATCGTCACGCTCCCGCCGACCGCGATCGTCCCGAACCGACAACCGTATTTGCCCGCCAGCGGTCCGACCGTCTCGAGCCCGCAGTTGACGGTGTCGGGCGAAGTGATCGCCGCCGCGCTCGCGCCGGTCGGAAGCGCGCTGAACGCGGTCGCGTTGTGCGAGATCGACTGGCCGGTGTTGGTCAGGCTGGTCGGGAACACCGCGGTCCCGCCGCTGCCTTTCGCGGCGCTCTCGGCGACGGCGAGGTCGGTCAGGGTGATGATGCTCGATGTGACCGACGCGCTGTCATTCGCGCCCTTCGTGTCGATGTCGGTAGTCGTGACGGTGGCGCTGTTCGTGATCGTACCGGTCGTCTGCACGTGCGCGACGATCGTCGCCGCGGCCGAACCGCCGGCGGCCAGCGTGCCGAAGCTGCAGGTGACGGTCGCTCCGCTCGCCGAGCACGCCGCCGGGCCGCTCCCGAACGAGAGGCCCGCCGGGAGCGTGTCGGTGACCGTGATCGCGTTCGCGGCGTCCGGCCCGTTGTTCGTGACGACGAGCTGGTAGTTCACGTCACCGCCGTCGGCGTGGACACCGCCGATGTCGGACTTGGTGAGAGCGAGATCAACGAGACCGCGCACCGTCGTCGTTCTCGTAGCGAGGTTGTCCGCGGTATTCGGGTCCGCCTCGCTGGCGAGGACCGACACCGTGTTCGTGATGGTGCCCGCCGACGACGCGGTGACCGGGATCGTCACGATCATGTCGGCGCCGACCGCCAGCGACGGCGCCTGGCAGGTGATCGCGCCCGAGGCCGTCACACACGGTTGGCTCGGCACGCCGATGCGCCACGCCGGAGCGCCGTAGGTGAGGCCGGCGACGAGCGGATCAGTGACGGTCACGTTCGTCG
>WNFC01023813.1_pt1 | contig 11177 bp, 9 predicted proteins | sample 5400541 | NCBI WGS metagenome assembly WNFC01 (sample SAMN13153342, study PRJNA577476) | soil metagenome | isolation source: 120 cm saprolite under Douglas fir tree site 2 hole 2 replicate 1 | place: USA:California | collected 2015-04-18
CTGGTTCTGCTGTCGGATTAGCTCCGGCATCGCCGGCTCCCATCCTTCGCGCACGATCGCCCGCCAGGTTCCGCCGGATGCGAAGAGCTCGCGCCGGTCGTCGAGCCATACCGTCCCGGGCGAGAAATCGAGCCCGCTGACTGAGTACAAGGTGACCACCTGCGACTTTCGTCCCACTTTCACAACCGTCTTCTTCACCTGGGCGACGCGCGCCTCACCGCTCGGCAAAAGCGCGATCCGGCCGCCGTGGTCCAGCGCGGCGCGAATGAGCAGCGCATCCTCCATCGGCGGCCCATACATCGACACGTAGAACGCGGGACCGTCGAGCTGGCGCGACCCGTCCTCCGCCTTGCTTTTCCAGGAGGCGGTCCCCTGCGCGAGCGAGAACGTCTCGTGGACGGGAGACTTCATGTAGTCGTTGCCCTCGGTCTCCTCGGAGACGAGCAGGCCGTCCTGCACTGCCATCGTGGTCCACGTCTTGGGGCCGCGGCCCCGGTCGTTGTATTGAAAAAAGGCGCGCAGCTTCCCGCCTTCGGTCCAGACAGCGTGCTGGCCCGCAGGCTGGCCGGCCATCAGCACCGTGTAGCGGGTCGCGCCGGCGGGAACTTCCTTGGGTAATTCGGGAACGTTCGAAGCCTCCGCCGCGATCAGCAGGGCGAGCAAGAGCGTCATTGGGTCCTCGGTGGGGTTCGGTACCTAGCACGATCCGCGGCGGCCGCCGCTCGAAAGCCGCAGAGGTCCGGCTTGAGGCAATTCCCGACGCCCACGAGGCTATTGGAGAGGCCGATATCTAGAAGCCCTGCGGGGATCACGAAGGGGCGTTGATCGGTCGCCCGCCGATGGGCTGGGCGGCGCGTTGTGCGAAAAGATTAGAAAGCGTCAATGCCGACTCAATCTGTTTAATCGTTCGTCATGAGTCCGCTGTTCGCCCGGGTGGGCTTGACGAACTGCGGGTGTCAATCTAAAGCGGTTGCGACGCCGGAGGGAGGTAACACCATGCGCGCGATCGTACTTTCAGTCGCGGTTCTCGTTCTTGAGGCACCCGTGAGCTTCGCCCAAACCGATTCATGCACAGCATTCTACAATCAGGCCGAATTCGAAGCCTTCAACCAGGCGGAGGGCAAGACCCTGCAGGGCATCGAGACGTTCGAAGAGTCGAACATTTCGGACGGCGGAAAACAATTCCTGCCGGCTCCGCTGAATCAGGACCCAAACACGTTCTTCGGCATCGGTTTCCCCACGGGGCTGCTGCAGAACATTGCGATTTGGGACAACATTACGCCAGGACCGAACCCACCCGATCTCAACCCGTCGGGAACTATCTTCGCCCTTTATGTCATCGGTCCCAATTTCCTCGGCTCGACCAGCAAGAAAGCAGGTTCGGACCTACTCCTCTCGGGAACGTCCGGAAGCTTGGACCTGGTTTTTCCGGCGGCCAGTTACAGCGGCGTCGGCTTCGAGCTGTCGTGGTTCTTTCTCCAGGGCAGCTGGAACGCCAGCGTCTATAACAGCCAGGGCCAGACGATCGGGCAATACCAGTTCCCCGGGACCCCAGGACCCGAGCCCCAGACCAGTTTTTTCGGCGTCTGGTGCGACGAGCCGGCTGCACGGATCAATGTCTTCTACGATCAGGATGACTTTCCCGCTGTGGACAACATCCAGATGTGGCAGTGAAACGCTGCGAGCTCGGCGCGGAGAAACAAAGCTCCCACGCGGGCAAAGTGTCTGACAAAGCGCAAATGGAGACTCAATCCCTCGCCCCGGACGACTGCCCTGGTTTCGCTCTGATTGACAGTCCAGTTCACTGCTGGTAGAGACGCGGCGACTGAGTGTGATTCTCGGATTGGCGGTATCAGTTCACGCCGGGGTGCTCTTTCGTGAGCACTTAAGTCGAAAATCGATCGCCGTCAGAAAAGGGGGAATCTGTATGACCGAGGCAAACATCAAGGCAATCTGCGGCTCTATTGTTTTTGGAGCGCTTCTCTGGGCCGGGCCATCTGCGGCAGTTCAGGTGGATTGCGACAAGGATCCACCAGGAGCATTACAACGGGCGATCGACGCCGCCGACCCTCACGCTTCCATTCAGGTGCGTGGCACCTGCAATGAGAACGTTACGATTCCACAGGGAAAGGAAGAGAGCACGCTGGATGGTGGCGGCAAGGCAACCATTCATGGCCCTGACTCGACAGCGCCCACGATCATGATCAAGGCAAGAGGAACTACGATTCAGGGGCTCACGGTTACGGGAGGCGCAGATGGCATACACGTCAACCGGACCGCTGATGCCGTCATCGTGAAGAACTATATCAGCAATACCTTTCTGACCGGAATCTATGTCCAAAGCGGGCAAGCCTGGATCGATGGCAACACCATGCAACGCACCGGTCGGCGCGGGATCGTCGTTAATCAAAGTGGTTTTGCGACGATCGTTAACAACGCCATTCTGAACAACCCAGACACGGGCATCATCGTCGCCGGGAACGCATTCGCTCTTATTGGAACGTTGAACGCGCCGGGCGAGATGGTCGCGAGTCCGAACACCATTCAGAAGAACGGCGGACAGGGCATCCACGTATTTCGTTCTGCCGATGCCGTCATTGTCGGGAATGATATCAGCGATAACACTCTCAATGGGATCTTTGTCCAAAAGGGCGGTCGGTGCGACATCGCTGACAACACCATCAATGGCAACGGTCGAAACGGTATCCATGTGGTCGGGGGTGTTGGGGTGAACCTGGGGGAAGACACAGGCGATACCTTCCTCACGCGGCCCAACCGTACGACGAGCAACAACGCAGGCTTCGGAATTCGCTGTGAGGTCGGGGGATATGCAGACGGCCGACTGGGTACCCTCAGTGGGGACAGTGGGGCCCAGAGTTATTCGGAGGGCTGCATCGGTAGCTTGATTTCGCCGAAGTGACCTGACAAAGCATTCACAGAGGGACATCCATGTACCATCGGTGAACAAAAACAAGATGAAGCCTGCAGCGCTCGGCTTCCGAGTACACACTGGCTGGGCGGCGATGATTGCGGTGACGCCGCCCGGCGAATCGCCCTTGCCAACGATACTGGATCGGCGTCGAGTGGAGATGATTTTCGGCACCGATCCGCAGGAGCGTCGGTTTACTTACCACGCAGCCGCAAAGCTCACGCTGGATGCCGCACAACGGTTTGTTCTGGAAACGGAGAAAATCGCGTTAAGCCGAGCGAAAGAGAAGCTCGCGGCAGCAATCCGCGATCTTCGCGAGAGGGGATATGAGGTGGTCGCGAGCGGAACCATCCTCGGCAACCGACCCTTTTCCTCGCCACTTGAAGCCACGCTTCGTTCCCACTCCCTGTTACACGCAGCGGAAGGCGACCTGTTCCGTCAGGCAATTATTGGCGCAAGCGAGGCCCTGGGGGTGCCGGTCACCCGCGTTCCGGCCCGGGAGATCTACTCGGAAGCGGTCAAGCATCTGGCAGTTTCCCTTGAAGTCCTACGTGGACGTCTGGTCGAGCTCGGACGTGAGGTCGGAAAACCGTGGACGCAGGACCAGAAGGAATCTCTGCTCGTGGCGCTGTTGGCGTTAGGAAAGGGCGGCATCGCATTCTCTGGTCACAAGTCCGCTGCTCCTTCTGTCTAAAGACAAGCCGCTCTATGAATCGGGGTCGTCAAGCCCGCGTTCGCTGCGGCATCGACGAACGACGCTCCCATTCCAACCCGGCAAGCGCACTCGATGTACTGCATTGTCCGTACATCCGGTGTGCGACCCGCGGGGTCGGCAACATCTGACGCGAGCATCTGTTGTCTTGGAGGCATTTGCTCAGTTGCAAGATCCAAAAGTTCTTTGCGAGCTGGCACGGAATCAGGCACCGTTTCCGCGGTCTTTTCTAAAGGGGGAAACGTGCCAAAATTAATGTTCGCTGTGTTTGTGTTTGCCGTCGGTTGTGGTGGTTCGCAAATGCAGTCAGTTGGTTTTTCATCCCAGCCATTGTCTCCGGAAGACGAGCCGCCAATGAGGGGCATTCACTGGATCCGGGGCTTCGCGCATGGCCACGGAGGGGGCGGCTCGCCGCTGATGACGTGGCACGGCGGCGACATCATGACAACCGCGGCGACGCAATCCATTTTCTGGGGGACTAATTGGGCCAATTCATCTTTCGTCGGTGACAAAATCACCGGGCTTGACACCTGGTACAGCGGATTCGGCAGTAGCCATTACTCCGCAACGTCCAATGAATACACCGGGACCAACGGACAAGTCACATCGGTCACGACCTATCCTGCTCCGGGCCATTTCGTGGATACGTCCCCGGGACCTTCGCGCCCGCCGGCCACTTCGACGATCCTCACCGAAGTATGCACGGTCATCACCAATCCGGTTTCCAATGGATACTATGCGGTCTACACGGATTTACCGCGCGGTAGCGCGGGGTACTGCGCCTGGCATAGTTTTGGGTCGTGCGGGAGCGTTCCGGTCCAGTTCGCCTTCGACCCTGGAGACAGCTCCGGGCTGCACTCTCAAGGGCTGGCCGCGCTCTCCAACGTCAGCGGCCACGAGCTTTCCGAGGCCCGAACCGATCCCCGAAACGGCGGTTGGTATGACTCCGCTGGTCAAGAAAATGGCGACAAATGCGCTTGGACCTTCGGCGCCCCGTTGGTGACCTTTACCAACGGCTCGCAATGGAAGATCCAGGGCGAGTGGTCCAACAACGCGTACAATACCCAAACCGGTTACCCCAACTCGAGTGGACAATTGGGTTGTCTCGCTGGCAACTGATCGCGTAGCCGCCCTCGTTCGATAGGCCTCGCAAGGGCCCGCGCCGCCCCGAGATGGGCGCCCGCGCTGCGGGTTGGAAGTCGCCTTAAATGCGTCGGGTACGGCATTCGAAGGCTGGGGTTGGACCTCGGGCCTCGTTGCACGTCGTCACCATGCTCTTCGGAATGTGTTTTATTACACAGAGGCGGCGAGGCACCACTGGGCTTTGCTCTCAGTGAGTCACACTTTGGCTGGCCAACGCTTCCTCATCCCTCGAGCAGTAGATGAAGTCCCGTCCCCAAGTGTCGCGCGCAAGCCCGGAACGACCGCTGAACGTGCTCTCGGTCGTCTCCGACCTGTACTTCGCCGGAGGCGAAACCCGGGTGCTCAACATCGCTCGAGCGATCGACCCAAAGCGGGTCAAGCTCACGGTTCTAACCATCTACGCCCCGGATCCCGAGCAGGATTCGCTCTTGGGCAACATGAGGCCTGAATTTTCCGCCGCCGGGATCAACGTGCTGAATCTCGGAATCCGGCGAACGCAGGGCCGGCGCCGGCCGCGGATAGTCCAACTGGCGAACACCGCCAAGGTCCTGGGAACGGCGATCATCAAGCTGCGACAAGTGATCGCGTCCCAGAGGATCGATGTCGTCGATGCGCATCTGGATCCCAGCCTATTGACGGCAGTCCCCGCGGCCGCGCTGGCGGGTGTACCCAGCTCGATCACCCTCTACAGCGAGTTGGACTTGTTGGGGGCGAAGCCCGGATCACGTCGCCGGCGGTCGTTCCAGGTCGCGCTGAGGAGGCTGGCTCTCCGCCTCGCGGGGCTGGTGCTGACGGATTCGCGGAGCACGGCAACGGACCTGGCGCGATTCATCGGTCGCCCTGTTTCAGAAGTGAAGATCATTCCCAATGGAGTGCATTTGCCGGCCCCTCGGCGCTCGCGGGCGGAAGTCCTCGCCGATTTTGGAATTCCGGGGGACACCCGGGCGCGGGTCATCGGGCAGGTGAGCAGGCTTGTGGAATACAAGGGGCATAGGGTTCTTCTCGACGCGGCGAAACAAATCCTCAGCCATGGTGAGGACGTATACGTCCTCTGCGTTGGCTATCCGAGCCCCGACCCCGCCTATGCCGATTCCCTGCGGCAACAGGCGGAGCGCCTCGGGATTTCAGATCGGGTGCGGGTTCGCGGCTATCCGGGCTGCATCGCCGACGTATGGAATGTCATCGACCTTCACGTCCACGCCTCGCTGCTGGATTCGACGCCCAATGCGATCATCGAAGGCATGTCTCTGCGCAAGCCGCTCGTCTCCACCCGCGTCGGCGGAATTCCGGACCAGGTGGAGGACGGGCAAACGGGCTTGCTGGTGCCTCCCCGCGATGCGAAGGCACTTGCCGATTCCGTTCTGCGCTTGCTGCGAGACGATGCGTTGGCCGCGCGACTGGGGGAAGCCGCCTATCGACGCTATCTTCAGCGCTACGCGCCGGAAGTGACGACCCGGCAGATCGAAGCGTGCTTCAGGGAACTGGCCCGAACGCACCGGCGCGGGTTCTCAGAGCCCCGTTTTTCTGGACTGGAGCATGTCGATGCCAAAGAGTCTTGACTCCGTCACCATTACCGTCACTGGAGCCGGTGGTTTTCTGGGGCCTGTCGTGGTGGAGGCGCTCGCGGAACGGGGGGCCCGCGTCGTGGCGATCGTCGGCCCACCGGGTCAGAGCTTTCGAGCTCCCACGGGAGCAGCGGCCATCGCCCAGGCCGACATTTGCGATCCTCATTCCCTGCAAATGCATATCAGCTCATCGGATATGGTCGTCCACCTGGCGGGCCCGCCGTCGGTCGCCGAATCCTTTCGACGCTCACCGGAATACATGCGTATCCACGTGGAGGGTACCGCGGCGCTTCTACAAGCCTGCCATGCCACCGGAGTGCAAAAGGTCATCTATATTTCGTCCGCACAGGTGTATGGCAATCCAACGCGAAACCCGGTCCCGGAAGACCACTTGCTCAGCCCCCGGTCGCCGTACGGAGCGGCAAAGGTCGGCGCCGAGAAACTGGTAGAAGCGCAGGTGCACGCATTTGGTTTGAAGTCCATCGTCCTGCGGCCGTTTTCGCTGTATGGGCCGGGCGCAAGCTCCGATTCGCTGATCTCCCGGATCCTACAAATGGCACAGAGTGGCGCAACGGTGGCGCTGCAACACTTGGAGGCTGTTCGCGATTTCTGCTTTGTCGACGACTTTGCTCGGGCCGTGGTGCAGGCGTGCCTTCTCGAGGCCGCCGGCTTTGAAGTCTTCAACATTGGCACGATGCTTGGGACCAGCGTCGCACGGGTGGCGGAGATGACCCTCGAAGCGCTTGGGGTTCGGCTTCCGGTTCGCGAAAGCAATTCATCCCTCCGGCCCGGGCGGAGCGAGATCTACGAGCTCGTCGCGGACAACCGCCGCGCGAGAGCGCTTCTGGGATGGGAACCCGTCGTCACTCTCGAGCAGGGGCTGCGAATGACCGCCGGAGTCGGTGCAAGATTGAGCGACGCCGCCTGAGCACGGTTGCATTTGACAACGTGAGCCTGGACGCCACGCCGGTTGCGCTTCAACGGTAGGCAGACTCAGTGACAAAAGCGTGCCTTGAGGCGCTGGCACCGTTGGGCCAACTGGTCATCTACGGAGCGCTCAACATCCAGGGCTTTCAGTTCGGGGTGCCGGAGCTGATCGGTTTGATCTTCAAGAACCAATCATTGACGGGTTTCGCCCTTTCGCCCCTCCTGACGCCGTCGCGGTTGAAGGCAGACCTGGCCGGGCTGTTCGACCTTACTTTACGTCGCGAGCTCAAAGTGACGATCGGAGGCAGCTATCCTCTGGAGCAGGCGGACGAAGCGCACCGGGCGCTCGAGGGCCGGGGCACCACGGGCAAGCTCGTGCTGGTGCCGTAAAAGAGCGGGGCCGAGCTCCTCTGGCGTCCGTCGAACGCGCAGCCGCCATCGACTCATATTGACGAAGTTCGTCAAGATTGACGATTACTAATGTGTACGCATAGTTTGTCCACTCAATCCAGCTTGAGTCTGGTCGTCAAGATATCTGGGGAGGGGACAAACGATGCGAAACAACGGGGCTTTCCTGGCCGTCCTTCTTGGTCTTTTCGCGACCGCCGTCGGGACGGCGTGGGCGCAAGAGACGACCACTGTCGTGGACGACGATCTGTCGCAGCAGACCCAGGCCGCCGCGCGGGCGAAGCGCGCTGAGCAGGCGACCGACTCGGAGTGGAAGATTTTGGTGGCCGGAGAGGTGACGTACGGCGTTGGAGTGCGAACCAGCGAGCAAAAGAGCAACCTGAAGCCGGGAGGGGGGAACAACTCGGACGACGGCGATCTGAACTACCCGAAGGGCTCCGCCTTCGCCAACGTCGTGCAGGGGGATATCGGGATCGACGTGCGCAACCGCGGAGGCTATGGGATCAGGCTCGGCGCGATGGCTTGGTACGACTACAACCTCATCCACCACTGGGTGCCGCATGGCAACAACCCGAACAGCTATGTGCCGGGGCCCCTGTCCGACTCAGGCTTCGCCCGCCAGGCGCGCTTCGCCGGCGTCGACCTTCTGGATACCTATGTCTACGGCAAGATCGAGCCTGGGCTCGGAACCGTGGACTGGCGCGTGGGCAAGGTGACGCTGCAGCGTGACCCGGGTTTCACCTTCGTGGGTGGGCTTCGCGATCTAGATGCTCGCAATACCGCTGCTTCCACGCGGCCGGGCGCCCAGCCGAGCGAGGCGGTGATTCCGTTCTGGGGGGCGGCCGCGCGGTGGGCGGTGACGCCTCTTCTGCGCGTCGAAGGCTTCTGGCAGTTCGCGCCGCAAAAGTCCGTGCCCGCTGGCTGCGGCACGTTCTTCGCTTCGAACGACTACACGCCCCAGGGCTGCAACCGCGTCTTCTACAACAAGGCGATTACCGAACAGCAAAACGTCGCGCTGGGCATCTTCATCCCGCGCGCCGATGACATCACCCCCAAGGATCGACCCGAGCAGGTCGGGCTGGGTGTCAGCTACCTGGTCAAACCCCTGGGAACCCGTGCCGGCGTCTTGTTTGCCCACTACGACTCTCGAGTCGGCTACGTGAGTGTGCTTAAGGGAACTGGACTGGGGCCGAACGGCGGCAACAGCTACCTGATCGACTACCCCGCCAACAAGAACATGCTTTCCTTCACGACGGCGACGCGCATTCCCGGCCTGAAGATCGGGTGGCTCAACGAGGTGAGCATCACCGATGGCCAGCCGCTGCAACAGAACCCGAGTCTGCTTCTCGCCGCATTCCTGCGCGGCGAGGGGGCATACGCGCCCGACGCCATCGCGCAGCCGCCTCGCTCGGTGTATCAGGGCTGGGACCGCTTCCGCGTGATCCAGGTTCAAACCGGCATGCGCAAGGATTTCGGCGCTGGCCTCGGTGCGTTGGCCAGCTATCTGGCGTTCGAAGTGGGTCTCAAGCACGTGGACGGATTGCCCGATCGCGCGGCGCGCCCCTATGGCAGGCCGGAGATTGACGATGCGTGCAGCACGGATGCGGAGTGCGACACGCTCGACGGTTTCGTCACTTCGAACGCCTGGGCATACCGGATCCATGGCGGGATGGTGTTTGGCTTTACAGGGACGGACATCCTGCTTCGCCCGAACTTTACGTTTGGCCAGGACGTGAAGGGATGGGCCTACGACTACGCGTTTGTCGAGGGTCGCAAGAACATTCGCCTGGCTCTCGACGCGGACTTCACCCGCTACCTCTTTGCCAACGTCACATTTGCCGCGACCCCAGGCGGGCTGTTCAACTCGCGAAAAGACCGGGCCTGGGTCCTGGCGAGCGTGGGTGTCAGATTTTTCCCGCGCGATTCAGGAAAGGGCAAATGACCGAAATCAGGGTGATGGCCGGCAACGGCTGTCTTGGAACGGGCTTCAAGCTGGAGTCGCTGCGCCGAGGCATCGAGCTCAGGCCACACGTCATCGCCTGCGATGCCGGGTCTACCGATTCCGGTCCGGCCGCGCTCGGCTCAGGCATACCGAAGTTGTCGCGCGAAGCGTGCAAGCGGGACCTGCACCTGCTGCTCAAGGCGCGCGACACGCTGGGCGTGCCGCTGATCGTCGGTTCGTGCGGCACGAGCGGGCGGGACGTTGGAGTGGACTGGATGACGGAGATCGCTCGAGAGGTCGCCGCCGAGGAGAACCTCCGCTTTCGCCTGGCAACGATCAAGGCGGACCAGTCGCCCAGCTATCTGAAGAAGCGTCACGCCGAAGGTCGCATCAGGCCGCTCAACCCAGCGCCAAAGCTCGATGCGGATGTCTGGGACACCAGCCACATCGTCGGGATGATCGGCAGCGAGCCCATCGAAGCGGCGCTCGGCCAAGGTGCCGATGTCATCCTCGCCGGCCGTGCCAGCGACTCCGCCTTGTTTGCGGCCTGGCCACTGATGCATGGCGCCCACGCGGGACTGAGCTGGCATGCGGCAAAGACGCTGGAATGCGGCGCTGCGTGTGCGGTGGTACCGGCTGCGGACGGGATGATTGCGACCATCCGCGATGACCATTTCGAGATCGAGCCTTTGGACCTCGATGCCCGTTGCACTCCGCGAAGCATCGCCGCGCACACGTTATACGAGAACGCCAACCCGTATATCCTGACCGAGCCTTCCGGGCTCATCAACACCGAGCTTGCCCGGTACGAGGCGCTCGATGAGCGCCGCGTGAAAGTCAGTGGCTCACGCTTCGACAAGACGCAATACACGATCAAGCTCGAAGGGGCGCAACGCACGGGCTACCAGACGGTCGTGATCGGTGGAATCCGCGATCCGCACGTGATCGATTCCCTCAACCAGCTGCTGCCGCGGGCGCGGGCGTACTTTGACGCGCGCATTGCCGACGTGTTTGGCGGAAAGCTGGGGCCTCGCGACTACGACATCCACTATCGGCTCTATGGCAAAGACGGCGTGCTCGGAGCTGCCGAGCCGCGCCGTGACGAGATGCCCTGGGAGGTTGGCGTGCTCATCACCATCACCGCGCCGACCCAGGCCTACGCCACCAAGATTGCGTCGATGGTCGCCCATATCAGCGCCCATCTGCCCGTACCGGCCTACGAGGGCATTGTCAGCACCATCGCCTATCCGTTTTCGCCACCGGAGATCGAGCGTGGAGCGGTTTACCGGTTCAGCTTGAACCACGTGGTCCTGCCGAACGATCCGCTGGAGATGTTTCGCACCGAGCTCGTGGAGGTGAATCCATGACCACGCTCTTCGAATTGTGCAGCCTGGTCCGTTCCAAGAACGCCGGCCCCTTCTTGCTGACCTTCGACGCGATGTTCTCGAGCGCGGAGAACTACCAGCGGGCGAAGCGGGCCAACGCGTTTACCCCCGCCATGCTTGCAGCTCTCTACGGCGTCGATCCCGGAGACGTGCAGGTGGTCTACCA
>WNFC01026395.1_pt1 | contig 11177 bp, 16 predicted proteins | sample 5400541 | NCBI WGS metagenome assembly WNFC01 (sample SAMN13153342, study PRJNA577476) | soil metagenome | isolation source: 120 cm saprolite under Douglas fir tree site 2 hole 2 replicate 1 | place: USA:California | collected 2015-04-18
CGCCGGCCGCGGTTCGCATGTCCCGCTGCATCTCGGGCTGATCGCGCAGAACGATGCTCTCGGCACGGTTCCGCAGGCGCTTGGCGAGGGCGGACAACTCCGCCGGGCTCATTTGAGGTACAGGTGTAGCGTTGCTACTGTCTTGGGTAGCCATAGTGACCCTCCACTATAGGGTTGCTGTGGTTAGGCCGCGTGCGGTGCTTCCAACACCGTGCGCGGCCGCTTCATTCCGGCTCTATTGCCGGTATCTGGTAAATCCTCCTGCTATTAACGGGTGATAGCCGACGGTGCCGGCGCACCAACCTGTGAAGCGTCGTGAAGACGCCCCTCGCTTTGTACGACGAATGAAGTGATCATCGGTCATGCGCGGGTCCCGAATTGAGGGCGCACCACGTCGGCGTTGCGCTCCCGTGCGCAGTACGCTGCCCACGCATCCATCATTCGGCGCCGCTTGTCGAAAAAGTCCCCACGTTCATAGTTCGCCTCAAGCTTGTCACCTTTGGCGTGCGCCAATGCTGCTTCGGCGACTTCGCGCTGAAAGTTCGTTTTCTCCGCCACCCAGGTACGGAATGTAGACCTGAACCCGTGCACAGTGATCTCTTTGTAGTCCATCCGGCGAAGCAACATATCCATCGCCATATTCGAGAGCGGGCGCCCCTCACGATCACCAGGGAAAATATATTGGTTCTGCCTAACAGAGTGCATGCGTTCCAGCACCGCCACTGCGGAATCCGACAACGGTACCTTGTGATCACGTCCTCCCTTCATCCGACCTGCTGGGACCGTCCAAACCTTGGTTTCGAAATCGACCTCTGACCAAGTGGCACCAAGTACCTCGCCCGTTCTGGCCGCGGTCAAAATCAGGAATTCAAGCGCCCTCGGGGCAGTACCTTCCTGTAGACGCAGCGCCGCCAAGAACGAGGCCGCCTCGCAATAGGGCAATGCCGGATGATGCTTCGGTTGCTTCGACTTCGGTAGCTTGGGCAGTTTCTTTCGCAATTGCTTAGTGAGCTCCGCCGGGTTGACGTAATTCGAATCGTCGGGATCGGCCGCGTAGTCGAGGATAGCTTCGATGCGACCTCTCACCCGGCGTGCCGTCTCGTTTTTCTCGATCCAGATCGGCCGAAGGATATCAACAACGTGGCTCACCAGTATTGAACGCACCGACAGATGGCCAATCACGGGCTTGGCGTAGGTCTTCAGCGTGGCCGTCCATTGTTTGGAATGCTTGATGCTGCGCCAACCCCCACGGTGCGCAGCGATATAGGCATCACACCATTCGTCGAACGTTAATGCATTGGCATCGGCATTCGCCTTTGCGGCTTGAATTGTGGCCTCTTTTTTCTCGACCTTGCGCTGCTCGATCGGGTCAATACCCATCCGCAGTTGCTTGCGATATTTGCCGGCAGCCTCGCGGGCCTCGGCAAGGGACACAGTATTAAGCGGGCCGAGCCCTAGCTGTCGGTCCTTACCATGCCGGCTTTCGCTAGGATCCCGGCTCGCATACCGAAACACCCAATAGCGGTTGACGGTGCCGTCGTTGCCCACGGTCACTCGAAGATAAAGGCCTCCGCCATCAGGATGCATCCCAGGATCCTTGACGGTCTGTGCCCGCCGATCTGAGAGCCTGTTGATGAGGCGCGCCACTAGGCGTCTCCGTTTCCATCTACGTCTTATCTACGCATTATAGCGAAGGACGGCGAAGGATGACAGAGGGTGAAAGCAAAAAATACTGCAATTACGCCAACATTCGAAGGCGGCGATCATCAGCGAAGAATGCTTTGGCGGAGAAGAGTGGGAGTCGAACCCACCAAGGACCGGCAAGCGGCCCTTTCCCGGATTTGAAGTCCGGACGCCCCACCGGGGACGCTTCTCCTCCATCTGGAACGATCGCAATCGCTTAATGGCATGGACCGCCGAGAACGAAGGAGCAAAAATTAGCTTTTGGACCCAAACTGGACCCAGGCGTTCGAAGGGCGTTCTTACCGCATGCCTTTGACGATTGCAGCGATGACGCCGCCCCGCTCACGTCATCACCCGCACATGGGTTCAAGGCAAGACCGCCAAGGCGCTCGGCATCGGCCTGCGCAAGGTCGATTGCTAGGGTCGATTGCTAGGAATGACCAGTCGAGCTCGGCCGCCTATACGGCCCTGGTACCGAACGGGTTCGGGGACTTCTGGCGGGAGGGAGTGGGATCGCCGTTCGGAATGCCATAAGGGCCGTTACGATACCCGCGCCAATGAGGGCGAGAGCGATACTGGTTGCCGTGGGAACCGTAGCGGCGGGGGAACCGGCTGGAACCAGCGTAACGCGGACCGATCCGGCGAGCATGAGCCCCACTTACGCTGCGTCCACTGTGTACGCCTATGCCCGAGCCACCCCTGCCGCCGTGAGGGATCGAGGCGTTCATTGTCGAGGCGCTGGCGATAGCCGCCACGACGGCAACGCTGATTAACATCATGCGCATCACGATGCTCACTCCATTTGCCGGAGTTGCACCCAACCTTACGAGTCAATTCAGCGGCTGCCATTGAGTTGCGCGGTGCGACGCTCGGTGGCCGCGACCCAACAGCTGACCATCGCCATGTCCGCCGAAGCCCGGTGTGAGGCGGCCCTTCGGCATGGAACGCACCGCCGGCGGTCCCCCTGCGGCTTCGGTCTCGATCTGGCGCCCCTTGGCGCCGAGCGCGGCACGCTCTGCCTTGAGATCGGCAAGAGCCCAGCCTCTCGTCTGCGTTCGTCAACAAGGCCGGCGCGGGCTTTCTTCTGGTCCTCGATCGTCGTGAGCGCGGTATTGGTCCGGCCGCGTTTGACCGCTTCCTCGATCGCCGGGCGGAGGCCGCGGACCGACATACAAAACCCCGGCGCCGATGGCACGGCGCAGGGGTCGAAGGGTATCAATGGTGATGGTACGAGCTTCTTTCATTCACACCGCAGCGGCGGCCACTTCAGGTCGCCAATGAGGTGAAATGACGGTCGCAGATCTTAATCGCAGGCCCACACGTACTCGCCGTAAAGGTCCGACCATACCCAGCACGGGCCGACGCCGTAGTACCACCAACGGCCGTGCCAGAAATGGCGGCGGTGTCCACCCGCGACGAAGGCACGGGCGCGATGCCCGGGCGCGACGCGTACACCGGGTCCATGCCCGACCGCGACGCGTGCGCCGGGTCCATGCCCAGCCACGAAGTGCCCGGCCGCAATGTGTCCGCCGCCGACATGTCCACCGCCAGCGCTGTGTGCACCTCCACCGCCGTGACCACCGCCGTGTCCGCCTCCGCCGCCATGGGCCGCGAAAGCATCGGTGGGAAGCGATAAGCCGCCAAGCGCGAGAATTGCGGCCAATGCAAGGACTGATTTGGTCGTCATGTTTTGGCTCCTGTTTCTGCGCGCCCCTTGCAGGAAGCATTAAGGCGAATGCGATGAACCGCGGCTGAACCCTGTAATCACAAGGGCGTGTGTGTGATTTATCCCAGCGGTGCGGCAGCGAGACGACTGCCTCGCCATGCTCCGTTCCCAAGGCCAACGCCACAGGAACCTATCTACCACTGAGGCTTTGACCGAGACACACCGCAGACCGACTGCAAATGACTATGAGGAGAAAATCATGCTGTCTCGTCGCAACCTCATGTGCGCCGCCAGCGGCTTTGCCGCGGTTGCGCTTGCGCCGCGGCTGACGTTCGCGGAAGCCGCGACCGCCACCGGATCGACAGCCGCTGGTCCGTTCACCCTGCAGCCCCTGCCTTATCCGGCGAATGCGCTTGAGCCATACATAGACGCTCGCACCATGGAGCTTCATCACGACCGGCACCATGCTGCTTACGTCAGCAGCCTCAACGCGATTGCCAAGGACTATCCGCAGATCGCAGACATGCCGCCAGTCGACCTGCTGGAGAAGCTTGCCGACCTCCCGGACGCGATCCGTACCGGCGTGCAGAACAATCTCGGCGGCCATGCCAACCACACGATGTTCTGGACGGTCATGAAAGCAGGCAGCGGCAAACCGTCCGGTGAGTTGGCGGCGGCGATCGACCGCGACCTCGGCGGGATGGAAAGGCTGACGAGCGACTTCAACGCGGCCGGCGGCCGGGTGTTCGGCTCCGGGTGGGTGTTCGTCACGGTTGCGAGGGACGGCAAGCTTGCGATCGAAACGCGGCCCAACCAGGACAGCCCGCTGATGGACCGCAAGCGCGTTCTGTTTGGGAACGACGTCTGGGAGCACGCCTATTACCTTAACTACCAGAACCGCCGCGCCGACTACCTCAAGGCATGGTGGAACGTGGTTAATTGGACCGAAATCGGCAATCGTTACGCTGCCGCCAGGGCTGGGACGCTCGCCTTCTGACGCGGACCTTCTTGCTGGCGCTCGTGCTGCGCTCAAGAGCGCGCTACTGCAACGATGCCCCGAATCAAGTAGAAGCGCGCTGTTGCTTACAGGGGTTCTGCTGAATCGAGTGAGGAGCCATCATGGCACGAGCCGCAGCCAAGACTGGCGCAATGCCAGCCGTGATAGTCGCTATCGAGCAGCGCTTTCCCAAGGACCAACGCATCATCGCTGATAACTTGGCCTATGCGATGCTGCCCTTTGGCATGAAAGCTTTTGTATGGCTGATGCGGCCTGCTTTCGCCAGAGATTGGATGGTCCGAGCGACCGAGAAAGCGGCTCCCGGCATCTGGGCCCTCATGGCGTGCCGGAAGCGCTATATCGACGAAAAGCTGATCGAAGCGGTTGACGAGGTCGATGCAGTGGTCAATCTCGGCGCGGGCTTCGACACGCGCGTATACCGCCTACCGACTCTAGCTGACGTCGCGCACGGCTACTCGGCAGCCACGCGGACGTTTTTTATCTGGGAAGGGGTCACGCAATACTTGACCCAGGCCGGCCTCGTCGCGACGTTCGAATTTCTGGCGAGAGCCGCGCGCGGCAGCCGCCTGACCTTCACTTACGTACGCAAGGATTTCATCGACGGAAAGGCGACGCATGGACACGAGGACCTCTACAAAAGGTTCGTCGTGAAGGGGGTCTGGCTCTCCGGCATGGAGCCAGACCACGTGGAACCGTTCCTCGATCCGTTCGGCTGGCGTGTGATCGAGCACATTGGTTACCAGGAACTGGTCGACCGCTACGTGAAACCCACCGGTCGAGAACTCGCTTTCACTCCCGTCGAGCGGATCGTGTACGCGGAGAAACTGTAGTCACGTTACCGACAAGTTCGACGCCGCGCCAAGGCATCGGCATTGGCCGAGGAACGGCCGCGGATTGCGTTGACCACCCTTCGACGCGATAGCGCACACAATTTCCGCTGGTCGACACGCGTGTCGTGCAACTGTCCGGCCGCAACAATTCTAATATTAACAGTTGCTATGGAATAAATTTTAGATACAGAAACAATAATAAAAGTTATATACATAAATTATTTTTCAACAAATTGTTGTTGCTAAGGAATAAATTTTCGATAGGTTAGTAAGTGTAAAATATATATAAATGCCATGTAACCAGGTGACGGAATAAACAACTTGGAGCATGTGCAACCCGAAAAACTCGAGGGAGATCAGAATGCGACATTTCCTGATTACTGCAGCGGCAACGACGGTGTTTGCGGCATTGCTGGCGTCGGCCCCTGCCAGTGCCTTAGAGAATTATGGGCCGACGAAGGTGGGAAATCAGTGCTTCACGCCGGCTCCCCACTGGGGGCGCGACCTCGGCTTTGGCAGTTGGGGGGCATGCCCGGAGCCGGCGAGCGCCGTTGTTGCGTCGAAGCACCGCAGGATCCATCATCATCAGTAACGCGCGACGAGGATTACTCGTGCGCGTTTCGATAAGATCGAATCACATCTCCACCGTCATCCCGGCGCAAAAACACCCCGCCGCGTAACGCGGCGGGGACCCCGTCTTCGCGGGCATCCACGTTTTTCTTGCTGCCCCCTCCCTACCCTCCCCCGCGTGCGGGGGAGGGTAGGGAGGGGGCAGACATGGATGGCTGGGGCAGGCTCTGCCATCACTCCGACTGAGCGGTTCAATGTGGCCGGAACGCGCTGTAGCTCGATCACCAGCACAGTAGTCATACGGCTCTGGCGACGAATTGGCTCAACGATTTTTGGCGTGCGTGAGTCGGATCGCGCGTCGTCGGTCATAACTCCTAATTCCTGACTGCAATCACCCGCTCCAAGTGGCCGGGTAATATTTCCTAGGGTGATTGAAGAAATCTCCTCGTTATTTCAGCCGTGTGTTGACCGCCACGGTATTCTGCCACTTCGACTGCCACTGAATACTTCGGCTTATTACGACTAATTTAGATGCGCTCAATCTCCGGGCGACTTAGACGTTGTTGTTTTCGAACACAAAAGAGAGCTGATGCGTAAAATTCTCATCATGGGATTGCCGGGCGCTGGGAAAACCACGCTCGCTGCTGCTCTCGCTCCTCTGCTCAATGCGGTCGTCTTCAATGCCGATGCCGTGCGGGTCAACCTGTCACGAGACCTTGGGTTCACCCACTCGGACCGCGTCGAGCATGCGCGACGCATGGGTTGGATGTGCGACCGCGTGGCAGAGGCTGGGGGCACGGTGATCGCTGATTTCATCTGTCCGACCGAGGAGACGCGTGCTGCTTTTGGGGAAGCCTTCACTATCTGGGTTGATCGCATCGCCACAGGCCGCTTTGAAGACACCAACCGGATGTTCGTGGCGCCCGCGTGCTTCGATCTTCGGGTTAGCGCCGAAGGATCGGCGCAATACTGGGCCGAGCAGGCGCTCGCGCGACTGCGTCCCCTATTCGATCCGCAGCGTCCGACGGCCTTGTTTCTCGGGCGTTACCAGCCATTTCATCGCGGTCACCAGCGGCTGATCGAGGAAGGATTGCATCGCGTCGGCCAAGCGTGCATAGCGGTGCGCGATACCCACGGCATTAATGAGAAAAACCCGCTGCCTTTTTTTGCCGTGAAGCAACGAATTGAGGCCGCATTATCAACTCATGCCGGTCGCTTCGTTGTGATAGCGCTGCCCAACATTACCAACGTCTTTTACGGGCGAGACGTCGGCTACGATATCGAGCGCATCATCCTCGATGACGCGTCCGAACTGATCTCCGCTACTCAAATACGCAATCTCATCGCCAAACCGTAAACCCGAGTCCAGTTCGAGAGGGTCTTTGCCGATGCTGCGTAATTTTTTGGACACGCTTTCACGAAAGAGAAATCGCGCAACGGTGATGGAACGCACCGTCGTGTGGCCCGATAACACCGTCTGGCTCGCCTCCTATCCGCGGAGCGGCAACACCTATCTGCGCGCGATCCTTTGGACCTGCTTCGGCCTACAGACGGGGAGCGTCTATCCTGACGATTTGTCCCTCGACGTGTCGCAGCATGTCGGCCATTTCGAGGGGGCTGCACACGGGCAATTCTCGGCAGATTTTCTCCGGCTTCCGCTCGTCAAAACTCATGAACGGCCGGTCGATGACCGAAGGGCGATCTATATCGTGCGGAACGGCCGCGATTGCTGCCGCAGCCTCCAGGAATTCTTGCGGGCCTCCGGCCACGATGTCGATCTCGATGCCATCATTGCCGGCCAGAGCTTTTTCGGATCCTGGAGCGGCCATGTCCTGGCCTGGGACCCTGCGGCGCGGCCGAATACGCTGTTGCTGCGCTTCGAGCAGTTGACGGAGGATTTCGCTGGGACACTCGGCCGGCTGGCAAAGTTTCTTGAGATGCGCCCGCTCCAGGCCGTGCCGCCGAAGCTCATAGCCGCACGCGATGTCGGGCCGCACTGGCTAACCCCAGAATCGACGCGCGGCGAGACGATGACGAGCGCCCAAGAAGCGCTGTTCGACCACCTGCACGGTGACGTGATGGCGCGCCTGGGCTATCCGTCCCCAAGCCGTTAGACGTCCATTGGCCACAGCGCTTGTCGCCCGGATCGAAAATCGGGCTTCAGCGCATCCAGTGAGAGGATAAGGGCGTTCATGCTAGCGATGCCATACGTTCAGCACCGCGGCAGCGGGGGCCAGGTCTCATCGTTTCCGCTGTTCATGTCGATCAAGCCGCCGACGTGCGACGTAGAACTCGTCTATTTGCGAGAATGCCTCAATTCGTGGCGCGCGGCCGGCTTCGACGCGATCTCAGTTAATGGCGCGGCGGAAACGGAACGGCTGCGGGGCCTCGACCTTCCGGTTGTGTTTCGCACTGCAGCCGCCGACGGCAAACCGCGCATTGGCGCAATCCTCCGCGCGATCCGCGAGAGCGGAGCGCGCTTCGCCGGCATCATCAACAGCGATTGTAAGATCGTCAATTATCCGGGTCTCGTCGCCAATCTCAAGGCGCACATGGATCGGACGGTCGTGCTGGTGCGGCGGGTCGATCTTGGTCTCGACCGCAATCCCACCATGCAGCGCGGCGGTTTCGATGCGTTTCTCGTCGACAGCAAAGTCATTCCACGGGACGACTGCGGTTTCTCGATCGCAGAGCCGTGGTGGGATCATTGGTTTCCGGTCGCTTGCGAGATGAGCGGCGCGAGGCTTGAGACGCTCGCCGTGCCGCTTTTGACGCACATTGCCCATCCGGAGCAATGGAGTGATGAGACCTTCATTCGCGCCGGCCATCGCTTCTGGAGAGAACTTCAGAACTGGCATTGTCGCGGCGACATGCCCGAATCGTTTCGCTCAAAAATACCGGCCAATTTGCGACTCGACTGCGTGCCCTCCAAACAGCAGCTTTCGGACTTGGCCGCCGCAACACCCGCGTGGCTGAATCAATACCGTCCACAGACCATCTCCATCATGGGGCCGCAAGCAGGCGATGTCGAGATGATGTTGCGCTTCGCCGGCCGCGGCATAGCCGAGACCGGGAATATTTCCGGACTCCAGGCAGAAATTGCCAGCCTCCAAGCAGAAATTGCGAGCCTGCGGAATTCCACATCATGGCGGCTGACAGCGCCGCTGCGACGGGCGGTCGTCGCGCTTCGGGCGATAGCGGCCCACGACGGCAAAGGCCGGATTCGTCGGAACGTTTGTTGATAGCGTTCGGCTCGTGCATGCGCCGCAATCGTGACTGAACAGCGCCTGAATGCCGAGCGACGCGCCCTGGTCTAGAACTGCTCGCCAGCAGTCGGCACGGCGCGAACGAGAAACTGCTCGCGCTCGGCCACGGCTTCAGCCGTCGGATGTTGGCCGCACTCCTCCGTAGCGGGCTCGCAGCAGCACAGCGTGAGGTAGTCAAGGCTGGCGGCAAGCCGGTCGAGGTCAGTCGGATCAGAATCACCGATGCCGGGCGGCAAGCGATCGAAGGGCGAACGGCGCGCAACAATGATGTCGGTATCAATCATCGCTATTTCCCCAACTCGCCCGTCCAGAATGAGAAATACCGAAACAAAAGGGCGACTCGAAGGCTGAGAAGGTGCGGCCCGGGGGCAGGATGATGGAGGTCAGTCAGGCAAGGATTACGAAGGCGGCCTGTCATGCCCGATCACCGAGCAGCCGAAGAGTTCCCTGCGGGCGTCTCTCAGTTCGATTTTGCTCGATGATGTTGCCGATCGTCGGAACTGCAATGAACCGGCCGCGTTTTGCGCGCTGTCCGCATGTCCGTGCGTCGTCTCCAGGGGGCCGCTCGGGTCCGTGGCCCTCAGAGGCGAGGCCACTCGATGGGGTTATTACAGAGATTTGAGCCTCGTCCTTGAGTTTTGGGCTAGTGCTCTCACTGCCAGTCGGGCACACTGACAATGCCAAAACGGTGGGCGGGGGTTTGATGAAAAGGACCCCCATGGCAAATCAAACGTCAGAAACCCGTCCGCAATCCATAACGCCGGACAGCCTCACGGCTGCAGAACGCGCGGTGCTTTTCAACATCGAGACGCACACCGAATGGTCTGACTCCCGGGGCGTCACCGCCCTGTTTGAAAAGGGTCTTGTCACGCGTTCCAACGGGCGGTTCGCGCTCACCGATCAAGGGCGCGCGGCGCTGGACGGGCTGTTGCGAAACCACCAGCGGCGCCGCTGACTGCGCCTCGCCTGAAACATACAACGCACTCGCCCCAGTGGTCTTGGAAAAAGGCCCGCGCCAGCTGACGCGGGCAGGTATCACCATGATCACCTAACCTGAAAGGTGATCGAAACCGATGGTGCGCCGTTCGAGAGGCGTCGTCAATTCCGGCAAATAGTGAAAACGATCTGCGTCGGCGGCACGATTATGCCTCCCAGCCCGAACCGTAACGTGTGATTGCCCCCTGAATTTCCTCGAAGATGCGCAGCCACAGTTTGCCGCCCTCAATTTTCATGCGAGCCGCAGGCAGGCCTTCGAGGGCTTCCGGGTCTATGGCCTGGACCCTCGCCAAATCTTCTCTGATTTCGCGGATCGCACGTGCGACCCACGTCGATATCACATTGTATGCATCGGCATCGAGGTCCGTTTCCATGAAATCAAGCGCGCGTGAGAGGACAGTAGAAGGCTCCAGGAGCTGTTCGATTGTTAGTTCGTCTGTCATGTGCCTATAACCTCCCGTCGGAGGCGAATCTCGCCCAGCGAATCTGCTGGGTTGGACGTAGTAACAGCCTGTCGATTCGGTAGGTTTCGAAACGCCGCACGCTGCCGCGAGGCGCTCAATCATCTAAACTTTTTTGAAGACCGCCTTTTCTGCCGAGGGTGCAAACTGAGCATGGAAGGCCTCCGCGTCCGCCAGGCGAGCGAAACGGTATCGAATGAATGCATCGCCGTTTGCGATCTGCCCGTGAACATCGAATGTGCCGGCGCGACGCTCCAGAAACCGGATTATTTCCTCCTCGACGATGTCGTCAAAGCCGTCAAGTGGCGGAATGAGATCGACCTGATAGGGATAGGCGCCGGCTTCCGGCCGCCCCTTAGCACGGCGCAGACGGCTCATCTGGACGCCTCCTGCTTGATTTTACCTCTATCGTTGCCCTCTATCGTTAACCCTATTGTTCTTGTTTTGTTCTCATAGGTCAAGGGCTATGTTGCCGCCGCGGCGACAGGCTTCGCACCGAGGCGAGGTCATTGCGAAACGGCCTGAGGGAACGGTTTAGGTGGCTTCACAGTCGCCGGCGGAATGCCTGTGGAGATGGACCCCGCCGACGTCGTCAGGCATGATCGCGGCATAATTGTCCGCCCGCCTTACGTCCTTGGCGCCCCCAACGCGGCGATATTTGCCATAAATTCCTCCTCGTCATCGAGG
>WNFC01010686.1_pt1 | contig 11176 bp, 17 predicted proteins | sample 5400541 | NCBI WGS metagenome assembly WNFC01 (sample SAMN13153342, study PRJNA577476) | soil metagenome | isolation source: 120 cm saprolite under Douglas fir tree site 2 hole 2 replicate 1 | place: USA:California | collected 2015-04-18
ATTGAGAGTAATACTCGAGGCGCACTCCAGGACTAAATACATGTCACAATTCTTGTGTGCAGTACAATATGATACAGATCCAGTGTATATCAACAATTTCACACACACTGCAGCGTAGAAGTGAACAGTGTCTGGGCGCTCGGACTTTGCCTGCCCTGGTGCCCCTGGCGCACCGCCGCGTCGCTGGCCGCCCGAACCCTCATCAGTGCCTTCAAGTCCCGCTTGTCTCATGAACCTATAATTCGTCCACCTTTGCGTCTATCTTATTTTTTTTCCATCTTCCTCTACCTTCTAGCTACCGCGGGACCACTTTTATCACTCTAAATAATCCTCACGTCATCCTCGAGGCCGTCACCTCGCGACACATTTCACAACCATTCATCGCATTTCTCAAAACCCATACACGCACTCCCCCATGTCAGCGGCAGATGGCTCACCCCCGGAGGTAGAAGGGAGCGTGCATGGCTTTCTTCAGGCGTTCTCGATGATCGTCGTCTCCGAGATTGGTGACAAGACCTTTCTCATCGCAGCTATCATGGCGATGCGACACCCGCGCATCGTCGTTTTCGCCGGCGCATTCTCTTCGCTCGTGGTCATGTCCATCCTCTCCGCCGCGATGGGCCACGTCCTCCCGACGCTGATCCCGAAACGCTGGACCCAGCTCGCGGCAGGTTTGCTGTTCATCGTTTTTGGGGTCAAGTTGTTCCTCGAAGGCTGGGGCATGGCCGGCGGGAACGAGAAGGTCCTCGAGGAGATGCGCGAGGCGGAGGAGGAGATCAACGGAGACGTCGCCGCGCACGACGGCACTGGGCGGACGACGGCCGAGGGCGAAGTGATCCCACTCGAAGAAATCGAAGCGGGCGGGCCCGTCAGGGATGCCGATGCCGATGGCGACGGTGCACCGCCAAACGTGCCGACGTTGCCTTCTGGAATGAAGGGTCAGCTCGAGGGCATACGGAATCTGTGCAGTTTCCTGCTCGGGCCAGTGTTCGTGCAAGTGTTCGTGCTCACATTCCTAGGGGAGTGGGGCGACAGAAGTCAAATCGCCACAATCATGCTAGCTGCCGCACACGTGAGTTGGACTGTACCGCGCTTGCCGTCATCGCTGGCCGCTACATTTCCACAAAAATTTCGGCAAAACATGGTATGCATTCCTCCCGCTGGCCCCTCATAGCTTAACCCCTTTTCTCCGCAGTCACGCTGGGTGGAGCAGCTTTATTTCTTTGCTTTGGTCTCGTCTACCTCTATGAGGCCAGCCAAGCGACCGATTTCGACTATATACCCAGAGGTTAGAGAAGAGAATGTATTAACCCGGTTCCACAACTTATATATACATTCTCGTCTGATCCAAATCCGACTTGATATCGACTTGCTACCGATCCCCCTGCTTGATTTTAATTCCATTCTGACAAAGTCCGGAAGCAAACATGACGCAGATCGCAAGTGGAAACAACGCAATGGAATGGAATGATGTCGATGACGGTAAGCTTGGCGAATGTATAAAACGCTGAAAGACGAGTCGTAGTTTCATTCATCAGCCATGGCCAACTACGACGCAAACTACAACCCCAGTGCAGACCCCGCCTTCGACGATGCTCCTTTCGCTGGCGAGGAGAATGCCGAGGACTGGGTTGCAGATGTCGTTGGTGCCAACGCTTCCCTCGAGACAGCCACTCGGGAGGATCGTGACGCCACGCGATCCGATTCACACGAACGTCCTTCGAAATGTATGTATATTTCAAGTATAGTCAGGTAGGACTTGACTGATGGGTTATGACAGTTGAAGCCGACTCCTTGCAGAGTGATGTCCGCGAAGATGAACGAAATGTCAGCGAGGGTACGAGAGGGAAGAAGGTGAATGCATATAAGCAGGAACGTGAGCTCGACCGTACTACAGACCTCGCTATTCAAGACGACCAGGCATAAATACAAAACAGGATATTTTACATTACCTTACCGTTACGGGTACCACTGCCCGCTGTGTTTGGTTACTTCTCGCTCTCGTCGGCAAAATCCGACTAGCATGGCAGCAGACTTCGCCCAAATGGCCTGAGTTTAGTTCTTCCAGCAGTTGAATTCTCACACTTTTACTCTGTCACGAAGCGATACCCACGTTTCCTCGGGTCGTGGAACACCCCGGGATGGCAACCATACAAGCCGTCCAAGCTGTTGCCGAACGTGTGGACATTCACAAATCCTGCCGCGCTCTCGAGGTTATCGTTAATCTCCTGGACGATTACAGCGAAGCCGCTCGTGCCATTGTGACTTTGCACAAGAAACTTGCCAAGGCGTTAAAGGATGCTGCCGTAGTGAAACCCACAGGGGAGATTCCCGGTGCGTCGTCATGTACTTTGGTACTTGCCATAAATGAACTTTTAAGGCAGGCAATGCATTCAACGCGAGTGCAAGCGTCTTCGAAGCCCTTAGCGACGTGGACACAAAGTTTTCCAAGTTTGTGGATAAGGAGTGTGACGTTATTAACGGCGAAGTAAAAAAGTGGTTCAAGAAACTTACGGTTTGTCGGAGCGCGTTATTCTCAAGTGTTGAGGCGCTGATGTATCCACGCAGAAAGAAGAGAAGGCTCACGACGAAAGGATCGCAAATGCCAATGCGAAAATTAAGCAGGCAGGTACGTCTATGTTGTGTTGGATTATCGTCCATGCCTTGACGCTAGGCTCAGGCCAGTCGTACGAGAAGAAAGCAAAGAGAAACGCCATGGACGCTCCCGAAGAACACAATCGTTACATAAATCTACTGAATACCCTCGGTCCAGAGATATCCCAAACCAAGTAGTAAGTCCAACTGTTCTACCCCATACTTTCTGGTAAACTCAAAACTCGTCCAGTAATCACGCTCTGGCCGTCAGCCAGAAGAACTCTGTCGTAACCTTTCAGGTTGCAGCGACTCTATCCCGAGTCGCCGAAGCGGAATGGCTGCGCACCGCTGAAGGCCTCCGGCGGTTCTCTCCGCTCATCGGACCACTCGGCGAGTGGAAGACATTTTGCGAAGGTGGATGGACGGGTCCTCTTCCTGGAGATTTGCTGGATGTGGACCAGACGCCGGATCCTCCTCGGGAAATGCAAGAAGCAGGACCCACCGCCAAGGAATTTGGTTTGTCTATGGACATTCCCACTCAAGACGATCTTTACTGAATTTTGTTGACATTTAGGCCTGTCTCCCTCTCCGCGGCCCCTACCTGTTCCAGGGTCTTCAGCAGCCGTGTCTCTAAAGCCACCTCCCGCTGTTTATGATGATGGCAGTGTCCGTTCGATCGCATCTCTTGGATCTTTTCCCGAGCCTCCAAACCACTTCCCGATACCCCCCCTCACGACGAGCTTCTCGACGAACTCCGCGACGAACTCTCTGAATATTCATCAGAGCTCACCTATCTTACAAGGCGATGGGGTGGCGCAGTCTCGAACGTCTTCGGACGTGTCCGGGTCTAGTTCTGGCCCACCCATTGCCTTGAGCAGAGTTACAGAGTCTCCACTGGAGGAAAGCGCGACCCCAGCCTTGACGAGTGGATCGTTATCGTCGGGGCTCTCCCAAGAACCGCCCATGACACCTCTCACAACACCAGTTCCAGACGGCAGGGGTGGGATTTCTGCGGCAACAGAGCGCCCAGGATTGAATTCTGATGAGCCTGATGAGGCCAAGGCTTCCAATCCCGAACCTCCACTCCCGGCTTCCGTATTACAGTCATCTCTTCTTCCTGGTTTCATATCCCAGCAACGTCAGCAGGCTGATCCATCTCCTACCATCAACTCACGCAGCAGCTCTTCGACTGGGGCCGGTAGCTCATTCAGGAGAGGAGATTACCTCGATGACCGGGAGTTTGGCGTGGATAGTGCTGCGGAAGCTGCGCAGTTGAGGGGGAAGACCCTGGGTCCCGCGCAGAGACGTATTGAGGGAAACGATAACTCGAAAAGCAATGGAGGCATAGTTGCGGCGATCCGTGACAGATACAGCCGTTCTGTGAGTGGTCAGTTTCGCTTGCTAAAGCCATAACTTATTTTCTGCCCAGACCGGACCAGCATCGCCACCGCCTCGAGATGTTCCTCGTCTCCCGCTTAGTGTTGCGACTATCGCGACAAAGTATCAGTCCGAAAGTAACAATGAATCCGCGACCTCTCCTGGATGGCAAACCCGGTCTCTCACGAATGACCCGCCACCCCCTCGTTCCCGTGATCTAGGGTCGAGGTCACCTCATCCGCAGCAGCCGCAGCAGTTCCCATCAATCGCCCCTGGTCGGATCGAATCGCCGATAGATGACCTAGCGTGGAGACGGCAGCGGATTGAAGAGCTCGAAGAGCTCGAGCGGCGCGAACAAGCTTTGGAATTGAGAGTGCGCGAACGCGAGTTGGAGGCACTCCAGCGTGAGCGTGTCGAGACACTGCGCAGCAGAGTGGTTGACGACGGCAACGCGAGCGATTCCTCACTCCCGCGCCCGAATCGCGCTCTGCTCCCGCACAGGCCGCGGTCTCAGGTGTCACAGCAGAGCCAAGCTCTTGCTCACTCACTCTTGTCGGGTCGCTCGCATAGCACTACAAGTCTTCTGCCTCTTGGCGCGTCGGCCGCCGCAACTCCCGCTGTGCAGCGGACGATCAAGGATGTGCATCTCCCAGATTGCCAGTGTCCCGCATGCACTGTTGCGAGCTACGCGGAGAAGCCGCTTACCACGCGGCTTCGCCCACAAGAGCGGGAGAAATCGAAAGGCGGGTGGATGCGACGGTTGAGCATGCCAGTGGTGGGCAACGCTTTCTCCTCCGAAGCCAAGAAGGCAGGGGCCCTTGCTGGAAAGGGCGCTGGCCCTGGGGTATTGGCCTCGCTCGGCGAAGCAAACCGAAGTGTTGTAAGCCTTGGTCGACGATGACGGTGTTTCACGAAACGGACTATGTATTCCCCTTTCTCTTCATTAATAGTCTGTACTGTAGTACCCTCCGCTGACATATCATGACATATATGGCGTGACCAATTAATCTGTGGGGGCGGACGGAACTTGAAAGTGTTTGGGTCGGCACTTCGGAGAAATGCGGGAGGGGTATATATACCTGATGGTTGCATAATTGTTCTTTTGGTGGCTCGTATATGGGCCCCCCACCTCCGCCTGGGCAATCACCAGGACGTCCGGTCGAAGCCAGATCTTCCTACTTTGCTGAGCACAGCATCAATGGACGTTGTATCTGCCTTGTTCCACCCCTCCTATTTCGAGCCCGCGTGGACGCGATGGCCCCAGAGAGCGGCCGCCTCCGACGCAGTTGGGCGTCGTCCAGGATATGTGGAACCCCGACGTCCTGTTTACGTGATTGCCTTCAACCTGTCGGTGACTCATATGATGAGTGTAGGTGTCTGCTTCTTACTCTGTCCGGCGTTCGTCTCTCATCATGACTGCGCTCCGCAGCACGGGGAGGTTGAATTTGGCTGTATGCAAATCAATTAACCCAGGCCATTCCCACCTTCGGCACAAGGTCCTCATGTCACCTGTCAATCCCCTGCCGATGAAGATGTGAGGTGCTACGCGCATCCACTTTCGCAACCCCTAAGACAACACTCTCACTCCAACCTTCTGATTGATGCATCACCTCAAGGAGGTGTATTACGCTGTTATGTCTGTTCAGATTCAGATGTATCAGCATATGGAGGGGCGATGAGCCCCAGAGTTTAGTAATGTTAGGGCGCCCCTCTCTTGTAGCAGCTCAGTATTTCGATACTTGATGCGCTGAAGGGAGGGCCGTCTTAACATTACATGCGTTCACCATCGATAGCTGGCCGTTGCCGCATCGGATGGTGTCCTTTTCAAATCAATTACCCCAGGCCATTTGCGTTCGACGCATCATCGCTTTTGACAATCCAAGCACCAGTCGATTACGTCGCATTCATCACATTACTACTCTACGTTCCGAAAATAGCCGCCGGCGGAGCTCCGCTGGCTGGGCTCTGGAGACGTACTTAAGACCTCAAACCCCTGTTTACAGATATAGCCGCTCGGGAGTAGCGGCTTTGCGGCCGATCTTGTATCGATGCCTGCAAGAGCTTTTGGTCAAATCAATTACCCCAGGTCCTTCTTTGCGTCTTGTTGTTACGACTTGTTCGCTACGCGTAGTCTTGTCAATATATGATTTGCGTGTAAATTTGTTCGATTGTCGCAAAAGAAAGCTCGACGTTTATCTAGGCGTATGTTATGCGGCCATAAGTCACCTGCGCTAGACCCATGTGCCGGGTTCCTCCGAGCAATTCTATGGGAATTTGCTCTCAACCTCGTGTTGATGGTCATCTCCAGCACGGCGTCTGCTCCATCACGAACGATGGGTGTGGCATCACATCAAAATGTAAACATGTCTGGTCTGATCCCTCAGAGTAAATGACTGTCCGCAATCGCACATGCGCATGCTTAATATACAAGATAGAGTTCTTGATATGTCGACTACATCTTCACTTCACCACTGTGTGTTAAACGGTCGGCAGCTTATTGGGCCGCACACTGGCCACACGCGCATGACTCTCTGACGTCTCTGCTTGGCGGACGCAGCCCCTCCGCAGCACAACGCTTGAGGAGCCATATCGTCCTCGTCCTCGTCCATCCTCGCATGCCGATGGTACACTGATCGACAGACTGATTGACCTGAGGGTTTAGGAGGCTCTCTCGAAGGAAATAACCAACGCAAGGGCTAATAGAGCCCTCCCATAAATGAGCGAGCGTCGTTTGTTGAATCGAAAAGAAGCAGACCGGACCGGATCTCAAGTTAATTTTGTGGACTGCGCAGCAGGCTGGCATCCAGGCCCGTGGTGGGAGATTAAATAAAAATAAAAATTCATCAGGAGGGCAATGGGGGTTCTGTTGTGAAGGAAGTGATGTCCTCCACTCTACGCTCTAACGACTCGGAGGTGCTCACGCAACGCGGCAGTTTGGCACGTGTTCCCTCCCTTAGGTCGGTCGGTCGTCAGAGCCGGGAAACGTCTTACTCTCTATGCGCATGTCGAGTGCCAGACGAACGGGAAGATGGAAGTTATACATTTCCTTGGTAGAGATACTTCTTTTTCACCCATCGTACGCTCAACCTCCAGCCTTCCAGTAGGCAATGTCACCATCGACCACTAAAGCAGCATTTAATTAATCGACGCACTCAGACAGGGGAGGAGGAGAGGAAAGAGATCGCCCACTTTCATACGGCTTGCCCTGCTGCCTGAGTTTGCCCGCGGCCTTGACAGCGGCCTCGCTCCCGTGCTCGTGCAGGTCCGTATAGCTCATGATTTCGCCGCAGATGAACTTGTTCTCGAAATCGGAGTGGATGACACCTGCCGCTTGGGGCGCCTTCGTTCCCTTGCGGATGGTCCAGGCACGAACTTCATCGGGTCCGCAGGTGAAATACCGAATGAGCTGGGTACGGGTATCGGTTGTGTCAGTAGAACAGACGTCGCAGAGGCCAAGGAAGATTCACATCTAGAGAGGTGTATCCTGCCTGCGTTATCTTGCCCAACGCGCTGGTCGCGCCGATATTCTTTTCTTCCTCGGCCTTCTCTTCGACAGACAAAGGTGCGAGACGTTCCTCTAATGCAACAGAGAAAGGAATGAGTGGGTCACCGGGATTGTTGGAATCGATCCAAGCTTTGATTTTGGGTAACCTGAGAGAGTCTGGGTCAACGTGGCTCACATACAAATGACTAACGATGCAATTTACCATTTATTTTTCTTGCGGACATAATCCTTCTCGGACAGGTTGACCAGATATGTAACAGGTTTGGCCGTGAGAAGGGAAAGTCCGTTTACGGCGTCGATCTATGTGGCGACGGAGACATTAGTATTCCAGTTATTTGAGAGGGACTGAAGACGTCGGGGTAGTGGTCAGAACGAAGATTATCTCAAGGGCACGTGGGGCGTTACTCCCGCCTCGATGAGCTGGGTTTGATTCGAGCAATGCGCTCTTTGTCGTCATGTACGAGGGGAATAGGGGGCAGGGCAGGGCAGGGAAGTCAAGGGACTTGCCTCTTTGTTGGTCCAATCACCTTTCCGAACATCTTTCTTGTCGTCACTCAAACACTTGAGTACTTTCTCGACGGTAGCCTAAAAGTCTTGTGTCCTCTTGTACGCTCAATACACGCGGTGACACACGTACAATTTCCTCCTTCCTGGCTTTATCCGCAAGGGAATTACTGCCGAGGCTCCGACCAGTCTTTTTAAGGCCTTCTAATTGCTTCTGTACCCATTCGACGTCCTTGAGACGAAGCTCGTTTTGGATGATTTCCATGTCGCGCAAGGGGTCAACGTCTCCCTCCACATGGATGACTTCGGCGTCGTCGAAAGCGCGAACGACTTGGAAAATGCCGTCGACCGCACGTACATGAGATAGGAACGCATTTCCGAGCCCGGCACCTGTCGACGCGCCCTAGGTTCAATAAGTTCGTCTGTCGTGGTGAGTTCCAGTCATGAGGTTGCATACAGCCGTGAGACCAGCGATATCTATGCACGTCAAGTGCGCAGGGACGCGAGAGGCGGGCTTGTAGGTCTCGCATAACCAATCGAAACGCGGGTCTGGGACGGGTACGCGAGCTTCCTAGCACATACATTTGAATAAATGAGCGAGATGACGGACGAGATGACCTGCCTCTGGATCAATGGTCGCGTAAGGAAAGTTGGCAGCTTTTCCGAGGTCTAAAAAAAGAAAGTTGATCGTTGTGCAACCGCGTAGAACGCGCAAGGATTTTTTTTATTTACCCGTCTGCGAAAGGACATTGAAGAAAGATGATTTCCCGACGTTTGGAAGACCTACGAGACGACAATAGCTTTGAATGGGGAGTGACAAGTCATGAGGATGAACATACCGACGATACCGATCTTGAGGTTATTGCTGGGACGACCAAGGAGAACCTTCTTCTCTTGGGCAGGTGCCTTTTTTGGCGGCATCCTCTTTTTACGGGAGGCAAGTGCTGCAGAAGAGAGAGAAAAGGATCGACTAGTGGGAAACGAGAGGCTGGAGCTTGGGGCCCAGCGACTGAGGAGACTGAGGAGGCTCAATCGATCTCTCACATTAATCATTTCCAAAAAAAGAGCCATGGATGGCGTCAGCAGCAGCCCGTTCCGCCCCCCGTAGTACGTTCGCACAACTCAACTCACTCGCCCGCTTACCCACTTACCCTCGGCAGAGCGGGTTGTTTCACCACTCCACTCTATCCACCATCCACCATGAAGACCTTCAAAAATGCCGTTCTTTTTATCCTTTCCCTCACAATGGCCGTGAAAAGCCAACAGCTCGTTACCACTACAAATGCGTGCGTTTCCCACTGATGTACCTCTCCCACCTGCCGTTAATCCCCATCAAGGGCGGGAAATACTATTGTCAAGCAGATTACCACTAATGCCTTTGGCCAGTCTGTAACACAAACATTGTGAGCGTTTTCCTCGGTCTTCTAGTCCATCTCTCACATCTCGCGGCTCTAGGCAAACCTTAGCACCAGCAGCCACGACGTCTCCTGCTGTGACCTCACCAGCCGCTGCTTCCACTTCCCCCGCAACATCAGCCACAACTACTACTAAAGCTGGCGTAGCCGCCCCGGCTCAACAAGGACCTGTTGGCCAGCCAGGCTCTATACCTGTATCCCCAGGCGGGCCAACCCCATTCACATATACGACTACAGATGCGAATGGCAACGCCGTGATCTTTACTTCCACTTTCACCCCCACCTTTCCTGCTACGACGCCGTATACCCCAACAGGAACTGGTACTATCCTGGGTTACAGCCAATGGCTAAGCATGGTTGGCGCGACCGCCCAGCCTGGTGCCACTGGGGCAGTGGCAGCTAACCCTGCGTCGCGCCCGGGCGTCAGTCTCAGCCTCCTATTAGGTGCCTTATCAATAGCCATCGTCGGTATCGTTGGCCGGTCTCTTGCTATTCTACTGTAAAATTCGTCTCTTTCTCCACTGTCCCACGGACTACTTTAATCTAGAGAATGTAACACAGTAGCAGTACTAGTTATGCTATGCTATTATGGTACGGACAATACCACAACCACATCGACGTGTGCGTGTGTAGACTGGATGGATATCGGTCCGCGTTGCCGAGCCGAGAATGCCAACCCCCCCACGTTTGACGCCTTGACCCCGTCTTGCCCAACGACGCAACGCCCGCCCTCAGGCTGTTCCTCTGATCCTTCGATCGTCATGGCGAATACGTTGCCCTCGCACAACCCACTTTCAATACCGGTCGTCGCCGTCGTTGTCGATTCTAGCATCACACTGGCCTCAGAATGGCACCACATAATTCACGCCTACTTCCCCAACCTCTTTGGACGTCTCGCGGGAGGTGTCTCCATCGCGGTAAACTATTCATATATTGCGAAGCTCTTTAGCCCACCCTTAATACTTCCGTGTTACTATTTAGCACCTCCGCCTAGGATTCGTCACTTATGGACCTCCGGATTGCGACGGTTCGCCTGTATTCGTCAATCGATTCTTCCATCTAGGCGCGCACAATGAACTGAAGGAGGGCCCAACCAAGCTCGCTATCGGTCGCACGGCTACAGGAGGCTCCATTGGTATGGCTGCTCTTGAGGGTTATGCGGCCGCAATAGAGGTACTTTATTTTGAACGTTATTCGCGTACAATACAGCGTTCTTAGTATCGCTAGATGTTCGATAACCTCAAGAGCGGCATAAACCAGAAGCCTCTACGCCCCCTAACTTTGAACGAATCCCGCGATAAGCCCAAAGAGGAGTTTTCTTGTCATTTATGGCACTTCGCAGCTGGGCAACCCGACGATGCCAAGCACCCATATTGGAACTCTTCGCCCACCCTTGATGGTCTTACATGGGCAACGGTTCCCGCCGAGCTAAAGCGGGTGAGTGCACTGCCATGATCGTGCGGAGCATTACGGACCTATCTTCCCTTGACAGCGCGATATTAACTGTTCAATGCTGCTTGTCTGCCCTTCTCCCAAATTCTCGGAGCTGTTCTCTGCTGTGAGTCACTTCTTGTCAACGTCACATCACCTCCCCCTCACCTTACATCCTCTAATAGATCTCAGATACTCCATTAACCCCATGGTTTCCTACCCGCGCGCATCACACAGTCTTGCTCTCGGGCTTTGCGCCGTCACCTAAACCCAGAGGTACTGCCTCGACGCATCACTCTTGTTCTATAAGACGGCTCACGGCCACTTACCCAGCTGCAGTTCCATCTAC